>Ga0335078_10013519_pt1 | contig 12096 bp, 6 predicted proteins | sample Lox_Sample_32_FD_206711 | JGI IMG/M metagenome (GOLD analysis project Ga0335078, IMG submission 206711) | Soil microbial communities from Loxahatchee National Wildlife Refuge, Florida, United States - Lox_Sample_3.2 | ecosystem: Environmental > Terrestrial > Soil > Wetlands | place: USA: Florida... | reverse complement strand
GACGCTCGTTTCGCCGATCTCGTTGGGAAAAAGGTGCGGCTGCCGCTGGTTGGACGGCTGATTGCGATCGTTGCCGACGAATACGCCGACCCGGCGATGGGTTCAGGCGCAGTCAAGATCACCCCAGCGCACGACTTCAACGACTTCGATGTTGGCCGCCGGCACGGCCTCGAAATGATCAACATCTTCGACGCCGATGCGCACTTGAACGAAAACGCGCCCGAGGCTTATCGCGGGCTCGACCGATTCGAGGCACGAAAGCGCGTACTGGCCGATCTCGAGGCCGCCGGGCTGATCGACAAGATTGAAGACCATACTCTGATGGTGCCGCATCACGACCGCTCCGGCGTGGTGATCGAGCCGTGGCTGACCGACCAGTGGTACTGCAACGCCAAGGTGCTGGCCGAGCCGGCGATCAAGGCGGTCGAGACCGGCCAGACAGTGTTCGTGCCGCGGCAATGGGAGAACACGTTCTTCGAGTGGATGCGCAACATCCAGCCGTGGTGCATCTCACGCCAGCTGTGGTGGGGCCATCAGATCCCCGCCTGGTATGCGCCGGACGGCACGGTATTCGTCGCCGAGGGCGAGGAGGAAGCGCGGGTCGAGGCAGAGGCGAAATTTGGCGCCGGGGTCGTCCTGCGGCGAGACGAGGACGTGCTCGACACCTGGTTCTCGTCGGCGCTATGGCCGTTCTCGACCCTCGGCTGGCCCGAGCCGACGCCTGAAGTGACGCGGTACTACCCGGGCGACGTGCTGGTCACCGGTTTCGACATCATCTTCTTCTGGGTCGCCCGGATGATGATGATGGGGCTGCACTTCCGCGGCGACGTGCCGTTTCGCACGGTCTACATCCACGCGCTTGTGCGCGACGAGCGCGGGCAGAAAATGTCGAAGTCGCGCGGCAATATCATCGACCCGCTCGACCTGATCGACCGTTACGGCTGCGATGCGCTGCGTTTCACGTTGTCTGCACTGGCGGCGCCCGGACGCGACATCAAACTCGCCGAGAGCCGTGTCGAGGGTTATCGCAACTTCGTCACCAAGCTGTGGAATGCGGTCCGGTTCGCCGAGCTGAATGGGGCCGCGGCATTCGACCCCGGCTTCGACCCGCGCTCATGCAAGGAAACGGTCAACCGTTGGATCGCCAGCGCGACGCGTGACTGCGCGATGGCGGTGACCCAGGCGCTCGAAGCCTTCCGCTTCGACGACGCGGCGAACCGGCTTTACGCTTTTGTCTGGGGCACGTTCTGCGACTGGTATCTCGAGTTCACCAAGCCGATCATGCAGGGCGGCGGGGCGGTCGCCAAGGCCGAAACCAAGACGACGATTGGCTGGGTGCTGGCGCAAATCGTCCATCTTCTCCACCCGATCATGCCCTATGTGACCGAGGAGATTTGGGCGCAGCTCGGCGGCAAGGATGCCGGGCTGCTGCTGACCGCCCCGTGGCCCGACCTGGCGCCGGACCTCCACGATCCTCATGGCGCGGCCGAGATGGAATGGGTCGTCGCGGCCATTTCGGCGATCCGCGCCGTACGGTCGGAAATGAACGTGCCAGCCGCGGCGAAGGTGCCGCTGCTGATCAAGGACGCGGATGCCGTCACCACTGCGCGTCTCGACCGCCATCGCGAGCACCTCCTGCGCCTGGCGCGGCTGGAGGAAATCGAGCTGACCGATACGGCGCCCACCGGGAGCGTATCGGTGGTAGTCGAAGGCACGACCCTGATTCTGCCGCTCGGTGCTGTGGTCGATCTCGGTCAGGAGAAGGCGCGGCTCGGCAAGGAGATCGACCGGCTCGACGGCGAGCTCACTAAATTCGCCGCCAAGCTCGGCAATCCCGGATTTCTCGCCAAGGCAAAACCGGAGATTATCGAGGAGCAACGCGAGCGCGAGGCCGATGCGCGCCGCGACCGCGATCGGCTCAAGGCCGCCCACGACCGCCTGGAGGGGATGTAGTTAGGTCAGCCGGCCTTCTTTTCGTGCTCCATCACCGCACGGAGAATGGCATTTATGCGTGTCTGGTATCGCGGATATTTGCGGAAATGCTCGAGCACGTCGGTATCCAGCCGGATACTGATTTGAGCCTTTGGCTTTGGTATGACGAGCGTCGCACCGGCGAACCAGCTGGCATCGACGATCGGCGGTGCATCGGGATCATCGCGAACCGCCGCTTCGATCTCCTCGTCGGTCAGCGCGTCGAATGCAGCCCAGTCGGTCGAACCGCCGCCGTTATCGGCGCTGGATCGCTTCTTCGAGGAATCGCTGCTCACGTAAATTGGCCTTTCTTGCGGAGATGATGCGCCGTTTCCGACCTCGCCAAGTGAAGATCACGGTTATTGTTCGACCGTCGACTTTGCCGAACGCCTGCATCCGAGTTTCGCCGTACGCACGTCTGGTATCGGGTCGTTCAAGGACGCTTCCTCGCCAAATTTGGATAGCGATCGAAAATTCGGTACCGTGCTTTTCAAGGTTTGCTTGCGCTTTAGCCGGGTCCCATTCGAACTCGTCCATAAAGTTTCCAGGGAGTGCCTAATGTGGACGGGTCTTCCGCGAATAAGCCCTAATCCTCTAGCGCTCGTTTTCAGGAGTTGCAACATACAATTGTAGTGTCAACGAAACCGGGTATTTATGAGTATTACACTCGTACAAAGAGCATTATATATGCAATCGCTGAGGACTTTTCCATGACCTTGTCCCCCGACGACCTTGTCGATGCCGGCTTGATCGCTCCCGAGCGGCTCGACGTGCTGTGGCGTGTCGCCGAGCAGTTCGCGGTCGCGCTGACGGACGAGGTCGCGGCGCTGATCGACCCGACCGATCCGGCGGACCCGATCGCCGCGCAGTTCCTGCCGAGCGCGGCCGAGCTCAAGACCGCGCCCGAGGAACAAGCCGACCCGATTGGCGACGAGCGCTGGTCGCCGGTGCCCGGGATCGTTCACCGCTATCCCGACCGGGTGCTCTTAAAGCCGAGCCTGCTGTGCCCGGTCTATTGCCGGTACTGCTTCCGCCGCGAACAGATCGGCGCCAAGGGCGCGGTGCTCGACTCGGCGGCGCTTGACCGCGCCTTTGCCTATATCCGCGAGCGGCCTGAAATCTGGGAGGTCATCGTCACTGGCGGCGATCCGTTTCTGCTGGCGCCTCGCCGCATTACCGCGATCGTCGAAACGCTTGCCGCGATTGAGCATGTGCAGGTCATCCGTTTCCACACTCGGGTGCCGGTGGTCGATCCTCGCCGGGTCGGCGCCGCGCTGATCAAGGCGTTGGCGGTGGAAAAGGCTGTGTACGTGGTGATCCACGCCAACCATCCGCGCGAGCTGACCGAAGCCGCGAAGGCCGCGATCGGCCGACTAACCCGCTCGGGCATCCCGCTGCTGTCGCAAAGTGTGCTCCTGCGCGGGATAAACGACGACGCGGCGGTCCTGGAGGCGCTATTCCGCAAGCTGGTCGCGATGCGGGTCAAGCCGTATTACCTGCACCATCCCGATCTGGCGCGAGGCACGGCGCATTTCCGGGGCGGCATCGCGGAAGGGCAGGCGGTGATGCGCGAACTGCGCCAGCGCGCTTCGGGTCTGTGTCAGCCGACCTATGTGCTCGATATCCCCGGAGGTCACGGCAAGGTGCCGGTCGGGCCAACGTGGCTGCGCGTTGGCGAGGGTGGGGGCGAGGACGATTGGTTGGTCGAAGACTGCGGCGGCGGCTGTCATGTCTACCCGCCGGGACTAACCCATCAATAGGAAAGGCCGTGTAAGGTCCTCGTCATTAATTATCAATTTGATGGATTTTTGAGCAACGCTCGGCGATGGTCGCGCCATGCCGAGCACCCCCTGCAAACTCGACCGCGCCGACCTACGCCAAGACCGGCGGCGCATGATCCCCATCTTCGAAATCATCGTCGAATGCGAGCTGTTCCGCTCGATCGATTGGTCGATGGGCGGAGTGCAGCTCGATGGCGTCTGCGAAGGGGTGAAGGTCGGCAGCGCGGTCGATGGCTGGATCGCCCTGCCGGAAATGAAAAAGGCCTTTGCATTCTCGGGCTGCATCCTGCGCACCGACGCGGCCACCGGCAATACGGTGGTGCGCTTCGACGAGATCGAGGCCGACACGGCCGATTTTCTCGACCGCGCGGTGGCTGCGCGCCTGCATTAGCTATGTGGCGGCCTTAGACCGCCAGCTCGCACCAGATCGGGGTATGGTCGGAGGCGCGCTCCTTGCCGCGCGGCGACTTGTCGATGTCGCAGCCGACGATCCGGTCGGCGGCGTGCGGCGACAGTAACAAATGGTCAATGCGCAGACCCTCGTCGCGCTGCCACCGTCCGGCCTGGTAATCCCAATAAGTGTATTTGTGCGGGTCGCGGTGAAACACCCGGTAGCTGTCCGTCAGGCCTTGGTTGAGCAGCGCGCGGAAACGCGAGCGCGCCTCGATCCGGCATAGCGCGTCATCGCGGAACGCGACCGGATCGTAGACGTCGTCGTCGGTCGGACAGATGTTGTAATCGCCGGCGAGCACGAACGGGATTTCCCGGCGCAACAGCCCGGCGGCGTGCTCGATTAGCCGATCCATCCAGGCGAGCTTGTAGCCGAATTTTCCGGTATCGCTGGTCGGGTTGCCGTTGGGCAGGTATATCGAAGCGACGCGAGCCTCCGCGCCGTCTGAGCCAAAACTCGCCTCGAGATATCGGGCGTGGTCGTCGCCATCGTCGCCGGGCAAGCCGAAAACGATGTCGCGCGCCGGTTCCTTGGAAACGAGCGCGACGCCGTTATAAGCGCGCTGGCCCAGCGCCTCGACCTTGTAGCCGAGCGACGCCACTTCGAGCCGCGGGAAATCGTCGGCGAGGCATTTGATCTCCTGCAAGCACAGCACATCGGGCTGCGCGCTCTTCAGGTAGTCGAGGAGGTGCGGCAGCCGGACCTTGACCGAATTGACGTTCCAGGTCGCGATCTTCACGGCTGGCGCGGGGCCTTAGGCGATCGAGAATGAATTGCCGCAGCCGCAGGAGGATGCCGCGTTCGGGTTGCGGATCTGGAACGAGGCGCCCATCAGGTCCTCGACGAAATCGACCTCGGCGCCGTTGAGAAGGTCGAGCGAGACCTCGTCGACGACGACGGCGACGCCGTCGCGCTCGAACACCCGGTCGTCCGGATTCGTCTGGTCGTCAAAGCTCAGCCCGTACTGGAAACCGGAGCAACCACCGCCCGATACCGCGATGCGCAGATTGGCGCCGCCGACCTGTTCCTGTTCGCGCAGGAAGGCGATGCGCTTGGCCGCGCTCTCGGTAACGATAATGCAGCGCTCGCTGGTTTCGCTGGTCGTCTCGCTCACGCGTTTTGGCTCCATCTCGCCCACGGTGTCTCGCCGACTAGGGCGCAGCAGTGTATTTAATCAATCATGGACGATCATACCACCCTGCGCAGCCGAAAGCCGCAAGCGGTGCCGGCCGCAAAGCTGGCGCTGCTGCAGGCGCTGGAAAAGAAGGTGCTGTGGCTCTCCACCTGGATGATCCACAACGCCAATCATCTGCGTCCGAGCCGCGACGGGCTCAAGGTCGGCGGCCACCAGGCGTCGAGCTCGTCTGTGGCGACGCTTATGACCGCACTCTACCTCGATGTGCTGCGGCCGCAGGACCGGGTCGCGGTCAAGCCGCACGCCGCGCCGGTGTTTCACGCTCTGCAATATCTGCTGGGGCACCAGACCCGCGACAAGCTCGAGCGCTTCCGCGCGTTCGGTGGAGCCCAGGCCTATCCGTCGCGCAGCAAAGATGGCGACCATATCGTCGATTTCTCGACCGGCTCAGTGGGGCTCGGGGTCGGGGTGACCCTGTTCGCCTCGCTGGTGCAGGACTACCTGCGGCTACACGAGTTGGTGCCGAGCGACGGTCCGCCCGGCAGGATGATCGCGCTCGCCGGCGACGCCGAGCTGGACGAGGGCAACATCTTCGAGGCGCTGCTCGAAGGCTGGAAACACGACGTTCGCAACCTCTGGTGGGTCATCGACTACAACCGGCAGAGCCTCGACGCAGTGGTGTCCGACCGGCTGTTCGGCCGCATCGACGCCCTGTTCGAGCTGGTCGGCTGGCGCGTCGTCACCCTCAAATACGGCCGCAAGCTCGAAGCGGCGTTCGCGCGGCCCGATGGAGCGCATCTGCGCGAATGGATCGATGCCTGCCCCAACTCGCTTTATTCGGCCTTGGTCTACAAGGGCGGCGAGGGGTGGCGCGAGCATCTGCTGCGCGATCTCAACCGCTATCCCGGGATTCGCGCGATCCTCGACGAGCACGACAACGAGGCGCTGCACGCGCTGATGACCAATCTCGCCGGGCACGATATGGAAGCAGTGCTCGACGCCTTCCACAGCATCACCGACGACCGCCCGACCTGTTTCATCGCGTACACGATCAAGGGCTACGGTCTGCCGCTCGCCGGCCACAAGGACAATCACGCCGGGCTGATGAACCCGGCGCAGATGGCCTCATTCCAGACCAGCATGCGGGTGCGGCCGGGGGAGGAGTGGGAGCCGTTCTCGGGGCTCGATCTCGCGCCCGAGCGCCTGTCAGATTTCCTTCGCTCGGTGCCGTTGGCGAAAGCCGCGAGCCGGCGGATCGAAGCGCCGCAGATCGCCATACCGGCGGAAATTCCCGCGCCGCGCGGCAAGCGATTGTCGACCCAGGAGGCATTCGGCCGGATCCTCGGCGGGATCGCCGCCAGCGACGGCGACTTTGCCCGGCGCATCGTGACGACCTCGCCCGATGTGACTGTGTCGACCAATCTCGGCGCCTGGGTCAACCGCCGCGGTATCTTCGACCGCGCCGAGCGGCTCGACACGTTCCGGGAGGAAAACGTCGTCTCGGCTCAACGCTGGACGATGTCGCCGCGCGGTCAACACATCGAGCTGGGCATCGCCGAGCACAATCTCTTCTTGCAACTCGCCGCGCTCGGTCTGGCCGGACCATTGTTCGGCGGCAGGCTGCTGCCGATAGGCACGCTCTACGACCCTTTCATCAAGCGCGGCCTCGACGCGCTCAATTACGCGCTTTATCAGGATGCTCGTTTCATTCTGGTGGCGACGCCGTCGGGGATCTCGCTCGCCCCAGAGGGCGGCGCGCACCAATCGGTGATCGAACCAATGATCGGCCTGACCCAGCCCGGGCTCGTCGCCTTCGAGCCCGCCTATGCCGACGAATTGGCTGTACTGATGCACTGGGCCTTCGGCCAGATACAAGAACCGCACGGCGAATCGGTTTATTTCCGGTTGTCGACACGGCCCGTCGAACAGCCCGAGCGGGCGATGGATCCGGCGCTGATGGAAGGCATCGTTGGTGGCGGCTACTGGCTGCGCGAGCCGGGACCCGATTGCGAACTGGCGATCGCCTATTGCGGCGCGGTGGCACCCGAGGCGCTAGCAGCGTTCGAAGCTCTACGCGAGGATTTGCCGCAGGCCGGTTTGCTGGCGGTGACTTCGCCAAATCGACTGCATCGCGATTGGCGCGCGGCGGTCACCCAAGGTGGTCAAAGTGCAGCGCAGCGGTTGCTCGCTGGACTGCGTCCCGACGCCGTGCTGGTCACGGTGTCTGACAGTCATCCCGCTACCCTATCTTGGCTGGGTGGGGTAGGGCGCTACCGGGTCCTGCCGCTCGGCGTCGACCGCTTCGGCCAATCGGGTGACATTCCCGACCTCTATCACTATTACGGTATCGACCAGGACGCGATTATCGATGCCGCAGCGCGAGCCTTTCTGCTTTAGCGCCGAAAGCCAAGAATCGCTTAACTTGCTTAGGATTGGGATGTTAGGATGCAGACCGCCCTCATCGGCAGATCGTGGTTCCCCCATCAACCCTACGTTGTTACACCTTGTTACATCTGGATCAGCCTGGGTCTACCCTCGTATGGGTGGGATATCAGGCAATGGGGTTAGGCCTTAATCTGGCCGGTTTGTATCGCGAAGCGGTGGCAAGTCGTTGTTGCCGTTGTGATGGAGTAGCTGCGGTTAAGCCATGAAATCAGACGACGACGTTGAAAAATTGTTTTCGTGGCTACAGACCCCGGATATCCGCTACCGGGAGTTCGCCGATGCGCGCGAAGTAGCCGACACTCTCTTGACGGAGATGCCACGCTCCAAGACTGCTGGGGCGGGGCGGCCGACGCAAGAACCGCTTCAGGCCAAAGAAGAAGCGCCAGACCACGATCAGGTTATACGGAGCGAACCCGCCTCGGCGCCGGCGAGTCACGAGCCGACGACGGTGACTAGGCCAACAAAAGAGGCCGAGCCGCCCACTGTGGCCACCGAGTCGGCACCTTCGGCCGCCGCGAACCCGACCGAACAGGCGCGCCGGCCTCTCGATTCAGTTTTTAATCGGCTCTCCGGTGGGCGTGGGCGCGACCGCGATCCAACCAACGGCCGCCCGCGCTGACATGATACGGAATCAGGTTTGCACCAGGCCGTATCCCGGCGCGGATGTCGATCAACCTCGACAGATGTCGGTTCGGTCTCTTGTGACGATGGTGTCATAGATGCTTGGCGGACTGAGACGTATTGGTGAATCGAGGCTCGCCGGCCAAAACCTGGTTTTGGCGGCGATGGTGGTCGCGGGCATCTTCTTCCTCGGCATCGTCGTCATCACGCCCCTCGACCTGGTCTCGCAGGCGTTGTTCGCGCTGTTGACCATCGTCGTCATGCTGTTGATTCGCGGTCAGCCTTCGCGCGGCGTAACGCTCATCCTCATCACTTTGTCCATCGTCGTCTCGACCCGCTACATTTGGTGGCGGTTAACGGAGACGCTGCAATTCGGCTCGGAGCTGGAGGCGTTCCTGGGGATCGGGCTGATCCTCGCCGAGCTCTACGCCTGGCTTGTGCTGTTGCTCGGTTACATTCAAACGGCTTGGCCGTTGCGTCGGCCGCCGGTCGCGATGCCCGACGACCTCGCGGCCTGGCCGACCGTCGACCTCTTCATCCCGACGTACAACGAGCCGCTGTCGGTCGTGCAGAACACGGTGCTCGGCGCGTTGTCGGTCGACTACCCGCTCGACAAGCTCAAGATCTACATCCTTGACGACGGCAAGCGCGAGGAATTCCGCGAGTTCGCCGAGGCACTTGGGGTCGGCTACATCACTCGCGATAACAACGAGCACGCCAAGGCCGGCAATCTCAACCATGCGCTGCAAGCCACGAATGGCGAGCTGTTGGCGCTGTTCGACAGCGATCATGTGCCGACGCGTGCCTTCCTGCAGCTAACGATCGGTTGGTTCTTGCGCGACCCCAAATTGTCGCTGGTCCAGACGCCGCATCACTTTTATTCGCCTGACCCGTTCGAACGGAACCTGCGCGCCGGCACCACCGTGCCGAACGAGGGTCAGCTGTTCTACGGACTGATCCAGGACGGCAACGATCTATGGAACGCCTCGTTCTTCTGCGGCTCCTGCGCGGTAATCCGCCGCGCGGCGGTCGAGTCGATCGGCGGCTTTGCGATCGACACCGTGACCGAGGACGCGCACACCGCATTGCGCATGCACCGGGCCGGCTGGAATTCGGCTTACCTGCGATTGCCGCTGGCGGCCGGTCTAGCGACCGAGCGGCTGGCGATCCATGTTGGTCAGCGCATGCGTTGGGCGCGTGGCATGACCCAGATTTTCCGGGTCGACAACCCGGTCTTGGGACGTGGCCTCAGCTTTGGTCAGCGGGTTTGCTACCTAAACGCGATGCTGCACTTCTTTTTTGGCCTGCCGCGTTTCGTGTTTTTGACGGCGCCGCTTGCCTTTCTGATGTTCCGGCTGAACATCATCGCCGCAAGCGGGCTGATGGTGATCGTCTACGCAGCGCCACACTTGATTCACTCAACGGTGACCAATTCGCGGCTGCAATCGCGCTATCGTCACTCGTTCTGGGGCGAAATCTACGAGAGCGTCCTCGCCCTATATATCCTGCGCCCAACGCTGGCGACCTTGATCAATCCAAAGCGTGGCAAGTTCAACGTCACCGAAAAGGGCGGTCTGCTGCCCAACGACTACTTCGATTACAAGATCGTTCGACCGCATCTGATCATCTTGGGCTTGCTGATCATCGCCCTGATCATTGGCGTGACGCGATGGTTGTTGAGCGATCTGGCCGATACCGAGGTGCTGGTACTGAACGTTGCTTGGGCAATTTTCAACCTGTTGACGATCGGCGCGGCGATCGCAGTCGGTCGTGAGACGCGGCAGCTTCGTGGTTCGGTCCGCCTCGGGCTCGAAATGCCCAGTGTCATTTATCTGCCGGATGGACAATCGCTGATCACCCAGTCGCGAAATCTGTCGACGACGGGCGGCCTGTTCATCGCCGAGCGCCCGGACGCGATAGCACTTGATAATATCGTTCAAATTGAACTGCCGGTCGGGGAGCGCACTGTCGTACTACCGGCACGGGTGGTTGCGTGGGATGGGGAGGTACTGCGCGTGGCCTTTGAGCAATTGACGTTGCGCCAGCAGCGCGATCTCGTTCGGGTAGTCTTGTGCCGCGCGGATGCGTGGCTCGATTGGGAAGAACACCCCGTGGACCGGCCTTTGCGCTCCGTACGCGAGATCCTGGCCAGCATCGGCGGCTTGTTCGTCCCCCATCATTTCAATGCACCGGGTGGACGCCGGGCGCGGCGTGCGACCGAGGAGCAGCGGCGCGAGCGCATCCTGCCGAGCTTGCTGCTGGCCGCCGGGATCGGCCTCGGCGGGCTGTTTGCGGGGAGCCCGGCGACCGCGCAGACGAATGCGCCGCCGCAAACCCTGCCGGCGGGGCCGAGCGCGCCGCCCAGCGCCGGTGTTATCCAAAGCGCGCCCGCGCCGTTGACTGGGGCCGCTGCACCGCCGCCCGCGGGGGCGCAGGTGCCGGTGCCTGCGCCGGGCACGCCTGGCGCGTTGGCGCCGCAGAGTGTGACGCCTCCAGGCCAACCCGGCACGCCGGGTCCGGCGGGGACCACGACCGCCGGCAATCCAACCGCGCCAACCGGCACGACCCGCACGCAGGTGCTGACCCTCAAGGACCTCGGCGCCAATTCACCGATCCGGCTGATCGGCGTGCAAGGCGAAGGCAGCCTGCCGTTTTCGGTGCGTCGTGACGAGGTCGTTACGGACGGCAAGATCGATCTGACATTTGCCTATTCGCCGGCATTGATCCCCGAGTTGAGTCATCTCACCGTGCTGATCAACGGCGAGGTTGTCGGCAACATCCCACTGCCAAAAGAGAAGGCCTCGGGCAACACTGCGACCCTGCCGATCAATCCGGTGCTGCTCCAGGAGGACAATCGCATCCTCTTCCGCTTCATCGGTCACTATACGCTGGGGTGCGAGGACCCTCTGCATTCGAGCCTGTGGCTGGTGCTCAGCAACACGACCGCGATGACAATGCAGCTGCAGAAGCTGCCTCTGCCCAATGATTTGTCGCTGTTGCCAACGCCATTCTACGACTCGAAGGACATGCAGTCGCTCACGCTGCCCTTCGTCTTCACCTCAAAGGTTTCGCCGGCAACGCTGGAATCGGCTGGCGTCGTCGCGTCGTGGTTCGGTAGCCTCGCCTCGTACAAGGGCGCGAGCTTCCCAACCAGTCTCGATACGATTCCCAACGGCAATGCGGTGGTGTTCGCGACCGAAGCGGAAAAGCCGAGCGGACTGGACCTACCGGCCATTACCGGCCCGACGATCGCCGTGGTCGCCAACCCCAACAACTCGGAAGCCAAGCTGCTCTTGGTGATGGGCCGCAACGCCGAGGAGCTGCGCGCCGCGGCTGATACGCTGGCGCTTGGCTCAACGGCGTTGACGGGGCAGACCCAGGTGGTCGGCACCCCCAACATCCCCGCGCGGAAGGCTTATGACGCCCCGCGGTGGATCCCGATCGATCGCCCGGTGCGCTTCGGCGAGTTGGTGCAGCCGACCGACCTTCAGGGAAACGGGTTGGTCCCCGGCCTTCTGACGCTCAACTTCCGCACCGCGCCCGACTTGTTTGTCTGGGGCAATAGTGGGGTACCGCTCAAGATCCGCTATCGCTACCCGGCGGGGAGCTGGATCAATTTCCCTGAGTCGCGGCTCGACGTCTCGATCAACAACTCATACCTGCGCAGTTTGCCGCTGACGAAAACCGGCGTG
>Ga0335078_10013516_pt1 | contig 12097 bp, 10 predicted proteins | sample Lox_Sample_32_FD_206711 | JGI IMG/M metagenome (GOLD analysis project Ga0335078, IMG submission 206711) | Soil microbial communities from Loxahatchee National Wildlife Refuge, Florida, United States - Lox_Sample_3.2 | ecosystem: Environmental > Terrestrial > Soil > Wetlands | place: USA... | reverse complement strand
ACATCGGCGCTTCCTATTTCACGACAGTGGATCCGGGGCGACAGAGGCGGCAGAGACGACATCAACGGGAACCAAAGTCGTTAAATAGCCTTCTGGCTAACAAGGGTGAGATATGTCATAATAACATAGGAGGTCGCAAAACGGGTGCAGACGTCCTTAAGGTCGACGATAATATCTCAATTCGAGCAGGTCGTCAAAGAGCAAAACAAGCAATTGCCGCCGCTCACTGATGATCTAGTGCTCTTGGAGTCGGAACTCGACTCTCTGTGCTTCGCAATTATCCTGGCTCGTCTCGAGGATGCGTTGGGATTTGATCCGTTCAGCACCGCCGAAGAGGTTTACTTTCCCGTGACCTTGGGCGATTTCATCAAATTTTACGAAGATGCCACAAGATAGTTGGGGCTCGCTTTGGGATTCACTGAACGAGACGGGACACCCGTCCGATCGTTTTCTCTGGGGTGTTGAGGCGAGCGTCACGTTGGCCGATCTCACCTGGGGCTCAAGCCTCGATATTCGGCCCGAAGAACTCCGTGGTCGCTCGGTCCTAGTTTTGACTCAGGATCAGCTTACGGCAGCGTTAGCGGTTATCGAACTTGATGGGATTGCACGCCGACTTGTTCTGTGTCCCCCTGATCTGCGGTCCGAGCACGTTTCTTACGTCATAGAGACTGCGGCGGTCGATACGCTGGTATCCGATAGGGTTGTGCCTGAAGTCGCCGGCGCTGGTGTCGCATGTGCCGTCACGTGCAGCCCAAGAATCGCATCGGTCGATTCAGATCGGAGCGGGCGCCATCAAACCGAATGGATTCTCTTTTCATCCGGTACGACCGGTCTGCCAAAGATGGTTCTGCACACCTTGTCCAGCTTGGCAGGAGCTATTGATAGGGGAAGCAGAACCTCTGTCTTGTGGAGCACTTTCTACGACATTCGCCGCTACGGCGGCCTGCAGATTTTTCTGCGCGCGCTCCTTGGTGGAGGATCGTTGGTGCTGTCGAGCTCACAGGAATCGACGGGAGACTTTCTGGTCCGGGCTGGCTCGCAAGGAGTAACACATATCTCGGGGACCCCGTCTCACTGGCGTCGCGCGCTTACGAGTCCGTCGGCTCACAGGATTGCGCCGCAATACGTTCGTTTATCGGGAGAGATTGCTGACCAAGCAATCTTGGACGGTCTTAGGGCCCTCTACCCGGATGCCAAGATCGCTCATGCATTTGCTTCGACGGAGGCCGGTGTGGCGTTCGAGGTCGGCGATGGCCGCGCTGGCTTTCCTGCCAGTTTGATCGGACAGCCAAGCGTCAGCGTCGAAATGAAGGTCGAAGATGGTTCGCTGCGTATCCGCTCAGCGCGAAATGCGATCCGCTACCTCGGTAGCGTGAGCGAGCCTCTTGCGGATAGGGACGGCTTCATCGACACTCGCGACATGGTCGAGTTGCGCGGTGATCGTTATTATTTTGTCGGCCGAAGGGACGGTATCATTAACGTCGGCGGCCTGAAGGTCCATCCCGAGGAGGTCGAGGCGGTGATCAACCGCCATCCGAGGGTACAGATGTCGCGCGCGAGAGCGCGAAGGAGTCCCTTCACGGGCGCGGTTGTGGTCGCTGATGTAGTTGCGGAATGCGAACCTGGCCGCGTCGAGGCAGCCGTGGATATCGAGGCGCTTAAGAGCGAAATCCTTGAAGCCTGTCGTCGCGCGTTAGCTACTCACAAAATTCCAGCCGCAATCTATATCGTGCCGTCCTTGAATGTCGCAGCTTCCGGTAAACTGCTTCGTCTTGGTGCTTAACATAATCGTTACCGGTGGGAGTCGCGGATTGGGTCTAGCGATCGCGCGAAAGCTCGCGACCGCTGGCTACCAGGTTATCGCCATCGCTCGGCGGGAGGGCGACCAGCTCGCATCCGCTATGCGGGAATTGGGGTCCGGTCCGCAGGGTTCGCTCCACTTCAGATCGTTCGATCTCGCCAATATTTCCGACATCCCTAATCTGATCAAAGGGGTACGCAAGGAGTTTGGGTCGATTTACGGGCTCGTCAACAATGCGGCTCTCGGGACGAGCGGCATCTTGGCGACCATGCATGATGCGCGAATCGAGCGCCTCGCACGCCTAAACACAGTGTCTCCCCTCATCCTGACAAAATATGTACTGCGATCGATGATGGCTGACGGAGGCGGCCGGATCGTGAACGTCGCTTCTATCGTCAGTTTCACCGGGTACAGCGGCCTTTCCGTGTACGGTGCAACCAAGGCAGCGATCCTCGGATTTACGCGATCCCTCGCTCGAGAGGTTGGGCCGTTGGGTATCACCGTGAATGCCGTCGCCCCCGGTTTTCTAGATACCGAGATGACCGAGAGCCTTGGAGAACGACAGCGCGATCAGATTGTGCGGCGCAGCGCGCTACACCGCCTTGCCGACCTCGATGACGTAGCCAACGCGGTTGAGTTCTTTCTCAGCGACAAGGCGAGGAACATTACTGGGACCGTGCTGACCGTCGATGCCGGCAACACCGCGTAGGCAAGCGTCGCAAGTTCACAGTCGTATGCTGCCAGTCTGAAGGTGTTCGTAAAGAGCCGCATCGAGCTTCACGAAGGACTGTCGAACCCGATCGTTGAAGTAGATGACATCGGCAGCGACGGCCGGATCGTAGCCTTCGCGCGAGAGGTCCTGCTTCTTCGGTTTGAATGTCGCTGTCATTTCGATCTCGCCACGGATACGTAGGAACAAGGGACGGGCGTACTCGGGCAGATGCTCGGCGAGGTGCTGCCAGAATGCGGCGAGGCTGAAGTCCTGGCTGACCACGAGGGCGGCCATGCCGGCGCGGCCTTCGGTACCAGGGATAGCCACCCCATAAACCACCGCTTCGGACACGCCGGGATACGCGGAGATCGTGTCGGCAACCTCCGTGGTCGACACGTTCTCGCCCTTCCAACGGAACGTGTCACCGACGCGATCGACAAAGTAGAAGTACCCGCTTTCGTCCCTGCGCATCAGATCGCCGGTGCGAAACCAGGCATCTCCATTCACGAATGCGTCCCGAAGGACCTTCCTGTCGGAGGCCTCTCTGTCGGTGTAACCCTCGAACCGGCTTCCCGGACTCGAGCCGTCGTCCAGAATCTTGCCGATGGCCTCCCCGACCTCGTTCGCGGAACAGCGAATACAGAAGCCCTTTTCGTTACGAATCGGCTCGCCCGTCTCAACGTCGAATTTGACCAGCGTCACAGATATGCGGTGCGCGAGGAACGAAGGGATCCGGCCGATGGCGCCGGGTTTGCCCTCGCAATTGTAAAGAGAGAAGTTGCTTTCGGTTGCGGCGTAGAACTCAATGATCTGCGGTATGCGGAAGCGGCGCTTGAACTCGTCCCACACGTCGGGCCTGAGCCCATTGCCGCAGCATAGCCTAAGTCGGTGCTCCCTCTCCCGTGGATGCGGCGGGCTGTTTACCAGGTAGCGGCAAAGCTCGCCGATATACTGGAAGAGCGTGCAATTCCACTCAGCTACGTCGTCCCAGAAGTGGCTCGCCGAAAATCGTTGTCGTAGCACCACGGAGCCGCCATTGACCAGTACGGCTCCAGTTGCCACCACGCCGCCGATGCTGTGATACATCGGCAGACAATTATATATTCGGTCGCTCGAGCGAGTGTCCATCATGCCGGCGAACCAGTGGCTCCATTGCATCACTCGAAAATGGCTGACCTCGGCGGCCTTGGCCAAGCCGGTCGTGCCCGACGTGTTAATGTATAGCGCAGGGTTCATGATCGATGGCAGCGCACATTCCGAGCTCTGGACCCTATCCCTTGCGAATCGCTGGATTTCGTGATCGATCCGCGGGAAGCCGTGGTTGCCCTGACCGAACGCCCAGGGGCTGACACCCGGAGGAAGTCGCGGCAACGCGGCCTCAAAGGCGTCGACAAGGTCTGCTCCTACAATGACATGCTTGGGAGCGACCAAGTTGATGGAGTGCGCGAGCGAGTCGCCGGTGAGATTGGTGTTGAGCAGCGAAACGATCCCGCCGACTCGCGTTATGCCGAGCCAGATCGCCATGTATTCCGGACAATTTGGCATGAGCAGACAGACGACGTCGCCGGCCGCGAGACTCTGCCCCAGTGCCCAACGCGCATATTGATTCGCTCTCTCCGCGAGAGCGCGATACGTCAAGCATTCCCGGTCGGAGAGCAGAGCTGGCGCCGCACCAAACCTGTCAGCCAGCATTTCGATAACGACCGGAAAAGTGACAGAAGTGTTTCCGGCAATGGGTGCTGTCATTCCTAGCGCGCGCACCCACGCTTTTAGTGGAGAATTGCTGCTGTCGTCCGAACCGATTGTCACTTTATTCAATTTGCGCGGCGCGGCGGAGTTTCATGCGCTAACCTAGTCTTCTGTCTCGTTAATAAATTTACAACGGCGGTAGAGCCTTTCGAGGAATGGAGTCGACGGTGGAAGTCCAGACGTAAGGGCCGTTTGCGGAGGTTGTGGTGAGCGACATATTGGTCGATCTTGTTCCACCAATTCGCGCACGCTCTTGAACGAACCGCGCCGGATGGCCTGCTGGGTGATCAGTGCGAACCAGCGCTCAACCTGGTTGAGCCAGCTTGCGTAGGTCGGGGTGTAGTGTACGTGGAAGCGGGGATGCCGCGCCAGCCACGCTTTGACCCGCGGATGCTTGTGGGTGCCGTAGTTGTCGGCGATCAGATGGACCGCAAGCCCGAGCGGCACATTGCGCTCGAGGTCATTAAGAAAGGCGCGAAATTCCTGGTGCCGATGGCACGGCTTGCACTGGGGGATGACCGAACCGTCGAGCACGTCGAGCGCCGCGAACAGCGTGGTCGTGCCATGCCGATAGTAGTAGTGGGTGACGCCCTCGACGTAGCCCAGCCCCATCGGCAACACCGGCTGAGTACGCTCCAGAGCCTGAATCTGGCTCTTCTCATCCACGCACCGCACCAATGCCTTGTCCGGGGGATTGAGGTAAAGGCCCGCCACGTCCGCACCCTTTCCACGAAGAACGGGTCGGTGGAGAGCTTGAAGCTCTTGGCGCGATGAGGTTGCAGGCCGAAGAGTGCGAAGTAACGCGCCACCGTGCTCTTGGAGATGCCGGTTTCGGCGGCCACCGAGCGCACGCTCCGGTGGGTGGCGCTCTTGGGCCGGCTGTGCAGCACCCGGCTGATCAGTCCCGCCACCTGCCCGTGGCGGCAGCTGCGCGGCCGTCCCGGACGCAATTCGTCGTGCAGGCCGACCAGACGCCGTGCTATAAGCGCCCGCGCTACTTGCCGACCGTGGGCCCTGCTCCAGCCCAGACGCTGCGCGATCGCGGTGTTGCTCTCGCCCGCCGCCGCCCACAGCACCATCTTGGCCCGCGCCACCATCGCATGCGGCGACGAACGCGACGCGGCCAACGCCGAGAGCTGCGTTCGCCCTTCGGCGCTCAGTACCAGCGCCGCCTTGGGTCTTCCAATCGCCATCGGCGCCTCTCCTTAACCGGAAATGATGCTGTCTATGCAAGTAATAATTATGCAAGCTAATTGCGGGACAGAACACTAGATTGCGATCAATGTCTTGGAAATAGTGATGCAGACCAGCTTTCATTACTACCAGGAAACCCATGGACTAACGCCGAACCCCATCGCTTCGGTGATCCGGGTTAGACAAGCGCCTCTTTAATTGCACTGCCTGCCACCCTTATCGCAAGCCGAGCGGATGGGATAAAGCCGGCCATCCCATAAAAGTGATGTATCATACCCTCGTGGCAGGTGTAGCACACCTTCACTCCGGCACTCTCCAAGCGATCTGCATATGCCTTACCTTCATCGCGTACCGGGTCAAATTCAGCAGTATGGATATGCGCGGGCGGGAGGCCGGCAAGATCGGAGGCGCGGAGCGGAGAAATGCGCGGGTCTTCTAAGTCTATCCCAGAGGGACAATAGTGTCTGAGGGCCCATTCCATGGTTGTCTTGTCGAAAAAGTAGTGCTCCGCATATGCCTTGCGTGACTCAGTATCAGCACTCACGTCGGTAACCGGACAGAATAGTACCTGCAGAGCAAGACTCGGTCCGCCTGTTTGCTTAGCAAGCTGGCAAACCACAGCAGCAAGGGTACCGCCGGCAGAGTCTCCGCCTACGGCGATACGATCTGGATCGACGCCCAACTCCAACGCATGCTCAGAGATCCATTTGGTAGCGAAATAGCTGTCCTCGACAGCAGCTGGAAACTTGTGCTCGGGTGCGAGCCGATAATCGACTGATATCACACGACAACCGCTCTCGTTCGCGAGCATCCGACAAAGCCCTTCGTGCGTCTCGACATTACAGAAAACCCCGGCACCGCCGTGGAAATAAACAAATCCGGCCGACTTGCCCGTGTCGATCGCTGCCGGGATATAAATGCGGACTGGCAACGGGCCACCGATTCCGGGTAATTCGCGGTTTTCTCTCTTGCCGATCGGTATGTCCTTGACATCTACCGCATGTGCCAATCGAAGAATTGCTTGGCGCATTTCCGCCGGGGTAAGCTCCGATGGCTCCGGTATGCCGCCAGCCGCCACCATGCGCAAAAATCTCTTCACGTGCGGATCAAGCGGCATGATCGATCTTCCTGCGCACGAATGTTCGGGTTGTTAACCCGCAGAGGATTCCTGTCAGGATCAAATCCTCGTCAGCCGTCTTCGATTAAGAACGCGATGCCACGCCTCATGGCAAGGGTCAGGCATCGTTCAGCAGTGCGGTGACCAGCCTGCTTATCGTTGAGATAGATCGGAAGTTTGCAGGGGTAATCTCGATTTCAGGTATCTCAAGACTGAACTCAGCCTCAATGGAGAGCATAACGTTGACCATATCAAGCGAAGTCAGACCTACCTCACGAAGATCGTCGTCCGAACCAACAGGTCGACTAATCGAACGTTCCGCGAGCAATCGCTGAACAACCTCCACCACTCTGCCTCCTGGTGAATCACTGCGACCATTCAACATTGTGACACTACCCGATATTGGACATTTAGCGACGTTAACATCTTGCGACTGCAATTTGGACCCAAGGAGGATAGCAAACTTCCCTAAGCGAAGTAGAGTGATGCAGCTTTGTAGCAGCTAATTTGAGCCGCAGGTCGCGTTCGTGGGTCTCCCCAGCGTTCGGCTGAGCCGGCTGACGCTCGGAACATGTCACCCGCGTGGATGCGCCGGCTCCGTCCAGCCGCGCGTTCTCCCAGTCTCTTCTTTGAGCTTGCTCAAGCTTCAGGCCTCCGTACTCGCTCGGGCAGCGGCAAAAGGCCTACTCGCTCGTGCCTAATTGCGATACCTCTCTGCCCTACCGTAAGACCCTTGCCCGGTTCGACTTTTGCCCCAATCCCGTGGACAATCTGCTCCACGGCGTGCTTCTTGCTAGCTCCCGCCCTTGCGGTTTTCGAAGGCGGCGCAAGACTTGCGCTGGAGAGATTCGTTTCCTGCGCCTCATGAGAGATCAGAAAAGCGCAGGCCGCGTCAATGGTTATCAAGACTAACGCAGACGAGCGTCACTCGATGTTAGAATGTACTTTCCCGTTCAGAAATAATCTGTGGGTGACGTGAAGGATCGGCGAAGAGGCTACGATGTGGCAAATTGTACGGAGCCCAGCAAAATGGCACCTCATATCGCGCGCTTTTGGACGCCGGGTCGTAGCCCGTCACGTCGCACAAAACGTTGATATCCGGGGAATCGTTCCACTCGAGGTCTTCGGCTCAAACCAAAATTCGGCTTTATTGGCCGCGCATCGCAGATGGGTGGCGCGTTCAGGATGAGTGCTCACAGCATACCCTTACAGAGTTTCTCGGTCACAAATGATCTCAAACTCCGGGCCGAGATCGTGGCCGCAGCAGCGGCGAAAAACGCCGACGCGGTCGACCGCGACGCCCGGTTTCCGGCCGAAGCGTTCCTGGCTGCACGAGAACAACGCCTGCTTGACGTCCTGGTCCCGGCTGATCTTGGAGGGGATGGGGCCAGCGTCCCTGACGTGGTCGATGTATGTTACGTGCTGGGGCGGGCTTGCGCGTCGACCGCCATGATCTTTGCGATGCACCAGATCATGGTTGCAATCCTGGTGCGTCACGCTCGAAACAGCCCATGGCATCGGCGCCTGCTTCGCCGGCTTTCCACTGAGCAGCTGCTTCTGGCTTCGTCTACAACGGAAGGTCAAGGCGGCGGCGAACTGCGCAAGAGTTCCTGCGCAGTGGAGAGAACCGGCTCGCGCATGGCGCTCGCGAAGAGCGCTACGGTGGTGTCTTATGGCGCGCAGGCGGACGCAATTTTAACCACCGCACGGCGTTCAGCCGATGCTCCTCCTTCGGACCAAGTCCTGGTTGCGTTCGTGAAGGAGGACTATCAACTCGAGCGAATTGCTGACTGGGACACGCTCGGCATGCGCGGAACGTGCAGCGACGGCTTCAAGCTCAAAGCCGCCGGCGGAATAAACCAACTGTTACCAGAATCCTACCAAACGATTCATACGCAGACCATGATGCCGGTTGCCCATCTGACATGGAGCGGAGTGTGGTCCGGGCTCGCTGCTGGCGCAGTTGAGCGCGCGCGACGGTCTGTGCGCAGCGCAGCTCGTCATGCTAACGGTCAACTGCCACCAGGCGCGGCTCATCTCACGCGGGCAACTACTTCGCTTCGCGCGCTGAGAGGAATTGTCGGATCAGCACTTCAAAGGTTCGAAGTCCTGACGACCGATCAGGTTGAGTCACTAGATTTCCAGACCGCTGTGAATCTGCTCAAGGTGAACGCCTCTGAGATGGCCATTGCAACAGTGATGAGTTGCATGCAAGCCTGCGGATTGTCCGGCTATCGGAATGACGGGGAATTCAGCGTCGCTCGTCATCTCCGGGATGTTTTGTCGTCGTCGATCATGATCAGCAATGATCGGATACTTGCCAATACCGCCGGTGCTTCATTGCTGATCGAAGTTCCGTCCTTGCTGAGGGACTAGATATGCCACAGCTACTGCTATGCAAATCCTCCGCAAGGACCGAATTCTGAGCAACTGCTCCGAAGGCGTAAGGATACGCATGAGCCACAATGGCAAAAACGGGCATGAGTCGATTGCTCATACCCTACTTCAATGTACCGGCGGCGACGGCGTCTACGCTCGAACTGCGCTTTTCGAGCAAGTCATCGAAAGCTTGTCAGCCCTCATCACCCGGCTCCGCGAGCCCGACACGGAAATACTGAGATTTCCGCCGGTCATGAGCCGCGCACAGTTGGAAAAGTCAGGTTACCTGCTCAGCTTTCCGCATCTCCTCGGCTGCGTCAGTTGCTTTAACGGCGAGGAGTTCGACATCCGCGCTTTGGTGGAAGGGCGCGGCCCTGATCGAGATTGGACCGCTGGGCTGTCTGCGACTGATCTCGTCCTGAGCCCGGCCGCTTGCTATCCAATTTACCCTCTTGTAGCGGACCGCGGGCGCGTGCCCGCAAAGAGCTTGCTGTTCGACGTAGCTTCTTATTGCTTTCGCCGGGAGCGCTCGTACGAGATCGATCGACTACAGGCATTCCAAATGCGCGAGTTTGTGTGCGTGGGAACAAGCGAACAGGCGCTCGATCTTCAGGCACGATGGAAATCTCGAGCGCAGCGGCTGGCGAAGCGTCTAGCCTTGCCTCATACGGTCGCTCCAGCCAGCGATCCGTTCTTCGGGAGGGCCGGCAAGCTGATGGCGATGAGCCAAATTCAGCAATCACTCAAGTTCGAATTGCTGATTCCTGTGCACTCCGAGCAGGTTCCGACAGCGTGTATGAGTTTCAACTATCATCGCGATCACTTTGGAACGACGTGGAACTTGGTGATCGAGGGAGGGGAAGTAGCCCACACGGCCTGTGTGGCCTTTGGCCTTGACCGGTTGGCCCTTGCACTGTTCGCGACGCACGGACTCGATCTGGAAAGGTGGCCGTCGATCGTTCGTGAGACTCTGTGGCCTGATCATCTCGACCGAGCCTCTGGCGAACCGGCCCAGCACACAAACGGAGCGGCGCCGCGCGTCAACATCGCAGTGGGAAAGTAGATAAGGTGCGCCAGATGCGGAACGAGACGATTGCCATCCACGGCGGCTATGAAGTCGACCCCACGACGAGGGCGGTGGCCGTTCCGATCTATCAGACCGTAGCGTACGCATTCGACAGCGCCGAGCACGGAGCGGCGCTCTTCAATCTCGAGGTGGAAGGATACCGCTATAGCCGCATCAGCAATCCGACTAATGCAGTGCTCGAGCGGCGTGTCGCCGCCCTGGAAGGAGGACTGGAAGCGCTTAGCGTGAGCACTGGCCAAGCCGCGTTACACTATTCGGTGCTGAACCTCACCGAGAATGGCACGAATATTGTGTCCGTTCCGCAACTTTACGGCACTACCCATACTCTTTTTGCTCACGTATTACCGAAGTTCGGAATAACTGTTCGATTTGCCGAGACCGACTATCCTGCCGCCGTCGAAAAGCTTGTAGACCAGGACACGCGAGCGATCTTCTGCGAAAGTGTGGGGAATCCGGCAGGGAACATTTGCGACGTCGAAGCGCTGGCAAACGTTGCCCACGAGCACGGGGTTCCATTGATCGTTGACAATACAGTCGCCACTCCCGTTCTGCTGCGCCCGATCGACTATGGCGCTGACATCGTATTGCACTCGTTAACCAAATTTTTGGGGGGACATGGAACGACTCTTGGTGGGATCATTGTCGACAGCGGCAATTTTCCCTGGGAAAAGCACGCCAAACGATTCCCGATGTTCAGCGAGCCTGACGAGTCCTATAAGGGCCTTGTGTACACGCAGCATTTCGCTCGTGCGGCCTACATCGCGCGCTGTCGGAGCGTCTATCAGAGGACGATGGGGTCAGTCTTGTCGCCGCTGAGTGCGTTCCTACTGCTGCAGGGTATCGAGACGGTCGCTCTCCGGGTCGACCGTCACGTTGAGAATGCAAGGCGGGTAGCCGAATTCCTGCGCGACGACACCAGAGTTGATTGGGTCAACTACGTAGGGTTCCCGGATAACCCCTATCACGGGCTTGCGCAGAAATATCTCAGCGGCAGAGCATGTTCACTGATGACTTTCGGAATTCGTGGCGGATTCGAAGGGGGGATTAAGTTCTACAACGCGCTGAAGTTGGTCAAAAGATTAGTCAATCTAGGCGATGCCAAATCCTTGGCGTGCCATCCAGCGTCTACAACCCATCGGCAAATGTCGGTCGAAGAGCGCCTGAAGGCAGGCGTCAAGCCCGAGACAATCCGGCTCAGCATTGGAATCGAGCATGTGGATGATATCATCGCCGACCTGGATCAGGCACTGGACGTAGCGGCAGCGGACGGCGAGAGGTCAATAGGGGAGGATAATCATCGCCACGTTGCCACGAGCGCGTGATGCCAACACTTTCAGCCAGTCCTTCCGCACAAGGGCCACGGCCTATCAGCGATGCTGCCGTCCCCATCGTCATCGGGCTGGTCAACAACATGCCGGATGCCGCGCTGCAGACCACAGAGCGACAATTCCGCGAACTGCTATTTGCCTCATCTCGCAATCCTGTACGCCTGAGGTTTTTCTCTTTGCCGGAGCTTCCGCGTACGGAGCCCGGTCGTTCACATATAAGCCAGCACTACGAGGGCATCAGCGAACTGTGGACAAGCCATCTCGACGGCTTGATTGTGACGGGAACGGAGCCGCGTGCTGTTGACCTGGCGGACGAACCCTATTGGCCCACCCTGACAAAAGTTGTCGATTGGGCCGACAACCACGCTATTTCGACAGTCTGGTCGTGTTTGGCAGCCCACGCCGCCGTTCTTCATATCGACGGTATAGGACGGCGCGCGTTCCGCGAAAAGCTCTCCGGAGTGTTCGACTGCGTGAAGGCCACGGACCACGCAATCGTGGAGGGCGTTCGATCTCGATGGCGGGCTCCGCATTCCCGATACAACGAGCTGCCCGAGGATGCGCTCGTTTCCAGCGGCTATCGTATCCTGTCGCGGTTGCCTGGTGCGGGAGCCGATATGTTCGTCAAGCAGAGGAAGACCCTATTCCTTTTCGTGCAAGGCCATCTGGAATATGATCCTGGAGCGTTGCTGCGCGAGTATCGCAGAGATGTAAGAAAATTCCTTGCTGG
>Ga0335078_10013515_pt1 | contig 12097 bp, 9 predicted proteins | sample Lox_Sample_32_FD_206711 | JGI IMG/M metagenome (GOLD analysis project Ga0335078, IMG submission 206711) | Soil microbial communities from Loxahatchee National Wildlife Refuge, Florida, United States - Lox_Sample_3.2 | ecosystem: Environmental > Terrestrial > Soil > Wetlands | place: USA: Florida... | reverse complement strand
CTGGCTGGCCGCCCCGCGGATCCGACGTATCGGTGATCTCGATCCCCACCTGGCAGCCGCTGCCCGTGACGTAATTCGCGGTGACCGTGGCCGTGTCGGACCCAGGGAGGTCGGGAAGTTTCAGCCCGGTCAGCGAGGCGCATTGCTCGGCCGACGCTGCCTGCGCAGCGGTCACGACTACCGGTGCCGCAACCGCGGCAGGCGCTAGCGCCGTCGTCGTACCGAGCAGACCAACCGAGGTCGAGAGCGCCGCGACGGTACCCCCTGCCAACAACGCGCGAAAACCCGGTCTGCCGCGTCTTCGAATTCGCCCCATCCCCATCATGGTGCCTCCTCAGTTCGCCGTTGTCTTAGGGCCAGTCGCGGCCCGGCACCGTGCTGCCCGGCCAGACCTAGGTCAGAGTGTTGGAAGGGGGTGTTCAAATGTCAATACCTAGTTCTAATATCTGGAACATGCCGACAACGAGCAAAGAACCCGGATTTTCCCAGTCGCTCAAGCGCGGCCTGGCGATCCTCAGCGCTTTCACCCCCGACCGCCCCGCCCTAGGTATCAGCGAGCTGGCCCGCGCTCTCGCCCTGACTCGCAGCACGACGCATCGTTACGTCGCCACGCTGGCCACGCTCGGCTATCTCCAGCAGGACGACTCGACACGGAAGTACCGCCTGGGCCCGCGGGTCCTGGATCTGGGATTCTCGGTGCTTGGGTCGCTGGAACTGCGGGAGATCGCGGCGCCGCACCTGCGACGGCTCACCGACTTCACCGGGCACACGTCGAACCTGGCCATCCGCGACGACATCGACGTGATCTTGATCGACCGGGTCCGGGGACGACCCGGCCCCTATCACCACCTTGAGTTCAGCCTGCACGTCGGCTCGCGGATACCCGCGTACTGCAGCGCCACCGGCAAGGCCTTGCTCGCCTTCCTGCCGCGCCCGGACCTAGAGCAGATCCTGGACCGGATCGATCTCGTCCGGCGCGCCCCCCGAACCCTGACTAGCAAGACGGCGCTGCTCGCCGAACTCGACAACGTGCGCCGGACCGGCATCGCGGTCAACGACGAGGAGCTCGAGAGCGCGCTGCGATCCATCGCCGTGCCCGTGCGCTCCCGCTCAGGCGAGGTCATCGCGGCGGTGAACATCTCCATCCCGTGGTCGCCGGAGGCGATAACCGAACTCGTCGGCCAGCACGGGCCGACCCTTCAGGCCACCGCACGCCAGATCGCCGCTCGAGTTATCTGAAAGCCGCGCCAGGCTGATCCGTCAGCTTCGGAGCCGCGAGGCCGCCTTGGCTGGTTGCTGGCCCAGCGCGTCAGTGCCAGACACGCTCCGGTCAGACGGAGGCGACCGAGTCCCTGACGATGAGTTGAGGCTCCACCATCGGCGAGATGCTCGCGTCCTGTGCCGCGGATGGATCCTCCGCCTGGCGGATGGCGTCGAGCAGCATGGTCACGCACAGCACGCCGAGGCTGGTGAAGTCCTGGCGTACCGTCGTAAGCGGCGGCCAGAAGTGCGCCGACTCGGGGATGTCATCGAATCCGACGATGCTGATGTCGCCCGGCACGTCGAGACCTGCCGCGCGGAAGGCGTGAATGAGCCCGAGTGCCATCTGGTCATTGGAGGAGAACACCGCGGTGAATGGCAGTTCCGGGTGGGGGGAGCCCGCCATACCGCCGGTCAGCGCGCGGCCGATCTCATAGCCTGAGTCGGCGGTCCAGTCGCCGAACAGCGGCGGAGTTGAGGGAAGTCCTGCTGCCTGGAGTTCCGCCTTGTAGGCGCGAAGCCGCAATTGCGCATCGTTCCAGTCCGGTGGGCCCGCCACGTGCAGGATTCGCGTATGCCCCCGCTTGATGAGGTGCTCGAGCACCATCTTGGCGCCTGCTTCCTGGTTGACCGAGGCCACCGGGATTCCGCTCGCGCTGCGCGGTTCGCCCTGGGCGGCTACGATCGGCACGCTCATCGGCAGTTCGGCGAGCAGCGATAGCACTGTGGTCCGCGGCGCGACGATGGCGATTCCCTCGACGTCCTGGCTGAGCAGGTCGGCGATCGCGGTAGAGATCGTGCTCGGGGCAACGGACGGGAGGTGAGCGACGGTCGCGTAGTAACCCCGCTCGCGCGCCGCGTCCTCGATCGCGCTCACGCTGCTCGCCGGGCCGTAGTGCCCCCCGACCGCGGCGGCGAGTATCCCGATGGTCTGCGATCGCTGCCGGGACAGGATCCGGGCCGCCCGGCTCGGCCGGAACTGGAGTTCGTCCATGGCGGCGAGCACCCGGGTCTTGGTCGCGTCGCGGATGCTCGGATGCCCGTTCAGCACGCGGGAGACGGTCATGTGCGAGACGCCGGCGAGTCGCGCCACATCGCGGATGCTCGGCGGGCGCCTGGGCCAGGCCTGGCTGCCACCGGGTTCGGTCACCGTCATGCCCGATATTTTGCCTTTCCGCCGGACATGCTCCTCAGGTGCGGGGGGACCGCTCCTCGGGATATGGATGTGCGGTACGCATCGAGCATCGCACATCGCGCTAGCCGGCCGGCCAGCGTGTTGTGCATGTCCGGTGCGACGTCGGGTCGTAATGCCGCGCGAACGTGATGATGTTGTAATTCTGGGCTGTTGACGGCGGGCGAGGCCGAGGTTCACTATCAGCGGAGATGGTAGCACTCGCCGGAGTGCTTTCTCTATGGTGGTTTCTGCTCAAATGTTACCGGTAACATCGGACAGCCTGAGGAGACCGATGGTGGCTTCCCACGCCAGGCGAGGCGAGCCTGCTGCCCGGCGCGAACCGGGACTGCGGTCGGTCATGGGCGCTGACTACCAGGCTCGCGGCATCCGCAAGAGCTTCGAGAACATCGCCGTACTGCGTGATGTCACCGTTCACTTTCACCGGGGCGAGATCCACTCGCTTATCGGCGAGAACGGCGCGGGCAAGTCGACCCTGCTCAAGATCCTGTCCGGGATGCTCCCCGCCGACGGTGGCGAGCTCATGCTCGACGGAAAGCTCCTGCCCGCGCTGACCCCGAGAGAAGCGCAGCGGCACGGCATCTACCTTGTTCCGCAGGAGCCCCGCCTCATGCCGGACCTGTCTGTCGCGGAGAACCTCTACCTGGGCGCTTTGCCCAAACGATGGCTTGGCGCTGTGGCCTGGCGGCGGATGATCGACACCACAGAAGAACTGATCATGAGCGTTGGCTTGCGCGCTGACCCGCGCCTTCCCGCCGGGCGGCTGTCCCTGGCCCAGCAGCAGCTGCTCGAGTGCGCGCGGGCGCTGTCGCATGGCTGCGGGACGATTTTCTTCGATGAGCCGACCTCGCCGCTGACAGCCCGCGATGCTGAGCGGCTGTTCGAGCTCATGTGGCAGATGCGCGACCGCGGGTTGACACTCGGGTTCATTAGTCACCGCCTCGACGAGATCGAGGCGGTCAGCGACCGGATCACGGTGCTGCGCGATGGCTCGGTCGTCGCGCGCGCCGAGCGCGGCACCTGGACCAGGGAGAACCTGGTCACTGCGATGATCGGCCGCAAGCTCATCATTACCCGCCGGGCACGCCGCACTGCTGACCTCGGCCCGGTCATGCTCGACGTCGAGGATCTCGTGGCGCCGCCGGAAGTCAACGGGATGTCCGTGCGTGTCCGGGCGGGCGAGGTCGTCGGCCTGGCCGGCCTGGTCGGCAGCGGGCGCACCGAGTTCGCCGAGACGCTGTTCGGTATCCGCCATCCGGCGAGCGGCACGGTCACCGTGAACGGCAAGGATGTCACGGGTTCAAGCCCGCGCAGGTGCATCGACGCCGGCCTCATCTATCTCGCCGAGGACCGCGGCCGTAACGGCATATTCGCCGACGTCGACATCGCCCGCAACGCCACGTCGGCGATCGTGGGGCGGCTGCCGAAGGTTGCGGGTTCGTTCATCCGGCCATGGACAGAACAAGAGCTCGCCAGGGCCGCCGCGCTGGAGATGGACGTCCGGGCGACCTCGATCTCCGCGGCGATGAAGACCCTGTCCGGCGGCAATCAGCAAAAAGCGCTGCTGACCCGCTGGATGCTGGCCGGGCCGCAGGTGGCGATCTTCGACGAGCCCACGCGCGGCGTGGATATCGGCGCCAAGGAGAGCATCTACTCGATCATCGAGTCGCTCGCGTCGAACGGGCTGGCCGCTCTCGTGATTTCGTCCGAGCTCGAGGAACTGGTCCGCATCTGCGATCGCGTGTACTCCATCTACGAAGGCAGCGTCACCGGCGAGCTAGCCGGCGACGACGTCACGCTCGAAGCCCTCGGGCAGCTTGCGGTGGGGGCGTGATGGCGACGGCAAGGAATCTGAGGGTCAGGTCATCGGCGTGGCGCGAGCTGTACATGCCGCCGCGGTGGGCCCTGCTGCTGCGGCGCCGCGAGGTCCTGGTGACCGCGGTTATCGTCATCGTCGTGGCGGCCAGTACCGCCGCGCACCCGTACTTCTGGGCGTCGGGCAACCTGGCTTTCATCTTCGCCGATTCAGTGGTCATCACCTTCCTCGCACTGGGCGAGTCGTTCGTGATGATCGGCCGCGGGATCGACCTCTCAGCCGGTGCTGTCATGGGGCTGTCCGCGATCGTCGTCGGGTTCCGTATCCAGAATCACGGCATGACGCTGTTGCCAGCCGTCGTTCTCGGCGCGGGCGTGGGCGTAGCGCTCGGTCTCGGCAACGCGATGCTCGTGGGCGTGGTGCGGCTTCCGCCGATCATCGCCACGCTGGGGACGCTCAGCGTCTACTCCGGCCTTGAGTTCGTCGTCACCAACGGGAATCAGGTCGACACCATCCCGAGCTCGATCACTAACCTTGGCAGCCACACCGTGCTCCCGGGCATCCCGGTGATCCTCCTGCTCACGCTGCCTTTCGTTCTCATCTCGGCATGGGTGCTTCGGTACACGGTCTTCGGCCGCTCGGTATACGCGGTGGGCGATGACGCGGAGGCCGCGTACCGGGCGGGCATCGGAGTCCAGCGCGTCGTGTTCCTTACCTACGTCATCTCTGGCCTGTTCGCGGGCCTAGGCGGCGTGGCCTTCCTGATCTACACGAGCGGCGCATCCTCTACGACGGGCGTCAACGACAACCTGACCGCCATCGCGGCGGCGATCATCGGCGGCACGGCGCTCACCGGCGGCGTGGGCGGGGCGTTCGGAGCGCTCGTGGGCAGCGTGTTCCTCACGGTTACGCTCACGGCGATGAGTTTCGCCCACGTTTCCGACGTGTGGCAGCCGGCTGGCGTTGGGGTGCTCGTGCTCCTCGCGGTCGTCTACGACAGCCGGTCGAGGGCAGGCAGGACCAGGCGGAACCCGCGACGGCGACCGCGAGGTACGAGATGACGGCCCTTGAACTGCCCAGACGCTGGCGCCTGCCGACCTGGGGCGCGTGCCTGGTCATCGCGATTATCGCCGAGCTCGTCTATTTCACGCTGACCACCCGGCAGTTCGCCGGGCATGGCACGGGCATGCTTGACCTAACCGAGCAATTCGCGCCGACCGGTGTCCTCGCGCTCGGCCTGGCCATGGTGATCCTCACTGGCAACATCGATCTGTCCTGCGGGGCCAGCGCCAGCCTCGCGGCGGTCATCGCTGGAACCGTCCTCGCCAAAGGCGGCGGCCCGGTCCTCGCCATAGTTGCCGCCATCGTGGTAAGCACACTGTTCGGCCTGTTCAACGGCCTCATCGTGGCCTTTGTCGGAATCGACTCACTGCTCGTGACGCTCGCCACGCAGTTCATCCTCACCAGCATCGCGACCTCCGTGGCCGGAGCATCGCCCCCGTTCGGATTCCCCTCCGCGTTTACGCTGATCGGTCAGGGGAGCATCGACGACGTACCGATCGCCCTGCTGGCCTTCCTCGTTATCAGTCTCCTGGTGATAGTGGCCGTCGGCTACACGGGCCTTGGCCGCTCGCTGACCCTCATCGGCTACAGCCCGCGTGCCGCGCTGTACTCAGGTATCGCCATCCGCGGCTCGCTGACCGCCGTATTCACCCTGTGCGGCGCCATGTCCGGGGTAGCCGGCGTGCTGCTCGCCGCCTACTACAACTCGGCGCAGCCGCAGATCGGCGCCGACCTCCTGCTGCCCGCCATTACCGCGGTGATCCTGGGCGGAATGGACATCTTCGGCGGCAGGGGGCGCGTCGCGGAGGTGGTCCTGGCCGTGTTCCTGCTCGGCTTCCTCAGCCAGGGGATGCTGATCGAGGGAGACAGTTCGCTGTCCATCACGATGATCACGGGCCTGGTGCTGATCGGCGCCCTCGTCATCAAGTTCGCCTTCGAGCGCAGTTTCCGGCAGCGGATGAGCGCGAGAATGCATCGCCTCCGAATTCTTTCGCGGGACGCGCATGGGTAACCCGGCGCGCGGATAACCCGCATCTGCTGACCAGCCGCCACGGACCGGCAAGTCCGCTGGCTAGTCGACCACGCACAAAAATACCCGAGAAGATAGGTCCAAGGGAGGACTACATGCCAAGAATGGCCGCATCCGCTCGACGATGGCCCCGGCGCATCCTGCCGCTGGCGGCCGTAGCCGCGTTCGCACTCACCGGCTGCTCTGTGAGCGGCTCCTCCAGCAGCACGGCCGGCCCGGCCGCTGCCACCGCTTCATCGTCCTCAGGTTCGCACATCACCGTGGCAATCGTGCCCAAGCTCCTTGGGCTCTCGGTATTCGAGGCGAACGTCCAGGGCGCTAAGCAGGTAGCGGCCAGCCTTAACGAAACCATCGACTATACGGCCTCGGTGGACGCAAGCGGTCCCGACCAGGCTGCGGTCATCATGGGGCTCGTGCACAGCAACCACCCGCCGCAGGTGATCGCGTACTCCGCCAACGACCCGACGTCCGAGGTCCCGGCGCTTGAGGCCGCAGCGAAGGCAGGCATCAAGGTCATCGGCTTCGACTCTGACGTGACCGCGAGCGCTCGTTCCTACTTCATCCAGGACACCGCATACCCCGCGATGGCCCAGGCCCTCATCGACGCGGTGGTCACCAAGTTCGGCTCGAAGGGCACGATAGGCATCCTGTCCTCAACCCCCGACGCTACGATCCAGAACGCGTGGATCAGCGCCATGCGCACATACATTGCCCAGAAGTACCCGGACCTGAAGATCGGCCCGATCGGCTACGGCCAATCCAACCAGGCCATCTCGCAGACCATGGCCACCAACCTGATCAACTCCAACCCCGACCTGCTGGCCCTCATACCCATCGACGGCGCCGCCGTGCCAGGCGCTCTCGCCGCGGTCCAGGCCCTCGGCAAGGTCGGCAAGATCGGCGTCTTCGGCATCGGCGACCCCAACCCGAACCAGAAGTACTTCGCCAACGGGTCCCTCACCGGTCTCTTCCTCTGGAACGAAGTCCAAGAGGGCGAGCTGATCGCCTACGTCGCCCGGCTTGTGGCGGACGGGAAGATGCCAGCCGCGGGTGGCACCTTCACCGCGGGCAACCTCGGCACATTTACCGTGTCCGACAGCCCGGCGCCGGGCACCATCATCTTCTCCAAGCCGCTGGAGTTCACCAAGGCCAACTACATGCAGTACAACTTCTAGCCGCTCTAGACGCCGGGGCGACTCCAGAGCGCCCGGCCCTCCAGAAATGTCGCCGCGCCCCGTTGGCTTCTCGCCGCGGGTGTTGGCGCGCTGAATCCGATCGGGCGGCGTTCCCGGCACATACGGGTGCGCCGCCCGATCTCTACGTACCCGCCGGGCAGGCCTGCGCGGGGAGGGCACGATATGCCAGATTCCCCCGATACGGCATCGGTGAAGCCTCTGAGCTGGGCTACATGTGTGGGCGATACTGGGATCGAACCAGTGACCTCCTCGGTGTGAACGAGGCGCTCTCCCGCTGAGCCAATCGCCCGGTTGGGGCCGGGCTGACGGGGGCGCGGCCCCCTGGGACAGCCCGTCCCGGCGAACCATAGGGTAGCGCATCTTCGGCAGGCTCGGCACGCCTGGACAGAGGGAAGTCGGCCTGTACTACTGGCTCACGCTTGGTAGCGGGCGAGTTATGCAAACGTGCGCATCAGGCGTAGGTGATTACCTTACGTGCCCGGCCCGAAACTCCTTGTAGATAAATGGATCGGATAAGGGTGACAGGCTATGCAATCGACGCACCGGAACACTAAACTACTGCAACGGCGTTTGCACAAGGCGGATCGGCATTTGACCAGGTCAGGATAGACGACTAGGGCAAGTGCACCGGTCTGGTACGAAAGGCGCAAAACGGAACGGGGAGCGGTTCCGAATAGATTCACTCTCCGTATGCGTGATCGTTACCGATCGGTTGGGCCCGGACTGCTCACGACCGGTGGCACAGAACCCGGCTATATAGGGGTGGGCAGGCGATGAGCAGAAGCAGCAGTACCACGATCTCTGCCGAGCTCGGGCTCCGGCTTATCGTCCCGCAGCAAACGATTGTCCCGCTCGTGGCCAGCTTGTACTACAGCGGCAGCGACCCCTATGCGGTGCGGATGGCGTTCCACGTCGGCACCGACGAGCCAGTGGAGTGGATCTTCGCGAGGGACCTGCTTGCCAGCGGGATCAGGTCGCGGCAGGGCGAGGGTGACGTCAAGGTGTGGCCGTCAGCGAAGTCCTGCGCCGAGCCCGACAGGCCGGCCAGCGGCCCCGAGTGCACGGTCTTGAACATCGAGTTGTCGTCCCCGTTCGGGCAGGCGCACTTCGAGGCCCCTGCTCAGGCCATGGCGGCGTTCCTGCAGCGCACCTATCAGATCGTCCCGGCCGGGCAGGAAAGCGGCTTTGTCGACATCGAGACCGAGCTGAACGACCTGCTCAGGCAGGCGTAACGACCGTACGGATACAGGCGCTGCTGTCTTGGGCCCTGGGCTGCTAGGTGAACGAGGGGATGGCCTCGGAGGCCACCTGGCAGAGCTTGGGGAGGAGAGCGTCGACGGCGGCGATCTGGGCAGCCACCTCGCGGTCGATGTCCATTCTCGGCACGACGGCGCGGACGGCGGCGTGCACGGCCCGTAGCGGGACGCTGGGCTCGGCGACCGATGCGCGCAGGTCCACCCCCTGTGCGGCACAGCAGATCTCTATCGCCAGGCAGGCACGGACGTTGGCCACGACGTCGCGCAGCTTGCGCACCGCGGTCCAGCCCATCGAGACGTGATCTTCCTGCTTGCCCGAGGTCGGGATGGTGTCCACGCTTGCCGGGTGAGCGAGCACCTTGTTCTCGCTGACCAAAGAGGCCGCGGTGTACTGGGCGAGCATGTAGCCGGAGTTGGTGCCGGCCGCGGGGGCCAGGAACGGGGGCAGGCCACGGGAGAACGCCGGGTCGAGCATCCGGTCAAGGCGGCGCTCGCTGATCGAGGCCAGCTCGGCCAGCGCTATCGCGAGCATGTCGGCCGCGAACGCCAGCGGCTCGCCGTGGAAGTTCCCTGTGGTCATGACCTCGCCGTCGGGCACGATGACCGGGTTGTCCACCACGGAACCCAGTTCGGTGGTGATCACCTGCCGCGCGTAGCCGAGCACGTCGCGGACCGCGCCATGCACCTGCGGGGCGCACCGCAGGCAGTACGCATCCTGAACGGCATGCCTGCTGTGCCGGTGGCTGGCCAGCAGCGGCGACCCGGCAAGCAGCGCGCGCAGGTTGGCCGCGCTGACGAGCTGGCCAGGGTGCGGCCTGATGATCTGGACCCGCTCGTCGTAGGGCCGGTCGGTGCCGAGCAGTGCCTCGATGGACAGCGCGCACGCCACGTCCGCCGCCTGCACAAGCATCGCCGCGTCGTGCACCGAGAACGCGAGCAGCGCCTGCATCGGCTCGGTGCCGTTGACCAGGGACAACCCCTCCTTGGGGGCCAGTGTCAGCGGGACCAGGCCGTGCTCTCGCAGCACCTCGGCCGCCGGGCGGCCGGTCGGCGGGTCGCCCACCTGGCGCAGCCGGCCCTCCCCGATCAGCGGCTGCGCCAGGTGGGCCAGCTGGGCTAGGTCGCCGGAGGCGCCGACCGAGCCCTTGCCTGGGATCACCGGCAGCAGGCCCAGGTCCAGCAGCTCGAGCAGTCGCGCGGGCAGTTCGGCCCGCACGCCCGAGTACCCGGCGGCCAGCGTCCGCGCGCGCAGCATAAGCAGCGCGCGGACCACCTCGTCGTCCAGCGGGGCGCCGGTGGCCGCGGCATGCGAGCGCACGATCGCTCCCTGCAGCGTGGTCAGGTCGGCCTCCCCTACCGGCGTGTCGGCCAGCGCGCCGAAGCCCGTGTTGACGCCGTATACCGGCGCATCGCCGCGGATCGCGTTCAGCACGACCGAACGGCTCACTTCCATGCGTTCGGGCACGTCGGAGCCGAGCCGGACGCGGGCCTCTCCGCGCGCCACCGCCACGACATCCTCGACCGTCAGCGGGCCGCCGTCCACCACGACTTCATTCATGCCCGACAGCCTGCCAGGCCCCGGCCAGCACCCATCAATCGGCCCCGGCCCAGGGGAACGACCGATGGGCGATTACGCAGTGGGATTCCAGCCGAAGGTGGTGGTGAGGCCGTCGGTGCCGGCGGGGGTGATGAGGACGCTGCGGCGGCGGGGGCCGTGCTGGATCCAGCCGAGGGCGAACAGGCGGGCGGTGATGGCGGCGGCCAGCGCGCCGTTCAGGTGCCCGCGGCGCTGGGTCCAGTCGATGCACTCGCCGGCGAAGCTGCGCCGGGACCGGCGCAGCTCCGTGACATCGACGCCGAACGAGCCGAGCGCCTCCGTTCCGGCCCCTGTTACGTCGAAACGGTTAGCGGGAGAGTCACCACCGCTCGTTCGGGGAAAATTCTCTGGCTGGAGCACGCCGCGGCGGATCAGGGCTTCCAGGAGGGCCACCCCGGCGCGGCCGGCCAGGTGGTCGTAGCAGGTGCGTGCCTCGGCGAGGGCGGCGGCCTCGCGGGACTGCCGCAGGGTGCGGACCGGCACGTTGGGGCTGATCAGGCCGAGCGCCTCGAGGGCAGCGGCGACCGGGTACCCGGCCAGCCGGTAGTACCTGTGCCTGCCTTGCCTGGCGACCGCGATCAGGCCGCCGTCCAGGAGCTTGGCCAGGTGGAAGCTTGCGGTGGCGGCGCTGACGCCGGCCAGCCTGGCTAGTTCGCCCGCGGCCAGCGGGCGGTCGGGAACAAGCGCGCTCAGGATCGCGGCCCTGGTCGGGTCGGCCATCAGCGCGGCAGCCGGGACGATGTCGCTGTCGTAGGGAACGGTGTCGTGGGCCGTCACGGTCATGGCTTCGACGGTAGTCCAGACATATTCCGACGGCCATCGAAGTATGCCCGCGCGGCGGCGGGCGCGGCGAGTTGGGGGACCGGAGTTTGTGCTCGCGGTAGGATCGGCTACAGTTCTTCAGACGCACCTCCCGGGGTGCACGCGGACGTGGCTCAGTTGGTAGAGCATCACCTTGCCAAGGTGAGGGTCGCGGGTTCGAATCCCGTCGTCCGCTCCGAGGGATCCCCATGCCCTTGCGTGGTGGCGGAGTGGCCGAGTGGCTTAGGCAAGGGCCTGCAAAGCCCTGTACACGGGTTCGATTCCCGTCTCCGCCTCGAATTGCGTTTCAGGTGACCCCCGGCCTGATCAGGCCCGACTCGTAGGCCAGCACCACGACCTGGACGCGGTCGCGCAGGCCAAGCTTGGACAAGATCCGCCCGACGTGCGATTTCACCGTGGCCTCGGAGACGTAGAGGCTCGCGGCGATCTCCGCGTTGGACAGCCCGCGCGCGACCAGGACGAGCACCTCGCGCTCGCGGTCGGTCAGCGCGGCCAGCTGCGGGTACTGATTCCCTGACGGGGGCAGCACCTGGGCGTACTCCTCCAGCAGGCGGCGGGTCACCCGGGGCGAGACCACCGCGTCCCCGGCCGCGACCGTCCGGATGGCGGCGACGAGCTCGGCCGGGCGCACGTCTTTCAGCAGGAAGCCGCTGGCCCCGGCGCGCAGCGCGCCGAAGGCATACTCGTCCAGGTCGAAGGTGGTCAGCACGAGCACGCGCACGTCCGGGTGGGTCACGGTGATGCGGCGGGTCGCCTCGATGCCGTCCGTGCCCGGCATCCTGATGTCCATCAGCACCACGTCGGGCGCGTGGCGCCGGGTCATCTCGACGGCCTCCGCGCCGTCGCCCGCCTCCGCAGTCACCGTC
>Ga0335078_10013514_pt1 | contig 12097 bp, 15 predicted proteins | sample Lox_Sample_32_FD_206711 | JGI IMG/M metagenome (GOLD analysis project Ga0335078, IMG submission 206711) | Soil microbial communities from Loxahatchee National Wildlife Refuge, Florida, United States - Lox_Sample_3.2 | ecosystem: Environmental > Terrestrial > Soil > Wetlands | place: USA... | reverse complement strand
ACTCCATCTATCGACAATGATGCTAGCAGTAACTGCTTCTCCACCACAACTCCATGTTTTCCATATACCCCAGGAGGAATTAATGGGATCATTGGATTTGGAAGATGGAGGTGAAGTTACTTCGATTCTTCATCCTGCGACGTGGCTCAACAAAGTAGTCATAGGCCGTGAAAGTGGCATTGTTCAGATATGGAACATTCGGACGGGGTACAATGTTGTTTGATTTACACTCACAGAAGGAAACTTATTTACGAAACTGAATCACTCGGAAGCGCCGTAACTGCCCTTGCACAGTCACCTGCACTTGACATCATCGGCATCGGCCTCCACTCCGGACAAATTCACATTCGTAATTTAAGAACAGACATTACCCTCTTAACCTTCTCTCAACCTCAACCCGTCCAATCCCTCTCCTTCAGAACGGACGGGCAACCACTCATGGCATCATCAAGTCCCACCGGAAGAATAAGTGTCTTCGATCTCAATAAACGCCGAAACATCCACACCCTCGAAACAAGCGCTACATCTCAAATAGTCAATCTCGCTTTTCTCCCCGGCCAGCCATTACTGCTAACAACTTCTAAGGACAACTCTGTAAAACTTTTCCTTTTCGAGGAGTCCGGTCCTCGTCTCCTTCGATCTCGATCGGGGCATTCGTCGCCTCCTACTAAAATCCACACGCACACTTCAAAATGGCTTTTGTCAGCTTCAGGAAATTCACTCCGTGCACAAAGTCTATTCAATGATTCCCAGTCATTTGAATTCAGTCAAACTGCACTGATGGAGGGATACGCTAAAATGGCTGCTGGACAAGGATACTCCAGTAGTCGACTCGGCGACATAATCGCTATCGGAAGTAGCACTACTCGAGAAAATGAGTGGGACGCAGTTATTACAGCGAGTCGAGGCGAAAAGGGAGCTAGAACATGGAGTTGGAAACGAAGAACGATTGGAGATCATCTGTTGCATACACAAGATCAAACCTCAGCGACAGCGGCATGTGTATCCTTCTGCGGAAATTTCGGCGTAGTGGGAACAGAGAAGGGAAATGTGGAAGCATTCAATATGCAGAGTGGAATTAAAAGGAAAAGGTTCGCGAAAGGACATACTCGGAGTGTGACGTTTGTCGCACTGGATCGATTGAATAAAACGCTCGTGTCCGCTGGTTCAGATGGACTTGTGCTGTTATGGGATTTCAAGACGTCGACGATTAAAGGACAAATCGATCTTGGGAGTGCAGTCACAATCGGAAAGATGCAGAATGGTCTTGTTGCGTTATCGTGCGATGACCTCAGCATTCGAGTCCTCGATTGCGAAACACCCTCAGGACGAGTAGTGAGAGAACTGTGGGGACATTCGAATCGAATAACGGATTTCGTCTTTTCTCCGACGTCAACGTGGATCATCTCACTATCGTTGGACTCGACATTGAGAGTATGGGATCTACCGACCGGTTTCTTGATCTCTGCCGTTCGACTTCCATCCATCGCTACCGCCATCGCTTTCTCTCCTTCAGGCGAATTCCTTGCTACCGCCCACGTTGGGAGTCTTGGAATTCATCTCTGGTCCAATAGATCTCAATTCCGAACTATCCCAGTCCGAAGAATCAATGAAGAAGATATACCGTCTCTTGGCGAAACACTACCCTCTATTTCTGGACGACAAGGTGAGGGTGTCCTTGAAGGTGCATTCGACGAAGAGGACATCTCAGAGGACGAGGATATTAGTGGCATGAGTACGGTGGATCAATTGAGTGAGGAATTATTGACGATGTCATTACAACCACGACAGAAAATGTGGTCTCTCCTCAACCTCGAAGCTATTCGTCGACGAAATCGTGCGCGAGAACCTATCAAGCAACCAGAGAAAGCCCCGTTTTTCTTGCCTAGTTTGAAAGATTCAACAAAGACGAGAGAAGGCGTTGAACAACCTGCACTGAAACCGATTACTGATGACGCCCCGAAATCAAGGATAATTCGATTGCAGGATAATCAAGTTGAGTCTGAATTCACTCGACTACTCAATTCAGACGACCATGAGGAATTGATTCAACACATGACTACTCTGACACCCTCGCAACTCGACTACCACCTTCGAACAATGAATCTTCTCTCACCTTATACTGAACCAATTACCTATGTAAAAGCGATGATCGAACATCTACGGACGAAACGAGACTTTGAGTTAGTACAGGCGTGGATGCTAGCATTTTTACGAATTCAGCAAGATTGGTTGGTGCAAGTACGTGATGAAGAGGGGATTCGAGAAGTAATGAAAGAATGGGAAGAAGCGCATCGTACCGAGCGAGAAAGAATAGCAGAAATTGTAGGCTACGTTGGTGGAGTTCTGGGATTCATTCGAGGCATTTAATCATTTAATACAAGTGATATCCTTTGCAAACTTAAAAGTACAATTGTGCATGAGCGATCTGTCTACAGCAATCTAATATCCTCTGCAAGTAAAAACACAATGCAATCAATGTCCATAACCAATAATCTACGATGTTTCATTTGCTGATGTTGTAACATTCGCGTCTGTTGCTACATCCGTCCCCATGTCACTTGTTATATCTGATGTGTCACTCGTCACTGTCTTGCCAACTTCACCGCGAATATTTACAGGAAGGAATCTCTTCGGAAGTTCGACTCGACTAAATTTCTTCTCGAGGAGTTCTTTGACGTAATCGACATCCAGATGACTAGTCAATGGACGTCGTTTCGAAGGATTGATGCAATGTTTGGAATCGAGGTGGATGTCTAAGGGATCATTGACAGTGCATCCAGGCGAGAATCCAATGCGAAGAGAATATTTACTGTGAGTAGGAGTTCGAGAGGTGGGTGTCGATGGAATGAATGGTGAGTTGTTAGATGGGGATTCCGTTGCCGCCGGAGAAGGAAGTGGGTTGAGAGCGGAAGGCGGAAGAGGAAGTCCTGAGGGAACTCTGGAAGGCGGAGAGAAGAATGTTGAGATGGTCGGGAGAGGGCCGACGGGCGATGTGGTTGGCGTTTGGGCGGCGGGGCTTGACGTTCGTTCCCATACTTCGAAGCTGACTTGCGTCAGATAGTCTATTTCTTCTAATTCGTTTCTTTGTATTGTGGTTGGAATCCCGGATTCGAATATACAGTTGAGTAATGTATAGATGTGAGATTCTTCCATTAGAAATAAGCGAGAAATGGAAGCACCTTTTGTGAAGTAGATCTTTGTCTTGGCTTTCTCTGACTCTCTAATTTCTCTGACATCACGGATGATTTGTTGAATAAGGGGCATGCTTGTCAATAATCCAATGTCAAGCTTCTCGTCATTCTCAATACCATATTCCTGCGGACTCACAAAACTACATCAGATCTGAAAAGGAGGGCCATACTCAAATAAGACCTTAGCAAGATGATAAAGTTCGCGCAACTCGGGTAATTTCGGCGGAGAATTGTTGGCATCATTAGTAGCTCCAGTCTCACTGTTCGCAATACTCCCCTTATCACTCGCCCTGTCATTATCGAGCAAAGGATCAAAAATTGTCTCCAAAAACTGTCGATTATGCAAAGCATCATACTTCATCGTATCATATAATTCCGAAACCTTTGACGGATCAACTTTATCCGCCTCAGCAAACTCCTGGAATAATTTCTCCCATCGTTCACGGAACAAATCGGGATTCTCGGCACAACACCACCTCGTCTGGATTTTCTCGACTTCGGGACCGAGACGCTCAAAGTTTGTATCGAGGATTTGTTTGTGCCAGCGCATGAGTTCGACGACTCGTTGCATCACGACGCGGGGTTCGGGTTGGTCTTTTGGCCAGGTGAATTCGGGGGAGGCTTTTGAGCCTGGACGGAGGAGGGATTTAAGACGTTTTTTGACTTTATCCATCATGTCTTTTGCTGCGTTTGAGTCGTCTAGGAGATATTTGCTGACTTGTAATGTTCCTTCTGGGAGGACTTCTTGATCGAGGAAAGCGCTTGTAAAAATTTCGGCTTTTGTTAGATCTTATGTAGAGAAGGTGTACCGCTAGCACTGACTCTTCTCTCGGATGATGTGAATACTTTGATGTCGTCGAGACAAGCCTTGTTAATCAAGATGATGTCTTTGCGCATATTCTCTCCGAGATCTTTGCTTTGATACAGTGCGCTATGAGTGAACTCACCACCCCACTTCAAGATGAGTTGGAGCTTATCCAATTTTCCATCTTTGAAGCTGGGTTTAATTTGAACCTTGGTTCCACTGAAAGACATCTTTTTGTTCAAGGCTTCTTTCAACAACTTGAGTTTCTCAGGGTCATCGACACCTTCTTCCAACGCTTCGTCAGCGGCCTCCACGACCCTTCATTAGCCAAATCCAAAGGGAATATACTTGACAAGTTGTCCTTCCCGAAGTAAGACTTCTTCACTATACCCCTGCAATAATCGAATAAAACTCTGACTCTTGAAAGAGAATTTGAACTTCTGCTTCGGCGTACGATCTGCATGTCGCAATACGACGATATATCCTTTAAGTTTCCACCCTCTCCCTTCTGTTGCTGGTGCAGGATGACTGGGACTGGTCGACAAAAGCGGCCTAACCGACCGATTCGCCCGTTCTCTCGCCGCATTATAAAACATCGTCCTCAGAGTATCAGCACATTTCTGATAATACTCATCATTATCCTTGACGAAACTCCATCCATTAACATCAATCACAAACGCCCTTGGTTCCGAATCATTCGGTGATCCAATCCTCAGTAAATCAAATCCACAGACCATCTGTTCGAATCCGCGACAGATCGTCGATGCAATCGCTTCTTCTTTCGGCGTGAGTTGACAGACGAAGCGGATTTCCTTGCCGTAGGTGTTCCTGCGGACGAGACCGTCTACAACAGGAGATTTACGAGTCTCTGCGTGGGCAAAGGTAGGACCGACTGTGTAGACTTTGATGTCTTCTTGGTTTTGACTTGAGAGGAAGGGTTCGTAGATGTAACTTCCTTCCATGCGGGGATGACTCAAGGATGGATCGAATTCAGAGGATTTATTACCGATCTGAGATTAGATAGGCTATAGAGAGGGTGACTTTTCGGAATAATCTGCGTCCTCCACCGCCTTTGGAAGTGTGATAGTAGATGTAAATGTTATGATCCTCGCCGCTGACGGGTTTCTCGACGAATGGCTTCTTGAGTAATTTTCCGTCTACGCAGAGGGTATCATCATCAATCATTTCAACGTGAGGCGTTTTGGACTCCTTATTCAAATCGACTCCAAGCTACATGAGCCACATACTGTCATGAAGAGATACCTTCTTAATGAATTTTTGCCGTAAATCTTCCGAGACCCTGGGTCCTCCATCGCGATTAACTTCAATCCTCAACGGCGTCGGAACTCCCAAAGCAGTCAAAACACGATGCACCAACCTCCGATCCCAAAGTAACTTCTGCGCCGGCAAGTCATTCACACAAAACGGTTTCCGTAACTCGACATACGCAATAGCCTTATCAAGTGGAAATCCGTTCGAGAAAAACGAAATTAGAAAATCACAGGAAGGCCATGACTCGATGGGTTCGTCTAGAATTACTTTATCGCCGAAAATGACGGTTTCGAAATCTTCGGTGACGATGAGTCTGTTTAGGACGTTCCGACAGGGTTTTGAGCGGGCTTTTGCGTCCATGGCACAGACACCCACAATAAATTTGGCTCTATATAGTTAGTTAGTCTAGTTCTTTTGATTCTTACTTCTGTGGTTGAGGACTGCCCGAGGGACTGGTTGTTGAAATATGACCCATGGCCTTGTTGTCGCCTGGGTCTCCCTGGCCAGCAGCAGTGACAGCAGGCACAGAGGGGAGAGAAGTAGCAGGAATTCCCGTGCTCGACGGCGAGGGGGTCTCCAGAGCGGACTAAGAGCTGTCGGGTGATCAAAAACTAAAATTATACTGTGGAAATTATTATCGTGAGTGGAATGAATGGGGGGTTAAGATTATCTGCGGAGCCGGAGTACGGGGTGCTATAAAATAAGTGACGAAACGTTAACCTTATTTCCTTGGCGTTTGTACGAGTACGAAACAGCAGGGACTGCCATATATAAATGAATCGTGATCTGATCTGCATTCTAATCCTGATGGAATTCTTCAGATGGCACTTGACGATAAGAAACTTTATTCTATTTATTCATGAAGGGTCACGGCTATTGATTTGTGGTTTTATTCCGCTTTGAAGCGAACGCCTTTCTCAAAATCAGCATCGGTTGGTGATATGCGCCCTTAAATATTGAAGATTTCTCTCCCGCGGCGCCAGATTGCACTGTCATCTCACGCTCCGACCATCTCTCTGAGCACTCCCCTGCAATTTATCTCCCATCCAAGATGCAAAATGTCACTAACTCGCTTCCTCTCCCTTCTTCAATCAACGCAAAGGTTCTTGGTCTCCCACATACTGATGGACAGTCGTGCATTCAGGAAGGTAGAGAGGAATTTCGCAATTCAAATTGACATGTTCGGGGGATGAGATATTAAGATAACGTTTGCGAAATCTGAAATTTTCCGATTAATTATGGAACATCCAAGTACGTATGTCTACCACCATCGAAATTTCCAAGCCCTTCCAGTCATATTGTCACGATGCCTAAGATTAGTCAAGGTGCAAAGAGCAACTCACTTCATCAGCTTCCTCGTCCAGATTGACAACAATATTTTGATCCATTTCCGCATCAAGTGGCGTAACTTCCTTCTTCCCTCCACAACACAGAAACCTCGGTGTCTTTGGTTTGGGTGTATTCTGCTCCGACACCGCAATAAATACATCTGCTAGGTTTGCTGACGGTGTATCATTGCTCGGAGCGCTTTCTGGACAGCAACAACATCCCATTATGGAATGTGATCGTTTGAGCTGGGGATTTGGAGGCGATATGTAATTAGTCGTCGGAGAACTAGAAGTATATCAGTCGCGCGAGGAGGCATTATTTATATCACCGCTTTCTTTGATTTCCTTTGTTAGAATCAATGCAAAGAGACAATACCTTACGGTAATCAAAACGTGCAACTAGAAAATAATGCGCCAAAGGTTAATATCCAACGCCTGCTCCGTGCATCTCATTTGACACTTTAAAAAAACCAATCTTTCAAGGATCCTGTATATTATTGTCGCCTCATGCAAATTTCTATTCTTGGAAGGAATTTCATAGGCGTGAAAAGTTCCACCATCACTTCCCAAATTGGTTTATGCTAAATTCCCGATATGGTTCACTCCACGCCACCTTGGTCCATGGGCTGTTGAGATCTCCCAGAAAATACAACCAACAGGCCCTATGCCAATCTCATAACTTATGAAATTCAAATTCATCCACCTGATTGTTACATAATTTGACCTCCGCCCAGAATGTTCCCAGAATTCCACCGTCAGATGTAGCTCTGTGAATGCGAGCAAACTTAACGAAGTTAGATAGAAAAACCCGCCGTTTGTGGACGCAGAGTCTGGTCATCATTCCTGTAACTTCATCTCATGGATTCTTACTTTACTCCTTCTTTTGCGATTCCTCTTCTATATCTATGTCCACTATCTTCCGCCTATGGAAAGCGAGACTCTCCTGAGCTCGTTGCTTCTACAACCGCCCCGATGCAGATGCTTGAAGCCGCTTAGCGTCTTCTATTGTGGATCTACGAGGAAAATTCTCAGATGACCTTCCCTTACTCTTTTCTTCAACTTCATGTTCTTTCGCAAAGTTCGTCGTTCGCTTCCCACGTTTATTGTCTTGACGAGAAAATGCACAACCCATTCTCAAGTATCTATTTAACTATTTTTTGTGTTTGGCTGCTGTACTTTGATTTAAGGAAAGGATAGGTGGGAGATGGCCAATTTATATGTCCGCTGCCTCCCTTTCCTAGCCACAACACGAGATGACAAATGCGACAGGAGGAAAAATGGCGACATGTGATGTGACTAGCCTCGCTGAACAGAACTCTATAAATTAGGTTTAAAGTTGGAACCTCATAAACTCTTCTCTTTTCATGGATGGCCTCGGTGGTCTGAGTGTCTTCCAGAAAATATGACGTGAGGGGTTCTGCTATCACTGCGAAATAGTCGGAACCAATACGCTCTATACAAATCTCATAATATTGACAGAGTGGTACACACATGCGTCCTTTCGCTGATTCCCCGCTCCTCTTTCTCAGCATTCCGCTGTTAGAGATGAGCTTAGGGGGCATGAAGAATGTGAATGAGATGGGAAAACCCGCCGTTTGCTACGGTCAGAGTTAGTATCTTTCAAGTAACTTCCGCCCCTGCATCTCCGTTACATCCATCAGCAATATAGTTTGAGAGTTTCACTTCTGTGGATAGTTTAATAGAAAGTCCCTTTTTGAATCACCATAATTTTTGATTCTATCTATTATCTTCCATTTAGTTCACGGTACAACCGATGTACATGTAGCAGCACCACTGACATGTAAATTTTAGTCCTCGATTGTTGCCGCCTGGTCTACCATTTGGTACATCTTCCAATCCACATTCGCTTTTTCCTGGCCATTTATGATTGTCGTCAGAACGGCGCCGTGCGGAGCGTCCTCTATATGGTGTGCACCCGTGTGTTTCTCAGTTTTGTCCCCATATTCGCTATCCTGACGAGAACATAGAGAACCCGTAATCCCAAACCCTTTGAAAGATGGGTTTGCGTTAGGTTGCAATCCAGTAAGGAAACGGTGGGGAGATGGCGAGTCTATAAACCTACCCTCTCTCTTCGTGGTGCCCACACAAGACGACAAACGCAACACGGAGAACGGACGCATATGATTTGACCAAATAGCCTCCATTTTGCTATCTCATTTATGAACTCTATCTATTATCTTCCAATTAATTTGTCGTACTCAAACTCATCATCAACTGGAAGCATGCGCACGCCCATCCTGGGTTGTCGCCACTGCAGGAGAGACAACAAGTATCTAGCGCATTCTCGCATCCGTTTCCCTGCTTTTGGGAACCGAGTTAGCATTCTGTGTATCGTGTCCCCGATCTTTGGGAATGCTGAACCCGTTTTCGTCATACTCGCGACAACAGTAACAACCCATAATCCAGGACCCGTTTTGAGGATGGCTTGCGTGGATTAATTATAAGAAATGGGTAAGGGGGAAGTTGGCGAGTTTATATGTTCCTTCACCTCATCGCTTTCTTAGCAGCAACATGAGACGAGCAGCAAATGCGATAGTACGAGGAATGAGGGCATGTGATGTGACCCACCTTGCTCAAAAGCGCTGTATAACTTCATCCTCCATCTGGAACCTCGCAGTTGTTAATGACGCGTCCATGTGTGTGATCCCTCATCTCATTGTTTTCTCCGGAACTATAGATAATCGTCAACCCGGGGAGATCGTGATATTCGTCCCTAGTAGCCCCTAGTTTTGACGTCGTACATGAAGCTTTCGCCATCGTCGTTTCTGCCCAGTCGTTTCACATTAGTTGTTTCTCTGTTCCCTCTTGGGAGCTCCATACTCCCTATCTCACCGGCAAGTTTGGATAAAACGAATAAGACTTTACCCAACGCAGGAACATCTGCTTTCCTTGGTTTCTTTTAGCAGCGGAAGATGGAAAACCCAAGAACGGGGGCGAAAAGGGCATTTATCAGATTATTTATGAAGGTAAATATGTTGCCAGCTAGTACTGAATATTACTGAATAGGTAGTCTGATCTCGTCTGTCATAAGATGAACGATGAGATATGGACCTGAATGAGATGCCCTCAGATACAGGCCATCTCAACCGCATTGGAGGTATCTAAAGGCCGTTCATGCTTATAAAATATCGAATCCTCAGATGCAGGATCGCCTGAAACCTACCTACTTATAGTGATCGTAGAAATACCCACCTAGTGGAACCCATTGCGTGTCTCATCTCTCTTCCCCTTCTCCCCCGGGCTTCAACCAAAAGATGCATTTCATTGTCCCACCAGTTTCCAGGACGTCTATACTGAGTTGTTTTAGCCATAGAGAAATGGGCAGACGGCTTTTTCACTCAAAGACCGATGGTTTGGGGCACTTCCCCGGCGGAGAGAAGGATGGCGAATGGTAAAGAGGTGACCTTTCTAATTTTGAAGCCCAAAGCTAAGACAAATATATTGAACTTGAAGACACGCGGGGGCAACTTACATTTATATGAATTGTGTTGGAATAAGACGCTAGGCTGCAAGGGATATAAAGATGCCAGCATAGAGGACATGGAGCTTTGTTGCACACTTAAACTGTGCTACGCTGCAATAAATTGCTCAAGAAGCAATCAGGGTTTAAATAACCAATCTGACCACTGATTAAAATGACTTTATACTGACTTTAACAGTCCTTTTAGACTGTAATCAATTCTAGAGTTGGGTTCTGGTCTAAGATGCTCATTCTTACTATGGCCAATGGAACAGCCCATCTCCAGGGCTTGAATGCTATAGCGCTAGTGAGTCAAAAAGCTTGGGATGAAACTGCATAGCACGGGGAAAGCACCTGGTAATTTACTGTGAGAGGATGCATCTGGGTCCAAAACAGGGGTGAATACCGAAGCGACAGAGGTTAAACAAAGTGACTCGAGTTGGCAAGTTGGAACCCGCCCTTGAAAATCCATATCCGAATGTTTTTTAAGCTGAGAATTAACGTGGGTTATTCTATTGTCGGCCTGTAGCTCATTGGCGGGGGTGCCCTAGTCTTCCCTAAGCCGACCACTGGGCATCTCGTCAAGGTTACTGGGATTGTGATTACTCGCATCGCTATTCTGTGCCGATTCCCTAATGGACGGACTGGCTCTGGCTCCAGTAGCCGTTTTGACCACCGTCGCTTTTTCTTTGCCACAACATAATGACATGATGGGACCCATTCTATAAACTCACTCTTCCACTGGGTACAGGCAAATTTTGAGAGAGGAAAATGAAGAAAATCAGGGAAACAACGCGGGCTTTTATATCCGTCGCTTCGCCATCTCTGTGTAGACTCAAACAAAAGAGACAACTTCGAAACGTTGAAATGAAAATGTGACCGATCTTTGAAACAACATGATTGTATTAAAAGAAAAAGAAAAGCTGGACTGCGAGTAAACAAATCTATCATGAGATACCAAATCCCAGTTAATGACCACCGCAACACCTCCCCTCCTGCACCGCCTTTGCAACATCTGACCCACTCGCACCAGCAGTCCCCGTCCCAGAAGTACTCTTCTCCTCAGAACTCTTCCCCTTCCATCCATTCGCCGTCTTCATCTCCTCCCACTTCCTATCCGCCTCTCTCTTCTCCTCCTCCGTCTGACTATCATCCAACTTTTTCTGGAACTCATCAAACGCCGGAATCCACTCCTCATAAGACTCAATAGCAGCTTTAACGACATCATTACAAGGCAACTCGCCGAATTTCTTCGGATCGGCATGGAAGATAGGAAGACACCGTGTGAGATCCGGGAGGAGAGTGCCTGGCGTGATTCCCTTGACGATCTCCGCGTGACATTTTCCGATGGATTCAAGTAATTTAGTTTCGAGGGCGTGTTCAAAGACGGAATTGGAGATGAGTTCATGAACGAGTGCCATGGGTTCACCAGTAAAGTTCTCGAAAGCGTAGATTCCGTTTCTGAAGTTGAGGACACCGTAGTTGAATGCCAAAGTGACCAAACAAAGCGCTGCTTCAACCTGGTAAGATTCCTTACCGACAAGACGGGCATCAGGAACCGTCGGCGCGGTAACAGAAACCTTTGTATGGATCTCAATGTAAGCCGACTTGCGATGATATGCGATCCACTCTGCGAGTCCACTATCGACGAACCATCCTCTCAAAAAGGTATGATGAGCAGCATGATAGCGATGCCATCCGATCTCTTGCGGATGACGCGTAAAGTTCGCGGCGAGGGGATGGGTGTTCATGTCGAATGTCCATGGTTGATGGTGGGGTGCGATGAGCCCTTTGAGGACGGTGCTTGTTTCACGGGCAAAGGAGATGACGATGGCTTGGCCTCCTGGGGTGAGAGACTCGAAGTCTTCTTTTAAAGCGGGGGAACTGAAAGGGGTTGGAGGATCCATTTTGCTCGATGGAGGTTTGGAATGCTTGAGATCAAGAGGGGTGGGGATAGAGTAGTCAGGGGATGTGGGAGACGGATGAAAGGAAGGATTTATATGCATATAAATGTAAC
>Ga0335078_10013513_pt1 | contig 12098 bp, 7 predicted proteins | sample Lox_Sample_32_FD_206711 | JGI IMG/M metagenome (GOLD analysis project Ga0335078, IMG submission 206711) | Soil microbial communities from Loxahatchee National Wildlife Refuge, Florida, United States - Lox_Sample_3.2 | ecosystem: Environmental > Terrestrial > Soil > Wetlands | place: USA: Florida... | reverse complement strand
TTGGCGACTTCCGATAGCATTACGCGCTCGGTGACGACCTCTCAGGCGTTGGTCTACGAAGGCAAGTGGCTGGATGACGCGCTTGTGGGCATCTATGGCTGGCGCAAGGATATCAACACGAGCTATGCTGATTCCGCCACCCTTGGCGATGCGAACGACCCGCAAAGCCTCAACTTCAGTAACGTCAACTTTTCAAACGGCCAACAGGGCCGTGTAGAAGTTCAATCCCGCTCCTATAGTCTTGTGGCTCACCTCGGGGAACTCCCTGTCGTGAAAGGGTTTGCAAGCAAGCTTCCCTTCGATGTCAGTCTGGCCTACAGCACATCGACCAATTTCGAGCCGAACTCAAGCCGCCTCAACATTAACGGTGATCCCGTCGCGCCTCCAATGGGCAAGACCATCGAGCGTGGCATTCTGATCGAGACTCGTAACGGCAAGTTGGCCCTCAAGATCAATCGCTATGTGACCGGCATCACGAACGGTTCGAACCCGGATGGTACTTCCTTCGCCGCCGAACTGGCCAATTTCGTGGGCAACTCGGCGTACTACGGCAACGTCTTTTATTATCGCACTGACCAGTCCACCCCGCTCCAGGCAGGACCCACGGCAAAGCTGGCGACCAATCCTGGCATCGGCCCCGATGCACCCTCGCCTGGTGCGGTGGATGGTATACCGCCTGGTAATCCAGGTAACAGCAACGCGGGGTCGGGCTACTACTTCGACGCTGCTGGCTTCCACACTCAGGCGATGGAGGATCTACAGGTGGCCTCGACCAACGCCACGCGGGCATGGGAGACCCAGCTTAACACCGATTTCCCCAACTTCTTTAAGGATTGGGGCATGGGTAGCCTGGCTCAAGTGCAGGGCGGCCTTGTCCCGAGAAGCCAGTTGCAGGGCACACCAGGCGAACAAAACTTCGCGATCACCGAAAACTCCGTGTCTCAGGGCTGGGAATTTGAGCTCGACGCCAACCCCACCAAGAATTGGCGCGTTACACTCAACGCCACGGAAACGAATGCGGTCGTCACGCAAATCGGTGACCCGGCCTTGACCAAATTCATGGCGGAGACGGCGGCCTATGTTAAGGGCGCCGGCGGCTCTCAGCAGTGGTTCTGGGGGCAGGACATCGCTCCAAGCGTTCCTGACGTCGCCCAAGCCTACTACATCGCATATAACGGTCTCCCTGCAGTAGGTGGCGCTTATGCCGAACTCCAGCAGCAGCAAGGTGTTGCGGTTGAGCAACTCGCCAAGTGGCGCTTCAATCTGACGACGAACTATGACTTCGATCGCGGATTCCTCAAGGGTGTCAACGTTGGTGGTGGCGTGCGTTATACAGGCCCTGAGATCATCGGCTATCCCCCGAGTGGCGATCCCACGCTTCCCCCTCCGTACCTCCCCAACCTATCCACGCCGGAATATGCCGGGAGTGAGACCTACTTCGACCTTTGGGTTGGTTATCACCGTAAGATCACCAACAAGATCGCATGGAACATTCAGCTCAACATCGATAACGTTGGCAGAGGGAATTATCTGATTCCGGTCAGCTATCAGGCCCCGATAAACGGTGTGGCACAACCTGCGTTCTATCGCATCGGTCCGACGCAGAAGTTCACGGTCAGGAACGTATTCAACTTCTGATCTCTTAGTACTGAGGTAGGTACGATCAGGGGATGGCACCAGTCGCCAGCCTTCGAGATCGGCTGGCGACTGTCATTATTCGGAGTCGACGGGGTGTCTTCCCGTGGTCGCACGACATTAAATCAAACCAACATTTCGAGTCCGGCTCCGCCCGGCACCAAGCCCTGAAAGGACCGTGGCGGCACATTCGGAGCAAATCTATCCGAGACCCAAGACAATCAAGTGGAATCAGCAAATGGACAAACTGCCCCAATCACGAATGGTCGCCAATCGGCGGACACCGAGCTCGATCCCTTTGTAGAGGACCGTGGCGTGCGCAAGGAGAATGGAGACCTCCGTTTACATTTCGAGGCCGCTATATTCGACATGGACGGCATCGTTACCAATACGACCGCCGCGCATTCAAGTGCGTGGAAGCAAGCGTTTGACCAGTTTCTCCGCTCGCGGGCAACGAGACAACGCGAGCCGTTCAAAGAATTCGCCTGCGATGGGGATTATCTCGCCTACGTGGATGGCCGGCCCCGCTATGACGGCGTCGAGGCTTTCTTAAAGTCTCGCGGAATAGAGCTTCCACGCGGAACGCCGCATGATCTGCCGGGCGGCGAGACGGTATGTGCGCTCGGCAACCTGAAGAACGTGATCTTCAATCAGATCATCGAAAGGGAAGGCGTAAGAACTTTCGATTCCACGGTCTCGTTGGTTCGCGAGATGATTCAACGCGGCATCAAGATCGGGTTGGCCACCTCCAGCTACAATTCTGAAGAGATACTGAAAAGGACAGGCACGGCGCACCTTTTTGCGGCCGTTGTCGATGGCGTGGAATCAACCAGGCGGGGGCTTAAGGGAAAACCCGAGCCCGATATTTTTGCCGCCGCAGCCGCTGACTTGGGTGTGCCGAACGCGCAGGCGATCGTCATCGAGGACGCTGTCTCCGGGGTCCAAGCCGGCGCGAGGGGAGGCTTCGCCCTCGTCATCGGCGTCGCAAGGGAGGGCAATGCGCTCGAGCTCCGTGAAAACGGCGCCGACATCGTGGTCAGGGATCTCTCCGAGACGAACCTTGAGCAGATCAATCTGCTGGTTCAGGACAAGCGCACTGGCGCCAGGTGACTAATTCGCCCGGCAACAGAGACAGCCCCATGCGCAAGAAACCCCTGCTGAGTTTTTGGCAGCTCTGGAACATGAGCTTCGGTTACGTCGGCATCCAGTTTGGCTTTGCCCTGCAGAATGCCAACGTCAGCCGTATCTTCGAGACTCTCGGCGCGAAGGTGGATGAGATCCCCATCCTCTGGATCGCCGGACCCGTGTCTGGATTGCTGGTGCAGCCGGTCGTCGGCTACATGAGCGACAAGACTTGGAACCGGCTGGGCCGCAGGAAGCCCTACTTTCTTGCAGGCGCAATCCTGGCGTCGCTGGCGCTGCTGGTGATGCCCAATTCCCCCGGGCTGTGGTTTGCCGCGGGCATGCTTTGGATCATGGACGCCTCCATCAATATCACGATGGAGCCCATGCGGGCCTTTGTGGGCGACATGCTTCCCGACGAGCAGCGGACGACGGGATTCGCTGTCCAGACCTTCTTCATCGGCGCGAGTTCCGTCGTGGGCTCGCTCATGCCATTCCTGCTTACGAATGGGTTTCACGTCGCGAATACTGCACCCGAAGGACAGCTTCCCGCGTCCGTGAAATGCTCCTTCTATCTTGGAGGGGCGGTTTATCTCCTCACTGTATTGTGGACGATCTTTTCGGTGAGGGAGTACTCGCCAGAGGAGCAGGAATCCTTCCACGCGCAGACGACCGACGCCAAGGGCGAGGAGCCTGAAATCACGCTGGATTCAAAGAAATACTACGGCAGCGGCTCGCTCCTGCTGTTGGGAGGCTTGGTGGTCAGCTTTGCCATCCGGCAGTTCGCCTGGGACAAGGCGCTCTATATTCTGTCCTTCGGGGCCTGCTTCTACGGGCTCGTGCTGATGGTGGCCGCATGGCGATGCGCCAATGGAAAGCGGAAGGGGCTGGTGGAGCTGGTTTACGATATCAACAACATGCCCAGGGCCATGAGGCAACTGGCGCTTGCGCAGATGTTCACGTGGTTCGCCCTGTTCGCCTTCTTCATATACTCGACCTCGGCGGTAACGAGCTATCACTTCGGGAGCAGCGACCCGAGGAGCGAGGCCTACAATGCGGGCGCCAACTGGGTGGGAGTCCTGATGTCGGTCTACAATGGAGTGGCGGCGCTCGTGGCGTTCCTACTGCCCTTGATGGCCAGGCGCACCAGTCGGGTGACGACCCACATCGTCTGCCTTGTAATCGGGGGGGTGGGGTTGTGCTCGATGCATTTCTTCAAGAATCCGGGGATGCTTGTCCTCTCCATGGTCGCCCTGGGTGTCGCGTGGGCGAGCCTGCTCACAATGCCGTACGCGATACTCAGCAGCGTCGTGCCCTATCGAAAGATGGGAGTCTACATGGGCATGTTCAATTTCTTCATCGTTATCCCGCAAATTCTTGCCGCAGCGCTGCTGGGCATGCTGGTCCGCACCGTTTTTGACGGGCATGCCATCGACGCGATTGTGATGGGCGGGATCTCAATGATTGTCGCCGCCGCGCTCATGCTCCGGGTCAAGGACGAGAGGACCACGGCGTAACTCACTATGAAGGACCTTTGGTCGATAAGCACAGCCGAACTTGCCGATGGCAAGGAGTCCATCATGCGAAGCGGCAACGTCTACCAGATTGCGAATGGGTACATGGGCTACCGCGGTACCCTTGACGAATTCGGTCCAGAGCAGTTGGTGGGCATAACGCTTGCCGGGATCTTCGACCGCGTCGGCTCGGCCTGGCGCGAGCCCGTCAATGCCCCGAACGGCGGCTTCACGAGCGTTTCGCTCGGCGGCGCAGAGCTCTTCGCCCGGGGCGACAAGGTTGTGCGCCACAGGCAGACGCTTCGGTTTGCAACCGCGCTGTTCGAACGGGAGACGGCATTCGCATCCAGGGGGACGATACTGACGATTAGGTCCGCGCGGTTCCTCAGCGCCGAAACGCCAAACTTGGGCGTCATTAGGTTCAGCGTCACGTGCAACAGGGCGGCCAGGGTGACGATCCGCACCGGGATCGACGCCAACATCTGGGACCTGAACGGCCCGCACCTCCTCCGGCTTTCGGCGACGAGGCGGGACTCGGTCCTGGTGGTGGAGGGCGTAACGAACGAGTCTTCAAAGCGAGTCGCCGTAGCCGAGGCCGCCGACATTGATTTTGGCGAGGCGACCTACGAATCCAGGGGCAACAGGAACCTGCGCGTTGTCAACTTTCGCGCCGTGGCGGGGAAAACCTACACCTTCCACAAGTTTTTCGCGGTCTTCACGGATAACGACGCCGTCCGAGGGCCGATTGTCGAGGCGGCCGCCAAGGCCGTCCAGCAGGCGAGGTCGCGTGGCTACGAAGGCTGCCTGGCCAGCCACAGCGCCAGGTGGCGGGAGAAATGGGACCGGTGTGATGTCAAGATCGACGGCGACGAAGACGCACAGCTCGCGCTGCGCTACAGTATCCTGCAGCTGCTGATGGTAGCGCCCGTCAAGGGCAGCGCGAACTCGATACCGGCACGCGCATTGTCGGGCCAAGTCTACAAAGGGGCGATCTTCTGGGACACGGAGATGTTCATGTTTCCGTTCTTCGTCCACACCTACCCGGAGAAGGCGGTCGAGCTGATGCGCTACCGAATCAAGACCCTGGAGGGTGCCCGGCGGAAGGCGAAGACCGAGGGGTTGGGCAGCCGCGGCGCCTTCTTCGCCTGGGAGAGCCAGGAGACGGGCGACGACGCGTGCACGTATTTCAACATCGGCGACCCGCTCACCGGACGGGCGCTGCGAACCTACTTCCGTGACAAGCAGGTGCACATCAGCGGCGACGTGGCCATCGCCATGTGGGATTACTTCCGCTTGACGGGCGACGACTCCCTGTTGCTTGGGGGCGGGGCCGAGGTGATTCTTGAATGCGCCCGGTTCTACTACTCGTCCGCGTACTACAAGAGCGAGAAGGGGCGTTACGAGATCCTGGATGTAATCGGACCGGACGAATACCATGAGCGGGTAAACAACAACGCCTTTACCAACATGGTGGCGAAGGAGACGTTTACCATCGCCATCGCGGCCGTTGATTACCTTCGGAGGAGGCATCCCAAGGAGCTGCGCACGCTGCTCAGAAAACTCCGCATCGAAAGAGAGTTGCCGGCGTTCCAGGACGCGGCGCGCAGGCTGTTTGTCCCGGGTCCCGACCCAAAGACGGGCATCATCGAGCAATTTGACGGCTACCTGGGGCTTCGTGACTCGACTGTCGAGGAGCTCAAGGCCCGAATGGTTCACCCGAACGAGTACCTCGGTGCCGGACAGGGGCTGGCGGTGGCCACCAAGATAATCAAGCAGGCCGACGTCGTGATGATGCTCAATCTCTTCAGGACCCGCTTCTCCCCCCGGATAAAGAGGGTGAACTGGGAATACTACGAGCCGCGCACCGAGCACGGCTCCAGCCTGAGCGCCTGCGCGTACGCCATGGTGGCGGCCGAATTCGGCAACCTGGACTTCGCCTATAAGTACTTCCTCAAGACGGCGAAGATTGATCTCGAGGCCAAGTACAAGGTGTACGTGGGAAGCGTCTTCATGGGCGGCTCACACCCCGCCGCGAACGGCGGCGCGTGGATGACTGCGGTCCTGGGATTCGGAGGCGTGCAGGCGGATGAGAAGAGGGTCGCAGTCAATCCGCGGCTCTGGCGGAAATGGAAGCGCCTTAATTTCCATCTCGCCTACAAGGGCGACGATTTCCGAATGAATATCACGAAAACCTCGGTGGCGATCGCCTCCTCGAGGGCGAATGCCCGCATCCACACCATCCTCGTGGAGGGAAGGCCGGTGAAATGCAAACCGGGCAGGCTGGCGACGGTAAGATACCGGCAAGCGAAATAGGCCCGCCAAGAGAAAGCCTCAGAATCCCGACACCAGATCCGATGACTTTACCCAACATACGGCGGGCGCTCGCCCTCTTGAGCGCCACTTGCGCGTTCGAGGCGTCGGCGAGAGTCGGGGCGGACATGCCCTGGACAACCTATGAGGCCGAAGGCATGAAAACCACCGGCCTCGTACTCGGCCCAAGGTATGACCCGAACCTGATCGAAACCGAGTCGTCCGGCCAGAAGTGCGTCAAGCTTGCCGCCGCCGGAGACTTCCTGGAATTCACCGCGGGGGCAAAAGCCAATGCATTGGTGATCCGCTACAGCCTTCCCGATGCCAAGGAAGGAGGCGGAACCAACGCCGGGCTCGATCTCTATGTCAACGGAGCGAAAGTCAGGGCGCTGGCGCTTACTTCCAGGTATTCATGGCTTTACGGGAGATATCCCTTTTCGAACCAACCCGCAGAGGGCAAGCCGCGCAACTTTTACGACGAGCTCCGAGTCAAGGGCCTGAAGATTGTCAGGGACGACGTTATCCGGCTTCAGCGAGCCGGTGCCGACGCAGCATATTGCATCGTTGATCTCATCGACCTCGAGGATGTCCCCGGCCCGCTGCCTGCCCCTGACAATGCGCTTTGTGCCCTCGATTTTGGGGCGGATCGGAGGGGCGAATTGGACGCCACGAACGCCCTGCGAAGATGCGTCGCGGAAGCCCAGAAGCAGGGTAGGCCCGTCTGGGTGCCAGCCGGCGATTACAAGCTGACCGGCGAGATACTGGTCCCGTCCTCGGTGACGATCCAGGGCGCGGGCATGTGGCACACGACGTTTGTCGGGGACAGCTCGCTGTACGGACAGCCGGCGCGGCGCGTGCGGTTCAAACTCGCCGGGCGAGACATCCACCTGGCCGGGTTTTCGGTCATTGGCCGGTTGAATTACCGCAATGACGACGAGCCGAACGACGGAATCGTCGGAGCCGGAGTCGCCGATTCGTCCGTGTCGAACGTCTGGCTGGAACACACCAAGGTCGGCATCTGGATCTACAACGGCGTGAACCTCATGATCGAGGGCTGCCGATTCCGCAATCTGGTCGCCGACGGCGTGAATCTCTGCGTCGGCACCAGCGGAACCGTCATCCAGAACTGCTCCGCCCGCGGCACGGGGGACGACTGTTTCGCAATTTGGCCCGCGGCCTCAGACCAGGGCTTCGTTGGACAAGGCCCGCGGTCGGGAGACAACGTGATTCGCCGGTGCACGGGCCAGCTGACGTTCCTCGCAAACGGCGCCGCGATCTACGGCGGGGCCAACAATAGAGTCGAGGATTGCCGCTTCACCGACATCGGTACCGGGTGCGGCATTCTTATCAGCACGACGTTCCCCACCTCCGATGAGGACCGCAAGATCGACAACAACTTCAGTGGCACGACGCTTGTGACGAATTGCGAATTGGTGCGCTGCGGCGGATACGACCACGATTGGGCTTGGCGCGGCTCGCTTCAAGTCTGCATGGATCGGCGCAGCATCTCGGGGCTCACCGTCAGCCACGTGACCATCCAAGACAGCCTCTCAAGCGGCGTGACCATAGTGGCCCCGGGGAGCTCCAAAGGCGAAGGCACCCTATCCGATGCAAGGCTTGAAGCGGTGAGCATCATCAATTCGGGAATCGGCGGGTCTCCACACCATGATTTGTGGATACGGGGGGATGCCCTCGGGAGTATCGCCCTGCTCAATTCGGCAATCACCGACATCAGGAACGAGTCGGGCCGTTTTCGCCTCCTTGGTCCCTAAGCCGGGCATAAGGCCGGCTTCGCAGGTCGGCGCCCAGAGAAGAGCTACTTGCCGTTAGAATTGTCAGCGAACACCTTCTGTCTTCTGAGGAAGCAAGCGGTGAGGGGTAACGTCCGACGATCCTACTCGTTCCCTTCTTCTCGGCCAGAATCCCTGTCGCTCGGCAAAAACGTGGGGAGATCTGGCCCCTTGGGTGCTTCTAGGGTGATCCGCCCTGACCCTACGTTGCTACGTTCCGCGGCAAACGTCGCCTGATTCTCAGTGACATGTGAAAAGGCGATGCGACCCATTTGTGAACGCCCACCGCTTCGTCCCGCCGCGCCCGCGCGCCGCTTGTTCATGTTTGCTCGCCGAGCATCGGACCCACAGCCTCGCCGCATGCAAAAAACACTCCCCACCGTCGACGAATTCCTCGCCGCCCTCCCCGCCGATCGTCGCGTCACGATGACGACCCTGCACAAGACAATCCGCAAAGCCGTGCCAAAGCTCGCGCCGGCCATGATGTCCGGCATGGGGCCGTCGCCCATCATCGGCTACGGGAAGTACCGCTACAAGTCCTCCAGCGGCCGCGAAGGCGACTGGTTCCTGATCGGACTCGCCGCGGGGAAGGACTACTACAGCCTCCACATCTGTGTCGGCGACAAGAGCGGCTACCTTGTCGAGCGGAATGCCGCGAAGCTCGGCAAGGTGAAGACCGGCCGCAGTTGCATCAACTTCAAGAAACTCGAGGACCTGAAGCTCGACGCCGCGATGGGGCTCGTGAAACAGGCCGCGAAAACCGGGGGCATCAACGCCGTGGCGTGAACCGGCGCCACGCGCCGCCACCCTCCGCCGTCCGGCCTATCCCTGGTTCCACGTTGTCAGCGCCGGGCCTGCTTTAAGCGAGACATGTGTATCCGTTTATTTGTGACAAAATGATCTGGCGCGCGGGGCAGGGCGATGCCCGCGAGGTGTTGCAGGCGTTAGGCGAAGGGACCGTGGCCGAGCCGTCGCGGGACTCTTGCCTGTCCGTGCTCCAGCGGGCCCAGTGCCGGACGAACCAGGGCCGGTCGTCTCGCCCGGCTAGTGGATCCCGCGGACTTGGCCCTCAAACTCGATCGGGCTGCTACTTCTCGCTTCGCGCAAGGGTTCCGTCCGACCACCGGCCAACCGGCACCATGAAGATGGTTTCAGGCTCGGGAACATCGGTGAAATCATCATTTTGCAAAACAGGCGAACAAACGACGTTGGCTCCCCAGCTCGCGTCATCGGTCTTCGGAACATGAAACATCAGATGCGGGTACCAGTGCCCGACGGAGTCCCCGAGATATCCGTTTTTCGACATCATGTATGACATCGCGCCCGAAGCGGGTGCCAGCAGCTCGCCCTTTGCGACCTCGCTCTTGATGCGTTCCTCCATCTGGGCCTTGGAAAGCCCGGCCAAGACCAACCTCGTCCGATTGATTGTATAGGGCAGAACGCATCGAACGGCCGGAGGATTGTAGCAGATGGGACCGCGCAATCTCGGATTCCAAAAATCCGGGCTGTCGAACGGTGACATCCAAGATCGCTCGACAAGGCACACGAAGCGATTTGTACCCTCGACCGCGGTCTCGTAACCCTTCTTTCCAAGAACCAGGACGGTTGCATTGCGGGATATCTCTTCTGGCGCCGCACTTCGCGCCAGGGAGATCTCGGCACTTCGATCGGACATCAGGTACTGATCGATGGGCGCCATGGCAGGATACGAAGTCTTGGCGTCCTGGGCCTGCGCTGGGAGGACGGCCACCAGTGCTAGGGCGAGCTTTGCCGATCTCGGCAGGACGAGCTCGACCGCCCTTCGAACAATCGATCCCGCGTTTGACGAGGACTGGACTGGGGGGAGTCTGAGCGGCGAGCAAGACGCATGCTTCTTGGGCAAGGGTCCTTGCGCCGCACGCGGTCGATTCGGTTTCCAGGCAAGCCAAGCCTCGCCCGTCTCATCATCGGCGCAGGACGGCAGGTCGACCATGCAGTTCATTCTTGTTTTCCTTTATGTTTCGACGAACGCCCCCCCAAGATCGGACGTTTCTCAGCAATATCGTTCGATTGGGACCTTCAACACCAATCGCGTTCCTTGCCTGGCACGCGCCGGGCGCCGGCGCCGGATCGGTGGCTTCCGGCGATCTGTTGGGAAACCTTACATTTTTGACCCTTGCGGTTCTCTCGGTCAAGAAACGAGACCATTCAAGCCGCTATTCCAAGCAACTGAATTTTAGCAGGTAACGAAACGACGCGACGCCTTTCACTCCCATCCAGATCCTAATAGCATGACTTATGCTATGTATTCCGTAGATCCGCTTCAACCTCTGCAAGTGCCCGACTGGGCAGATGAAATGTGCCCTGATTATAGCATGAAATCCACACTCATTGGCCGTCTCGCAATCGCAACCGGCGCGGTCACGTTCCTGTTCGCAGGCTCGTCCCGCGCCCAGCTGGTCATCGTCCCGACATTTGATCCCTCACTTGCCGCCGATCTTTCGCCGACGGAGGTCGTGGATGTCGAGAACGCCTTCAATTACGCCGCCCAGCAATACGAGACGGCCTTCACCAACCCGATCCACATCAACATCACGGTGGCTACGTCCCCGGGAATGACCATTCTTGGTGAGAGCAGCACCGCCCTCGTGGGCTTCGGGAGCTACAACCTGACCAAGCTCGCCTTGGCCGCAAGCGCCACGTCCCCGGACGACTTCACCTCGGTGGCGCATTTGTCGGCGCTGAGCCCGGTGGGGGACCCTTCGGGCACGACCAACGATTTCGTATACGCTTCGGCTGAGGCCAAGGCGCTGAATCTCATCCCCGACAACTCGATATCCGACGGGACCTTCACCTTCGGCGCCGGCTTCAATTACACCTTTGACCCGCTGAACCGCGCGGTCCCCGGCGATTTCGATTTCATCGGCGTTGCGGAGCACGAGATCTCCGAAATCATGGGCCGCATTGACATTCTCGGAAGTACTTTGGGCGCGAGCTTCGGCCCACTCTACGACCCGATGGATCTCTTCCGCTACACTGGGCTGGGGGTCGAGAGCGTGAGCCAGACGGATACCAACGTCTACTTCTCGATCGATGGCGGCGCGACCGACCTCAAGGATTTCAACGCGTACGGCAACGGAGGGGATCTTGGGGACTGGGCATCGGGAACTAATGACTCGTACAATGCGTTCACCGGCCCGGACGTGGAGAACGATGTGAGCAGCGTGGACTACCGGTTGATGGACGTGCTCGGCTATAACCGCGCCAACGTCCCGGATTCCAGTGATTCGTGGGTGTTGCTTTCAATCAGCCTTCTAAGCGTGGCAGCCGCCCAGGCGTTTCTGGCAAGGAATCGCCGGTTGCCTAAGCGCGCCTGAGAACACCGCGAGGAACAGCTAAGATAGCTGGCGGCCTAGTCCGCGGCTTCGTGGCCAGGCGTTTCGCCTCAACTCAATGAGTTGGGCGGCTGCGCACACGTTGGGTCGCGCCGGAGCCGGGGGCGATGCAGGTTTAGGTGCCAGGTAGCCGTGTCGGCGTCGGAGTCGGAGACGGCGTGGGCGTGGGCGAGGGAGTGGGAGTCGCGCTCGGCGTCGGGCTTGGAGTCGGCGTCGGAGACGGCGTGGGCGAGGGTGTGGGCGTCGGGCTCGGCGTCGGGCTTGGAGTCGGCGTCGGAGACGGCGTAGGCGAGGGTGTGGGAGTCGGGCTCGGCGTCGGGCTTGGAGTCGGCGTCGGAGATGGCGTAGGCGAG
>Ga0335078_10013511_pt1 | contig 12099 bp, 12 predicted proteins | sample Lox_Sample_32_FD_206711 | JGI IMG/M metagenome (GOLD analysis project Ga0335078, IMG submission 206711) | Soil microbial communities from Loxahatchee National Wildlife Refuge, Florida, United States - Lox_Sample_3.2 | ecosystem: Environmental > Terrestrial > Soil > Wetlands | place: USA... | reverse complement strand
GCCGAGGCCGATCGCCGCATCGGCCACCGTGACGAGGAGGCCCGTGGCCAGGTGTAACCGCCCCGGCTGCGGGCGGGGTGACATTGACAGTCAGGGGTATTGCCCCGCCTGCGGCCGGCGGTCGCTGCGGGACCGCGGCAGGGCGCCAGGCCAGGTGCGGCCGGCGCACGACGCCGCGCGGGCGCTCCCCGCGCGGCCGGAGCCGTGGTGGGGGCTGGGGCTCGTGGCGGCCGACACCATCCCGCCGCCGGCGCAGGAGCCCGCGCAAGCGCGGGGGGCCGTTCCTGAGGAGGCACGGTTCTGCGGTAACTGCGGGCACCCCATCGGGCGAGCCCGCGGATCCGCGCCGGGGCGGGTGACGGGTTTCTGCCGGAACTGCGGTCGCCCGTTCGACTTCACTCGTGCGGATGCCGGCTACGTTGCCGCCGGGCGCTACAAGATCAGGCGGAAACTCGGCGCCGGCAGCTTCGGCACGGCGCTTCTGGCTCATGATCACAACCTCGGCACTGACGTGGTGCTGAAGAAAATGGCCCCTGCGGACGCCGAGACCGCGCGACTGGAACGCGATGCGCTGGCCGGGCTCCGGCACGACAGCATTGTCCGGATCTACGGTTACGAGCCTGAGGGACCGTACCTCGTACTGGAATACGTGCGCGGAACGCCGCTGCCCGCGCGGGCTTATGACCGGCTTGAGGTCATCCTCGCCCACGGGCTGCAGATTCTCCAGGCGCTCGACTACCTGCATGAAAGGGGCCTGCTGCACCTCGACGTCAAGCCGGAGAACATCATCAGGTTCGGTGAGCGGGACGCTGGCGGATCGCGTGACCGGGTACGGCTCATCGACTTCGGCGCGGTGCGGAAACTCGGGAGCCCGCGGCCCGTCACCATCTATACGAAGGCTTACGCGCCGCCCCCGGCGGATCGGGAACGCAGCTTTCCCACGCCAGGCTTTGACCTGTTCTGCCTCGGGACGACCCTGCGGCAAATCTGCCGCCATCTCCCCAGGAATCCGGGCGACCCTGGTATCGAGGCGCTGGACCGGCTGCTAGCGCGCGCTACGGACACCCGCCTTCCGCGGCGCCGGTTTGTCTCAGCCCGCCAGTTCGCGGAGCAGCTCAGCGGAGTAATAAGGCAGGTGGTGGCCGTGTCACCGGCCCGGCGGCAGGTCACGAGGCCGTCCGCGATCTTCGGGTCGATGACCGCCACGCTGGACGGCGGGCTCGGCAAGGCGCGCCCGCTCAGCCACTGGATCACGGCTCGCGCGAGCGGGCGCCGCGGGCTCGAGATGGCCCCGCCGTTCGCCGCCCCCCGCCCTGGCGAGGCGGTGGCGGCGCTGCCGGCGCCACTGGCCGATCCTGATGAACCCGCGATGACGCCTGCGTGCGCGACCTCCCTCGCCGAGTGCCGTGCGGCGCTGCGGCATGGGCGCCCCGGCGATGCGGAGCACGCCCTTGGCCAGGCTCGCCTGCCCGAATGGTTCTGGGTCGGGGCCTGGTACGGCGGCCTAATCGGGCTCGCCCGCGGCGATGCGCCCGGCGCCCGCGAATTCTTCAGCGCCGTACGCGACGCGTTGCCGGGCGAACTGATCCCCACGCTGGCGCTAGGGGTATGTGCCGAGATCGGCGGCGATCCGGACCAAGCGGACGAAGCGTGCCACTGCTACAAGACGGTGGCGGACACCGCCCCGGCGCTCGGCGCCGCGGCCTTCGGCCTGGCCCGCGCGCACCTGCTCGCAGGCCGGCGCGCCGAGGCGGTGGACACCGCCGAAAGGCTGGCCGCGGAACTCCAGGAACGCGAGCTCCGGTTCGAGGAGGAAGCGCGGATCGCCACCGTGCGGCTCCTGTCCGCCGTCACGGACACGTGCCAGCCGACCCTCGCGGACCTGGAGCGAGCCCGGGAGCTCACGAAGGAGCTCTCCGCGGCGCCCGAGACCCTGACCGGGCTGCGAGCCGAGATCGAGTACGGCATGTCCACCATCACGGGCGAATGGCTCGCGCTTTCGGAAATGATTCCCGAACTCGCTCAATCCGCCCGCACCAAAGGAGAATTCTTCGCCATGATCGATCTCGCCAGCAATCTCCGTCCGCCGGTCGAGTGGTGGTGGCAGCGCGGATTCCGGCGAATCCGTGACCGCCCCCCGGTCAGTGCATAAACTGCCTTCCCGGGAGCAAGCGGCCATGCAGCGTATTTGAGGAGATGACGGCGCCGGTGAGCGGCATTGAGGCACCCGGGCTCGCGTTCGGCATCGAGATCGACGCGACCCGTCACCTGGCAGCCGATGCCGATCGCATCGAGGCCCTGATCACGATCGGGGCGCCGTCTGCCGAGATGGCCGGGCACCCGCCGCGGATCGCCGAGATCCTCATCATGGACCGGTCGAGCTCCATGTGGGGCCACAACAAGATCCATGAGGCGTTACGAGCAGCCTGCGCCGCGATCGACGGACTGCCTGATGGCGCGCTCTTCGCGATCATCGCGGGAAACCACACGACCGAGCCGGTCTTCCCCGCGACCGGAGAGCTTGCCGCGGCCGACGCCGGAACGAGGGCGGCGGCCAGGAGGCAGGTCATGAACCTCCGGCCCGATGGCGGCACGAGGATCAGCCGGTGGCTGATCGCCGCCGCGGGGCTCTTCGCGGCGGGGGCGGCGCCCGGCGCCGCGCGTCATGCGGTGCTGTACACCGACGGAAAGAACCAGCATGAGACCCGCGAGGAACTCGACCGCGCGCTGAGCACCTGCGCTGACCAGTTCGCCTGCGACGTGCGCGGCCTCGCGGGCGACTGGGACTACGCCGAGCTGGAGCACATCGCGGATGCCCTGCACGGTGACGCCACCGCGGTCCTCCGGGTCGCCGACCTCACGGACGACTTCACCCAGCTCATCCGCCGGGTACGCCGCGTGGTCACGCCACGGACGTACCTGCGGCTGACCCCCAGCGAGTGGTCCCGGATCGCCGCCATCACGCAGGAATTCCCCCGCCAGGCTGACCTGACCCCGGACCAGCGCCCGGCCGGGGACGCCGCGGTGGACGTGCCACTGGGCGCCTGGGAGGAACGGGAGACCAGGCGCTACAAGCTGTCGCTGCGCTTCGACCCCGCCGCGCTTCCCGCGGTGAAAGAGGGTGAATCTCTGCGCGCGGTCCGGGTCGACCTGCTCGCGGAACTCGCCGGCGGTGTGCACGCACACTGCGCCGAAGCTCCGCTGGAGGTCCGCAGGCACGCCACGCCGGGCTTCCAGACCCAGGTGCCCGAGAGCCTCACGCGGGTTGAGAAGGAACGCGAACTCACCATGGCCATGCGCGCGTGCGCCGACGCGTGGCTCAGCGGCCGGCCCGCCGACGCCGACGGCGAGCTGGCCGTGGCGATCCGGCTGGCGCGGGAATCAGATGATGCGAGGCTGCCGCTTCTTGAGGGCATCGCGGTCCCTGCACCGGACGGCGGGGTGCGGGTCCACCCCGGCGTGACACACGGTGAAATCCAGCGGCTCGGGCTGCACTCGACCAAGACGGGCCGCCCGGCCGCCATCGCCCCCGCCTCAGGCCGGGCCGGCGGGGAGGGAGGGCGATCGGCCGGTGCCCGTACCTGCCGCGGGTGCGGTGAGCTGGCTGACGAAGAAGCCGGGCTCACGTTCTGCGAAGCCTGCGGCGCGCAGTTCGAGGGCGGGAACCTGCCGTGACCGCGCGCACCACCCCGCCGGGCGAGGCACGCCGGCTCGTCACCGCGGGGTACCGTCGCCTGCGCGCGGCCCATCCTGTTTATGTCCTGGGCTGGCTGCGGAACGGCGTGCTGCTCGGTATCGCGGCCGCGGCGCTGCTCTACCTCCTGGTCGCCATCCAGGCGAGCAGCGATATCGGCACCGCAATACGGACACGCCAGGCCATCAGGGACATCAGCGCCGCGAGCATCGCCGTCACGGACGCCGGGAAGGCGCTGAATCGCACGCTCACCGCCGAGGATGTCGAGCTGACGGGCACCGGATCAAATTACGTCAACGACATCAGCGAGGTGAGCAGGGATCTCGCGCTCGCCGCCGAGAACAACGGCGCGGGCACGGACGGGACGAGCGAGATCCAGTTCGCGCAGGGCCAGCTCCAAACGTACCTCCAGCTCAGCGAGAACGCCGTCAGTGACGGCGAACTCGGCAGCCAGCTCGCCGCGGCCGGCGGCAGCTACGCCACGAGAGGCGCGAGCGGTCTCGCGACGGCGCTGGGCGGCCTCAGCCAGGCCGAGCAGACTGCGCTGCGCACACAGCGTGGCGCGTGGCCGATTGATCCGGCGGCGTTCTGGTGGGCATTGCTCGGGCCGGTCATCGCCGTGCTGGTACTCGCGGGGGCGACGGCCCGCCTGCTGGCCCGGCACTTCCGGCGGCACGTCAGCCCATGGCTGTGGGGATCGCTGCTGACGGTCACGGCCACCGCTGCCACCGCGGGATTCCTCAACCTGGATGACGAGCTGACCCTCAGCCAGGATCCCCTGGCCGGGCATCCCGTCGCGCTGGCTTGCGCCCTGCTGCTGTTCCTCGCCGCCGCGGTGATGGCGCACCTCGGGTACCGTCGCCGGCTTGCCGACTATCGGTTCCAGTCCTCATGAAGCCCCGGCTCACGCGCTGCGCCGTGGCGCTCGGCCTGGCCGCCGCGCTGTGCGCCGGCGCCACCGCGTGCGGCGGCGCTAGCCAGGAGGCCACCGTAACGGTCATAGTTCCCTGGACCGGGACGGAATACAGTGCGTTCTACAACGTCGCCCATCCGTTCGCGCAGAGCCATCATTTCCGGCTCAGCATCAAGTCCACGCCGGCGTTCGCCCAGCAGCTCGAAGCCGACGCGGCGACCGGGGATCTGCCGGACCTGGTGGACCTGCCGAGCCCAGGCGCGGTCGAGCAGTACGAGGGGAAGGCCGATGGGCTCAAGCCGCTCTCCATCGGCCTGGGCTCCTACGACCAGCCTTGGCGCAGCCTGGCGGAGTCCCCGTCGGGCATGGTCTATGCGGTCCCCGTCAAGGCAGACGTCAAGAGCCTGATCTGGTACAAGAAGGGCGTTCTGGCGGGCGCGACATGGGCGGCGCTGGAGAAGATCTCCCGCAGCGGCACGCCCTGGTGTCTCGGGCTGGAGAGCGGATCAACCTCTGGGTGGCCGGGTGCCGACTGGGTGGCGGACATCCTCTTGTCTGCGTCCGGGGCCGGAACGTACGAGAGCTGGCTCGCCGGCGCCTGGAAGCCCGGCGCGGTCGGCGGCGCATGGCAGGCCTGGGGAGCGCTCATCCGCTACGGCGCCGCTGTCCGCGGCGGCGCGCTGGCGGCGCTGGAAACCCCGTACAACAGGGCAATGGCCGCCGGGGGCTGTGAGCTTGAGCACGGCGCCCTGTCCGCTACCGGCCTGACTTCGATGGCCGGTTATAGCTACGTGCCGTTCCCCCCGATATCCAGCAGCCCTGCCCCGGTCCTGGTCTCCGGCGACTTCATGGGCCTGTTCACCGGCAACCCGTACGCGCGGAGCCTGCTTCAGTACCTCGCTTCCAGCCGGGCGCAGAAACTATGGGTTGACCAGCCCGGCGGACACGCGTTCTCCGCCGACAGCGCGGTGCGGCCCGCCGACTACCCACCCGGCGCAGAACGGGATATAGCAAGCCTGCTCAAGCCGGAAACCGGCGGCCCGCGGTGCTTCTCTGCCGAGGACATCATGGCGCCCGACCTGTCAGCGGCATTTGAGCAGGCAATTCTTGACTACGTCGATAATCTCCGGTCTCTCGGCGGCCTTCTGGCTGGCCTGCAAAAGACCGCGCAGGGGGTGCAAGGCCCCGGCGAGCTGCAGGTGGCGAAAAACGCCTGTGATGCAGCGTGAAGCGAAAGCGTAAGGGACCCGCATGGCCGATGCCATTGAATTCATCCTGGACGACGGAACGGCCGTCGCGGTCTCGGCGGCACCCCGGACAGGGAGCGGCGCCGTGAGCGTCGGTGACCGCCTGGAGGTCGCGGAAAAGACTCTCCGTGCGGCGCTGGCACCGGTCACGGCCGCCGCGGCGCAGATGATCGACGGCTTCCGCGAGATGGCCCGGTGCCCGGAGGATATCGAAATCTCTTTCGGCGTCACGCTCAACGGCAAACTCGGCGGCGTCATCGCGGCGGCCCAGGCCGGTGCTCATCTCGACGTGACGCTCCGCTGGCACGAGTCCCACGCGCCTAGCTCCCGGCAGGTCAGCGGGGGCAGCTCAGACGGTCCGCCGGACCTTTCCGGGTGACGAGGCCTCTGCGATCAGGGTGCGCGCCGGGCGTCACCGCCTGCCCGTGGCACTAGCTAGCGCCGATTTCCGCACAGCTCATTCGGCCCTACTCCCGGATGACCCCGAGGCGGGTCCGCCCAGGTCAGCCGGTTCGGACGGACCGAAGCCGCCACTTTCGTCACGCGATCTCGCTGTCATGGCAAGGCTGATCGTTTCCGGCACCCAGGCACGTAGCGCGGAGATCGCGCCCGGTTCCAGCCGTGATCACACTTTGCATGCCTGCTTGCCCTCGCTATCGGCTGCTGACTGTCATTCCGTCAGATGGGCCTCAGGCTGACCTACCACCCGGGCCGCAAACTGGTCCAAGCCCAGATCGAGGCCCCGTAGCATCGGTATTCCGACAGTGTCCGAAGACCGAGCGCACCAAAAGGCCAATGCAGCACACCACTCCTGGCCAGTGAGTTCGCGCTTGAGGCGCTGGCAGGTGCGCGATGACAAGGGCCAGGCGAGGTGATCCAATGGGAGCTGCCTTTCGTGGCACCAACCGGGCAGCCGCGCTGATCGCCTCGCGGACTAATGAAGGGGCGTTGCGGTGTCTCCCCGGAGTGTGCCCGTCACCGTTGACCCGATGGCGTCCGGGCTGGCGACCGCAATGAGCCGGTGATCGTTAGACCACGCGGCCGGGGGTCGGGAACTTCCGATCTGCCTTGCCGAACGCTCCAGACCGTAATACGGCGTGTTACTATGAGGCATGGCGAACACGCGGTTCTCGATCTCGACGGACCCGGCTATCCAAAGGGCGATCAAAGCGCATGCGGAGGCCGCCGGGCTGGACGTGTCGGCGTACATGGCCGCTGCCGCCATCGCGCAGATGGCGGCCGATGACGCCGCGTCTGCGGTGTTCACCCCACTGGATGCCGGGAATGCCTCCGCGCTGGCGGAAGCGGCGGAGATCAGCCCGGCGCCACTGCCGGCGTTCGAGGATCTCACCGCCAAGGAGCAGTACCTTGTGCTCCGGGTCATGCGCTCGGCGCTAGGGTCTGACGGGACCGGCGAGACTGGGGTCGCGTGACCACCCGGACGGTGGTCTATGACCCGGGCATGCTCGTGGCGCTCCTGCGTGGGAAGCCCGCCGCCGTCGTGCTGCACCATGCTCTCCGCGCCGCGGCGCACCGGCCCATCGTCATCGGCCCCGTCCTCGCCCAGTGTTGGCGGCCCGACCCTAAGACGGTCCACGCATTCAGCCAGTACCTGAAGGACTGCACCGTTCCGCAGGCACGGGACTCCGCGACGCCGATCCGGGCTACCGATGCCATCGGAGGCGGCTGCGTGGCGTGCGCACGGACAGCCAGCCTGGATACATACAAGCGGGCGGGGGCCATGCTCGGCAAGGCCCTGCTGCCACCGAAGAAGCGTCCCGACTCCGTGGACGCCCTCGTCGTCGTGACCGCCGCCCTGCACGGGCCAGCGCAGATCCTCACCAGCGATCCGGAAGACATCCGCGCCTACACGGCCACCCTTGATCACGCGGACATCATCACCGAGACCGTCTGACGCCACACGACGCCCCGCATGCTCCTCATCGCGAGCACTGCCCGGTCAAGCCAAAGCATGCTGGTGGCGGCTGGCGGGGTTCTCCACTGCAGCACCTGCGCGGATTGCTAGCAAGCGTAGCGGCGTACAAATTTCCAACTCCAGGTGCTATATCCGCTACTATCCGTTAGCAGGGCTATCGGATCGATTGGGGGATGAACATGCGTGAAGACGAGTTGACCCCGGATATCCGGTTGGGTGCCTTTGAGAGAACATTGATCCCCGCGTACGCCGTGACTAAGTCGGGCAGGCTGCATGCGCGGCCGGACTGTCCTCGCTTGCGGTCCAATCACGTCTGCGAACTGAAGATGCCGCTCAATGCAGTCAGTAACGAGCGGATGTGTCCCCTTCCCCGTCAACCAGGGACTGAGGAGGATGGGGTGGCTCACAGCGAAGGTGGCACCAGACGCGGGATAGCACGGCGGAACGCGAAGCTGACACAGTTGCGGGAGCTGGTGCGCAAGGACCTGGCGATCGTCGCGGTCGATCTGGCTGCCGGCGAGCAGGCCGCGGTGGTGACCGATCATGATTCGCGGGTGCCGGGGCGGCGGAAGTTCCGCGGGCCAGCGCGGCGGATCGAGGCGATCTTGGATTGCGCGGCGCCGATCGCTGCCGGGGCTGGGTTCGCCGGGGTGATGGTGGCCTGTGAGCCGACCGGGCACCGGTGGAAGGTTGTGCTGCATGCGGCCCGGGGTCGTGGGCTGCCGATGGTGTGCGTGCAGCCGATGCTGGTGGCCCGTGCCCGCGAGGCCGAGGACTATACCGGCAGCAAGTCTGACTACGGTGACGCAGTCATCATCGCCCGCCTGGTGGCCGAACTGCGCTGCTACATCCCCTATCTGCCGGAGGGGCCGTGGGCACAGCTGCGGCACCTGGGAGTACGCCGGGCGCAGCTGCTGGACCGGGTCACCGCCGCCCGCCAGTGCATGCTGGACCTGCTCGAATGCGCCTGGCCGTCGGTCCTGGGCACGGCAGCGCAGCCAGCTGAATCGCTGACCTGGCGGGCAGCGCTGACGGTGCCGGCCAGCCCGGCCGTGATCGCGAGGATGAGCCTGGAGGAGTTCACCGCCGCAGTGCGCGGTGAGCTGGCGGCCGTTGGCGGGAAGCGGATCTGTCAGCGCATCGTGACAGCCATTCATGCCGCTGCGGCGTCACCCGGCGGTATTGAAGCAGAGCAAGACGCCCTGGCCGAGCGGGCCGGCTTCGCCCACGTCGACTGGCTGACCGCACTGGCCGAAGTGCAGCAGGTGGAAGCCCGCATGGTGCAGATCCTCGGCGAGCTGCACCTGGCGCATCTAGGCCGCCGCGCTGCTGCGCCAGCTATTCGCCGTCACCACTCAGCGCGTCCCGCGTCGATGGTGACAGCGGCCATGCCTGTCACTCCCCTTCGGTCGCCGCGAGCGGGTGCGGCTTGCCAGTTAGCGCGGCGAGGGCGGCGGCCACTTCGGCGAGGCTGGCGCGTACGTACGTAGGTCGCCGTGGCGCCGGCCTCGCTGCCGCTGTCGGTGTGGCCGGCGACCGCGCGCGACGTATTCCTGCGCACCGGCAAATCCTCACTGCTGTTCGGAGTGGGCCAGGACGCAGCCATCGTGGCCCGCACGATCACGCACGGTTAATGGCCGCTCAAAGCGGGCCGGCGGGTTGGCCATGCCGCTGCCTACCCGCCCGCACCCCGCTCGCTGCCGCCGCTCGGCGCTGACCACTGACGTCAGACGGTGAGGCTCGCGATAGCGCGGCGAGGGGGTCTGCACGTGGCGCCGCTCACGGCGCCTCCTCCAGATAGGACTCCCACATGTCGATGATCACCCAGTGCGACCCCGAACCCCACAGCCCAGCCGCGGGAAAGCGCACTGCGTAGACCGGCTCAGCGCGGACGATCCCGCGCGCCGCCTCGTCCGGCAGCGGCCAGGTCGCCCGGACCTCGATGACTTCGCCGACGTGGCCGCGGACATACCGCGGCAGCCTGGTATAACCGTCGGGGTCTGCTGCCCGGGCTCGGACCCGGGAACCCTCGGCGAACCTAGTCACCAGCTATCACCAGCTAGCAGTCCTCGCTCGGCGAGCAGTATCTCGGCCGCCCGCAGCCAGCGCTCGTAGTAAGACAAGGTCAGGTACTCAGCGGGCGGGATGCGCTCGATAGCGTCGCGCAGATCATCGAACGCCGCGTCGATCACACCCCGCCGCTGCAGTACCCGGATGATCGCATACACCCGCGCTTCCCAGTCCGCGTGGAAAAACCGCCTATTATCCTCGGCAGGGACCGGCCCGAACCCGGTCTGCCCGCCCATATCGTGCACCCTGCTCACCTGGCCCACGCTATCGCGGCGGCTCCCCGGCCAGACCCCACGCACTCACCGCGGCGACCCAGCGCCCCACGCAGAAGGCCATGGGCCAGGGCGCCGTGCGTTCCCAGATGGACGTGCGGATCTGCTTCCGTGTCCGCGAGCGCAAGGACGTCGACCTCATCCTCGGGCAGGGCATGCTGGCCGCCGGATGGCACGCCCACACCCTCAACGCGCCCGGCAAATTCCTGATCGCAGCCGCAGACTACGACACCCCCCGCCGCGCCCGCGCCTACCTGCTCTCCGATCAGGGCGTGGCCGCCGCCGCGAGCCGGTACGCCGATCTGCGGCCGCCCCTGGACCAGCCCTCGGCCGCAGCATTGGGCGCATCCGGCGCAGACTTTCCGGCGAGCCCGGACCGCGGCCAGGACGGATCCGGCGCGGCGGGCTGGCACCGGGGCAAACGCCAGGGTGGCGATCCGGGGGCCATCTTGCGGGAGGGGCTGCGATCCGCGCCCGATGCCGGGCTGCCCGTCGCCGACCTGATGCGTGCCACGGGCATGGGGCGGTCCTGGGTGTACTACCGGCTCGCCGATCTCGCGGCGGCCGGCCTGGCCATTCAGCCCACCCGCGGCTGCTGGCGAGCCCCCCCGGAAGCGGGTAGCGATGCGTAGCCGCAATCGTCCGTCCATCGTCCACGTCCACGCGCGTGTCTGCACGGATAGGGCGCTCATGGGGGGACGTGGACGGACGGGCGACACTGCCAGGCTCGTGACCCAGCGTAGCTGGAACGGCGAAGACACGTGGATCTTCTCCGAGCAGATCGTGCACCTGCCGGTCATCACCGATGACACCTTCCGCCAGGCCCAGCAGCTGCTCGCCGCCAAAAACGCCCGCCCCGTCACCCGCCGGCCGCGCACCAGCCCCCGCCCCTACATCCTGCGCGGCCTGCTGTCCTGCGGCATCTGCACCCGCCGCATGCAGGGAAGCTGGAACAACGACCAGGCCTACTACCGGTGCACCTACCCCAGCCAGTACGCGCGCACCAACCACCTCCGCCACCCCGCGCCGTCTACCTGCGCGAAGCCGAGATCCTCCCCGAGCTGGATAGCTGGCTCGCCACCTCACTCGACCCCGCCCGCCTGCCCGCCACCATCGAGACCCTCGCCGCCAGCCAGGACGACGCCATCCCACGCGAACGGGTCAGCCTGCGGGAACAGATCGGCAGCTGCGATCAGAAGCTGGCCCAGTACCGGGCGGCGCTGGATTCCGGGGCAGACCCCGCCGTCGTCGGCCAGTGGATCACCGAGACCCAGGCCCGCAAGCTGGCCGCCGGCGCCGTTCGTGCCCATGTCCGCAGGCGCTCATCCGCGCGGTGTGGGCACTTGGCAGCGACCGGACCTACGATGGGTGTAGCTCTTCTGGAGTGAGCAAGCCGGTGAGGCTCCGAGCGCGTATTGCCCCTGGTCAGTTCCGGGGTAGAGCCGCTGGTGCTCGCGCTTCAGGTGGAATCGCCAGTATTCCTCGAAGTCCCCGTTGCTGATGACCGCCCGGAGGGTGAGGATTGCCTCGGCGCCGTCCAGGCCCCATCTCGAGCCGCTGACCGCGAGGCGGTCGGCGATGATGTGCCTGCAGGCGCCCTCGATGATCCCGGTCGCGATCGGCCAGCCGGCTTCCATGGCCTGGTCGTAGCGCACGTACTCGCGCTTGCTGCGCAGGTATCGCACGCACGCGTCGGCGCCGTTGGGCTGGCTGCCTTTCAGCCCGGCCGCGTCGGCCTCGGCGGTGACGGCGGCGGCGGCCCGGCCGCTGTCGCCGGCCAGGACTGCGAGGCCCTTGACCGCGACCCAGTCCTCGGCGGCGGGATCGCCGGCCTCGTGGATGCTCCACGCAGCGCCCCACAAATATTCAAGGACGTGAATTATGTCGATAATGATGTGAACCGTGACGCCGCGGCGGGCGGCCTCTGCCCGGATGAGGCTGAGCTGGTGCTCGGCCCCGCCTGCCAG
>Ga0335078_10013510_pt1 | contig 12100 bp, 9 predicted proteins | sample Lox_Sample_32_FD_206711 | JGI IMG/M metagenome (GOLD analysis project Ga0335078, IMG submission 206711) | Soil microbial communities from Loxahatchee National Wildlife Refuge, Florida, United States - Lox_Sample_3.2 | ecosystem: Environmental > Terrestrial > Soil > Wetlands | place: USA: Florida... | reverse complement strand
GGAACGCCTCATGGCAACAGTGTAATCGGAAGCGAATGCTACGATGAAGGCCATGAGGGGCGCGCTGCTTGCTTGGCTGATCTGCCTGCCCGGCCCGGCGCTCGGCTGTAAGTGTACGGCCGAGCAGTCGGTGTGCCACGCCACGGCATCCAGCGAGGTGATCTTCATCGGCACGGTGGAATCGGTGGAACCGGCGTTTCTCGACCCCTGGAGCCTCGCGCAGCGGCCTTCGCTGCTGCTGCTCAATCAGCAGAGCCAGTTTGCGCGCGACGAGCAGGCGGGCGGCGTGGCTCAGCTCAAACAGACCATGCAGAAGCTGTTTCCCGATCTGCCCGAGTATTACCGCGCCCAACTGGAGGCCGGCAAAACCGCGGGCGACCTGACTGCGCTGTTCTATTCCATCCTGAGCCAGGGGCGGCGCGCGCGCATCAAAGTGAAATCGGTGTTCCGCGGCGACGAGGACGAGGACGAAACCGTGGACGTCTGGACTAACTTTGACGATTGCGGCGTCGACTTCCAGGTGGGCGAAACCTACCTGGTTTACGCCGATGACGACGAAGAATCCGGGAAGATCGAAACCGACCGCTGCACGCGCACCCGCCGCCTCACCGACGCCGGCGCCGACCTGGCGTACCTCTTCTTCTACCGCGACAACGACGAGGCCGGCCGCGTGGAAGGTCTCGTCACTTCCGATCCGCTGTACCAGCGCGACCTCGACCGCATGCATGACCAGCAATCGATTACCGCGCCGGCATCCGAAGCGGTGGTGGAACTCTTGTCGAAGAGCGCCGCCCGCTACACCACCACCGACGGCGGCGGCCACTTCGTCTTCGATGGCCTCGCCGAGGGCACTTATAAAGTGTCCGTGTATGAAAAAGGCTTCCCCGGAACGGTGAAGAAGCTGGCCGGTCCACAGGATGTGGAAGTCGAGGAGAAAGGCTGCGCGAATACCGTGCTGGTGGTGCCGAACAAGTAAGCGGGCGGACGCCGCGAGATGAATCTCGCTCAACAAGCGAGGGCCTTTCAGCGGAAATTATGCACCTCCGCTACCGCGCCCGCGCGTAACCCCTCCAGCCGCCCGGCTTTCACTGCCACCACTCCTTCCACATTTTGCAGCACGCCATCGATCAGCAGGAACGGCTCGGTGAGCACCTGGAATTTGTACTGGTCGAAAGTGGTGGGGGTGATGATGGCGTTGAGCACGCCGGTTTCGTCTTCCAGGCTGAGGAAGACGAAGCCGTTGGCCGTGCCGGGGCGCTGCCGCACGATCACCGAGCCGGCAATCCGCACCAGGCGGCCATGGGGAACGCGGGCCAGGTCGATGGCGCGGATCACTCCCAGCGCGTTCATCTCGGCGCGGCGCCAGGCCATGGGATGGCGGCCGATGGTCATACCGGTGCCGCTGTAATCGGCGCTCAGGCGCTCTTCGGTGGTCATGGGCGCGAGCGGGGAAGGCTGGCCTTTTTCTTCCAGCGGCTCGAGCAGAGGCCCCACCGGCAGAATGGCGCGCTGAGCCTGCCAGAGCGCGTCGCGGCGGTGGATCCGGTCGAGCGAGTTCAACGCGCCGATCTCGGCCAAACGGTTGATTTCGTCCTTGCGCAACCGGGGCACGCGCAGCGCCAGGTCGTCGATGCTGTTGAAGGGGCGCGCGGCGCGGGCGCTGAGGATCGAGCGGGCGGCTTCTTCCCGAAGGCCTCTGGCGTAGCGCAGGCCGAGACGCAGGAGCGGCGGTCCTCCCTGGCGTACCACGGTGCAGAGCCAGTCCGAATGGCTGACATCCACGGGCAGCACGCGCAGGCCATGGCGCTGCGCGTCCTTGATCAGAACGGCCGGCGCATAAAAGCCCATCGGCTGATTATTCAGCATGGCGGCGGTGAAGGCGGCCAGGTAGCGGCACTTCAGATAAGCGCTGGCATAGGCGATCAGGGCGAAGCTGGCGGCATGCGATTCGGGGAAGCCGTAAAGCGCAAACGCCGTGATGGAGTGCACGATGGCCTCCTGCGCCTCTCCGCGGATGCCGTTGCGGTCCATGCCCTCGCGCAGCTTCACTTCGATATCTGCCATGCGCTTTTCGGAGCGTTTGAAGCCCATGGCACGGCGCAGTTCCTCGGCCTGTCCGCCGGTAAATCCGGCTGCCAGCATGGCCATGCGCAGCAACTGCTCCTGGAAGAGGGGCACGCCGAGAGTCCGTCGCAGCACCGGTTCGAGCGAGGGATGCAGGCAATCCGGCGGCTCCTTGCCCATGCGCCGGTTGAGATACGGGTGCACCATTTTCCCCACGATGGGACCCGGGCGGATGATGGCCACCTGCACCACGATGTCGTAAAATTTCGCCGGCCGCATGCGCGGCAGAGTGGCCATCTGGGCGCGGCTTTCCACCTGGAACATGCCGATGGTGTCGGCCTTTTGCAGTGCCTGGTAGACCTCCGGATCGTCCGGCGGAAGGTGAGCCAAATCCACCGCATCGCCATAAATTTCAGGAATCGTGCGGACGCAATCTTCGAGCACCGCCATCATGCCCAGGCCCAGCAGGTCTACTTTGACGATGCCGAGATCGGCGCAATCTTCCTTGTCCCACTGCACCACCACGCGGCCCGGCATGGTGGCGGGTTCGAGCGGCACCACGGAATCGAGCTGGCCCTGGCAGATCACCATGCCGCCGGAGTGCTGCCCGAGATGGCGCGGCAGGTCCTGCGCCATGCGGTACAGCTCGAAAAATTTGCTCACGCGCGGATGATGAATATCGAAGCCGGCCTCGCGGAACTGGCGCTCGGTAGTTTCTTTAGGGTCTTTCCACTCCCACGCGCGCACCAGGCTGGAGAGTTTTTCCAGGCTGGTGATTTCGAAGCCCAAAGCTTTGCCCACCTCGCGCGCGGCGGAGCGGCCGCGGTAGGTGATGACGTTGGCGGTCATGGCCGCTCCCAGCTTCCCGTAGCGCTCGTACACATATTGAATGGCGCGCTCGCGTTGATCGCCGCTGGGAAGATCGATATCGATATCGGGCCACTCCCCGCGCTCTTCGGAGAGGAAGCGCTCGAAGAGCAGCTCCATGCCCACCGGATCGACGGCGGTGATCTGGAGCACGTAGCAGACGGCGCTGTTGGCGGCCGATCCGCGGCCCTGCGCCAGGATGCCCTTTTCGCGGCAGAAGCGAACGATGTCCCAGACGATCAGGAAATAGCCGGGCAGCTTGAGCTTTTCGATGAGCGCCAGCTCGCGTTCGATCTGGCGTAGGGCGCGCTCATCGCCGGGCCGGTACCGCAGGCGCGCGCCTTCTTCGGCGAGATGCCGCAGAAAGGACATCTCGGTATGGCCCTCGGGCACCGGATACCTCGGAAACTCGTAGCCCAAGTCGGACAAGGTGAACTCCAGGCGCGAGGAAATTTCGAGCGTGTGGCCGATGGCTTCGGGCAAGTCGGCGAACAGGCGTGCCATTTCGGCGGGGGATTTCACATGGCGCTCGGAGTTGCGCTCCAGCAGGCGGCCGGCTGTGGCCAGGGTGACGTGGTTGCGGATGCAGGTGAAGACGTCCAGCAGCTCGCGCTGCGGCGGAGCGGCGTAGGCGGGCCCGTTGGTCGCCACCAGCGGGATCGAGAGCGAGCGGGCGCGTTCCACGAGGAACTGGTTATAGGCTTCCTCGTCGCGGTGGTAATGCCGCTGGAGTTCGGCGTAAAGATGATGCCGGCCGAAGATTTCGAGCAGGCGCTCATCGGGATGGCGGGTCAGGCAGACGAGGCCGTGGGAGAATTCGGCCAGCTCCTCGAGCGTGGCGGCGCCCTCGCCTTTGGGTGCGCGCAGCTTCATGCGGGTGACCAGGCGGCACAGATTGCGATAGCCTTCGCGGTTTTCTACCAGCAGTGGATAGGTGTAGCCGTTGGTGCAGGTGATTTCGGACCCGATATGCGCGCGGATGCCTGCCTTATTGGCCGTCATATGAAATCGCGGAGAGCCGTAGACGCCGTTGCGATCCAGGAGGGCCATGGCCGGCATGCCGTAGCGAGCGCCGGTCTCGGCCATCTCTTCGGGCAGAGCAGAGCCTTCGAGAAAGCTGAAGGCGGAGCGGGCATGAAGTTCCGAGTACATGGCGGTCCGCTTTCCTCAGTCATAGCTTCCTTCGACGAACCATCCAGCGGGGCTGCAATACAAGCGGTAGAGGGCGCCGTCGGAAAGGGCGATATCCCACTCGTCTCGGGACCACGCTTCGGTGGTCCACCAGTCTCCCGAGGTACGCCAGGGGCCTGCGCGGTCCACGACTTTGCCGCGGATGCTTTGGGCAGCGATGAAGCTGGGCTGCCCTTCCGCCAGGGCTACGCGCGCCGGACGCGGAGGACGGAAAAGCCGCAGGGCCAGGCGGGCTGCTCCGAAGGCGCCCCGGCGGGCATCCGGATCGGGCTTGGGAACCGCCGGCGGCTCCATGCGGAAGGCGCCAGGGCGGTGCGTGTCGAGCAGGCGCGGCGAGCCGGCCCGGTCTTCGCCTACAATCGCTTTGATGCGCGCCAGGGTCAGCTCCAGGCCGACCGGTTCTGGCGCCGTGGGGACATACAGCCCGGCTTGCGCGGCCTGCGGCTTTTGCGGGTTCACCCCGAACCAGACGTGAACGATGGGAGCAGCCGGGGGGCGCGCAGCCAGGTCGAGCTGGAGCAGTTTCAGAAACGTCTTGGCGTCCAGCGAAGGAACGGGCAGGCGCAGGGTGCGCTCGTGAGTGCCGCGGTTTTCCAGCTTGAGGCGGAGCCGCAGTTCGTCTGTGGCGAGGCCGCGGGTGGCCAGGCGGGTGGCCAGTCCGTTGATGAGGCGGGCCAGCAGGAAGGCCAGCGGCTCCAGCAGTTCCACCGGGTATTCCAGCTCGATTTCGTCTTCGAAGCGCAGAGGGTCCGGAATAGGCCGCAGTTTTCGGCAAGCCTCGCCGCGGGCCAGTTCGCGCAGGCGCAGACCCTCCGGGCCGAGCCGTTCGGCAATCCCCAGCGGCGGCAGCGTGGCCAGGTCCTGAAAACGGCGGATGCCCCAGCGGCTGAGAGTCTCCGCCAGTTCGGGTGAGGGCGCCAGCAGCGCGATCGGCAGCGGCCCGAGGAACTTGGCTTCATCGCCCTGCGGAATGACGATCGGGCCGAGGCGCGTACGGGCGAATCCGCGGACGGCGCAGATGGCGGCATCGGGATTGGCGGCCAGGGCAATACGGCAATCGAGGCCGATTTCAGCGGCGCGGCCGGCCATCGCAGCGGCAATTTCCTGCGGCAGGCCGAACAGGCGGTCGAGGCCCGCGACATCCAGAGTTACGGTATTGCCGGCGGTCTGCTCCACGGTGGGGGAGAACTCCAAGGCCAGCGCGGTCAGATTGCCTGCGCCGTGAAGGCAGGCGAACATACCTTGCTCCTATGCGTGGAAATGGCGCGCACGGCGATGCCGCGAAGGAGGCGGCCGGGCCCCCCGATCGTCTGCGCGGACGTCGCTCCCAGGGGCGATTCGGTGTTTGGTGCCAGAACCGCCTCCGACCAGGCAGTGCGTTCGCGGCGGCATTCCACCAGCAGCGAAGCGCAGGTTTTGGCGTTGGGCTGGAGTCCCAGAGCGATGAGAACAGTGGGGGTGTGTTCTACGGCGCGCCGCAGGCGGAACCAGGAGGTCATCGAAATGCGGCGCGTGGTTTGGGGCGGCGTATCGCCCAGGTCGAAGGCCACCAGGCCAAACCCGCCGCCCTGGATCAGCAGATCGGTGGCTTTCAAGGCATGCTCGGCGTTATGTGCGGAACGAACCCAAATCAGGCGATCGAGGGCCACTCCAGCCTCCGCGGCGGAGGAGGGGTCGAAGGCGTCCTCGCTATCTACCAGCGCGCAGATCTCCTGGCGGGAGGTAGCTTCCGCCAGGATCGAAACCAGCAGGCTGGTGCGGCCCGAAGACGCCTGGCCGTAAATTTCGGTGAGCGAGCCGCGGGGAAGCTGGATTCCCGGGATGCCGCTGGGAAGCAGCACCGGCTCGGGCCGGGATTGCCAGCCGGGGGAAGCGAACTGTGCCAGTGCCGGGCCAGTCATCTTCGTCTTTTATTCGCCTGCACTTTATTTCTACCGGAATATGTAGGGAATGTCAATAGCGGAGGGAACCCTCGCCTGGCGTCTCATTTTGAGAGGAGGGCCTTGCTCCCCTCGCTCCCCAGCCGCATTTCAATGGAACCCGGAAGGTCCCGTACACTATTGACAGGCCATGGATCTTCCGGAACGCCCGATGAGCCGCACCGCGGTCGGAGTTGCCATTTTGCGGGCGCTGCATGAACTTTGCGACGATCCCCCGAAGATTCTGAGCGACCCGGTGGTCCCCTTGCTGTTGGAGGACGGCGTGGTGCAAAAGGCCATGTCCAGACCCGAGTGGCTGCGGGCGCCGCGCATGCTGGCCTTGCGGTCGCACGTTGTCCTTCGAAGCCGGTATGCGGAGGATTGCCTGCGTGAAGCGGTGGACGGCGGCGTGCGGCAATACGTGATTCTTGGATCGGGATTCGACACTTTCGCCTACCGGCAACCCGATTGGGCCGCTTCGCTGCGAATTTTCGAAGTGGACCATGCCGCGAGCCAGCGCGCCAAAGTGGATCGACTGCGCGCATCGGGCGTCCCTGTGCCGGCCAATCTGCGGTTTGTCGACGCCGATTTCGAAAGTTCGCCGCTACGCGACATTTTGTTAGCGGGCAATCTGGATTTCGGCGCGCCGGCGTTTTTCTCCTGCCTGGGAGTGCTCGTCTATTTGCCTGTGGATGCGGTCCAGTCGATCTTCCGGCTGGCGGCTTCGTTTCCGAAACGATCGGAGATCGTATTCACGTTTTCCCAGGGCAGGGTCGATTCTCTGGCGCAGGATGCAGCGGCGGCAGGCGAGCCCTGGCGCAGTTACCACGACCCTGGCGTGCTGGCAGGGGAATTGGCAGAGGTTGGATTCTCTCGAATTACTTTTCTCGCGCCGGAAGCCGCAAAGGAGCTTTATTATCGCGGTCGGACCGATGCGCTTCCTCCACCCCGGCGGGTGACTATCGGACGGGCGTTGGTCTGAACCTGGATCACCGCATTTTCGGCGGACCGATCGCGTATGCCGTCGCGGATATTCAAGAACTCCTGATGCGATGACGCTTGTAGAAATCCTGGAAAAAGTGATTGATGCCCCAACCCTCTAGGGCTTCGTGCAGACGAAATTCGCGGCGTCGTCAATGCTTCCGGCGCCTTTGTATCTGGCCACCTGCGGATAAGGACACCAGGGACGAGTGCGATCCACTTGACCGCCACTCCTGTGAGCGGCAATTAAGCGTTCCGGCGCCTTCCCTTGCTCCACCCATTCCTCCAGGGCAGTGACCACGTCCACGGTGTTGGGACCATCGCCGCCGCTGCAATGTCCCATACCAGGGGCCATGAAGAGGCGAACGGATTCCTCCGTCTTCTCCAGCCCGCCCAGTCTGGAAACCACGTTGTTGAAGTAGTTGACGCTATTCAGCGGAGCAATCAGGTTGTCGCTCCAGCCGTGGTAAAGGATGAGCTTGCCGCCATGAGAAACAAACTCGCTCAGGTTCGGATCGACCGCTTTCAGAACATCGCCATGGTCGAGCTTTTCGGCAAGCGCTACGTCCCGGTCGGCGTCGAAGGTGCGGAAGTCCCAATCCGGATTGGCGTGGATTACGTACCGAAAATAGTCGTTGGAAATGGGAAACGGCGCGGGTCCTGCAAACGCCGTCCAACCGAGCTCGCTGCCCGGCTCGAGACCAGGATAGATTTCCTGATGGGTCCGCGGATTCGTGAAGGGGCCATAGATTCTCCTGGCCGCCTGGACTTGGGCTGTGCTGAGACAGCTTTCTGTCTCCGCCTCCTTGCATAAGAGGATTGCCGGATCGAAATGACACTGGGTGGGATCCTCGATGAGACCATCTTTCACACCGTCCAGAGCATCGCACGCGTCGACCGCGGCTTTGTGGAGTAGATTGAGTTTGGCCGGCGGAATATGGCTACCCGGTTCTTTGAGCAGAGCCACGCTGTTCATCATGTCGGAGGACAGTAGGGCCACCCAGTTATTGGCGGGCGCTCCGGCAATGATCCCGTTAAAATCGCCGGGATACTTCTGTGCCTCCTTGAGACCTTGCTTGCCGCCGGACGAGCAGCCGTTCCAGTAAGAAAGCTTTGGACCGCTTCCATAGAAGGCAGCGATCAGTGCCTTGGCTTTGACGGTCATCTCGTGTTCGGAGCGGTAACCAAAATCGATCAGCTTTTCGGGATGGCCGAAGGCAAATTCAGCACTGCCACCATGGTGGCCCGTGTCCGTAGAGGCAGCGGCGTAACCGTGCCTGATGGCGCCGGCCAAAGCGCCGTAGCCGATGGCCCCACTCCAACCACCATTGCCGACTGCCTGAAACTTCCCGTTCCACCCGGCGGCGGGCAGCCAGACTTCAATCTGGATATCGGAGTCCTTGCTTGGGACGAGGGTGGCGGCAACCCGGCAGAACGCGGGGAGGTTATGAATGGGCTGTGGAACGGAAGCTTCTTGCGGAAGGGTGAAATCCCCCGCCGCCACGGATTGCGCGGAAGTGATTTTAGTTTGCGGCAGGAACAAGGAACCGAGGCTCTCGCAGGAGACCGCGGCGGCCGATGGAACCAATGCCGATACCGCGACGAGAACTTCTAAACAGCGACGCGCAGGATGGTTGTAGCTCATGAAGACCTCTTAACCCGGGGCCAGTCAGTGCGATCTTACCACTCTCACCGCCGCTATCCACCTCGCGGCCTGCGCGGCATTCTGTGGTGTGCGGGTTTGTCGAGTCATAGGCCGACAGCTTCTGGTTGTACCCCGGGGGTTCGCTTTTTGCCCGCGCCGCGCCAACCTGCTGTCGCTCGCTGAACCGTCACGGCGGACGATCGGCCGGCAACAGAACTCAGGAATAGTGCTCCACGCCAAGGGGTCCACAACGAAACCAACTCCGCGGCTCTGGCCGATGTACCAGCACCCGGTTGAGCATTTACGAACACATACCGCCTGGAAAAGACCGGCGCGGCCGGCAGCCTGTCGGAGATCAAGAACTGCATTTTACAGGCAGCCGGACCGCCCGTATCCCTACTCGGAACTGCCTATTACCGCCAATAGCCTGGCCGGAAATACCAGCCACTGTGGCGGTGCACCCAGGCTCCAGCTACGTAGTGATGGCGATGGTGAGGCGGGTGGACCCATAAGCCGTTTGTCCACGCGTATGAGTTCCCGCTCCAGCGGTAATATCCGGGAGTCCACACGTAGCCGGGTCCAGGCGCTGGTGGACGGGTTTCGACGATTGGCGCCGGAGGAGCCACGCCCACGTAGAAACTTACCTTGGCAAAGCTCATGCCGGCCGTCAGCATGCCGGCAATGGCAGCAGTGATGAGTGCGTTACGGAACATAAATTTACTCCTCGGGCCCGCATCGGACCGCGTTGATTCCTCTGAAGCCGGCCCCCTCGGGCCTCTCTTAGAGGAAAGCACCTCGGCTACCGCAGGCTCCGGCGCGCCGGGCCGGTTGGTCCGTTTTTTCACCTTGCGCCGAGGACGGTGTGGGGCGCAGAATCGGGCTGGCGAAGAGGCATGAACCTGACGGAGATGCCGGGATTTATACTGGCTAAATGAAAAGCGGCGCTTTTTTCCTTCTGGCGCTGGCGCTCGTTGCGCGGGCTCAATCTACGGGATGCAATGCGCCGGCCGCATCGCCTTCCGTAACCGTTTCTCTTCCTTCTTCTCCGTTCATGGTGGTGCCATCGAAGGATGGCTGCTGGGTTTTCGTGTCGCTGACCGGCGGCCGCGGCGGGCACGCGGGAATGGCGGTTCTGCAACGTTCGAACGGGCAGATCCGGTTATCGCGGGTCGTTCCGCTCGAATCGGCGCCGACCGGGATCGCGTTGACACATGACGGCAGGCTGCTGATCGCGGCTGCCGGCAATTCGGAAGTGTTTCTGGACGTACAGCAGATGACCAGCGGAGGAGATAAGCCGGTCGCGGGATCGCTCGGCGGTGGACGCGGCAGCATCTACGCCAACGTCACGGCGGACGACAGACTGCTGTTCATCAGTGAAGAGGGCGCGGCTACCATTACGGTGATCGATCTCGAGCGGGCCCGCCGCGCGGGATACACGGAGGAGGCGATTATCGGCAAGATTCCAGTGGGTCTGGCGCCGATTGCCCTGACCTTTTCGCACGACGGAAAGTGGCTCTACACGACCAGCGAGGGTGCGATGCCGGATTGGAACTGGCCGAAAGCGTGCAAGCCGGAAGGGGCGAACGTGCCGGATACGATCATCACGCGTCCCGAGGGCGCGGTTGTAGTCGTGGATGTGGAGCGCGCAAAGACCGATCCGGCTCATGCGGTAAAGGCACGGATTCCGGCGGGCTGCAGTCCGGTGCGCATGGCCATTTCGCCAAAGGGCGACCAGATCTACGTAACGGCGCGCAACAGCAACGCGGTCGTGGCGTTTGATACCGCCAGGCTGATTTCCGATTCGCAGCACGCGCAGATTGCGATGGCGCCGGCGGGCGACGCGCCGGTGCCAGTGGCGGTATTGGATGGCGGAAAGACCCTGATTGCGGGCAACTCGAACCGCTTTGCAGGCGGGGATGCGCCGCAGAGCCTGGTGGTGCTGGATGCCGAAAGGATTCGTGACGGCATGGGTGCCGTGGTGGGGATTGTTCCCGCCGGCTCATTTCCGCGGGAGATGAGCGTCAGCTCGGACGGCCGCACCCTGTTTCTGACGAACTTCGGTTCGCAAACACTGCAAGTGATGGACGTGAAACATCTGCCGGTCGATAAGACGCTGCCGCCGGAGATTGCAGCGAACGCAGCAGCGTTGACGCATCGCGGCGAGCACAAACCGGTGACGGTGGATCCGAAAGTGCTGGCGAGCTATGAGGGGGTGTACCAGATTGACAAAGGTCCCGCGATGGTCGTGTGGGCGGATGGCAGCGATCTGAAAGTCCGGATGGGCATTCAGATGGATTTCACGGCGATACCGGCGTCGGAGAACACGTTCTTTCTCCCGACAGGTCTGCTGATCGAGTTTCCCAAAGGGCATGCAAGGCCGGATTTCGTGACGGTTCACCAGGGGAAGGAGGACAGCACCGCGAAGCGGATGGGCGATGCCGCGGCGAAAGGGATCGTGGAGGCGGCCGCGGCTTTCGACAAGCGGCTCAAAGAGCAAAAGCCCGCGCCGGGAAGCGAGCAGGCGCTCCGCAAACTGGTCTCCGATCTGCAGGCAGGCAAACCGGACGAGAGCATGATCAGCGCCAACGGGTATTTGCATGAGCAACTGGCGAATGTGCAGGAGGAGGTGAAAGGGTTGGGCACTGTGCAATCGATCGAATTCCAAAGGGTGGGGCCGGCCGGACCGGACATTTACCTGGTCAAGAGCGATAGAGGCTCCCGGGTGGTCCGCATCTGGCTGGCGCCGGACGGCAAAGTGCAGTCGCTGATCCTCCAACCGGGGCAGGCGCAGTAGGCGCGCGGGGCTGCACTGCAGACGGATAGAGCGAGGGCCGGCGGTATAATGGCCGTGTAGCGAGTCCCCGAAAATGGGGATAAGGCGCGAGAGAGGGTGTGTGATGTTCTGCACTCAATGCGGTGTTTCCCTCGAGCAGGGCGATCAATTTTGCGCGGTATGTGGTAGAAAGGTGTCCGCTCGTTCGGGGCCGCCATCCAGGATGGGCTATCGGGCCGCGTATCCGGCGCCCGGTGTCGATTCGCCGTTGCAGGCGCCGGCGAAGGAAAAAGGAGTCGCGCAGATTTACGGACTCGACCCGCGCGTTGCCTTTCTGACCTTAATCGTCGACCTGATGCTGAATGCGGGCGATATTGCGAGCATGGGGTTGCTCGTACCGTTCTCGATCGCCGCGGGCGTTGTGGTCGCGTACATTACTTACAAAGCCCAGATGAACTGGTATGGCGACGATCACGAGTCGGCCAAGATCAAAGCGATTATTCTGGGATTGCTGACGGCAATTCCGACGCCCTTGCCGGCAATTCTTTATATTCCGTCGGGGATTTTGGGTCTTTTCCACAGTTTTCGCAGGAAATTGTCCCACACCTGATTCCTGTCGTTTGGGCCGCTCCGCAGCGGGCCGATTTCGCGACGGGCGAA
>Ga0335078_10013507_pt1 | contig 12101 bp, 9 predicted proteins | sample Lox_Sample_32_FD_206711 | JGI IMG/M metagenome (GOLD analysis project Ga0335078, IMG submission 206711) | Soil microbial communities from Loxahatchee National Wildlife Refuge, Florida, United States - Lox_Sample_3.2 | ecosystem: Environmental > Terrestrial > Soil > Wetlands | place: USA: Florida... | reverse complement strand
GAGAGCTGGGCGAGAGAGAAATTAATCCCGCCGTACCACATTTACGTTAAGATCGCCTACCATCTCTCGCAGGAGGCGCGCGCTGGACTCAGCGAGTTTCGGATTCCCCGCGACTTCGGGAACAAGCTCCTCGACTTCCAAACCGCGGCGGTCAAGATCGCAGCGCATCACTTGAACAAACGCGGCGGGGTGTTAATCGGGGATGTTGTCGGTCTCGGCAAGACGCTGATGGCGACCGCTCTTGCCCGGATTTTCGAGGACGACCACGGGCTGGAGACACTCATCATTTGTCCGAAAAACCTGGTATCGATGTGGGAGGATTATCGGCACGAGTTTCGGCTGCGCGCGCGCGTGCTGTCTATCAGCCGCGTCGCACAGGAGCTTCCGAACCTGCGGCGCTACCGCCTGTTGATCCTGGATGAAAGTCAAAACCTACGCAACCGCGAAGGCAAGCGCTACCGCGTCATTCAGGATTACATCCACGCCAACGACAGCAAGTGCATTCTCCTGTCGGCCACGCCTTACAACAAGACCTATCTCGATCTCTCCAATCAGCTTCGCCTTTTCGTGCCGGAAGACGCCGATCTCGGCGTCCGCCCCGAGCGACTGCTGCGCGAAATCGGTGGAACCGAGTTTATACGACGCCACCAGGCTTCCGTAAGAACACTTGCGGCCTTCGAAAAATCCACTTTCGCAGATGACTGGCGGGAACTCATGCGGCTTTATCTCGTCCGCCGCACTCGCAGTTTTATTCAGCAGAACTACGCCCATACCGATGCTGATACCGGACGAAAATACCTTGTCTTTGATGATGGATCGCGCTCCTACTTTCCTACCCGGTCACCCCGCTCCGTTCGCTTCAAGATCAGCGATGCCGATCCGAGCGATCAATACGCCCGCCTCTATTCCACGAACGTCGTGGCCGTTATCAACGCCCTCAAGCTGCCCCGGTATGGTCTCGGCAACTACGTTGCGCCTGCGCCAAAGACCCCGCCGACAGGCCTGGAATCAAAGATTCTCGATGATCTGTCGCGGGCGGGAAACCGGCTGCGTGGATTCTGTCGCACTAACCTTTTCAAGCGCCTCGAAAGCAGCGGTCACACGTTCCTGTTATCCGTCGAGCGTCACATTCTCCGCAATTATGTCTTCCTATACGCCATCGAAACCGGGGCGCCCCTGCCGATCGGAACGTTCGATGCCGGTTTGCTCGACGCCCAGTCTACCGACACCGATGCCGATGCCGCAGCCGGCAACCTGTTCGAAGACGACGAGCAGGAGACCGACGCCCATAGCGAAGAGCTGCCGCCCCTGCCCGCGTTCTCGGAACCTGATCTCCGGAAACGTGCCGCCGAGATCTACCAGCTTTTTGCAGGGCGGCTCAAGAGGCGCTTTCGTTGGCTCGGCCCCTCGCTCTTCATCGGGCAACTGACGAAGGATTTACAGGCTGACTCAAAGGCCCTGGCTGATCTCCTGGAACGCTTCGGGCACTGGAACAGCCGTGACGACCACAAGCTTGCTGCCCTGGTGGAGCTTGTTTCACGCCAGCATCGCGATGACAAGGTTCTGGTCTTCAGCCAGTTCGCCGATACCGTTGAGTACCTGGAGGCTGAGCTGAAGAGTCGAAAGATTTCGAGGCTTGCCGGGGTCACCGGCGATTCTCCGGACGTAACCGGCCTGGCCTGGCGATTCAGCCCGCGGAGCAACAAAAAGGATATAGCCGCAAGCGATGAGCTTCGAGTGCTCTTAGCCACGGATGTCCTCAGCGAAGGCCAGAACCTCCAGGATTGCGCCATCGTTGTCAATTACGATCTTCCATGGGCCATCATCCGACTGATCCAACGCGCGGGCCGCATTGATCGCATTGGACAGCAGGCCGATACGATCCTGTGCTACAGCTTTCTGCCTGCCGATGGAATCGAGCGTGTGATACGGCTGCGTGCCCGCGTGCGGGACCGGCTGCGGGAGAATGCGGAAGTCGTCGGAACAGACGAGGCGTTCTTTGAGGATGACAGCCAGCAAACGGTGCTTGACCTCTACAACGAGAAGGCCGGCATTCTCGATGGCGACGACGAAACCGAGGTTGATCTCTCCTCATATGCTTATCAAATCTGGAAAAACGCGATCACGGCAGACCCCAGGCTCCGCAAGATCATAGAGGACATGCCGCCCGTGGTGTATTCCTCAAAGCCGCACCAACAGGAACCCGAGAGACCTGATGGTGTCCTGGTTTATGTTCGCACGCACCAGGGAAATGATGCACTCGCCTGGATTGACCGGAACAGCGCCAGTGTTACCGAAAGCCAGTTCGAGATTCTCAAGGCCTCGGAATGCCCGCCGGACACGCCCGCGCTGCCCCGCCATCCTACGCACCACGATTTGGTCCGCGCCGGCGCGCAGCTCATCGCTCGCCAGGAAAAGGAAGTCGGCGGGCAACTGGGCAGGCCCAGTGGCGCCCGCTTCCGCACGTATGACCGGCTAAAACGCTATGCCGAAGCGGTTAAGGGGACCCTGTTCGATACCGAGCCGTTGCGCAAGGCCATCGACGACATTTACCGGTATCCGGTGCGTCAATCGGCAATCGACGCGCTGAATCGACAATTTAAGGCTGGCGCATCTGATCAAGCCCTGGCTGACCTGGTCGTCGCCCTCCGTGAAGAGGATCAGCTTTCGATCATTCATGAAGGGGCGGAGCAGGAAGACCCCTTGATCATATGCTCGTTGGGCCTGGTCCCGGCGGAGCCCGGAAGCTAAAGAGATTATGCCAGCCAATGTCCCAGAAATCCGCCGCCGGTTGGCGGGCTTCGATTTCACCGGCCTACTCGTGGAGGAACTTGGCTGGAATCACTATAGCTCCAGCCCGCTGGAAATCCTGGTGGACGCGGTTCGGTATACGCTCAAGTCGGCCGCGGAGAAGTGCGGCCTCGTTGTTTACGAGTGCTCCCCTGGACCTGATGGCAAGATCCCGGAATACCCGTTGCGCCGTAAGATTGAACGTCAGGTCGCGAAAGTCAGGCACGAACATCTCATCATCTTTGTCGATGCCGCGCGGAAGAATCAAATGTGGCAATGGGTCCGGCGGCAGTCCGGCCAGCCTATCCGCTATCGCGAACCCGCCTGGCGGGCCGGACAAACCAACGAATCCCTTGTGCAGCTCCTGCCCACTATTGCGTTCGAGCTTGAGGAAGAGGAACGCCTCACCATCGTCGAGGTCGCGAGCCGGGTACAGCAGCAGGTCAACGAGAGAGTCACGAAGCGATTTTATGATCGATTCCGGGACGAGCACAAGTCCTTCCTAAGGTTCATCGAGGGCATCAAGGAGATGGCCGACCGTGAGTGGTACGCATCGCTGATGCTCAACCGGCTCATGTTCATTTACTTCATCCAGAAGAAAGGATTCCTGGACAATGACCCTGACTATCTGCGCAACCGTCTGCGCAAAATGCAGCAGGGTATCGGAAAGGGCCATTTTCATCGCTTCTATCGATTATTCCTGCTTCGGCTCTTTCACGAAGGCCTGGGTCAACCGGAAGCAGGTCGGGAGCCCGAACTGGCGGCTTTGCTCGGCAGGGTGCCATACCTGAACGGCGGCCTCTTCGATGTCCATGAGCTGGAGCACGACAATCCCGGAATTCAGATCCCGGACGCTGCTTTCGAGAAGATCTTTGAATTCTTCGATGCCTACCACTGGCATCTTGACGAACGGCCGCTTCGCGCAGACAACGAAATAAACCCTGATGTCCTGGGTTACATCTTCGAGAAATACATCAACCAAAAGCAGATGGGAGCGTACTACACAAAGGAGGACATCACCGGCTATATCAGCCGCAACACCGTTGTTCCATTCCTTTTGGAAGCCACCCGTAAACTGTGCCCCATTGCCTTCGCCGCCGACGGCGGCGTATGGCGATTGCTTCGCAATGACCCAGACCGCTATATTCACGAATCACAGCGCAAAGGAGTCAAGCTCGACCTGCCGCCCGATATTGCCGCTGGCGTAACGGATACGGCCAAGCGCACGCACTGGAACAGCGCGGCCGGCGAAGAGTTCGCCCTGCCCACCGAGACGTGGCGCGAACATGTCGAGCGCCGCCATCGTGTTCTTGAGCTGCGTCGAAAACTCGAAGTTGGCGAGGTTACCTCAATTGATGATCTGGTCACTCTGAATCTTGATATCGAGCGCTTCGCCCTCGATGCCGTTACCCAGAGCGAAGGTCCTGAGCTGGTTCGAGCCTTCTGGAGCGGCTTGCAGCATGTCTCGGTTCTCGATCCTACATGCGGTTCAGGGGCGTTTCTCTTCGCCGCGCTCAATATCCTGGAAAGCCTGTATTCTGCCTGCCTTGACAGCATGCAAGGGTTTGTTGACGACCTGGAGCTGACCGAGCGAAAGCATCATCCGAACGCCCTCAAGCCGTTTCGCGATGCGTTGGACCAGATCGCATACCATCCCAATCGACGATACTTTATCCTGAAATCCATCGCCGTAAGCAATCTCTACGGGGTGGACATCATGGAGGAAGCGGTCGAGATCTGCAAGCTCAGGCTCTTTCTGAAGCTGGTGGCCCAGCTCGACTCACCCGAGCACATCGAGCCGCTGCCCGACATCGACTTCAACATCCGAGCTGGAAACACATTGGTCGGTTTCACCTCTCTGGAGGAAGTACGCGGAACCCAAGATGGGAAGCTCGAGTTCGCTCCGCAGGAGCTCAAGCGTATTGATGAAGAGGCAGAAGTAGCAGATCGGGCTTTCCGGCAGTTCCGTAATCAGCAGACTCAGCAGCATTTGGACACAAAAGCGTTCAGCGATGCCAAGGGGGAGCTGCGTCGGCGGCTCACGGGATTGCGTTCTGAATTAGACCGTTACCTGGCAGCCGAGTACAGCATCCGAATTGAAAAGAACGGAGCGTTCAGCAATTGGCAGGAGCGGAGTCAGCCATTCCACTGGTTTGTGGAGTTTTACGGGATCATGCGGAAGGGTGGCTTTGATATCGTCATTGGAAATCCCCCATATCTGGAACGGAACAAGCTTGAGGGCCGATATGTTCCACTCGGCCTGAAGACGCTGAATTGCCCCGACATTTACTCATGGGTGCTGGAGAGGTCGATCGTATTGCGGCGGGCCGGGGGGCGCCTGGGTTTTATCGTTCCTGTGTCAATTGCCGCGGCCGACGCGTTTGAAAACCTCCGCGAAGTCGTCTTCGATGCTAAAACATCCGTGTGGATATCGCACTTCGCGAACCGGCCAGGCCAGCTTTTCTCCGGCGCTCAGAATCGGCTGGCCATCGTTGTCGGCAGCCCTGCAGATGGTGATTCTCGCCTCATTAGCACACGATACCATCGCTGGGACGCACGAGGCGGAGAGAGAGAAGCTCTGTTTGCGAGCATCAGATACACCGATGTGACGAGCCTCCGGGCTCCCTTTCACAATACTTGCGTCAAAGTCGGCACGGCCCAAGGCGCCTCGATTCTAACTAAAATCGCGGATGATCGTTCGATTGCTCATTATTCCGTCAAACGATCAAGTTATCCTCTGCACTGGATCAGGGTTCCCGGATATTTCTGTCAGTTCTTCCTTGAACCGCCAATGGCGCGCCCGGAAAAAGGCGGCGCAGCTCGCCCGCGGGGCGAGCTGAACTCTATATTTTTTGGCTCGGACAGAAGTCGCAGGTTAGCCCACGCAGTGCTGAATAGTTCGACGTACTACTTCTATTTTTGTGCGACGACGGATGGCAGACACATCAACCCGTCTGATGTGAAGCTTTTCCCGGTGTCGTTGGATAGATTGACAGGCCGTGCCACAGAATCTATGATCGATCTCTCGCGACAACTAGACAACGTGCTACGGAAGCACACTAACTTCGTACGAAAGAGTGGCCTGCTCATTGAGTCATTTGACAACGCCGTAGCGAAGCCGGTTATTGATCAAATTGATCGAGTTCTAAGCGTGCACTATCATTTCACGGAAGACGAATACGAGCTAATTGCCAATTACGACATCAAGTACCGCTTGGGACAGGACCCCGAGGATGCTGGCAGCGACTGAGCCATGGTACGCCACGCCTCTCCCCCGGTTTCAGTGGTCTCGTGGCACGATCCAGGCTATCCGGCGTCTTTGAAAGAGTGCGGCGGCGGATATTCTTCGCGCCAAATTCAGGCAATGGGCAACGTGGCGCTTCTCGGGCGTTCTAGCCTGGCCCTCATGTGTTCAATCAAGTGTCCTGGCGATGTGATTTTGATGGCCTACGACGCAACACGCGCGCTCAGGGACGCCGGCATTTCGATCATTGGCGGATTCCACTCGCCCATGGAGCAGGAATGCTTTGATCTCCTCCTTCGGGGAACACAACCGATCGTGCTTGTCCTTGCCCGAGCTCTGGCCGGAATGAAGCTGCCCGTCGACTGGCGGTGCGCAGTCGAGGCCAATCGCCTGCTCGTGGTGTCTTTTTGTTCACCGGCAATCAGACGTCCGACCGCTGAGTCCGCTGCATCGCGCAACCAGTGTGTCGCGGCTCTCGCAGAGCATGTCCTGATCGCTCACGCCTCACCGGGCGGCAAGGTTGATCATCTCTCGCGGAGCTTGCTCGCCAACGGCTGCTCTGTGCTCACATTCAGTTGTTCTGCGAACTCCCATCTGATCGCGCGCGGCGCCCGGCCCGTGGACGCATCCGGTATTGTCTCTTTATTTCACTCGTCGTGACCCGACGCGGAGCGCCAGATAGTTCACTGTTGAATCGGGCCGGATGTGACGACACTACTTTAACTGTGCGAGGTCGTGCCCGCGCGGAAGGATTATTCGGGCTTTTTCTCGTCGTTGTGCTTGTGGTGGGTGCGCTTTTGGGCGTGCTCGCCCTCATAGCCCAGCCTGGCGAGCTTCTCGTCGAACGCTTTGATGGCGGCTTCCTTCTGCTTGAGAAGTTCCTTGATCAGCTCGTGCCGGTGGGCTTCGAGCGTCTTCTGCTCAACAAGGAATTTTTCAACATCGTCTTCCGCGGGTTCCACCGGTCCCCCGGCTTTCACCGTGGTCTTCGTCGGCTCTTGGGCCATATCGTTTATGATGCCATACCGGGCGCGCTGCGGCGGAGCCCGTAATTCGATTAAGCCGTTTTACGTGAAATCCCCGCTACCGGGCAGGCGGCGGGAATTTGTCCTTCACCACTTTGACGATCACGCCCTCGACCTGAATCCTCGAAAGATCGACCTTGCCTTCTTGGGCCAGTCTCTCCAGTGCCGCCAACTCCACATACAAGGCCTCGGCGCCTTCCGAGCCGGTTCTGCCTTCCCGCTTGCGCGCGAACCAGCCGCGGATGTTCCCGGCCAGTTCCGGGTTCTTCTCCCGGATGTCGGTGGTCATCTTGTCGATGAAAGCCGCAATGTATACCGTCTGCTCTTGACCGGGCTTGGCGTTGAAATCCTTGAGGCTCATCGCGGATGCCGAAACGGCGATCAAAACGAAGGTAAAAACCGCAATTAGAAGGCGCATGATTCATTATACGTTGAATCGAATGAATCAGTTACGGGGATTTTGAAAGAATCTTTCACATGCTGCAGGCCGCCCAACGAGGCGGCCCCCCTCCCCTGTCGTTCGACCTCGTTCGCCTTCGGTTGCGCGGTCCTTCATGCGTTTTCCAAACCTCCATTTTCCTCTTGAACAGAACAAGGGGGTTTGGCAGGACGACCCGAAGCGTTGTCAAGGGCGCGGCTTGGCGCGTTCATCGCAGACCCTTGACTGCGGAGGGCGTCCTGCACGCTCGACCTTGAGGAAAATGGAGTGGTGAAACGCTTACATCTGGACTTTAGGCATGTCGGGGCGTGACGGCTCCGTCATTTTTTGCTTTACAGTTCCTGCCTGCCCTTCCGCGGCGGGCGTGAAGGTGGATGAGAGCGTGCTTTCTCCACGATCCTGCTTCCCGGCGTAGGAGGCGGTCCTGCCGGAATCGGCACTGGCGGCGAGGTCGCTGTAGTCGGCGGTGTACGACGCCGCCAGGTCCGACGCTGATTTACCGGCGATGTCCGCGCGCGCTGCTTCCAACTTGTCGTTGAATTCCCTCTCCTCACCTGACATGCGCTGTTCGGCTTCCCGGCGCTTGCGATCCAGGTCATCCGGGCCAAGATTCTGCCCATCCCTCTCCGCCTCCCACCGGTCTCTCAGAATTCTGTCTTTCTGGCGTCTCTCTTCATCGAGCCGCTCCTGGATTTCCTTCCGTTCCTCCCACGTCGAGGCATTCGGTTTACCGCGGTGCCGTTCGTGCGCTTCATCCGCATCGGCGCCGTTGAGCACCCTGCCCTCTTCGTCGCGGAATTGATCGCCATCGACGTAAACGCGACGGCCATCATGCAGACGGATGGCATTGTCATCGATCTCCTTCCGGCGTTTCTCGATGATCCGCTCCTGTTCCTCGATCCGCGCCAGCAGGCGGTCGCTGCGCTCGCGGATTTCGAGCATGGCTTGCTCGTAGGCCACCCATGCTTGGCGGCGTTGTTCTTCCTCGCGCCTGCGTTTTTCCTTCGGGTCCTGGTCGCGAAAGATCATGAAGGGGCGGCCGGAATCGCCGGACCGTTCAAGGGCGAGTTCGTCAACGTCGCGTTGATGAAGGATCGCGGAATGCCGAGCCCACAGCCGCGACAGATTCCCCGGCGCAACATTGAACAGCGGCATAGCCAGCAGTTCCGTTTCCGGCATTGTTTCAAGGTCATCTTCCGTGGTCGCAGACATCACACTCCCCCCATCCTCAACATCAGCCTACACCCAGAGGTTTAATATTCTGTAAATAGCAACCTTAGTTTGAGTTTTTGCTTTCCAAAATATGGGTTGATTCTGGGGGCAGATTTGAGGCTACAGAGGCGTTTGGTTCCGGGCGCATGAAGAGACCCGAAGTTGCAGGATGTACTGGCGCCTGCTCCAGATGGAATCTGAAGGGTATTTAGCAGGGGTCGAGGGCAGCTCTGCTCACACCCGCTCACACATTTTTCCAATCAGTGTTCGCGATCCTGATCTTTTCCGCGCACCTGCTGTATTCGAGCCTTGACCTGACTGGCAAGCTTCCGGGCGCGAGCGAGCCGGGTCGGGTTTTCGTGGGCCTCGGCAACGCCTGATTTCACACGGCCCGTTTTTGAATTCATGAATCCCGAGAGAGAGCTGCCCTTCGTCGTACGTGGCCTTTTGGTAACCGAATGCGCTCGCCTTAGTGTCCGTTAGCCACCTGGCCAGTTGTTCCGGGGTTTTGAATACGGGCGACATCGGACGTTCTTCAGTGGTCGTCCACATCTGCCAGCCTTTCCCCTTAGGCGGGTCTAGTGGCAGCCCGTTGTAATAGAGCGGGACTCTCTTGACCTCACGGCCCATAATCACCTCCGGTTTCTTAAATCGTAGATCAATTCCGGCGGCGTGTCATGGGCGGCGTTATACTCTGGCGGGCTTGCCCTGCCTCTGAAACTTCTCCCATGCGGCAGCAGCTTCATCATCAGGGCCGGGCAGCGCATGAGCATAGACCGTGGCTGTCACATGCGCGTTGGCATGGTTGAGCCGTTTGCTTACGTCGGTCAGCGAAACGCCGGCAATCGCCGACGCTCGCGAGTCAGGCCTGCGACGAAGTATGGAAGTCTATCGACCGTCGCTATCGCCGTCCTACTCCCGACCCAACAGAAAATAACCGCCCTCATCGGGCCCGCCCGAGACAGTGCGGCGCGCTTCCGCATGAAAAAGTGCTTGCAAAAGGACATGGAAGAGCCCGATCCGGCGTCAGCCGGATGCGCCCACGAAGTAGATTTGCTCACACATTGCTCACACCGTTTGGCTCCGCACCAGTCGGCGGATGGAATATATCGGTTATACTCCTAGTAGAATCAACTGGATATGACTACACCGGACCACGTCGGATGCCGCGAAACGGGTTCGATTCCCGTTAGCGCTACCATGTTTTCATGGAGTTGCAGGCTTTGCGCTGTTACGTGTGACGCTCCAGAGAAAATCCGTGCGCGTTGCTTGAAGGGAAGGAAGTGCCAAAATGTGTGAGAGCCGCGCATATGGTCCGTCCATCGCGTTAGGCGCAATCGAGCAACAGTCTCGTACGGTTGTGATTCCGAAACATTCCTGAACGCCGTTTCAGCGCGTTCATGGTGTCGCACCTAACCCTGTTGGCGCTGCGGCGCGGCTGAATTGTGCGTTTTCGATGGCGGCGACAATGCTGAGGGTGAGTTCGTCCATTGTTTGAAAAACTGCTTTGCGGAGTCGCTCGTAGTCGGTTTCTTTCACTGGAGCGCTGTCAGCGCCGTGAGCGATGTTGTTGCGTCGGTTCACTAGTTCGTCAAGCAGTACATGATAGGAGCCGAGCAGATCTTCAGGAAATCCCAGTCGATACAGGTTCCGTTTGATAACGCGGGAGGAGAGATTGTCTTCGGTATTCACCGCCGTATCAGGGACCACGAGCGGTCGCGCGAGTAGTCGCGGTATATCAGTGATGAATTCGCGTTGCCGTGCAAAAACTGTGAGCTTTGCGTCGATCGGCGGCGGCAGTAGGAAGACTTTCCCTTTTGGGTCGCCGTACTCAAGGGCATGAAACACGTCCGCGAAGGACGCCGCGACGAGCGCTTCGGAAGCGAGCGTGCAGGTGAGCGCTGCCTTGTTAACTGCATTCACGTAGGTGAGGAACGCAATCTTGCAGAATCCCTCGGCGTGCGCGTAAAGCATCACCAGGAGGGCTCGTCGGAGTTGGGCTTTCTCCGCCTCGCGTCTAATGTTTGCTTGAAGATTCGCCAAGGCGCGCAGTTCGGCTTGTCGCCATGCCATGTCGCTTTCGAGTTGTGCCCATACTTCGTCGACGGTCATACGTCTTGGGGAATTCGCTGTTCGACGAAATTGATGCGATTGTCGAGTGCTCCGCGGGAGTTGCGTCCGCCTCCGGTGGTGATCGCGATAAAGCTTTGGTCTGCTTTGATGTTCTCGAAGACTGTTCGCAGGCGGTCTGTCTGGACCGTGTTCGCAGGATCGATTCTGCTTAGTGCTGTTTGCAAGCCCAGGGTAAAGGCTTCGTAGTGATAGACGGCAAATCCTCGCACCAACGTGCCGTTTTTGTTGACCCAGCCGAACGCTTTTTCGCCTAACGTATTCGCTAGTATTTGAAAGGTTTTGGTGAAGGCTGCTCGTTCCTCGTCATACGCAAATGTTTGGCCTGTCGCGGAGTCGGTGATGGCTTCCATGTAATCCGTCATGAAATCGCTGACATCGTGCCGATACGCGCCTCTGTTGTTCTTGAACGCGAAGTATCGCAGCACTAGTTCCTGATCGAACCGCTCTTGTTTGGCTTCATCCGTGAGAGTATCGGTGCAGGAGCGGAACGTTTCCAGGGCGCTGAGTTCGCCCAGGAACTTCATGAACTTCGCGCCGCCGTCCAGGAGGCGCACGGTGCAGTTTCTGATCTCTTGTTCGCTGAGGGTTTCACCGCCCGTGTTCAGCCGCTTGAACATGTGATACCGGAGGCGTTGGTCGCTATCCTTGCCAATCACTTCCACACGAATGAAATGGCGCTTGAGTCGTATCTGGATGGCAGTTGGCAGATCGTCGTGCCTGCGACCATCGAGCTCGTTGACAATATCGCAGTCCGTCAACTCGAGCAAGTCTCCTTTCGCTATTTTTCTGTCGAATGCGTCAAGGACAAGTTTGCCTCGAAAATGAAAATACGACGAGAGTCGCTGGAGTCCATCGATCAGTTCATATTTCCCCTCCTCCTGTTCAATAACGAAAATCGGCGGGATCGGCATACCGAGCACGAGCGATTCAATGAATCGTGATTCTTTCGCTTCGGACCAGCGAAATGCCCGCTGGTATTCCGGGTCGATAATGAGTTCGCCTTCCTCGTACATATCCATGAGCTCATTGAACGAGAGGTCGAGACTGGTTGTTTGAACTTTTTTTACCTGGTTATGGACTGCTTCAAGCAGGACCGCTCCACCGTTTTGATCGGACATGTCATTTTCTCCTTGCTGCGTACTGGATTGTCAGCGTTCTTTGCGAAAGCCGAGCACGGTTTCAATCGATTGCTTGGGATTGCCATAGTCTCGCGCATGCGTATTCAGTCCGACGATGGTTTTTTTCGTTGGAAAGTCTG
>Ga0335078_10013506_pt1 | contig 12101 bp, 8 predicted proteins | sample Lox_Sample_32_FD_206711 | JGI IMG/M metagenome (GOLD analysis project Ga0335078, IMG submission 206711) | Soil microbial communities from Loxahatchee National Wildlife Refuge, Florida, United States - Lox_Sample_3.2 | ecosystem: Environmental > Terrestrial > Soil > Wetlands | place: USA: Florida... | reverse complement strand
TTTGCGTTCGTAGACGTACTGGCGAAGACGTTCCTGACCTGTGTTCCGGAACCGCCGAGGGATGTGCAGGATCAAGCCATCGCCCGCGGCAAAGCCCGCTATGACCGATTTCTCAAGAGCGTCGGCATGGCGATGGTGGGTGATTCGCAAGCAGCTATGGCAGAGTTGTTAGGCCGCAGCGACGAATGACGGATCAGCCCGCGTCGCCGCTGCCGATGCCCGAGCTGGCCCGGTGGACGCTGTCTGCCGGAGCATGCTTAGGTGTGGCAATTTTGTCGCATCCGGAGCGCGTACGAATGGCGATACGGTGGCTTTAGCGTGGCCCGTTAACTGGCCCTTTCCGAAGCCGCTGGGCTGGACTTTCGTGCCCCTGGCCATCGTCCTTTGCAGCAGCTTCCTTGCGAGCCGGATGCCGCGGTTGACCTCCCGTTTTGCCGGGGAGACTCTGGGCGGCTGTTCCGTTCTGGATGCGTCTGCCTGACCGTGTCTTGGCGCTCACGGGCGGCCCAATGAATCTGTTCAGGTTGCTGTATCTGGTTCAGATCACGCTCTGGGCCGGGGTCCTCCGGAAATGGTGGACTTGGGCGTTAGGCCTGCTTTCGAGAGCCTGTTTCGCCTTGCTCTTCTTTTTCAATGTCCCGTCCGTGGGTTTCCTCTGCACGAGATGCATGAGGGGCTGTCTCCTCACCTGGCTGGTATGTGGATCGCATTCGTGGTGGCGGCCGTGCTCATCGCCTTTTTCACGCGAAAGGTCTCTGGCGCTTTGAGACGCCGCGAAATGCAGCGTGAGCGCATGAATGGCGCACAACCTCCCTACTGAAATGCCAGCCCTGGGTTGGCTGTGATCGCGGACCATCGGACCGCCGCCAGAATCGTACAAGAACTCCGATGCGTCGGTCCTCGGGAAAAGATCCAAGAAGGCACCTTTTCTCGTAGCACTATTGTTAGCGTAGTGCTACGATAGCCAATTCGTAGCATCATTCTGATATTCGTAGCACTTAAGGAGGATTGCATTTATGGGCATCAGGCCAACGGTGGTTGGGTGTGTCCTGTGGTCGATGTGGTGCGCGTGGTCCATTGGCAGTGGTGCGCTTCGGGCTGCGACGGAAGGCCAGCAGGCGCGGGAGGATCAGCCCCGAGTTGCAAGCGGGACCGCCGCGAAGGCGCCTCAACTCTCAGGAATTGTCGTTGACGCCTCGGGCGCGGCGATTGCCGGGGCTACCGTGCAGATTCGAAGCGCGAACGGCGCGGTGCAACTCACGAGCCAGTCGGATGCAAACGGCTCCTTCGCTCTTTCCGGGCTCGCCGACGGTGATTATCGACTGGTGGTCTCGAATTCCAATTTCGAAACGAAGGAAATCCCCGTCACCATAGGGACCGAGGCGTTGGCGCCATTGCGGATCGTTCTGGCGGTGAGCTCCGTGAGCACCGCAGTGACTGTGCAGGGCAGGGCGGACAGCCTCCTCGGCATAGCCGAATCCGCCAACCAGGGAACGGTGGGCGCCTCGGAGATCGACGATCGGCCAGTTCTTCGTTCCGGAGAAGTGTTGGAAACGGTCCCCGGTGTCATCATCACCCAGCACGCCGGCGGGGGCAAGGCCAACCAATATTTTCTTCGCGGCTTTAATCTTGACCACGGCACGGATATCGCCATCACGCTCGACGGTATGCCGTTGAATCTGCCGTCGCACGCGCACGGCGAAGGATACTCGGACATGAACACCGTCATCCCGGAGTTGGTGGAGCGGGTGGATTTCCAGAAGGGCCCTTATTACGCCGATGTCGGAAACTACGGCTCGGCCGCATCGGCAAACGTGGTGTTCTACAAAACGTTGCCCGAGAACTTTTTCGAAGTGCAAGGCGGCGAGGAGGGTTTTGGGCGGGCCGTCTTCGGCGCATCGCAAAAGATCGGTTCGGGCAATCTGCTAGTCGGCGGAGAAGTGTACCACGATGACGGTCCATGGACGCATGGAGATAATTACTACAAATACAACGGCCTCCTGACCTACAGTCAGGGCACCGACGACCAAGGCTTCAGCATTACGGCCCGCGCCTACCGCGGGACATGGAACTCCAGCGACCAAATCCCCGTCACGGCCGTGCCTCTTGTCGGCTTCTTCGGCGCACTGAACCCGACTGACGGCGGCAATTCAGATCGTTATAGCTTGCAGGCTGAATGGCATCATCAAAGCGACAATTCCAGAACGCAAATCATGGCGTACGGGTTTTACTACTACCTCAATCTGTTTTCCGATTTCACTTACTACCTGGACGACCCCGTGAAGGGTGATCAGTTCGAACAGCAGGACAGCCGTTTTGTGGCCGGGATCGACGCACGCCACACGATTTTCAGCGAATGGTTTGGTCGCCATGTGGAGAATACCTTCGGAGCGCAGATCCGCAACGATTGGGTCCACAACGGCCTTTACCGGACGGAGAATCGCCAGCGTACGGACAAGAACGACGTCAATGCCTGCAACGATGAGCCCATCGACGCCTGTAACACCAATCCAACCCTGGTAGCGGACCTGCCCGCGGACACCGATGTGAACAGATTCACCGATACGATGATCGGCTTTTATGCGGAGAACAAAATCCAATGGGCGGATAAATTCCGCACGGTCCTGGCCGTCCGCGGCGATGAAGCCATATATAACGTCACGAGTTTGACTCCCAGTTACACTGCCACCGAATTACCTGGCGCTCCAGTGGTCAATTTTGCGGCCGCCAATTCCGGCACGGCCACCAAGTTCCTGCCCAGCCCAAAGGCGAGTTTGATTTTTGGTCCGTGGTCCAAGACTGAGTTCTACTTGCAGGGGGGATTCGGTTTTCACAGCAATGACGCGCGCGGCGCAACGCAAAGGGAGGAACCCATCTCGCCGGACAACCCATTTCCCACGGCCACCCCAAGAATTCCCGCGCTGGTCCCGACCAAAGGCGCGGAAATCGGCATGCGCACACTGGCCCTCAAACATCTGCAAAGTACCCTTTCGTTCTGGTGTCTCCACAGTGCCTCGGAACTGCAGCAGGATGGCGACACCGGGGGCACGGTTGCTTCACTACAGCCGAGCAACCGATGGGGGGTGGAGTGGGCGAACTACTATACGCCATTTGAACATTTCGCTTTTGATTTTGATATGGCGGACTCCCGCGCCCGTTTCACCTCGATAGATCCGGCCGATGCGGCGCCGGGTAGCCCGGGTGGCAGGTGGGTGCCCGAAGCGGTCGGGTGGGTGGTTGCATCGGGCGCCACCGTGCACGATATCAAGCGCTTTTACGGGAGTTTGCGCCTGCGCTATTTCGGCCCGCGCTATTTGACGTCCGATGCAGCTTATCGCTCCAATTCAACGGCGTTGCTCAACGCGGAGGTCGGCTACCAAATCAACAGGACCTGGCGCATTTCGTGCGAATTCTTGAATTTGCTGAACCGCCGCGATCACGACATTGACTACGCTTATACCTCTCAGGTATCGCCAACCGCCGCGCCGGAATTCACGGACGTGTTCCACCCCGTCGAGCCGTTTCAGGTGCGATTCGGCTTACGATACAGTTTCGGTCCGAACAGAAATAATTGACTCCTGTTCGACCCTGTGCGGAAGGTTCGGGGACCAGGCACCTCTGCGCTTTACCGTTCCGCGACCGGCGCCACAACATAAACGTATTCCAGTGGCGTGGCGCCGGTATTCTTTACATTGTGTTTCGTCTCTGGAGGAATATAGACGGCGCGCGGCGCGGCGAATGGCCGGTTTGGCTGTCCTTCGATCATGGCCTCGCCTCCTCCGTGCAGAATCACCAGGCACTCCTCATGATGCCCGGTCGTGTGCCAGCCGACTGACTCGCCGGGTTTCAGGCGTACAAAGCCGCTGCGCATTCCGGCTGTTTGCGGCGCTCCCTTGAGCAGTGCGCAGTCGCCGCCCTGGCATTCGAGCGCCAGGCTGAGTGCTTCTCGTGCTGGCTGCTGAGAGTCCACGGCTGTGACGATCCAGAGCAGTGCGGCTATTCCCGCGCCGAGGTGTGGCATACGCATTGTCGGCTACCTTCTTTCTTTTGGAGTTTGAGGTGCAGCCGGACAGCCCCGCTGCCATCCAGCATTCATTGTATGGGCAAATCAGGGTGCGGCAATTTGCCGCATCGCGATTCAAACACCTGCCTGGATGTCCCGCTGGGCTGGACTCTCGTGCCCCTGGCCATCGCCCTTTGTAGCAACTTCCTGTTGAGCCGGATGACGCGATTGACCTCCCGTTTCGCCCAGGAAACTCTGGGCGGCTGTTACGTCCTCACCTGGTTGGCATGTGGATCGCTTTCGACACCGCGAACGGGAGGTGCTGGCGTTGCAGGAGCCGGTCTCCCGGCACGAACGTTTAGCTTCTCTGGCCACACTGGCCGCCGGCGCGGCGCATCGCGCTCCTCGACCGGTCTCGCACCGACTTGAGGAAGCAGTCGCTGAAGCAGACGCAGTCGCCCGGACGCAGAAGCCCCGACGCGAGGTGGCCAACTTCCAAGCCACACGCTAGCGCTTCCGTTTCTCCAAAACCTCTTTCGCCACCGGTAGCGCTGAAAATGCGTTCGGCCATCCTGCATAAAACGCCAGGTGTGTGATGACCTCCGCAACCTGCGGGCCGAAGGCACGCAGGAACTCTGGTGGCTGCTAAATATTTGGCTTGGGGCTTCAGCGACGGCCGCTCGGCGATTACCTGCCGCGACACAACACCCTGGACAGCTTCGGAAGGTAAACGTGGAAACGAACAGCACTGGCACAAGGCTGACGGCGAGCGGCCTCTCAGGTGCCAGGCATATCGGCGCCTCAGCACCTCGATCGCTGGCCTTTAGTTTACGGGAAGCGGAAAACTAACCTCGTACTGGCACGCGCTCATTGGCACCCGACGAACCCCTGCACGGCGCCGTTAGCTATTGGGACACCGTGCATAACTGCTTGCCGAAGATCAGAACTTCAGCTTTAACTCAACCCACGCCCTTCTCGGCGCACCCGGTGCGAAGAACGTTACACTTTGGCCGGGAGCGTTGCCCGCATATGGTCCGTCGTCGTAGGCCGGGTACGCTGAGGTTTGAAAAGCGCCAGTCGCCGTCAACGTGGTTCCCGAGAGCCACGCTGCCGTGTAGTATTTGTGGTTGAAGAGATTGTCGATCTGCAGCGCCGCTTGTAGGTGGCGCGTCAGGTCATAATGGGCGCGAAAATTCGTAATGGCGTACCCCGGAGAAACGCCGGGGCCCTGATAGTACACGCCATCGGCCGAGTAGGCGTTGTTTTCGTTGCCCCTCGCGTACGAACTCGACGCAGTCACCTCGTTCATTTCGAACAGCAATTTCGGCGTTGCCTGCCAGATTGCGTAAGCTTTCGCGGTGTGTTTGGGGATCAGCGGAATCCGATTCCCGGGATGCACCGTGATGTTGCCGTCGAGCCCGGGATATCCCGCTAATGCAACATTGTTCGTGTTGTTGGAAGCGCCATCCAGAGTCTCCACGCTTTGATAGGTCGCCGAAAGAAAGGTCCAATCCAATCCCCAACTCACGCGTCCCACCCGCCCGTCCAGGTCCGCGTCAAGCCCCTCACGCAAGGTTTTCGCGAAGTTCTGAAAATAGCCGGTTCCGATTTCCGGGGCTGCGACAAAGAGGATGTCGTTATGATTCTCGTCACGGAACGTACCAACGTTCCAACTCAGATTGTGAAGTCCCGAGATCTCCGGCTTGCCGCGCAGACCCAATTCCCAGGTGTCGGTAATTACCTGTTGAAGCGGCGGATCGGAGGAGAGGGCGTTGGGCAGGCTACACGGGGCATCCGGATCCGCGCACCCCAGTTCGATGGACGTGGGAGCGCGGCTTCCTTGCGCAAATCGGGCGTAAGCATTCACGGTTGCAATCGGGCTCCAGGTGATTCCGATTGATGGATTGAATCGCCGGAAAGTATAGTCTCCGGTAAGAGAGCCCGTGCCGGCGATTGGATTCAACAGATCGAGGTTGTCCACGCGGTCCTCGTTGTAGCGACCCGAAACCGTCACGTTGACCGTCTTCCAAACCGTGAGCGTATCCGCGAAGTAGAGGCTCCAGTTGGGCGTTTGCCCTTTGAAACTCACCCGCGTGTCCACCGGATTTCCGTCGCCATCGACCGTTGATCCGTCCTGCCAGGCCGGAACGCTGACGAGTGAGTAGTTCGGAAGCACGTAGGCGAAATCGGTCGTCTGGTTGAAGGTAATGCTACTGCGGTCTATGAGCGCTCCCGCCGTGAACTGGTTACGCCCGACGCCCGGATGCGTCACCCAGGTGACTTGGCCGGAGAATCCGTATTCACTCTGGACCTGCTTGGAGTAAACATTGACGCCATCACACGTGCTATCGGGGCTTCCCAGACTGAGCGCTTCCGCAATACAAGGCCATTTGGGAAACGGCGTGTTGCCGATATTCGCGCCGCTGGTGGGAAAGCCCGTGTATCCCGCCGCGGTCAGCACGGCCTGTTCGTCGGGTGTGGGTTGGTAGATATCATTCCCGGTCACGTCGTCGTTGAAGTTCGGGTTAATGGCTTCGCTGCGTATGTTGCGATACCAGGCGTTCCCGGTCAGTGTCAAATCATCGCTGAAAGAATGCCGGGCAATGAAATTAAACGAAGGCGAACGATTGGCCGTGCTGTCGGCCACCGAATAGCCGCTCGTGTAGTTCGCCGCAAGCAAACGGTAATCCTGCACGCCGTTGCCGAGCAGCGTGTTGTAGGCATACGACATGGTAAGCGCGAGATCCGTTTTGCTGGTTCGCCATCCCAGCCGCGCGAATCCCTGACGGACATCGGAGGGGGAAGCAAAACGCCAGCCCGATTCGTGAAATCCCAAGCCTGAGAGAAACCAGTTAAACCCGGTGGCATGGCCGCCACCCCACTCGCCTTCCACTTCCTTCCGGCCGCTGGCGCCATACAGGACATGACCGTCCCATCCCGGATTGGTGAGTCCGCTCTTCGTAGTCACGGAGATCGCCCCACCCAGCGTGTTCAGTCCGTACAGCGGATCCGATCCCGGAATGAGAGCCATTTCCGCGATGGCGTCTGTGGGAATCAGGTCCCAACTTACTACGTCGCCGAAGGGCTGATTTTGGCGGACACCATCTACATACACGGAGATCCCCTCAGGCGTTCCAAGCAGCGGCGAAGCCGTATAGCCGCGGAAGTTTACGTCGGGTTGAAATGGATTCTCCTGCAGTTCATTGATGAACACGCCGTTGAGCCGCCGGTTCATAAAATCGCTCAGGTCGATCGCTCCGCTGTTCTCAATGTCGGACGCCGTGGCGGTCTGCACTGGCGCGGCGATCTGGTTAATCTGGAGATCCGTTCCCGCTAACGGTGTTTGGGAGACCACGTCTACCTTGCCGGTCTGGACCGCAATTTCCAGGGAAAAGCTGCGATTCACGGGCGTCGCAGACTGCACCTCGATCACGACTGAATTCGTGATGAACCCGGACTTTGTTATCTGCAACCGGTAGCGGCTGAAAGGCAAACCTCCCAGGACGATCATGCCTTGCGCGTCGGTTTCGAATTCACGCGCCACTCCAGCCGCGATACTCTCCAGCTTCCCCGAAGCCTGCATCGGCGCGCCGGATGGATCCTTGATCTGCAGGCGGATTTCGCCCGTGGATGGCTGCGCTCGCAGTTGACCGACTGCTCCGGCGAGCGCAAGAAAGCAAGCAAACGAGATCTTTGTAACACGGCTCCGACATGAGTCCATATCCTTACGTTCCAAAAACATCGATTTCGTTCAGGCTTTTTCCAAGAAACCGTGAACAAAACGCCCGGTGGCGGAATATACAATGTGAAAGGCTGCATGTCTTCTCGTTTGGCAGATTTAATCGGCCTGCGCGCCGCTCCCTGTTCCGCGGCCGAACACGATGGCAACCGGGCCAAGCTGGAGGACGAGGTCGCCGGGCTCTTCGATGAATTCAGAGACCCGCTGCTTCGCTACATGTGGAACTGCGGACTGCCGGTGCAGGAGGGAGAGGAAGTCGTACAGGAGGTGTTCCTTTCGCTCTTCCAGCACCTCCGCCGCGGCAAGCCTTTGGATAATGTACGGGGATGGCTGTACCGCGTTGCCCATAACCAAGCGTTGAGATGGCGCTATCGCCGCCGCCGCGCTGCCGAACTGGACGCCGACGCGGTCGGGGGTGAACTCGGCATTGATCCGGCCCCAAATCCCGAAGACTTGGTGGGCAGGAGCCAGACGCGGCAGCGTCTCCTGGCAATCGTGGCGGCTTTGCCTGAACAGGATCGCCGATGTCTTTTTCTGCGGGCCAGCGGCCTGCGCTACCGGGAGATCGGCGGCATCCTGGATATGTCCCTCGGTGCTGTTTCCCTATCTTTGTCAAGAACTCTTGCGCGCATCGCGCGCTCCCTAGAAAGCGGCGGCTTATGAAGCACGCGGATTCTCATCTTCCCGACGAGCAATTGCTCCTCGATATCGATGGAGAGCTGTCGAAACATGAAGAGCGGCTCGTCCATGCGCATCTGTCGGCCTGCTGGCAATGTCGTACCCGGAAGCAGGAACTCCAGGACGCGATAACTGACTTTGTGCGCGCTTATCAGCACGAGCCGCATCCGAAACTGCCGCCAATAGACGGCCCGCGCGCATTGCTCAAGGCCCGGCTGACGGACCTTTCCGGCAAGACGTCTCAACGGCGGCCAGGAGTTTTTCTTGTCCCCGCCCTGGCTGGGATCGCAGTCTGTGCGGCCCTGGCGCTTGGCATGATGCTCACCCATCTAGGCGTGTGGCGGCGCAGTTCTCGGGCGATGCAGGGCGCAGTTATCGTGACTCCCAATGCCCGTCTGACTCCGGGGGTTGCTTTACTCCTTAATCGAGTTGCCGTGTGCGCACAGCCGAATACAAAGAACAAGACGGTCACACCCGCCGTGCGGCGACGGGTTTTTGAAGAATATGGAATCCGAGATACCGATCCGCGGGCGTACGAGGTCGACTATTTGGTTACGCCCGCATTGGGCGGGGCCGATGACATTCATAATCTTTGGCCGCACTCCTACTCATCTACGGCCTGGAACGCTCGCGTAAAGGACGCCTTAGAGGACCGGCTCCGTGATATGGTTTGCACCGGAAATATAGATTTAGCCGAAGCGCAGCGGGAGATCTCTTCCAACTGGATTGCTGCCTACAAGAAGTATTTCCACACGGATAAGCCGCTGCGTGCCCCGGTAGAATGACGGGATGGTGAAAATCGCAAAGGACTAAAACCACTTCGTTGGCAGCCTGCAATGAATCGGCGACACTGCTTTGCCTGGCCAGCGTCGTGGCGGTGTTGCGGCTGTTCGACGAAAAGGGCAAAGAGCAGCAAAGCACCAAACTCTTGATGAATTGACCCACCGCCTGGCCAGTGAAGCAGGCCTCACGGTGCTAGCATTTATGGGAAATGTTGGTGGAGGTACATCGGCGGAACGGCGATACACGGCCAGATGGTCTTCAGAATAAAAGGTGTTTACGGTTCCTCATCGATTCTTCGCTATTCGCCCCACGTTCCGCAATCGTCGTACCCCCTTCCGGATTCCGATCGCCTCCGAGGCTATTTCGGCGGCCCTCACGCGGATGGCACGAAGCGAGGTGGCCAACTTCCAAGCCACACGCTAGCGCTTCCGTTTCTCGAAAACCTCTTTCGCCACCGGTAGCGCTGAAAATGCGTTCGGCCATCCTGCATAAAACGCCAGGTGTGTAATGACCTCCGCAGCCTGCTCTTCGGTCAGTCCGTTATCCATCCCCTTATTCAAGTGGTAGGAAATCTGCGCTGCTTGACCGTTGGCAATCAGCGCGGCGACGGTCACCAGACTTCGGTCGCGAGGAGCAAGGTCCGGGCGGAGCCACAGATCGCGGAAAAGGACATCCGTCGTGTACTGTACGAGTCGAGCGGCCACGTTCCCAAACTGCTGCTCAACTCCTGCCGCGCGCCTCTCCTCCGCGGCCTTGTCGATCGGCAGCAGATCAGGGGAGGCAGGCGGAAGCTGATCCGCTCCGATTCCGCGCTCGGCGAAAATGGGCTTCACGACCGCTACCGCCGACATCGCATTTGCCCACGCGGAGTAGAACGCCAAATGTGTGATGATTTCCGAAATCTCGCGTGGCTTTACTCCGTTGTCGAGCGCCATGCCCCGTGCGGAAGGTTCGGGGACCAGGCACCTCTCCGCTTTACCGTTCCGCGACCGGTGCCACAACATAAACGTATTCCAGTGGCGTGGCGCCGGTATTCTTTACATTGTGTTTCGTCTCTGGAGGAATATAGACGGCGCGCGGCGCGGCGAATGGCCGGTTTGGCTGTCCTTCGATCATGGCCTCGCCTCCTCCGTGCAGAATCACCAGGCACTCCTCATGATGCCCGGTCGTGTGCCAGCCGACTGACTCGCCGGGTCTTAGGCGCACAAAGCCGCTGCGCATTCCCGCTGTTTGCGGCGCTCCCTTGAGCAGGGTGCAGTCGCCGCCCTGGCATTCGAGCGCCAGGCTAAGTGCTTCTCGTGCTGGCTGCTGAGAGCACACGGCTGTGACGATCCAGAGTAGTGCGGCTATTCCCGCGCCGAGGTGTGGCATACGCATTGTCGGCTACCTTCTTTCTTTGGAGTTTGAGGTGCAGCCGGACGGCCCCGCTGCCATCCAGCATTCATTGTATGGGCAAATCAAGGGTGTGGCAATTTGTCGCACCCGAAGCCTGTAGGAATGGCGATACGATAACTTTTAGCGTGTCCCGTCAACTGCCCCCTCCCGAACGCGAGCGATGTGGTCAATGGAACGTGCCCCAGGGTGCTACTAGTAAGGAGCCACTTGTCAACGACTTCGCTCCCAACATGGCGTTTCCCTGGGTGGTGCGCCTCCGATACGGCATCGTCTGCGGCGCAACTCTCATCCTGCTCGGAATGGCTTTCAGCTTTCACCTGGATGTCCCCCTGGGCTGGACTCTCGTGCCCCCCGCCATCGTCCTTTCGAGCAACTTCCTGTTGAGCCGGATGCCGCGTTTGACCTCTCGTTTCGCCCAGGAAACTCTGGGCGGCAGTTTCGTTCTGGATGCGCTCTGCCTGACCGCCGTCTTGGCGCTCACGGGCGGCCCAATGAATCCGTTCAGCTTGCTGTATCTGGTTCAGATCACGCTCTCGGCAGTGGTCCTCCGGAAATCGTGGACTTGGGCATTAGGCGTGCTTTCGACGGCCTGCTTCGCCTTGCTCTTCTTTTTCAATGCCCCGTCCGGTGGGTTTCCGCTGCACGGGACGCATGAGGGGCTGTCTCCTCACCTGGCTGGCATGTGGATCGCTTTCGTAGTGGCGGCTGTGCTCATCGCCTTTTTCACGGGAAAGGTCTCTGATGCTATGAGACGCCGCGAACGAGAGGTGCTGGCGTTGCAGGAACAGGTTTCCCGGCACGAACGATTAGCTTCTCTAGCCACACTGGCCGCCGGCGCGGCGCATGAATTAGGCACGCCACTCGGCACCATCGCTGTGGTTGCCCGGGAACTTGAGCGCTACGCTGCCGGCTTGCCCGACGATGCCGTCCGGGAAGACGCCAAACTCATTCGCTCGCAGGTGGAACGGTGCCGCCTCATTTTGCAACGGATGAGTGCTGACGGCGCGGAGCCGATGGGCGAGACCGCCCGTGCTGTGGATGCGGGCAGCTTGTTGGACGAGGTTCGCGGGCATTTTCCGGAGTCGGCGAATGGCAGCCTCATAATCGAGGCGCCCGCCGGACTGACGGCTGTCCTGCCAGTGCAGGCTACCATTCAGGCGCTCGTGGCCTTGGCGCAAAATGCTCTGGATGCTAGCGATGGTGGCCAGGTCGTCTTAAGGGCCGCCGGTGCAGATCACGATATTGAGTTTGTGGTGACTGATAGCGGCTATGGAATGCCGGAAGCCGTGCTGCGCCGCGTCGCGGAACCGTTCTTTACGACCAAAGAGCCTGGCAAGGGCATGGGGCTGGGCACTTTTCTGGTCAGAACGTTCGCCGAGAGGCTGGGCGGGAGCTTGGCCTTTGAATCATCACCTGGAAAGGGGACCAGAGCCACCCTCAGGTTGCCTTCCGGCGTCCCGAGCCAGGACGGCGTGCATGTCACCGCTTGAAGAGCCGCCTTTG
>Ga0335078_10013503_pt1 | contig 12102 bp, 14 predicted proteins | sample Lox_Sample_32_FD_206711 | JGI IMG/M metagenome (GOLD analysis project Ga0335078, IMG submission 206711) | Soil microbial communities from Loxahatchee National Wildlife Refuge, Florida, United States - Lox_Sample_3.2 | ecosystem: Environmental > Terrestrial > Soil > Wetlands | place: USA... | reverse complement strand
GCGGCCATTCCGGGCTCTTTGAATCTTCTCTGGCTGCTCTTAGCCGTTCACCATCGCCTTCAGGCTCTTCAGCGGCATCACGCGCACTTTCTTGCTGGCCGGCTTGGCCTTGAACATCATCTTCTCGCCGGTGAAGGGATTGATTCCTTCCCTGGCCTTGGTCGCGGGCTTCTTCACCACCTTCATCTTCAGCAGTCCCGGCATCGTGAAGAGACCGTTGCTCTTCAGGCTCTTCTTGATCACGCCGTTGAGCGAGTCGAAGACGCCGCCGATCTGCTTGCGCGACAGCCCCGTGTCTTTGGAGATCTGAGTCAGTACTTCCGACTTGGTCGGAGCGCCACCCTTTTTCGCCATATTGCGCTACTCCTCGATATTTAATGGTTGTGAGCGCGCTGAAGTGCAGTCGCGCCGGTGAATCGCCGCGGAAAATAGCACATGCACGCGCCTGCGCAACACTTTTTTCATCGCGGGTGTCGCTGAAAATGCCTTTTTTTAAAGTGTTTGCGACCGCTCCTGCCGACCGCGCATGCTGCGACTCTCGTTGCGGTCCCGCTGCTAAGCGATTGGTTTCGAGGGAAGAGCGCGGTCCACGCCGCGCGGCTACCAGGCGAAAAAGAGCGGCCGCGGAAGGAAATAGAGGATGACCTGAATCGCGAGGCACGCCCAGAGCGGTGACAGATCGATACCGGAGATGCCGGGAATGATGCGACGAAACGGCGCCAAGACCGGCTCGCACAGGCTTGCGAGCACCGATTGCAGCGGTGAGTACCCGCCGGGAGCGACGAGACTGAGCAGGGCGTAGACGATGATCGACCAGAAGTAGATCCACAGCACCGCATACACGATCGTCAGAACGACCTGCTGCACCCAGACCAGCGGATCGGTATGAAACGGCTGGAACGCGAACCCCACCGCCACGAGGACCGAGGCGATGGCGATGACCGACACGACGGTGGCGGTATCGATCTTGCGCACCGGCGGCAGGAGGCGGCGCAAAGGGATGATGAGCGGATTGGTGAGGCGCACCACCGCCTGGCAGATCGGATTGCGGAAGTCCGCGCGCGCGAACTGCAGCAGCAGGCGCATCAGCACCACGAACAGCGCCAGCGACAGCAGCTCCCCGATGATGATGGCCAGCAGGTTCATGACGATCTCCCGCCGGCCTGCTCGGCAAGCTCGCGGCTGCGGCGCGCGGCCGCCTCGACCGCGCGGGTGATCAGCTGGTCGAATCCGGCGGCTTGCAGCGTGCGCACCGCCGCTTCGGTGGTACCGCCCTTCGAGGTCACTTCGGCGCGCAGGCGCGCGAGGTCACCGTCGCCGCCGTGCGCGAGCAGTCCCGCGCCATGCAGGGTCGCGATCGAGAGACGTCGTGCCGCTTCCGGCTCGAGCCCGAGGTGCGCTCCCGCCTGCGCCAGGATTTCCGTGAACAGGAAGAAGTAGGCGGGACCGCTGCCCGAAACGGCGGTGACGGCATCGAGGGCGTCCTCGGTCGGGACCCAGACCACCTCGCCGACCGACTGCATGATTTCCCCCGCCATCGCGCGCTGCGCTGGCGCGACTTCCGGCGGTGCAAAGATTCCGGTCGCGCCGGCGCCGACCAGGGCGGGCCTGTTGGGCATGGCGCGGATCACCGGCACGCCCGGCCCGCACCACTGCCGCAGCGTCTGAACTCTCACACCGGCGGCTATCGAGAGGACGAGCGGTCGGCGCTCCTGCAGGTGCGGGGCGAGCGCCTCGAGGATCGAGCGAGCGTCCTGCGGCTTCACCGCAAGCAGGACGAGATCGGCGTGGCGAATGGCGGCGGCATTGTCCGCGGTAGCGGAGATGCCAAGCTCCCGGGTGAGGCGGGCGCGCGCAGCCTCGTGGCTCTCGCCGACGGCGATCTGCTCCGGGCGCATGCCGCGGCGCAGCAGGCCGCCGATGAGGGCGCGGCCCATGTTGCCGCCACCCAGCACTGTCAGTTCGATATGGCTCATGCCGGCGGGATTGTACCGGGTGCAGCAGGCGCATGGATGCGCCTCGCGGCTCCGGGTATGAGGCCCCGCACCCAGCGCCTCCTCCTAGGCACGCGGACCGAAGAGCGCAGTGCCGATTCGCACCAGCGTGGCCCCTTCCTGGATCGCCGACTCGAAATCGCCGCTCATGCCCATCGAAAGCGTATCGAGGGTGAGGCCCCCCGCATTGAGGGAATCCCTGAGCATGCGCAGCTTCGCGAACCATTCGCGCTGGCGGGCGGGATCGGTCTCCTCCGGGGGGATGCACATCAAGCCGCGCAGCCTCAGGCGGGGGAGCGCCGCCACGGCTGCCGCGAGTGCCGGCGCCTCGGCGGCCGTCACGCCTCCCTTGCTGGCCTCCCCCGCGAGGTTCACCTGGAGGCAGACGTTGAGTGCCGGCGCGTGATAAGGGCGCTGCGCCGACAGGCGTTCGGCGATCTTTGCCCGGTCGAGCCCGTGCACCCAGGCGAAGCGCTCCGCGATCTGGCGCGTTTTGTTGGCCTGCGGCCTGCCGATGAAGTGCCAGGTGAGCGGCAGATCGGCCAGCGCCTCCATCTTGCCGACCGCCTCCCCGAGGTAGCTCTCCCCGATGTCGTTGATCCCTTCGGCCGCCGCCGCGCGGATCAGCGGTGCCGGCTGGCCCTTGGAGACGGCCAGGAGTGTGACGGAGTCGGCATTTCGGCCGACGCTCGCGGCGGCCGCGGCCATCCGGGAGCGCAGCGCGTGCAGGCGTTCCGGCAAATTCTGCGAGGACCTTAACATATGGGTGCCCAAATCCCTCCGCTATACTGCCGAGAGCGCTCGAGATCCTGAGACCCGGCACTGCGTGTGCCCCGGGAAGCGACTAGGAAACCCATGGCCGTCGACATCGCGCAACTGCTGGCGTTCGCCGTCAAGAACAAAGCATCGGACCTGCACCTGTCGTCCGGGGTGCCGCCCATGATCCGCGTCGACGGCGACATGAAGCGGATCAACATGCCGGCACTGACCCACAAGGAAGTGCACAGCATGGTGTACGACATCATGAACGACAAGCAACGGAAGGCATACGAGGAATTCTTCGAGACCGATTTTTCCTTCGAGATACCGAAGCTGGCCCGCTTTCGGGTCAACGCCTTCAACCAGAACCGCGGCGCCGGTGCGGTGTTCCGCAACATTCCCTCGGACATCATCTCGCTCGATGACCTGCAGGCGCCGAAGATCTTCCGCGACCTGTGCATGTTGCCGCGAGGGCTGGTGCTCGTCACGGGCCCGACGGGCTCGGGCAAGTCGACGACGCTCGCGGGCATGGTCAATCATTGCAACGACAACCGGCCCGACCACATCATCACCATCGAGGATCCGATCGAGTTCGTGCACGAGTCCAAGCGCTGCCTGGTGAACCAACGCGAGGTGCACCGCGACACGCTCGGCTTCAGCGAGGCGCTGCGCTCGGCGCTGCGCGAGGATCCGGATATCATCCTGGTCGGCGAAATGCGGGATCTCGAGACCATCCGCCTGGCGCTGACCGCGGCCGAGACCGGGCATCTGGTCTTCGGCACCCTGCATACCAGCTCCGCCGCCAAGACCATCGACCGTGTCGTCGACGTGTTCCCGGCGGCCGAGAAGGAGATGGTGCGCTCCATGCTGTCGGAATCGCTGCGCGCGGTGATCTCGCAGACGCTGCTCAAGCGCAACGGCGGCGGCCGGGTGGCCGCGCATGAGATCATGATCGGCACCCCCGCGATCCGCAATCTGATTCGCGAGGGCAAGATCGCCCAGATGTACTCTGCGATCCAGACCGGACAATCGCAGGGCATGCAGACGCTCGACCAGTGTCTCACCGACTTCGTCACCAAGGGCATCGTCAGCAAGGAAGAGGCGAGATACAAGGCCCAGAACAAAGATGCTTTGTGATGCGCTGCGCGCAGGTCTTAACGGGGCTCGAAGCGGACCCCATGCGTAAAGCGGCGCGAAGCGCGCCGCGGGGAGGTCGCCGTGGATCGTGATCAAGCCATCAAGCTGATGCAGGATCTGCTGCGCCGGATGGTGGACAAGAAAGCGTCCGACCTGTTCGTCACCGCAGGCTTCCCGCCCGCCATCAAGATCGATGGCGAGATCCGGCCGCAGAGCGAGCGGGCGCTCACCGTCGAGCAGTCGGCGATTCTGGTGCGCTCCATCATGAACGACCGCCAGTCGCGCGAGTTCGACGCCAGCAAGGAGTGCAACTTCGCGATCGCGCCGCCGGGGATCGGACGATTCCGGGTGAGCGCCTTCGTGCAGCAGGGCGCCACCGGCTGCGTCATCCGCCTGATCAACGCCAAAATCCCGAGCTTCGAGGAGCTCGATCTGCCGCCGATCCTCAAGGAGGTCGTGCAATCCAAGCGCGGTCTGGTGATCGTGGTGGGCGGCACCGGCTCCGGCAAATCGACCACGCTCGCAGCCATGGTCGGCTATCGCAACGAGAAAACGCGCGGCCACATCGTCACCATCGAGGACCCGCTCGAATACGTGCATCAGCACAAGGGCTGCGTCATCACCCACCGGGAGATCGGCGTCGACACCGAGTCCTGGCACGCGGCGCTCAAGAACACCCTGCGTCAGGCGCCGGACGTCATCCTCATCGGTGAGATTCGTGATCGCGAGACCATGGAGTACGGCATCCAGTTCTCCGAGACCGGCCACCTCGTGCTCGCGACCCTGCACGCCAACAACGCCAACCAGGCCCTCGACCGCATCGTCAATTTCTTCCCCGACGAGCGGCGGGCGCAGCTGCTCATGGACCTGTCGCTCAACATCCGCGCGTTCATCTCCCAGCGGCTGGTGCCGCGGGAAGGCGGAGCCGGTCGCATCGCGGCCATGGAGATCATGCTGAACTCGCCGCTCATCCAGGACCTGATCTTCAAGGGCGAGGTGGCGAAGATCAAGGACGTGATGGCGCGCTCCACGCGCCTCGGCATGAAGACCTTCGATCAGTCGCTGTTCGAGCTCTATGAGACCGGGTTCATCTCCTACGAGGACGCGATGCGCAACGCCGACTCCAAGAACGAGCTGCGCCTGCGGATCAAGCTCGAGAGCAAGCGGGAGAACAAGGCCATCGACGACGGCAGCGCGCTGAAGATCGTCGAGGAGCAGGAAGGCCGGCCGATATGAGCTCGAGGAAGGACGCGGCGGAGCCGAAGCTGAGTGCTGCCGGCCCGCAGGGCTCCATTGCGGCCACGGGAACCTTCGCCGTGCCGCCGACCGGCACGGCGACGACCGGTTCCTACCCGCAGCTCAACACCAAGCCGCTTTTCAAGCTGATGGTGGAGAAGAAGGCCTCCGACCTTTTCTTCACCTGCAATGCCCCGATCAAGATCAAGATCGAGGGACAGATCTATCCGGTCAACAAGCAGGTGCTCTCGCCCGATACGGTGCGCCAGACGGCGCTCGCGCTCATGAGCGCCGAGCAGCGTGAGCGGTTCGCGAGCGATTTCGAGATCGACTTCGCCATCTCCGAGCCGGGTCTCGGGCGCTTTCGCGTCAACGTTTTCCTGCAGCGGGGCTATCCCGCGATGGTGCTGCGCTACATCACGGCGGACATGCCGCGGCTCGATTCGCTGGGGCTTCCGGAGGTGATCAACGATCTGGCGCTGCTCAAGCGCGGGCTCATCCTGGTGGTGGGCGCCACGGGCTCGGGCAAGTCGACCACCCTCGCGGCCATGATCAACCTGCGCAACGAGACCTTCTCCGATCACATCATCACCATCGAGGATCCGATCGAGTTCCTGCATGCCAACAAGCGCTCGATCGTGAACCAGCGCGAGGTGGGGCTCGATACCAAGTCCTACGCGCGCGCGCTGCGCGGGGCGATGCGCGCCGCGCCGGATGTGATTCTCATCGGCGAGGTGCGGGATCGGGAGAGCATGGAGGCGGCGATCAACCTCGCGGGCACGGGACATTTGGTGCTCGCGACCCTGCATGCCAACAACTGCGCGGAGACGATGGATCGCATCATCAACATGTTTCCGCGGGAGCAGCACACGCAGATCTTCCTCGACCTGTCGCAGTACCTGCGGGCGATTCTCGCGCAGCGGCTGGTGATGGGGAAGGACAACCGGCGGGTCGCGGCCATGGAAGTGATGCTCAACACGCCGCACATCTCGGAGCTGGTGAAGAAGGGCGATGTGATCGGCATCAAGGAGGCGATCTCGACGGGCAGCGAGCGCGGGATCCAGAGCTTCGATGTGGCCCTGCACGGCCTCTACAAGGACGAGCGCATCGAGCTGGCGGAGGCGCTGGCCAACGCGGATTCGAGAGCGAACCTGGAAGCGAAGATCAATTTCGGCTAGGCGCGATCGGATGCGCTCGCCCTCCGAGCGCGGCACCAAACGATCCCTGGCCGGAACGCCGTAAATCCGTCCGTGGAGGCTAGCGGATCGCCGTCCTGGCGATCAGCTTCCGGCCCAGGGATCGTTTGGCGCTGCGCTCTGACTCGCGCTCAGGCTCGTCAGAACACCGTCAGCGCGTCGAACACCGGCCCATCGACGCATACCCGCTTCATCGCCTCGCCTTCGGCAGTGCGCACGAGCACCGTGCAGCCGGCGCAGCCGCCCACGCCGCAGGCCATGAATTCCTCCAACGAGACCTGACAGGGAACCTCGTAGCGGCGGGCGACGGCCGCGGCGGCGGCCAGCATCGGAGTCGGCCCGCAGGCGAAAAGCTCGACTTCGGCGAGTTGCCGGGGACCCAGGGTGCTCAGCCATTCCTCGGCGAGCTCGGTCACGAATCCCGGGTAGCAGCCGGGGAAGCCGGCGCGGCTCGCGAGCCGGCTCGCAATGCCCCATTCCTCGAGGAGCGGCATGCAGGCGATGCTGCCGGCCGGCATGCCGGCGACTACGATGGTGGAGGGACGCGAGCGGAAGGGAAAGGGGATCTCCGAGCCCATGAGCACGAGAGGGGTGTAGAGGCCGCTCGGATTTGCCGCGGCGCTTGCGCTCGCGGTGCCGGATCTCAGGTTCGCCCGCAGGCGATCGGACAGGAAGATCATCGGGGGAATTCCGACACCGCCGCCGATCAGCACGGGGCGCGGGCGCTCGGGATGAAGGGTGAAGGGCTTACCGATCGGGCCGATGAGGCTGAGCGAGTCCCCGGGCTTGTGCGCGGCGAGCGCCTGAAGTCCCGGGCCGAGGACCTTGTAGAGCACCTCGATCCAGCCGCCCTCGGCATCGGCGCGCATGATGGAAAGCGGCCGTCGCATCGGAATGGCGGCGTCGCACGTCAGGTGCACGAAGCTGCCGGGCTGTGCCCGGGCGGCACAGGCGGGGGCCGCGAGGCGCAGCACGAACTGCTCGCCGTCATGGGCCGTCTGCCTGATGATGCGCGCGTCTTCGAGGTGCAGCGTGCCGCGGTTCTCGCGGCTCATACGGGCGCGGCCTGGCAAGCCAACACTGCCTCCAGGACCGCCATGCGGACCGCCACACCGTTACGAACCTGGTCGCGGATCACCGATTGCGGTCCGTCGGCGACGTCGGAGGAGATCTCGACGCCGCGGTTCATGGGCTGCGGATGCATGACGATGGCATCGGGCTTGGCGCCCGCGAGCCGCTCCGGCGTGAGGCCGTATTTGGCGAAGTAGCGGTCCGCATCGGGTAGATCGACCTGGACCATGCGCTCCTTCTGGATGCGCAGCATCATGACGACGTCGGCGTCCTTGAGGCCGCTCTTGAGCGAGGTGTGGCGCGAGCAGCCGGCGAATTCCTCGGACGAGGGCATCAAGGCGGGCGGCGCGACGATCCGCAGGTCCGCGCAGCCGAGCGCGCGAAACACCTGGTAATCCGAGCGCGCGACCCGGGAGTGCCGGATGTCGCCCACGATGGCGATGCTCAGACCCTCGATGCGCGGTTTGCGCTGGCGCACCGTCAGTGCATCGAGCAGACCCTGCGTCGGGTGGGAGACGTGCGCTTCGCCGGCGGAGAGCACGCTCACGTGCGCGGCGACGTTGGCGGCCACCGCGTCATGCACGCCGGCTTCCGCGTCGCGGATGACCATGGCATCGACGTGCAGCGACTGCAGCGTGTACACCGTATCGAGCATGCTCTCGCCCTTGACCCGCGAGGAGAGCTGCACCTCGAGGTTGACGACGTCGGCCCCCAGGCGTTTGGCAGCGAGCTCGAAGGAGACGCGCGTTCGGGTCGAGGGCTCAGTGAAGAGGTTGGCGACGGTGCGGCCGGCGAGCGACTGGCTGATGGGTGGGCGGGCGCCGAGGGGCCTCACGAAGCCCTGGGCGCGCTCGAGCAGGCTCTCGAGATGCTCAAGCGGCAAGCCTTCGAGGGTGATCAGGTGCCGCAGAGTGCCGTCAGCGCGCAGTTGCTCGATCACTTCAAACTTTCTCCACTCTCACCCGCGAGCCAGCGCTGCAGAATCACCGCCGCCGCGGCGCTGTCGACGTGCTCGCGCCTGATCCGTCGCCGGCCGTCGGCGCGGCGCGCCTTGAGCGCCGTGCCCGCTTCCAGAGAGGACCAGCGCTCATCGACCATGCTGACGGGAAGCTTGAATCGGCGCTCGAGCTCGTTGGCGAACCGGCGGGCCGCCGGAGCGAGCGCTCCCGGAGTGCCGTCGGCATTATACGGTGCGCCGACCACGAGGCGCCGCGGTTTGAGCGCCTCGATCTCACGCGCGATCGCCGCCCAGTCGGGACCGGCGCGGGTCGTGAATGCGGCCGGACGGGGAGCTGCGGTTGCGGTCAGTGTGTCTCCAGCCGCGATGCCGATACGCCGGAGTCCGAAGTCGAAGGCGAGAACGGCCTCGGGCGGCTGCTCAGGCATGCCCGGCGACCAGGCTCAGCCGGTCGACATCGATGCCGAGGAGCCGCCAGGCGCCGATCCAGCGCTCCTCGTAGGGCAGATCGAACACCACACGGGCATCGACCGGCATGGAGGTCCACGCGTTCTCGCGGATCTCGCGCTCGAGCTGGCCGGATTCCCAACCCGCATAGCCGAGCGCGATGAAGGCATCACCCGGACCCTCACCGCGCGCCATGGCGGCGAGCACGTCGCGGGAGGTCGTGACCTGGATGGTTTCCGAAACCTTGTGCGTGTGATCCCACTGTCCGCCCGGCCGATGGACCACGAAGCCGCGGTCGGTATGCACCGGGCCGCCGCGCAGCACCGGCTGCGAGGCGATGTGCTCGGTGGAGGGCTCGAGCTTCATCTGCGTGAGCACATCCGACAGGCGCATGGGCAGGGGCTTGTTGAGAACGATGCCGAGGGCGCCGCGATCGGTGTGCTCGCAGACGATGGCCACGGTCTGCGCGAAGTTCGGATCGAGGAGGGAAGGCATGGCGATCAGCAGGTGGTTGGTCAGGCCCCCACCCTCCGCGGCCTCGAGGAGCGACTCCTCGCCGGTCGCCGCGCTCTCGCTGCTGTGCTCGCTCATGAGCCCCAAGTATGGGGACGTACGGCCGCCGGCTCAAGGAACGATGTTCAAGGAACGGCGCTTACGGCGTCGCGGTGAGCGAGCCTTGGCCGACCCGGCCGCCGACGAATTGCCATTCGTAGACGAAGTGCAGCACCCGGTAGCGCTGCGCCAGCTCCGGCGGGAAGGGATCGAAGGGGCTGGCGAGCTTCAGAATGGCGAGTGCCGCCTGATCGAGCGCCGGGTCGCCGCTCGAGCGGCTGATGGTCGCCTGGTCGAGGCGGCCGTCCGCGTCGATGGAGACGGCGATCACCGGATTGGCCTTGTTCCCCGCCTGCCGGGCGGCCGAGGGGTAATTGAGGGTGCCGATGCGCTCGACCTTGGCGCGCCAGGCGACGAGGTACGGCGCGACGATGGACGCGCGGGTGTCCGGTGTGACCCAGAGCTCATCACGCTTCGGTCCCTGGAGCTCGACCGGTCCGGCCTCCTCCTCGGGTGCCGGCTGCTCGGAGTGCTGCGCGTCGAGGAGCAGGGGCTGCTGTGCCGCCGTACCGGCGCCGCCTTCGTCGGTGAGGTAATGAACGGCGGTGCTCCAGCCCGAGGTGACGAGGACGCGCCGGTCCCTGGATCCCGCCGCCGGGCCAGCCGATGACAGGGTGGTGCCCTGCAGGGTCCCGGACTCGGCCGGAAGCTCCGGCGCCTGGGCGGCGTTGCGAGGGGTGACGCTCTTGCGGGTATTTCCTGAGCCGAGCTGCGTCCGCTGCGCGAGGTAGGTTGCCTGATCGTTGCGATTCGCCGCCGGCACCTCGTCCGAAACCAGCAGCACCTGCAGGCCGGGGGCGCTGTCTCGAGTCGCGATCGGCGACTTGAACGTCAGTCCGAGGATGATGACGCCGTGCAGCAGCGCGACGAAGAAGAGCATCGCCAGCAGGCGATCCCAGACGGGCGCTCGGCCCTCCCGCAGCATCAAGGATCTTCTGGTGCCCATCGCTACACGGAGGCGGAACTCACAGGGGGCAAAGTCGGCTACCCAGCCGTGAGATGCCGCGCGATCGCGTCCATCAGCTGGCCGGCGATGTCGATGGGGAACTGCTTCTCGAGCTCGCGGACCCCGGTGGGACTCGTGACGTTGATCTCGGTCACGAAACCGCCGATCACGTCGAGCCCGACGAACAGCATCCCCTTGGCCGCGAGCGCGGGCCCGATCTGGGCGGCGAGCCACCGGTCCCGTTCCTCGAGCGGTCGGCCGACTCCGCGCGCTCCGGCGGCCAGGTTGCCACGGTGATCGTGGGGCTGCGGGATCCGCGCCAGCGCGTAGGGCACCGGCTCGCCGTCGATGAGGAGCACTCGCGAGTCACCGGAGGCCACGATTTCCGGCAGGTACCGCTGCACGATGGCAAATCGCTGGCCATAGTCGGTCAGCGTCTCGAACACAACGCCCATGTTCTTGTCGTGCTGCTCGAGCACGAAGATCGAGCGGCCGCCCATTCCATGGAGCGGCTTGCAGACGATCTTGCCGTGCTCGCGCAGGAAAGCTTCCATGTCCGCCATGTCGCGGGTGATCAGCGTCGGCGCGCAGCATTGCGGGAACCACGCCGTATAGACCTTCTCGTTGATGTCGCGCAGGCCCTGGGGCCGGTTGACGACGAGCGCTCCCTGCTCCTCCGCTCTGCCGAGCACGTAGGTGGTGTAGATGTATTCGGTATCGAACGGCGGGTCCTTGCGCATGAGGATGCAGTCGAGATTCCCCAGCGGCTCGACGCGCGGCTCGCCGAGCTCGAACCAGCGCGCCGGATCGGCCTTGACGGTGAGTGGCCGCAGCCGCCCGCGGGCGATGCCGTCGCGCAACGAAAGGTCGCGCTGCTCCATGTAAAGGAGGCTCCAGCCCCGCCCCTGGGCTGCGAGCAGCATGGCGAGCGTCGAGTCCTTCGCGTAATGGATGGCGGCGATCGGGTCCATGACGACCCCCAGCCGGACGGGTTTGGGCATGGGGACATAATGCCGCAAATCAGGGCGCACGGCTGGGCGCGCGAAGCGGCGAGGCCCGCTTCACGGAAGGAAACCATCAAAACGTGATGCCTAGCGCATAGCGAGCCACTGACCGATATGTTAAAACCCGCAGCGCTTGCTCCGTAGGCGTAGGGGTCGATGGCGAAGCGTCGGGCATTGCGTGTAGTCTCCGGCCCCGCAGACGCTCGCCGTCGCGCCCCGTGGGCCAGCGGGTCCTCTCCGGAGCGAAGAGCTCGAGCCTCAAGTCAAGTGGAAGGAGTTGCCTGACCGTGACCGGCAGCAACACGAAGCTTCAGGGCCTGAAGGTCCTGGTGATCGACGACAGCAAGACGATCCGCCGCACCGCCGAGACCCTTCTTGCCAAGGAGGGGTGCGAGGTGTTCACGGCGATCGACGGCTTCGATGCCCTCGCCAAGATCGCCGATCACCAGCCCGATATCGTATTCGTCGACATCATGATGCCGCGGCTCGACGGCTATCAGACGTGCTCGCTCATCAAGCACAACAAGGTGTTCCGCTCGATTCCCGTGATCATGCTGTCGTCCAAGGATGGCCTGTTCGATCGCGCGCGGGGCCGGATCGTGGGCTCCGAGCACTACCTCACCAAGCCCTTCACCAAGGACGAGCTCCTGAGCGCGATCGAGACGCATATCGGGAGATGATCGCCATGCCGCTGATTCTCATCGTGGACGACTCTCCGACTGAAGTGCACGTGATGCAGAAG
>Ga0335078_10013502_pt1 | contig 12102 bp, 9 predicted proteins | sample Lox_Sample_32_FD_206711 | JGI IMG/M metagenome (GOLD analysis project Ga0335078, IMG submission 206711) | Soil microbial communities from Loxahatchee National Wildlife Refuge, Florida, United States - Lox_Sample_3.2 | ecosystem: Environmental > Terrestrial > Soil > Wetlands | place: USA: Florida... | reverse complement strand
CGCTCCATGTGCGGCATGTGCCCGGCGCCGTCGATCAGGTGGCGGGTCGCGCCGGTCACCGATTCGGCCTGCGCCGCCGGGATGATCTGGTCGGCCCGGCCCCAGACCACGGTGACCGGCATGGCGCGGCCGCCCGCGGCGAGCACCGCGGCGAGCACCGCGGCCGAGTCACCGCGCTGGGCGTCGCCGTCCAGCAGCGTGCCCAGCAGGGTGTGCAGGGACTCGTCCACGCCGTCCAGGCGCTTGTAGGCGAGCAGGTCATCCACCAGCTGGCGGGTGACGAGGCTCTCGTCGGCGAACAGCTGGCCGGCCACCGGCTTAAGCTCGCGCCGCGTCTGGGCGTCGGCAAAGCCGCGCAGGTACCCGGCGTTGATCTCGGCGCCGAATCCGGACGGCGCGATCAGCGTGAGCGAGGCGATCCGCGCCGGGTCGCGGGCGGCGACCGCGAGCGCGACGGCGCCGCCCATGGAGTGGCCGACCAGGTGCGCGCGGTCGGCGCCTAGGGCTTCGAGCACGCCGGTCACCGCGTCGGCCAGCACGCCAAGCGTGCCGTCCCCGACGTCCTTGGCCGAGGTGCCGTGCCCGGGCAGGTCCAGCGCGTACACCCGGTACTTCGCGGCCAGCGGCTCCTGCAGGAACAGCCAGGAGTTCCGGTCGCCACCGTAGCCGTGCACGAGCAGGATCACGTCGCCGTCCGCGCCGGTCCCGGCAAAGCTGATCTTGCGCCCGCCGACGTCGGCGGTCTGGAGCTCGGCACCCCCGTCGGTGTCGTCGGGCACGCCCGCGTCGATCACCGCGCGCGCCTCGAGCACGGCGGCGTCGAGGGCATCGTCGCTGACCCCCGGCGGGGCGATCAGCGCGATCGTGCCGCTGACCGGCACGTCCTCACCGACCCGGGCGACGATACGGCGCACCGTCCCGGCGTCGGCGGCCTCCAGCGTGCCGGTGATTTTCTCCGTCTCGATGTCCGCCAGGTCGTCACCGGCCTGCACCTCGTCCCCCTCCGCGACGGCCCACGCGGTGATCTTGCCAAGCCGCATCGACAAGCCCCACTTCGGCATCATCACGGCAACGATCCCGTCATCGGTCAACGGGACCACCCGGTCACCGTCTTGACGGCGTTCACCACGCGCTGCGCGTCCGGGATGTAGATGTCCTCGAGCGCGTTGGAGAACGGCACCGGGGTGTGCGGCGCGGTCACCATCTCGATCGGGGCCCGCAGCGAGCCGAAGGCCTTCCGGGCGACCAGCGCCGAGATGTCCGTGGCGATGTTGCACCGCGGGTGCGCCTCGTCGACCACGACCAGCCGGCCGGTGCCCTCGACGCTCTCCAGCACCGTGTCCTCGTCCAGCGGGCTGGTCGTGCGCAGGTCGATGACCTCGCACTGCACGCCGTCCGCGGCGAGCTGCCCGGCGGCCTCAAGCGAAGTGTGCACCATCCGGCCCAGGGTCACGATCGTGACGTCACCGCCCTCGCGGACCACGTTGGCCTCGCCGAACGGCACCACGTAGCTCTCCTCGGGCACCGGACCCGAGGAGTCATAGAGCGCCTTGTGCTCGAAGAACATGACCGGGTCGTTGTCCCTGATCGCCTGGATCATCATGCCCTTGGCGTCGTACGGGGTGGCGGGCAGGACGACCTTCAGCCCGGGGATGTGGGTGAACAGCGGATACAGGCACTGGGAGTGCTGGGCCGCGGCCCGCAGCCCGGCCCCGTACATGGTGCGGATCACGACGGGGGTGATCGCCTTGCCGCCGAACATGTACCGGAATTTCGCGGCCTGGTTGTAGATCTGGTCGAAGCAGACGCCCATGAAGTCGACGAACATCAGCTCGGCCACCGGGCGCATCCCGGCCGTGGCCGCGCCGATCGCAGCGCCGATGAAAGCCGACTCCGAGATGGGGGTGTCGAGAACCCGGCCGGGGAACTTGTGGTACAAGCCCTTGGTCACCCCGAGCACACCGCCCCAGGCGTCGTCATCACCGGGTGCCCCGGCTCCGCCGGCGTTGTCCTCGCCCATCACGATGACGGTCTCGTCGCGCTCCATTTCCTGGGTCAGCGCCTCGTTCAGGGCCTCGCGGTAGGTGATGTTCCGTGCCATGGCTGCCTCCCGTCAGTAGCGCACGTAGACGTCGGTGAGCAGGTCCGCCTCCGTGGGCAGCGGCGCGGCCTTCGCCTCGCCGACCGCCCGGTCGATCAGCGACCCGACCTCGGCGTCGACCGCGTCGAGGTCCGGGCCGGCCAGCTCGCCGGTCTCGGTCACCCGGCTGGCGAAGCGCTTGAGGCAGTCGAGTTCGGCCCGCGCGTGCTCGACTTCGCTGGCCCGGTAGGTCTGCTGGTCGCCCTCGAAGTGGCCGAAGTAGCGGGTGAACTTCATCTCGATCAGCGTCGGCCCGCCGCCCTCCCGGGCCCGGGCGATCGCCGCGCTGGCCGCCTCGTGCACCGCGAAGAAGTCGAACCCGTCCACGATGATGCCCGGCATGCCGAATCCGGCGGCCCGGTCGGCGATGTTGTCGCTGGCCACCGACCAGGTGCTGGACGTGCTCTCGGCGTAGCCGTTGTTCTCGGCCACGAAGACGGCCGGCAGGTTCCACACCGAGGCCAGGTTCATCGACTCCAGCGTGGTGCCCTGGTTGCTGCCGCCGTCGCCGAAGAACGCGACGCTGACGCCGCCGTTGCCCTTGAGCTTGGCGGCCAGCGCCGTCCCGCAGATCAGCGGCGGCCCGCCGCCGACGATCCCGTTGGCGCCGAGCATGCCCTTGGACAGGTCCGCGATATGCATGGAGCCGCCCTTGCCGTGGCAGCTGCCGGTCTTGCGGCCGTAGATCTCGGCCATCATCTCGCCGACGTCCACGCCCCGGGCGATGCAGTGGCCGTGCCCGCGGTGGGTGCTGGCGATGGTGTCCCGGTCGTCGAGGTTGCTGCAGACGCCGACCGCTGACGCCTCCTCCCCCGCGTACAGGTGGACGAACCCGGGGATCTCGCCGGTCGCGAACTCCGCATGCACCCGTTCCTCGAACTCGCGGATCGTCCGCATCGTCCGGTAGACGTCCAGCAGGTGCTCTCGGGTCAGAGTCTTCCGCTCAACCGTGTCGGTCATCGTTCTCCTCCCTGGGTTTGGTGCCTTGAGGCAAGCAGGCCGAGGCGGGCGCTCGCCGCGAGCACGGCAGGCACGTCCACGCAGTGCGGTCCGTCCGGCCGCAGCCGCACGGCCGGCTCCTCGCCCGGCCGGAAAGTCAGCTCCCGCTCGCCGTCCACGGCGATGACGCCGGCCCGCGCGTCAACGCGATACACCGAGCCGGGGTGCATCGGCTCGATCTGGCCGACCCCCACCGGCACGACCAGGCCCGGCGCGATCGGGGCGAGTACCTGCCGGGGCGCGCCGGCGGACAGCCGCGCGGTGACCCCGTGCGGTTCGTGCCGCGCGACCGGGGCGAGCTGGCCCAGGACGCTGGACAGGCCGATCGCGTCGGGTTCGGCGAAGGCGCAGAACAACTGCGTCACGGTGGCCGGATCCCAGACCGCACGCGCTCCGACGTGGCGCTCGGTGGACACCGCGACGTCCACCAGCGCGGTCTCGGTCCGGTCCCCGGCCCGGACCTCGAGCAGCTTGGCCCGGCTGGTCATGCCGTCGGCAGGGACAAGACCGGCGGCAACCAGGCCCGCGGCCAGGCCCGCGATGGTCGCCTCGCGGACCGCGGGGAACACGTTGTTGGTGCCCGTCGACAGGGCCAGCATCGGCACGTCGCCCACGGCGGACGCGGCCACCCGGGCGGTGCCGTCGCCGCCCAGGCAGACGATGACCCGGGCGCCCTCGGTGACCATGCGCCGGACGGCGCCCACCGTGTCCTGCGCGGTCTGGCTGATCGGCTGGCCGTCGAGGAACTCGACCTCGGGCCAGCGGGCGTCGGTGTGGCGGCGCCGCTGGATGGCCAGGAACACCGCGGCGGAGATGCCGCCGAGATCGGTGCTGAGCAGCACCCGGTGCACGCCGACCGCGCCGAACGCGGTGAGCATGCGCTGGATCATGTTGGCCTTCTCGGCCGTCGGGAACACCGAGGCCTGCGTGACCAGGCGGCGGATGTCGCGACCGGAGAGCGGGTTCGCCACCACGCCCACGATCGCGTCGCCCAAGGCGCCCACCTCCTCGCCCCACTTTGCTCGCCTGTCGCCGAAAAGTGAATAGCTGTACGCTGGAACCGGTGCGGGAGGGCACCGCCGGGTCCGCGGGAAGGACTGAGTCCGCCTCCGCTTGCGGGAGATCCACCTTGCCAGGCAGCAGGACCGTCTCCAGTCGAGCCAGGAACGCGGGCCCCGGCTCTGAGGGAGAGACGTGTCATGCCCCAGCTTCCCGGTTACTCCGACCTGAGGGCCGACGCCCGCGAGCTGATCGAGGACCAGTACGCGGACCGGCCGCGGCTGCGGCCCATCCTGGACGCGGTGCTGGCCCTGCTGCCCGCGCTCGGCCCGGCCACGGTACAGGCACGCAAGACCATCGTCTCGCTGGTCTGCCCGCGCCGGACCTTCGCCGTGGTGCGGGCCACCACGAAGGACCGGGTGGACCTGGGCCTGCGGCTGGACGATGCCGAGCCTGGTGGCCGGCTGCGGAGCGCCAAGGGCATCGGCGGCGGAGGCGCCACGGTGCGGATCGCGCTGAGCCGGCCCGAGGACGTCGACGACGAGGTCCGCGGCCTGATGCGACGCGCCTACGAGGAGAACACGGCAACGCCCCCGCCGCGCCGTCCGGCCCGCCGGCCGGGCGCCGTGGTCGGCACGATGACCGTGGTGATCGAGGGCTCCGAGTTGCCGGGCCGCTCCTGCAGGCCGGAACCGGGCGATCCCGCCAACGAGGACGTCCACGTCGCGCTGGGCGGTCACAGCGCGGACAGGTCCTCCCTATCCATGTCCAACAAGCCCGGGATGGCCATCGAGCCGGTGCGCGGGGACGCGCCCGCGGCCCGCTGGCAGATGCCGGTCACGGTCAGGCGGGACGAGGACGGCTTCGACTTCGCCGGGCCGTACGTTCGCGGCGTCCGCGATGACCGCCACCTCGGGCTGATCTGGGGCGACCTCGAGGGCGACGGGATGCTGCGCGTGTTCCGCGGGGCCAAGCTCCGCCTCGTCGACGTCGATCCCGGCCTGATCGAGCAGGCCCTGCGGCCGCGTCACACGCTCATCGCCCGGATCCGGCTGACCGACGCCAGGGGGAACCCGATCTGCGCGCGCGTCCACCCTCCGTACCTCACCTGGTCCGTCACCTCGGACGGCGCGGGCTAGGGCACTGGTACGGGCTGGATGGCAACCGGGCCCACGGTGGGGTCGAGCTCGGTGGCCTGGGAGACGTCGGCCGGCGTGAGCACATCCACGGCCTTGGGCACGGTGTTCGGATTGGCCGAGCAGACCGGCGCGGCCCCGTCGGCCGCGCACACCCCGAACGTGAAGGCGCCCGCCGTGGTGGTGAAGGCACGCGCCTGGTCCGGGCTGAACCCGTCCTGGCCGGTCAGCACCACGCTGAAGCCCCAGCCAGACGCCGGGGTGCCGAACTGCGCCTCGGGCAGGGCGATCGTGATCGTCCGGTCGGCCTGCTCGGCCAGCGCGGACGCGGTGCCGACGCTGTTTCCGGACGCGTTGACCCAGACCGGCGAGGCGAAGCCCTGTACCTCGACCCGCTGACTCCAGGCGCCGGCCGGCGCGATGGCGTAGTTACGGGAGGCGAACGCGGCCTGGGTCGAGGTGGACGCAGCACCCGGCACGTGCACGTAAACGTCGAGCAGCTGCGCTCCGTCGGTCACGCCGAACGTAGGATCCAGGTTGCGCAGCGTGGCACGCAGGTAGGCGAAGGTGCCGTCGCTGAGGACCTGGAACCTGGTCAGGTCGAACGCGCCCGCATGGAAGCTGGCGTCGGTCGGGTACTGGTAGGTGCCAGGCCCGTTGTCGTCGCCGGACGGGTCGGTCACGTCGAGCACGGTGCTGCCGCCGCCCTCGTTGGTGACGGTGACCTGGGCGTAGCCGGTGCTCCGGCCCCCGGCCGCGGTGGCGGTCACGGTGATCGCGTTGCTGCCGAAGCTGACCGGCACCGTCGCGGAGAAGGACCCGTCAGCAGCCGCCGTCGTGCTCGTCACCGCGGCCGCGGCCCCGGTCGTGGTGTCGGCCGACGCGACCGTCACCGCCGCCCCCGACGTGGTTGTCCCGGTCACGGCGGTGGAGGACGTGGCTAGCGTGCTGCCCTGGGCCGGGGCGGTGATGCTCACCGGCAGCGAGCCGGGCGGCCCGCCGGTGACGTAGCGCGCGGTGGTGACAACCGGGGTGTCCACGTTGCGGCCCGTGCCCAGCGAGGCGATGAGCCGCAGTTCCTGCGCCTGAGCCCAGGTCAGCGGCGACGCCGAGCCGGCCGCCTTGCCCTTGCTGAAACCGATTGAAGCGGTCGCCGGGTCGCTGCCGTACGGCGAGGCGGCCAGGTCCGGGTCTTCCCAGGCCTGCTCGGGCACCAGTCCCACGCCGGAGGAGAAGCTGATGATCGCCTGGAGCAGCGATTGCGCCCCGGCGGCCGACCCGGCGGCGAGGTCAGACTCGGCGCGCTCGCCGGACAGATTCGGCCACAGATGCCCGGTGCCGGTGCCGGTCGGCGCCCACGGCGCGCCGGTCGTCATGCACGAGGTCTGGCTGGGCTGGTAGCAGTCGCCGTACCCGTCCGCGCTGCCCTTGGCGGCGTCGTTCCCGTACCGGTAGTACCCGGTGCCGCTCGGCGTGGACACCGCGATCTGCTTGTCGAGCACCTTGAGCGAGGCCTGGATGTCGGGGTCGGTGACCGGGAGTTCACCCAGCCGGACCAGCTCCTGGAAGCCGCCGTCGACGACGGCGCGCTGGTCCAGGGTGGGGCCGCCGTTGCCGAGGCTGTAGGTGATGGCCGCGTTCGGGTCACCGGTCTTGGACAGCCGGATGAAGTAGCGCGCGGCGTCCGGGCCGGTGGTGGTCACCGTCCAGGCCTTGATGTTCCGCTGGAAGTCGTCGGCGGTGGCCTGGTAGAGACGGGCGCGGGCGGCGTCGCCGTGGCTGGCGGCGATGACCGACGCGGCGGTCAGCCCCGCGATTTCGGCCGCGATCGTGGACGGGGAGTAGCCGGTCTGCTCTTCCCAGCGCTCCACGCCGTCAGACGGCCCGTTGGCGACGAGGAAGTCCGCGGCCGGCCTGATGTGGTCCTGCCACAGGGTGGCGCTACCGCCGAGCCCGGCCAGGTCGGCCATCAGGATCGGGTAGGCAGCCTCGTCCAGCTGAGTGCCGCCGGTATCCGGGGCGGCCTTGCCGTTCAGCAGCGAGTTGCGCGGCATCGCCCCGTCCGGGAGCTGCTGGCGGTTGAACAGGAACAGCGTCGCGGCCCTGGCCGCGCTGAGGTCCCCATCCGCCATCAGCCCGGTGAAGGCCTCGTACAGGTCCCGGGCGAACACCTCCCGGTACGACCCGAAGTACGACGGCTCGCCGTTGGCGAGCACGCCGGCCGGCACCGCCTGGCCCCACGGGCTGGCCAACGACGCGACGATCGCGCCGGGGAAGGTCTTGTCCTCGCTCGCCTTTAGCACGTTGGCCGACAGGTAGTAACGGCCGGCCAGGCTGGCCTCCCGGGCGGCCGGCGGGCGCAGGCCCGCATCGTAGCTGACCCAGCCGCGCAGGTAGCTCGCCGCAGTCTGGCCGAACGGGCGGCGCAGGGAGCCTTCGGCAACGGAGACCGACTGCGCCTGGGTCCGGCCGAAACCCAGCGCGAGCGTCACCTCGTGGCCGCGGCCGGGGGTCACGCTCTCGGTGGCCGCGATGTGGCCGTCCGGCGCTGAGGTGTACGGGGTCAGCGTCCGCGTGGTATCCAGCTGGGTGAGGCCGTCGCTGGCGGTACCCGCGTAGCCGACGCTGGCCGCCTGCGCGGACGTGCCGGCCAGCGCCATGTAGGTCGGCACCGCGTAGTCCCGGTTGGCCGCGTTGGTGACTGTGTTCGTGCTGAAGACCACCGGAACCCCGCTGGAATCCACCACCCCGGAGTTGGCGCCCGCGTTCTGGTCGCCGCCGCCGCCGTTGCCGTTGACGTGGGCGTCGAGCCGGGCGTACAGGTGCAGCCGGGCCAGGTTCGCGCCGGATCCGGGCAGGGCCTGCAGCCGGGTGTTCATCAGGACGGTGTCGCTGGCCGGGTCGGTGATGTACGTGGTGACCAGCCGGTAACCGTGCTTGGCGTCGGTGGAGGTCACGGTACAGGCCATGCCGGTCGGATCGGCGGCGACCGTGTAGGTCATGTCACGGGCCTGCAGGTCGGTGAAGGTGGCGCCGTCGGTGACGATGTACTGCAGCGTGCTCACGTCCGTGTTGTCGATCGTGGGCTCGTAGACGTCGGAGAGCACCCCGTCGGCCACGGTGTACCAGACCTTGGATGCCGGGTTCGCCGCAGTGCCGAGACAATCCTTCCTGGCCAGGTCGAAGTATGACGGCGCCCCTGGCGCACCGGGGGCGGCCGCGGCGGTCTCCGCCGCCGGGACAGCGTCAGCGGCCGGAGCGGCGCTAGCCGCCGGAGCGGCGGCGGCCATCCCGGCCGCCAGGGCCGCACCTGCTACCACCGTGATGAGACCGCGTCCGCAAACCATAGCCAGGCCCTCCGTGTCGGCTGCCAGAGCATTGGAGAGCTTTCCGCCATCTGGCCGGGCGCGTCAAGTAACAATCCGGACGCAACGGTCTTTGCGCAGGCCCCGCCTCTGGAAGAGGGCGCCGTGGTCAGCGGCCGGGCGGCTGCGGTGCGGAGGCCGTACGCGGCGGGCGGCGCCTGAGCCACGCGTACAACAGCGCCAGCGGCAGCACCAGGCCACCGAGCCCGTAGACGATGAACATGATGGGGCCGTCGATGTGCCGGACCAGCCATCCGAAATTCTGCCCGAAGAAACCGGTGACAAAGGTGAGCGGCAGGAAGACCGTGGCCAGGATCGTGAGCTGCTCGATGGTGGAGTTCTGCTGGACGCTGACTTTGGTCTGCTCGACCGAGATCACCGCCATGTTGGCCTGGAGCACCGTGGTCAGCACATCACGCTGGTCGGTGATCTCCTCGTCGACCAGGAGCAGATGGTCCCTGACGTCGCGGAAATAGGGCCGCAGCTTCTTCTGGGCGGCGCGCTCGACGATGGCCGTCACCGCGAGCAGCGGGTGGACGGCGCGGTAGAAGTCCGTGGCCTCGTTGCGCAGCGAGTAGATCCGCTCGGTCGGCGCGACCGCGCCGGAGAACACGGTGGCCTCGATCTGGTCGATGTCGTGCTCGAGCCCGGCGACGACCGGAGCGTACCCGTCCACCACCTGATCCATGATCGCCCAGAGCGCGGATGAGCTGCCCGCCGCCAGCAGCTCCGGCCGCTGCTCCAGTCGCTGCCTGGCCGCGCGCAGGTCGCTCGCCACTCCCTGCCGCACCGCGATCACGAAGGTCGGCGAGATAAACACGCTGATCTCGCCGAACTCGACTTCCTCGGCGTCGTCGTCATACCGCGCCGTGCGCAGGATGATCAGCTGGACGTCCTTGTCGTAGGTCTCGATCTTCGGTCGCATGTGCAGGTTCTGCGCATCCTCGACCGCCAGCTCGTGCAGGCCGAAGATGTGCCGGACCTGAGTCAGCTCTTGTTCATCCGGCTGGAACAACCCCAGCCAGACAAAGCCGCCCTCCCCGGACCGGGCCGCCGCTTCCTGCAGCGACATCGGGCCCACGTCAGATCGGCGGCCGTCCAGGTAGTAAGCGCAGTCAACGATCATGTCGGGGACCCTTCTTGTCAGCTGGGGCAGATACCCGCAACCAGGATCGCGGATCGGTCTGACGATCCGCGTTGCGGGGCACGGCGAACTACGGCAGCGTTGTCGTAGCTGCCAACCTTCCCGGAGAGAAACGCAATGCCATCCAGACCGCTGGAGCCCGGCGACCCCGTGCGCCTGGGCCGTTTCGAGCTCCTCGGACGGCTCGGTGAGGGCGGGCAGGGCGTCGTCTATCTCGGGCGGGGCACGAATCCGGGCGAAGAGCGGGTCGCGGTCAAGGTGCTGCGGTCGACCGTCGACGCTAACGTCCTGGAGCGGCTGGCCCGCGAGCTCGACGCCATTCACCAGGTCCAGCCGTTCGTCACGGCGGGCGTGATCGAGGCGTCGGCGGAAGGCGACCGGCGCTACGTCGTCAGCGAGTTCATCGACGGCCCGTCGCTGCAGGAGCGGGTGGACGACCGGGGCCCGCTGTCAGAGGGTGACCTGCAGCGCCTCGCGGTCGGAACCGCGACCGCGCTGACCGCGATCCACGGTGCGGGGGTGGTGCACCGCGACTTCAAGCCGGCCAATGTGCTGCTCGGGCCGGACGGCCCCCGCGTCGTCGACTTCGGCATCGCCCGGCTCACTGACGCGGCCACGATCACCAGCGGGCTCATCGGCACCCCGTCCTACGTGGCACCCGAGCAGCTGGCCGGCAGGCGCCCGACCAGCGCCGTCGACATATTCGCCTGGGCGGTGACGATGATCTACGCCGCGACTGGCCGGCTGGCATTCGGCGCCGACAGCGTGCCCGCCGTCATGCACCGGATCATGTACGAAGAGCCGGACGTGAGCGCCCTGCCGCCGTCCCTGCGGAGCGTCGTCCTGGAGTGCCTGGACAAGGATCCGGCCCGGCGCCCGGGCGCCCGCGATCTGCTGCTCCGCCTGGTCGACCCCTCGGCGCCGCGCGCTGCGATGGCCGCGGCGGCCGAGCCGGCCGGTGATCTGGTCGACTCGGTACCGCACACCGGCCCGCTGTACCCGCCGGCCGGGCAAACGTTCCCCGGGCACGAGCCGACCCACCTGCCCGGACCCGCCTGGGCCCCCGCCCAGGCCCCCGCGTGGTCCCGGCGGATCCCGATCCTGGCCGCCTGCGGCGTCGCAGCCGCCGCGCTCATTGTCCTCGCCGTGGTGCTGCTCACCCGGGGATCACCACCCACCTCCCCGGCCGGCCCGGGGAACAACTCGCTGGCAGGCAACACCAGCAGCCCGGCCGCCACGGTGCCGCAGACGACATCGGCCCCGCCGGCTACCACCGGGGCCACGATCCCGGCTGCGTTCGCGGGCACCTGGAAAGGCAAGGCGACGATGGCCGCCGTCGGCGACGCGAGCCTCGGGCTGACGAACAACATCACGTTCACGTTCGTGGCCGGGGCGCGGACCATCCATGAGACTGACCAGGACAGCTACGGGGGAAGTTGCGTCAACACACTGACCTTGCGCGAGGCGACGGCTAGCGCGCTCACCTTCGACGAGCCGCAGGCCGGGGGGTGTGTCGCCGGGACCGTGACGTTCGGGCGCCGCGGCGCCGGCCTGGCCTACCGCTGGACGGACAACATCGAGCAGAACACCGCCACGCTGCGCAAGTCCTGAGCGCCGACGGCCCTCAGCCGCGCCAGCGGAACCAGCCCACGGCGAACGCGTAGGCCAGCCCGCCGATGGCGAGCAGCCAGTCGTAGGGGCTGCCGCTCTGGCCCCGGGCGATCGCCACTAGCCAGGCGACGATCAGCGTCACGAGCACGGCTAGCCCGGAGGCCGCGGTGGCCTGCAGATCGATCTGCGCGAAGCGCTCGTCGCGGCCGTCGCCGCGCAGCCCGCGGATGGTCTCACTGCGTCCCGCGAGCAGGAGAACCAGGCCGAATGCCACCAAGACGGCGAACGAGACCACGCCCGCGGCCAGGTGCCCGCCCAGCCAGCTCACCGCGAAGATGACCAGGCCGAGAACGAGCGAGAACGACGGCAGGAACCACTTGGAGCGGGTGATCCCCCGGTTACAATCCTTGGTCATCGAACATCTCCTCGACCGTGACACCAAAGTACCGGGCGAGAGCGAGCGCCAGCGGAAGCGAGGGGGTATAGCGCTCGTTCTCGATCGAGTTGATGGTCTGGCGCGACACCCCCATCGCCTCCGCCAACTGGCCTTGGGCCAGGTTCTTCCCCATCCGCATGTCGCGCACCGTGTTTTTCATCGCCCGCGGGACAGCTCAGCGGGCCGTAGTGCGGCGGCGGCACCGGCAGCCGCGGCCGGATCCCGGCCAGACGGCCACGACCACCGCCGGGAGCCACGCCACCGACGTGACG
>Ga0335078_10013501_pt1 | contig 12103 bp, 9 predicted proteins | sample Lox_Sample_32_FD_206711 | JGI IMG/M metagenome (GOLD analysis project Ga0335078, IMG submission 206711) | Soil microbial communities from Loxahatchee National Wildlife Refuge, Florida, United States - Lox_Sample_3.2 | ecosystem: Environmental > Terrestrial > Soil > Wetlands | place: USA: Florida... | reverse complement strand
GTGAGGGCCAATGAGCCTCGCAGCGAGCCGCGCGCGTAAGCAAGCGGCTTATCGGACTTCCGCGGCGTCGCGCGGCGCCCGCCCGCTGGGCGTTGTGCCGTGCGCGAACAATCCCAACTTGGCGCGGATCAGGAAGCGCCGGTGCTGTTTGCCGGTCAGGTCGAGGTGCTGATAGACCAGCAGCTTCGCGGCATCCTCGATGAAGATCCACACGATGCAGTAAGCCCACACATAGCCGATCCAGAGCCAGGGGATTTGTGCGACGAAGAGGCCGAGGCCGACGATCAGTGCGGCAATTACCTGGGTGGTCAAAATGGCGCAGAGCAGGATGGGGGCAGGGAAGGGCCTGGTCAGGAACGGGCGGCGCGTGCGCGCCACGAACAGCGTCAGGTGCCCGGCAACCACCAGCTTGATGAAAATGAGGGACTGCAATTGCGCCAATCCCACCCCGAAGTAGGACTTGGCGATGACCAGTAGCAGAAACGTCTCCGCCACGCCCACCGTGCCCAACACGCTGGCGATGCGCAGCACGCGATGCATCTGCCAGCGCACCGGCTGCGGATCAAGCCAGGTATTGTCGTAGGCGATGGTCATGATGGGCAGATCGTTCAGGAGCGCCAGCAGGATGATCATGATGGTGGTGATCGGGTAGAAGCGATAGACCACGATCGCGAGCACGATGAAGATCATGATGCGGATGGTCTCGGTGATGCGGTAGATGGCGTAGGAATTCATGCGCTCGAAGATGCGCCGGGCCTCTTCCACCGCCTTGACGATCACGGAAAGACCCGGTTCGGTGAGCACCAGGTCTGCGGCGGCCCGCGCCGCGTCGGTGGCGCCGGATACCGCGATTCCAACGTCTGCCTGTTTAAGCGCCGGCGCGTCGTTGACTCCGTCGCCGGTCATGCCCACCAGGTGACCTCGTTCCTGCAGCGCCTTCACGATCCGATACTTATGTTCGGGAAAGACCTGGGCGAAGCCGTCGGCCGTTTCGAGCTGTCCGGGCGCTTGCTTCTCCAACTGATCCGCGGGCAGGATATTGCGGCCGAGGCCGAGCTGCCCGGCGATCTCGCGTCCGATGGCGATGTTATCGCCGGTGACCATCTTCACCTTGATGCCGTGGGCGACCGCCTCGGCGATGGTCTCCTTAGCGTCGGCGCGCGGGGGATCGTACAACGGCAGCAACCCCAGAAACGTCCAGATCTTGCCGTCATCACTGCGCGCCACGCCCAGGGTGCGGTAGCCGCGGGCCGCAAACTCGTTGACCTTCTGATCCACCTGCGCGGCCAATGCCTGGTCGTGCGAGCTCATATCGAGGATCACCTGTGGCGCGCCCTTGGTGACGTGAAATACACGGCCGGAAGCATCCGCGACGGCCGCCTCGGTACGCTTGCGTACCGGATCGAAGGGCACAAAGCTTTCCAGCCGGAAGCCGGACAGTGCATCGCGACTCTTGAGGCCTTTCACGATGGCGAGGTCGATGGCGTCGCGATCCTCTTCTTTGCAGGCCAGCACGGCGTTGAGGACGAGGCTCTGGGCGTCGCCTTCACCAAAGACGATGGGGTCGCCGAGGGTGAGGCGGTTCTCCGTCAAGGTGCCGGTCTTGTCCGAACACAACACGTCCATCCCGGCCATCTCTTCAATCGATTCGAGCCGCGCCACGATGGCTTTCATTTTGGATAGCGCCATGGCGCCAATCGCCATGGTGACCGATAGCACCGCCGGCATGGCCACCGGAATCGAAGCGACCGTGAGGATTAATGCGAACTGCACGACCGCGAGCCATGGCTCACCGCGATCGAATTCCACTACGATCAGAATCGCGACCAGGAATAGAGAAAGGTAGATGAGGTAGTCGCCGATCATCAGGACCGCGCGCTGGAAGTGCGAGACGTGCTGCGCCGTGCTCACCAGGTGCGCTGTCCGCCCGAAGAACGTGTTCATGCCGGTAGCCGTGACCACGCCGGCCATCTCGCCCTGCTTGGCGATGGATCCGGAGTAGGCGAGGTCGCCTTGCTTCTTGTCCACGGGCAAGGATTCGCCGGTCAAGGCCGATTGGTCCACGCTGAGGTAATCGCCCTCGAAGAGCTTCACGTCGGCGGGCACCACGTCTCCCAGGCGCAGGCGAATCACGTCGCCCGGCGCCAGGCGGCGGGCTTCCATCTCACGCCATTTTCCATCCCGCAGTACGCGCGCCGTGAGGGCCAGATTCTTTCGCAGTTGCTCGATCGCGTTGCCGGCCTGAAATTCCTCCCAAAAACCGATCACGCCATTGAAGAGCAGCAGCACCAGGATGATGACGAGATCGGCCCAGTGATGCACGATCGCCGACAGGATGGCGGCGACCTCGATCATCCAGGCGATGGGTCCCCAGAAGTAGCCGAGAAACTTGAGCAGCGGATTGGCGTGCTGCTCGGCAATCTCGTTGTAGCCATATTGGGCCAGGCGCTTTTCGGCCTCGGCCTCGCTCAAGCCCTGGGGACTGCTGTCGAGCTTGATAAAGAGGTCCTGGGCGCTGATGTCCTTGGCCTCGTCACCGGCCAGGATGGTTGCTGTGGGCATTCTGGATGGGTCTCCTCAAAGAGCCGAAGGTACCGCCGATTACGTAAGGATGCCATAAGGAAGAGATTAGGACTTTCATAATGGGCACGCGATACGATGGGAGCATGCACTCCATATCCCGCCGTTCCTTTCTGGCCGCCACCGCCGCGGTTCCGGCCATTCCGCTCCGCGCCCGCGCCCTCGAGACCGTGGGCGTGCAGCTCTACACCGTGCGCCGAATCCTGCCTAAGAATCCGCTCGAGACCTTGCGAACCATCGAACAGATCGGGTATCGCGAGGTGGAATTGGCCGGTGATGACATCGCCGTCATCTGGCCCGCTCTGCAGCAGACCTCGCTCAAGGCGGTGAGCGTGCACCTGAATCCGCTGTTCTTCCTGCACGAACCGGAGAAGCTGCCGGCGGCGGTGGAAGATGCCCGGAAGCATCACCTGGAATACGCGGTGTGTCCGTGGATCGATCCGCGCGACCGCGGCGGCGCCGACATGATTCGCAAGCTGGGCGCGCGCCTGAACTCCGCGGGCGAGATCTGCCAGAAGGCCGGCATGCACCTCTGCTATCACAATCACGCGTTCGAATATCAACCCGTGGGCAAGGAGCGGCTGCTGGATATCCTGATGCAAAGTACCGACCCGAAGCTCGTGAGCCTGGAGCTCGACGTGATGTGGGCGCACGTGGGGGGGGCCGACCCGGTCAGCATTCTGAAACAATATGGCGCCCGCATTCCGCTGGTGCATTTGAAGAATGTCGCGCCCGGCGTGAAGACCCGCTACAACGAGAACATTCCGGCGAACGCGTTTCGCGATTTGGGCCATGGGGTGGTGGACATACCGGCGGTGATCCGCGAGGCCAAGCAGGTGGGCGTGAAGCACTACTTCGTGGAACAGGATGAGACGCCCGGCAATCCGCTGGATTCGCTGCGCGAGAGCTTTCAGTACCTGGAAAGCTTGAGTTAACAGCCATTGCCGCAACGCCAACGCGGCGGCGCGCGTCTCCTGATCTTGCGGCCAGCCAGCGTATTCGTCATCGGAGGCGGACCCGCCGGACTGGCGGCCGCCATCGCTTTGCGGCGCAAAGGGCTGGACGTCACGGTGGCCGATGGCGCGCGGCCGCCCATCGACAAAGCATGCGGCGAAGGGCTGATGCCCGATGGGGTGGCCGCATTGCGAAGTCTCGGTGTGGTGTTAGAAAGCGGCGATGCGCGGCCGTTCCGCGGCATTCGATTCCTGGGCGAAGGCGTTTCCGTGGAAGCGGCGTTTCCGGAAGGCCGCGGGCTGGGGATGCGCCGCACGGTGCTGCACTCGAAGATGGTGGAAACCGCCGCCGCGGCCGGCGTGCGCCTGTGTTGGGAAACGCCGGTGAGCGGCATCTGCGCGGAGGGCGTCATGGCCGGAGGCGCGATCGTGCCCGCGCGCTGGATCATCGGCGGGGATGGCTTCGCGTCTTCGGTCCGGCGATGGGCCGGGCTCGAAGCCGGCACGCCGGCCGATCCGCGCTTCGGCTTTCGCCTGCACTATCGCATTGCGCCGTGGAGCGATTACATGGAGCTGCACTGGGGCGCCGGCTGCCAGATTTACGTGACGCCGGTGAACCCGCGGGAGGTCTGCCTGGCGCTTGTCTCGAGAGACTCTCATCTGCGGTTGGAGGAGACTCTGGAGCAGTTCCCGCAACTCGCCGCGCGATTGAATGGCGCCGGGCGTGCGACGGCAGAGCGTGGAGCTGTGACCGCAAACTGCCGGCTGGCGCGCGTTTATCGCGGCAATGTGGCGCTCGTGGGGGATGCATCCGGCTCGGTCGACGCGATCACCGGTGAAGGGCTGTGCCTCGCGTTTCGCCAGGCGATCGCGCTGGCTGATAGCATAGCGTGCGGCGATCTTGCGGCTTATCAGCGGGTGCATCGCCGGCTCACGCGGCGGCCCACGCTCATGTCGAAGCTGATGCTCACCCTGGACGGCCGGACCTGGCTGCGGAGCCGCGTGCTGCGCGCCATGGCTGCCGAGCCGCGCATCTTTCAAACCATGTTGTCCTTCCACCTATGCGCGCCCGCCTGTTCTTGATTGCACTGCTTACATTGGCGCCGGCGCTGGGCCAGGAGGTCGTGCTGAAGCTCGATCCAGCGCATACCAGTGTGAGGTTCACCCTCTCCGCCACTCTGCACACTGTACACGGCACCTTCCAACTCAAGCACGGCGAGGTTCGCTACGACCCCGCCACCCGTAGGATCACGGGCGAAGTGGTGGTAGACGCAACCAGCGGCAACAGCGGCGAAGCGAGTCGCGACCGCCGCATGCACAAAGACGTTCTCGAAAGCCGGCGTTACCCGGAAATCGTCTTTACGCCAGATCGCGTCGATGGCGCGGTGGCTCCGCAAGACGTCTCCGAGGTGCAGGTGCACGGGACCTTTCGCATTCACGGCGCGGATCACGAGATCACGATTCCGGTTGAAGTGCGCATCGAGCATGGGCAGGTGTCCGCCAAGACGCACTTCACGATTCCGTATGTGCAATGGGGAATGAAGAATCCCAGCAACTTTTTTCTGCACGTGAGTGACAAAGTGGAGATCGACGCAGCCACGGGTGCGCTACCCTAGGACCATGTCCAAACGCGAAACCACCACGCTGGCTGGGGGATGCTTCTGGTGCCTGGAAGCGGTCTACGACGATATGGAGGGCGTGCTGTCGGTGGAGTCGGGCTACATGGGCGGGCAGCAGGCGAACCCGACTTATCAGGATGTGTGCACGGGACGCACGGGTCACGCGGAGGTAGTGCAAATCACCTTCGATCCGGATGTAACTTCGTTCCGCGACATACTGGAAGTCTTCTTCGCCATCCACGATCCGACCACGCTCAACCGCCAAGGCAACGACGTCGGGACGCAGTACCGCTCCGCGATCTTCTATCGTTCCGAAGAGCAGCGGGCCATCGCCGAGGAGATGATCCGCCAACAGCCGGGGGCGGTCACCGAACTCAAGCCCGCTTCGACGTTCTACATCGCGGAAGACTATCATCAGGAGTATTTCGCCAACAATCCGCGGCAGCCTTATTGTTCTTATGTGGTGGCGCCGAAGGTACAGAAGTTCCGGCACAAGTTCGCCGGGAAGGTTAAGCAGCCGGCGTAGCTGGCGCGCGGCTTATTCGTGGCGCAGGGCCAATACCGGGTCGACGCGGGCGGCTCGCCGCGCGGGGATGACGCACGCCAGCAGAGCCACGAGCAGCAGGGCCGCGGGCACCAGCACGAGCACAGAGGCGTCCAGCGGGCTGACGTTATACAGCGCGCCCTTCAGCACGCGTGTGAGGGCCAGCGCCCCGGCAACTCCGGCGACGACTCCGAAACAGGTGATCGCCATTCCTTGGCGCACAACCTCTTTGAGCACCTGCGCGGCACGCGCACCCAAAGCCATGCGGACGCCGATCTCGCGGGTGCGCTGCGCCACGCCATAGGCCAGCACACCGTAGAGGCCCAGCAGCGCAAGCACCAGCGCGATGGCGGCGAACGAAGAGATCAGCGTCATCAGCAGGCGGCGGCTGGCGAGCGAGCGGCCCAGGAGTTGATCGCCAGTGCGCAGCCGGTAGGCGGGTACGTCAGGGTCAAGCGCGAGCGTTTGCTGCTCGACCGCGTGCGCCAGTGCCTCCGGATCGCCGGCGGTTCGCAGGACTGCGGCGAGCACGGGCACGGGCTGCTGTGCCATCGGCCAATACATCTGTGCGGGCGCCGCATCCTGAAGGCCGCCGGCCTTGATGCTGCCGACCACGCCGACGACCTGGAAGGTCTCCTTGCCGTCTTGGATGCCGACGCGCCTGCCGATAGGATCGCGCTGCCCGAACTTCTGGCGCGCGAACTCATCGTTAATGATGGCGACTGCGGGCGCGCGAGCGTCGTCCCGATTCGTGAAGAACCGTCCGCGGCGCAGAGGTACGCCCAGGGCCGCGAAGTAATCGGGCGTAACGGCTTGCTTGACGCCGAGCAGGAATCCGTTGTGACTGTTTCCCTCGCCCGCGACCCAGAGCTTGGCCCAGGATTCCCATCCGCCGCCGCCCAGCGGCAGATACATTCCCAGGCCCACATGTTTCACGCCGGGGATGGCTTGGAGGCGTGCGGGCAGGTCATCGACGTAGCGGGCGACCTTTTCCTGCTGATACTGCCCGTTCACGGTGATTTTCGAATTCGGCAGCGACAGTAAGAACGTCAACAGATGATCGGTGCGGAAGCCCGGATCCTGGCGCAGCAGATTCCAGAAACTCTTGATCAGCAGGCCCGACCCGGTGAGCAAAACGATCGACAGTGCGACTTCCGTAACGACCAGGGCCGCGCGCGTGAGACTGCGGCGGCGGCCCTCGGTCGCGCTGCGGCCGCCTTCCTGCAGGCCCGCGCCGGGATGCTGCCGGCGCGTCTGGAAGACGGGGCCAAGACCGCACAGCAGACCCGTCAACATGGCGATGAGCAGCGTAAATGCGGCGGAGATGGCGTCGAGGTGAATCTGGCTGAGCCGCGGCAGGTCCGCGGGCCCGTGCTCGCGCAGCAAGGCGACTCCGGCCCATGCAGCGACGATCCCCAGCGCTCCACCCGCGAGCACCAGCACCAGGCTCTCGGTCATCAACTGGCGGACCAGGCGCGCGCGGCTGGCGCCCAGCGCCGTGCGCACGGCCATCTCGCGGCCGCGGCCGGAAGCGCGCACCAACAGCAGTGTGGCGATATTGGCGCAGACGATCAGCCAGACGAATCCGACCGCGCCCAAAACCACCAGAAGCTGCGGACGCGTATCGCCGACAATGCTGTTCTTCAACGGAACCAGGTCGCTGCCCCAGCCGCGATTTGAGCCGGGGTAAGCGGCTTCCAGCCGCCGGCAGATCCGCTGTAGCTGGACGCGTGTCTGGTCCAATGTGACGCGCGGCCGCAAGCGCGCCACCGAGCTCCAGAAGCGGTTCCCGCGCTCGCCCTCGTCGCCCGTGTGGAGCGGTGTCAACCACAATTCCGGATCGCCTTCAAAAGTGAAACTGGAGGGAAGAATGCCGAGCACGGGGGTGGCGACGCCATCGACCTTGATGGTGCTGCCGACCAGGTTGGGATCTGCGCCATAGCGCCTGCGCCAGGTTCGTTCGCTGAGGATGGCAACCGGCGTGGAACTGGGTTTGCTCTCTTCCGGCGTGAAGATGCGCCCGGCCAGCGGTTTGACACGCAGCGCCGCGAGGACCCCGCCCGTTGCCGTGATGGCCGCGACCCGCTCGGATTGCCCGCCCACCGAAAGCACGACGTTATCGGGCAGGTAGATCCCGACGCTGGCGAATATGCCGCTGTCGCGCCAGTCGAGATAGTCGGGATAAGACGTGGGCCCGTTCTTGATTCCAAGCGGGGGATTGTTGGTGAGCGGCGTGACGAGGCGGTCCGGTTCCGGATAGGAGAGCGGGCGCAGCAGCACGCTGTTCACGACGGTGAAAATGAACGTGCAGGCTCCTATGCCTAGCGCCAGCGTGCCGATGGCGGCCGCGCTGAAGGTGGGCGTCTTGCGGAATACGCGGACGGCGTAGCGCAGGTCCTTAAACAACTCCAGGATGAGGTGGCCGCGGCGGGCATCCCGGCATTCTTCTTTCACGCTTTCCAGGCCCCCAAACTCGATGCGCGCCAGCCGCGCCGCTTCGGCCGGTGGGACTCCCGCTTTCACCAGGTCGCGCGTACGGCCTTCAATGTGGAATTCGAGTTCGGCATTGAGTTGCCGGTCTTTACGGCTGGGTTGGGAGAGCCACTCAAATAAAGGCATGGGTTTGACTCCTATTCCGCGGTGCGAAGGATCAGGCCGATGGCTTCCGCGAGCCGTTCCCATTGCGCTGTTTCGGTTTCGAGTTGCTTGCGGCCGGTTTTGGTGAGGGAGTAGAACTTGGCGTCGCGGCCGGTCTCGGACTCGTGCCACTCGGCCCGCAGCCAGCCACGGGTTTCGAGCCGGTGGAGCGCCGGATAGAGCGATCCCTGCTGCACCTGCAGTACGTCGCGGGAAATCTGTTGCATGCGTTGTGAGATGGCGTAGCCGTGGACGGGGCCGAGTGCCACGATCTTCAGGATCAGCATGTCCAGGGTGCCTTGTAACAAGTCTGTCTTTTCGGGCGGCATATTTGCGTTACCTAGCGATTCTACACATACTATATGTAGGATGTCAAGGTGTTCGCAGAAATTTTGGAACTCCCGGACGCCAGGGTTCGTAATCCGGGTATGGAAAACCTGCTGTCCGATCTGCGCCACGCCTTGCGCGTGTTCCTGAAGAGTCCCGGATTCACCGCCATCGCGGTTGCGGCGCTGGCGCTGGGCATCGGCGCCAATACCGCCATCTTCTCGGTGATCAATGTGGTTCTGCTGCGGCCGCTACCGTACGCGGGCGCGGACCGGATCATGCAACTCGAGCGCAAGTTTCCGAACGGCAACGGCAGCTCGATCTCGATCACGAAATTCAACACCTGGAAAGATAATGACGTTTTCTCGTCCATGGCGGCTTATGACTTTGCGGGGCTGCAGATGGCCGTCGGCAGCAGCGACCATCCCGAGCAGGTGAAGGGCATCCATGCCTCGGCGCAGTATTTCCAGGTGTTCGGCGTGTCTCCGGTGATCGGCCGGACCTACACGCCGCAGGAAGACGTGCCGAACGGCCCGCGGCTGGCGGTGGTGAGCTACAAGTTTTTCAGCCGGGAACTCGGCGGCGATCTGCGCGCGGTGGGCAGGCCCATCGATATCGCGGGCCAGCCGACGGCCATCATCGGCGTGCTGCCGGCGAGCTTTCAGTCCGAGCCGCCGGCGGATATCTTCGTCCCCTTGCAGGCCGATCCAAACAGCACCAACCAGGGACACTACCTGCGGGTCGCCGGGCGGTTGAAGGCGGGCGTCACGCTGGACGCGGCCCGGGCCGAGATGAAGATTGTCGGCGAGCGCTTCCGGCGGGCCAACCCGAAGTGGATGGATAAAACAGAGAGCGTGGCGGTGGTTCCGCTGCTGGACGCGGAGGTGGGAGACGCGAAGCGGCCATTGCTGATCCTGCTGGGCGCGGTGGGGTTCGTGCTGCTGATCGCGTGCGCGAACGTGGCCAACCTGCAGCTTGCGCGGGCATCCTCGCGGCAGAGGGAGATGGCGATTCGCACGGCCGTCGGCGCCAGCCGGATGCGCATTGTGCGGCAACTGTTAACGGAGAGCATAGTGTTGGCGCTGGCGGGCGGTACACTCGGCTTCTTGATTGGCGCCTGGGGCGTGCGCGCGCTGCTGGCCGTGGCGCCCGGAAACCTGCCGCGCATCAGCGACACCTTGCATTCCGCTACGGCCGTGTCGGCTCTCGACTGGCGCGTGCTGGTCTTTACACTGGCAGTGTCATTTGCCACCGGTATTCTCTTTGGAATGTTTCCGGCCGTGCATGTCTCGCGGCTGGACGTGAACTCGTCGCTCAAGGACGCGAGCGGCCGTGGCGGAACGAGCCGGCGCCAGAACCGCGCGCGCGGGTTCCTGGTGGTGAGCGAGATCGCGCTGGCGGTGATTCTGTTGGTGGGCGCGGCACTGCTGATCCGCACGTTCGCCGGCCTGCGCGCGGTGAATCCGGGATTCGACCCGCACCATGTGCTGACGCTCGAGACCTCACTTTCCGGAGGCAGCTATGGGACTACAGCCAAAGTCGACAACCTGGTCCGGCAGATGACCCAGCGTTTGGAGGGCCTGCCGGGAGTCGAGGCCGCCGCCACCACGATCGTGCTGCCCATCGAAGGCGGCATCGACCTGCCGTTCAATATCGCGGGCAAGCCGCCATCCAAGGGCAACTTGTACAACGGCGATGAGCAGTGGCGGTCGATCTCGCCGCATTATTTTGCGGTGTTCAAGATTCCGCTTCTGCGGGGACGCGCGTTCAGCGAGCACGACACGGGCGAGTCCGAGCGCGTGTTGATCATCAACGAGGCGATGGCGAAGAAGTACTGGAAGAAGGAAGACCCCATCGGCACGAGCATCACCATCGGCAAGGGCCTGGGGCCGCAATTCGAAGAGCCGCCGCGCGTGATTGTGGGCGTGGTCGGCACTGTTTGCGAGACCGGCCTGGCGGACGCCAACGAGCCGGTGATGTATGTCCCCGCGAGCCAGGTATCGGACGGGCTGACGCAGCTTGCCAACGGGGTGATCCCGCTGAGTTGGGCGATCCGCACGCGCATGGATCCCGCGGCGTTGACGAATGCGGTGCAGCGCGAGTTTCTGGCGGTGGACGGGCAGTTGCCGGTTGCCAAGTTCCGCACCATGGAGCAGGTGATTTCGGAATCCACCGCCCGGACAGAGCTGCAAATGCTGCTGCTGACGATCTTCGCCGGCGTGGCATTGTTGCTGGCGGCCATCGGCATTTACGGGCTGATGTCGTACTCGGTGGAGCAGCGCACGCAGGAGATCGGCATCCGCGTGGCGCTGGGCGCGAGCAACGGGCAGATGCTGCGCCTGGTAATCGCGCAGGGTCTGACGCTGGCGGGAATCGGCATGGTGGTGGGGCTGGCGGCGGCGTTCGGTCTCTCGCGCCTGCTCTCGAGTCTGCTGTTTGGCGTCAAGGCCAGCGATCCGGTGGCGTTCGGCGCGGTGGCTGCGGCGCTTGCGACGGTGGCGTGGGTGGCGGCGTACATACCGGCGCGGCGGGCGATGAAAATCGATCCGATTGTGGCGCTGCGCTATGAGTGATCGCGCATAGCGCGCATCTGCGCCAGCGTCTTGCGATGCAGGCGGCGGAGGATGGCTGGATTGAGGCGCATCAGCCACCACGCCAGGCGCGCATAGAACGGAAACACGATGATCGACTCGTTGCGCTCCACGCCGCGCAGGATGGCGCGCGCGGCGTCCGGCGCGGAGACCAGGCGGACGGGCAGATTCTTCAAGAACTCGTCCTTGTTGTATTTGATGCCGATGGCGTTTTCGTAGATGGCCGTGTCGATGAAACCGGGACAAACCACACTCACGCGCACGCCCGATGACTCGGCCTCCGCGCGCAAGGCGGTCGAGAGGGTCACGACGGCGCTTTTGGTGACAGAGTAAGGCGTCAAGCCGGGCTCGCCGACCAGTCCGGCGGCCGAAGCGGTGTTGACGATGTGGCCCGAGCCTTGGCGCAGCATCGCGGCGTAGGCGGCAGTGGTTCCGTAGATGACTCCCCAGAGGTTGACGTCGATCGCCCGGCGCCAGTGATCGAGCGAGAGGTCGCGCACTTCGCCGCCCACGGCGATGCCGGCGTTGTTGAACATGTAGTCCAGGTGGCCGTGCGCGTGCACGGTGTCTTCGACGAGGCGCTGGACATCATCGGGGCGGGTGACATCGAGCGTGGCGGCCACCGCGCGGCCGCCGATTGCGGAGGCCACCGCCTGCGCGCCTTCACTGTTGATATCGGCCACGACGGCGATGGCGCCGCGGCGGGCGAGCTCTTCGCAGAGCGCTCGGCCGATACCTGAAGCGCCGCCGGTGACGATGGCCACCCGATCGCGGAAGGACATCCGGGCATTTTAGCGCGCCGGTACCCATGCGGCCTTGCGGCGCACCTCGGGCACCACCGCGATTCCGGCG
>Ga0335078_10013499_pt1 | contig 12104 bp, 14 predicted proteins | sample Lox_Sample_32_FD_206711 | JGI IMG/M metagenome (GOLD analysis project Ga0335078, IMG submission 206711) | Soil microbial communities from Loxahatchee National Wildlife Refuge, Florida, United States - Lox_Sample_3.2 | ecosystem: Environmental > Terrestrial > Soil > Wetlands | place: USA... | reverse complement strand
GCATGTTGGAGATGTAGCGAGACGACAGCCAGTAGGAGCCGAGATGCTCCTCGATGCTCACCGAGTCGCCCGCGCGCAGGCCGAGGTCACCGGAGGCGCGTCCGATCTGCTGCCAGACCTGACCGTTGTCGAGGTACAGGACCATGGCATCCGGCGAGCGCTCCAGTCGGGCCACGCGGGCCGTGAGCTTCGCGGTGGCCGGAACCGCAGCCGGCGCAACCGCGGCAGGTGCAACCACGGAGGGCGCGACCTTGGCTCGAGGTGTCGGCTGGGGCGGGGACAAACGCCTCATCTGCCTGTCGTAGCACGCGAGCCGCCGCGCGGGGTCCGACTCTGCGGTGCAGGCGCGCAGACTCGCGGGCGCGGTCTGTGCTGAGGCGCACACGGGAATGGCAGGGAAGGACAAGAGGCCGAACGACAGCAGCGCGATTCGGCGCAGCCGCGCCAGCACCCGGCGGGGCGGCAGCTTAGGCATCGGGCGCTCTCCGGTGGGTCTCGGCTCGCATGGTGATGGGCGCAGTGTAGCTCGGCGTCCGATCTCATGGGCGGCGGGCGCAGGCAACCTGGCTGCCCTGAGGGCTCTCGCTAGGGAGTCTGCCCGGGCGCGGGGCCGTCCTTCGCCCCGCCGTCCGGCTTGATGCCCATCTTCGGCACGCCAAACTGTCCCTGAAGCTGCGCCAGCTTGGCGAGATCGATGGAGCCCACGATGTTGACGATGGTCAGCTGGCGAGGCTCCGCCGCGAGGATCGCGAGACCCTCGGTCCGATCGCCGTTGCGCAAGAGATAAATGTCGACGTTGCTTCCCTGCTTGAGGTCGTGGGTCGAGACGATCGGCACCCACCCCGGTGCGAGCAGCTGCTCCTGCAGCGCGGTGACGTCGGCCTTGGAATATTCCCCCGGCCGATCGAAGGTGTAGCTGCGCACGTAGATGCCCCTGATTCCCTTGATGAGGTCATGGACCGCGGCGCCGTTGCCGGAGCTGTCGTTGTCGATGACGCCGCTTGCGAGGCCCAGGAGCGACGGGTCGAGTGAGATGTCGACGGACTGGCTCGCCTTCTTCGAGAGCGCGGACAGATCCGGCAGCTGCAGGCGACCGGGATCCGCCGCGAGGGCGAGAGCGGGGAGCGCGAGCAGCGCGCTCAGCAGAATGACGGATCGAAATCGCATGATGGGATTCTCCAGGTTCGGTAATCGGCGGTCGGCTCGCGCGCTGTCAGGTATCAGGGTGTTCCTCGCGAGCGACGGCGGCCCGTACGATGTTGATGTTCTGGCTGGCGATGGCCAGCGCCTGCAGCAGCTGCGTGCGTGCCTGATCCGCTCGCTCAGCCTCGAGCGAGTGCTGCCGCAGTTGAAAAACTCCCACGGCCACGATGATGCAGGCAGCGAGAGCCGCGGGCAGCCAGCGCGAGCGCAGCACCTGTGAGCGCGTGGCGTGCCGCCGCGGCACGCGCGTCCGCTGGCCCACGGCATCCTCCGCCGGATTCGCATCGAGCCGCGAAACCACGCGCTCGGCGAAATCCTCGCCGGGATTCTCACGCCGCAGCGCGCGGCGCAGGGCTTGCTCGAAGTCCTCGCTCATGAGGGTTCTCCTGCGCGGATCGGCAGCCGCAGCTCCTCGCAGCGGCGACGTAAGAGGGCGAGCGATCGCCTCAAATGACTCTTCACGGTGTTGAGCGGCATGCCGAGCGTCTGGGCGATTTCCGGAGGATCGAGGTCCTCCTGGTAGCGAAGCAGTATCACGGCACGGGGCAGGGGTGGCAGCCGCGCGATGAGATCCCTTAGGGATCGCTCGAGCAGCGGATCGGTATCGGAATCCGGACTCTGTGGCTCCGCGACGGTATCGAGCGGCACGGGAGGCGATGGCCAGCGGCGCCTCAGCCGGTCGATGGCCCGGTGGCAGACGGTGCGGCGCAGCCAAAAAAGCAGATGCGCTTCGGATGCGATCTCGCCCAAGTGGCGGTGGACCGAGACGAATACCTCCTGGGCCAGCTCCTCGGCATCCTCGCGCACCTTCACCATCCGCAGCGCCAGCGAATAGACGAGGTCCTGGTAGGCGCGGATCAGCTCGCGGAAGGCGGCGATTTCACCCCGCTGGGCCCGGCGCAGCGCGTCCTCGAGCGAAGCGCGTCCTCCCTCGGCCGTCCCGTCCGCGGCGGCTGCGGGCGGGGCGGCCAAGCTGCTGGCGACCGCTGAGGTAGACGAAGGCCTAGGATCGGCTGGCTCGCCACCAAAACGCTGCGAACAGACCGCCGTGGCTGGGCTCATGGGTTCGGCTTCCACCTCTACCTATACGAGCGGCAGACTGCTCCAGGGTGCAGCCGATCTTCAAGCGGGCCGCGCCCCCGGCCAGGCGGGCCTGCGCAGCCAGAAGAGTCCGGTGCGGATGGTGAACGAGCCATCGGACTCGATCTGCAAGGCCTGCCGCACTTCCTGGGGTGCCTCCTGCAGCAGCGAGCGGATGACCGCGACCCGATCAGCGGGCGTCGCCATCCGTCGCACCCATGAGGCGAACTCGAGCCGGGTCGGCCATTCGGCGCGCTCGAGCTCGACCAGATGGGCGGACCAGAGGAGCGCGCGCCATTCCGCCACCGAGCGATTGCGCACGTGCGAAGGATCGCGCAGCAGCTCGATGCTTTGCAGGAACGTATCGACGAGCGGGTTTTCGTGACCGAGCGCATCGATGACGAGCGCATGACCGCCGGGCTCGAGCACGCGGCCCATCTCCTGCACGGCCGCCTCCAGTCGCGTCCAGTGATGAGCGCTGTACCGGGTGCACACCAGCGGGAGGGCAGCGTCCGCGAACGGCAGCGATTCCGCGTGTCCCTCCCGCGTCTCGATCTGATGCAGGCCGCGAGCGCGAGCCGCGCTCGATACGGCGGCCAGCATGCCCGGGGAGGGATCGAGCGCCACCATACGGCTGACGTGCGGCGCGAGCGCGAAACTCAGATGTCCGCCGCCACAGCCGATGTCGAGCGCCTGAGCGGCGGCCGGGAAGATTTGTGCGGCGAGCGCCTTGGCGCGTTCGAGATCGGGGCCGGCCGAGTGCACGGCGCTCGTCAGGTAGGCGTGGCTGCGCGGATCGAACTGGCTGCGAACGGTCTGCTCGTGGGTGCTCATGGCTGGACTGGCCGGCGTCTCGCTCAGTCCGGCCTCGCGGCGAGCGGCACGTGGCGCGGCTGGCTCGCGACGCGGGCGAGCCAGGAACGCACCTGCGGATACGGCGCGAGATCGAGCTGCGCCTCGTGTGCCACATGGGTGTAGGCGTAGAGCGCGATGTCCGCGATCGAGTAGCGCTCGCCCACGAAGAACTGCCGCCCCGTGAGTTGCCGTTCCATGACACCGAGTGCCGCACGGCCCTGCTCGAGACGCTTCGGCAGCTCGGCGCGCCGCGGCGAATCCTCCGGCAGGTGTTTCAGAATAAAGCGGGGCGTCGCCACGTACGGCTCGTGGCTGTACTGCTCGAAGAACATCCATTGCAGCACCTGCGCCCGCTCGAGTTTTTCCGTCGGCAGATAAGGCGTGCCGTCCGCGAGGTACCAGAGGATGGCGTTCGATTCGGCGAGGCAGTTGCCGTCGCCGAGCTCGAGGGTCGGAATGCGGCCGTTGGGATTCTTACCGAGAAAAGCCGCCGTACGCGTGGCGCCCTCGAGGATGTCGAGCTCTTCCCAGCGATAGGCGCGATCGAGCTGCGCCAGGAGCAGTCGGACCTTGTAGCCGTTACCGGAATCCAGATAGTCGTAGAGGATCATGACGCTCGCCCGAGCCGCTCCAGGGTCAGGGGATCGTACTCGCCGGCGAAGTACTTGCGTAGCGCGTCGAGGAAGACGCCATCATCCGTGGTGGCCTGGGCGAAGAGCGTCATGCACGAGCGGAACTTGAGGTGGTCCGGATGGCCGAGGATCTCCTCGATGTCGCGACCCTCGACCTCGTTGACGAGCCGCGTGCACTCGCGCAGGCGCGGGCCGAGCACCGGATGGGCGAGATAGGCTTTGGCCTCATCGCGCGAGGCGATGGCGAATCGCCGGGCCATCGGACTGTGGCCCAGTCCCTCCAACTGCGGGAACACGAACCACATCCAGTGGCTCGCCTTGCGGCCCGCGCGAAGCTCCTGCAATACCTGCCCGATCACGGGCTCCTGCGCCTGCACGAAGCGCTCGAGGTCCGCTTCCATCAGAGCGCATCGTCGCGGGCATGGCGACGCCACGACAGCAGCGCGATGGCCAGGCCTACGGCGGCACCGGCCGATGTCAGGACGAGCGGCGTCTCCGCTCCGACATGTCTCTGCAGCCAGGGTAACCCCAGGCTGACGGCGGCACCGGTGGCGAAAGCGGCGCCGATCATGGTCCCGAGTGTCCTGCGCTTCAGCCGCACATAACGGGCCTCGAGGCGCGCGAGCTGCGCGCGCTCCTCGCTCTCCATCCGCAGGCGCAGCTGCGCCAAGTCCGTCTCGCCCGCACGGGAGAGCGCGGCCTCGAGGCGGCGGCGGAAGTCCTTCGGCACCTGAGGCGGCGGCAGAACCCGCCCGAGCGCGCGATCCAACAGGCGATCGAGCTTGCCGGCGGAAGTCTCGGATTCGTTCACGATGCATCCTCCAGCCACTGACCCGGATCATCGAGTCCGCGGCGCTGCAATTCCCGCGCGAGCGCCGCGCGGGCGCGATGGAGACAGGTCTTCACGCTGCCTTCGGGGCAGCCGAGCATGAGCGCGACTTCGCCCACCGACCGCTCCTCGAAGTAGTAGAGGACGAGCGGCCGGCGCAGCCGCTGCGGCAGGCGGTCCACCATCGCCCGCAACTGATCCGAATCCGATGGCGACACGCGGGGGGCGGCGGTCGCGAACGGCTCGACGGCTGACTCGAGATCGCTCCGGTCCGCCGGGTGGCTTGCCCGCAGCTGCGCCAGCGCCGTCAGACAGCGATTGCGGGTGATCGCGTAGATCCAGCTCGAGAGCGCGGCGCGGCCGTCCCAGTTCGCAAGCGACTTCCAGACCCGCACCAGACTCTCCTGCGCGACATCCTCGGCCCGGGCACGGTCGCGCAACAGCGCGCAGCAGAGCCGGAAGACCTTGCCTTCGTAGCGCGGCAGCAGCAAAGCGAACGCGCGCTCGCGCTGCCCCCGCTGCAGCAGCTCGACGATGTCGCTGTCCCGGATTGCGGCGCCGGCTGCCGCGGCCTGCATGGATCACCTCGGCTATTGATACCCGCCCATGGGAAAATGGGTTTCAGCGCTCGCGCCGATCCGCGCTTGAAACCGATTCCCGCTGTACCGGGTATCAATCGCGACCCACCGGCCTGAGCGAGCCTCCATGAACCTAGAGACCCTCGGCATGAATCTCCAGACCGCCATCAGTGACCTGATTCCCCTGCTGATTCCCATCATCGCCATCGTCTTCGGAATCGGCTGCGCCATGTTCGCGATGTATCTGGACTTCCGCAAGAAGCAGCAGCTGATCCAGCTGCACCACGCCGAGCGGATGGCGGCCATCGAGAAAGGCATCGAGCTGCCGCCGTTGCCGCCGGAGGCTCTCAGCGGCCGGCGCGCCAGCGTCTCCGACCCCGCGCGTACTCGGCGCGCAGGGCTGATTCTGCTGTTCGTCGGCATCGCGATCACCTTCGGGCTGTGGGGGGGCGCGGGCACGGGGAACACCACCTTCTGGTGGGGCTTGGTGCCAACCGGGCTCGGCGTGGCGTTGGTGCTGGCCGCGATGCTCGAAACCCGCGAGTTGCCGCGCTCAGACGAGCCGCCGCATTCGAACCTGCGGGGTCATGAGTGAGACGCCGGGTTCCGGTCTTCCCCGGGCCGGATCATTTATCGGAGACGCGACTACGCGCGGCTCGCCACCTGCCGCAGCGTGCGACGGCTCAGCCGCGCTTCGGCCCACTGTCTGACCCGGCGCGCGTCCGCGGTACGCGTGTACTTGCCCCAGGAGTCGAGCAGCACGATGACCACGGTGCGGTGATCGATGAGCGCCTGCATCACCAGGCAGTGGCCGGCGGCGTCGGTGAAGCCGGTCTTCTGCACGACGATGTGCCAGGAGGGGCGGGCCACCAGATAGTCGGTGTTGTGGTAAGCGACCCTGTGACGGCCGGAGCGGATCGTATAGCCGCGGCTGGTGGAGTAGCGGCGGATGACGGGGCTTTGGGCCGCCGCCATGACGAGCTTGGCGAGGTCGGCCGGGGTCGAGGTATCGCGGCTCGAGAGGCCGGTCGGCTCGACGAAATGAGTATGAGTCATCCCCAGGGCGCGGGCCTTGGCGTTCATGGCGTGAATGCAGGCCTCGAGCCCACCCGGATAGTTGCGCGCCAGCGCGTGGGCTGCCCGGTTCTCCGATGCCATGAGCGCCAGGTGAAAGAGCTGTGCACGCGTGAGTCGCGTGCCCACTGCAAGGCGCGAGAAAGCTCCCCGGCCGATGGCACGGTCGGCGGAGGTGACCTGCAGCCGCTCATCGAGGGGTTGGCCGGCTTCGGCGACCACCAAGGTGGTCATCAGCTTGGTGATCGAGGCGATGGGGACGGGTGCATCGGCGCGCCGGGCGTAGAGCACCTTGTGGTCGGTGGCATCCAGCACCAGCGCTTCGCTCGAGCGCAGGTGCGGCTGCAGACCTGCACGCCGGTAGCCGTGATGCCGGTAATGGCGATGATGGCGGTAGTGGGAAATCGAGGCTAGATGCAGCGGCGCCGCAGCGCAGGCGGCCGAGCCGATGAGCAGCAGGCAAGCCCACGCGAACTTGAGACCGGACCCCATTTTTCGGTTTTCTCCTCGGTCGATACCGAAACCAGCAAAGCACGATGCCCGCGTCGCCGCCGTGACGCACGGCATGTTTCGGCGTCATCCGACCGGAAGCCTACAACAATGTTATGCACTCAGGCTACGCCGCGAGGGGAGGTGCGACCTGCACCCGGTTGCGACCGAGCCGCTTGGCGGCATAAACCGCCCTGTCGGCCTGCTCGATCAACGCCTGTCCCCACACACCCAACGGATGACTGCTCGCCACTCCGATGCTGCAGGTGAGCTGAATCGGCGCTCCGTGCCCCTCGATCAGCGCCTCCGATACTCGCTGTCGGATACGCTCGGCGATCGGTTCCGCCGCAGCCGTATCGGCGCCACTCAGCACCACCACGAACTCCTCGCCCCCGTAGCGGCCGATGACGTCCGACTGGCGAAGCTCGGCCTGAATGGGAGGGATGATCGCTGCCAGGCAGGTATCACCCGCGGCGTGTCCGTAGGAATCGTTGATGGACTTGAAGAAGTCGAGGTCGAGGAAGAGCACGGACACCGGCAGGCCGTTCGTGCGGGCGTGTCGGCAGGCGGCCTCGAGCTGCTCGAGCAACGAGCGGCGGTTCAGGACCCCGGTGAGCGGATCGGTTTTCGCCCGCCGCTCGGCCTCCGTAAGCGCGTAGCGCTGCTTGCGCAGTCGGTCGGCCACACCGAGGGAGGTCAGGATGGCGGCAGCCACCATCGATCCCGCGAGACCGTGATAGAAGAGTGCCTCGTTGCTCGCCGCGCGGCTGAAAAGGAGCCGGGCCGAAGTCGCGATCGAGAACGTCTCGAGCAGCACCCAGGCGCAAAGAAACCAGCCCGCCGCCCGGTTACCCCGTCGCCAGGAAAGAAAGGCGACCACCAGCACGAAAATGCCGCCACCGAGGAACATCAGGTTGCCGATCCGGGCCACGGCCGGCCCGAGACCCACCAGGCGGCCCACGTTCGCCACCGCGAGTGCCGCGAATGCCAGGGCCAGCCAGCCGAACGTCCGGTAGATCCGTGCGGAGGTATGGCGCAGGTCGGCGATTTCGCGGGCGAAGAGAACCGCCACCGCGCCGCTGAGGGCCACCGGAACGTTCCAGGCATAGGGGGCGAGCCCACTGCCGGCGGCGAGCCCGGGCCAGCGAAAGCCTTCGCCCGAGAAGTAGGCGAGATAGAGTGCCTGCAGGGCGGTCATGCCGGCATAGAGAATGAAGAGCTGATCGCCCAATACGAACCACATGGCCGCGGCCGCGAGCGCCAGGGCCGCCAAAGCCCCGCAGGCCAGTGAGATCACGAGGGAATGCCAGGCTCCGCGCGCCAGTACGTTCTCGAGTGTCGAGGCCCTGAAGTACACCCGATCAGGCGCCGCCTCATCCGCCTGCAGGCGGGCATAGAGCACCCGGCCGGCCGCGAGTCCCTCACCTGGCACGCGAAAAGCCGCCTCCTGAGTTCCGCCGAACTGCGGCAGCAGCGTGACCTGCTCGAGCGGCTCGGCCGTCCCGCCGCCCTGCGGATAGACTTCGATGTGCAGATCGCCGCTCGACACCACGAGGATGACCGGGATGGCCGGGGGCGCGATGCTGCGCAGCACTCGGAGCCGCACCCAACGGATACCGGGGGTCTGGGGGAGCGAAGCCTGGGAGACCGGCGCTTCCCAGCGCCCATCGAAGGTGGCGCGGGTCACCGCCTCCGCAGGCGGCTCGGGGCTCGCGGGGACCAGCGCCTGCACCTCGAGCGAGGGGCCGGCAGCCGCCGCGAGGGCCGGCGGCGGCATGGCCAGGGCAGCCCAGAGCAGGAATGCCCAGAGCAGGAATGCCCAAAGCCGCAATGCCTGGAGCGGTAACGCCCAGAGCATCGGTCTGGCCCGGCGGTGAGTATCACCCCGGCAGGGAATGGCAGCTCGAGACACGGAGGAAGCAGCGCCTTTTCGCCGGCGATCAAGCCTGGGCCGATCGGCCCCTGACGCAACCGGCATCATCGTCGCAGGGAAGCGGCTGCGGCGCAATCTCGGCCGTGAGATGGCGCGCGGCCAATCCTCTGAGAGCCCCCATCGAGAGTGGCCGGTACATCGGGATACGGTTGACACTCTCGGCCCCCCTACCTAGAATCGCCGGCCTTTCTCGGACCGGCCCGCATCATGCCGGTACCCGGAACCGCGAGACCGATACCGGGCCGCCGAGCGAGCAGCAGGCGGCCCGGTCTTTCTTTCACCCTGGAGACAGAATGGCGACCACGGGTCAGCTCATCCGGCAACCCCGCCGGACGAAGGCAGAGAAGACGAAGGTGCCGGCCCTCGGGGCTTCACCCCAGAAGCGCGGCGTCTGCACGCGCGTGTACACCACGACGCCGAAGAAGCCGAATTCCGCTCTGCGCAAGGTCTGCCGCGTTCGCCTGACCAACGGCTACGAGGTGACGAGCTACATCGGTGGTGAAGGCCACAACCTGCAGGAGCACTCGGTGGTCCTCATCCGCGGCGGCCGCGTGAAGGACCTGCCGGGCGTGCGCTACCACACGGTGCGCGGCACGCTCGACTGCGCCGGTGTCGGCGAGCGCAAGCAGGGTCGCTCCAAGTACGGCGCCAAGCGCCCCAAGAAGTAAGAGGCTCAAGCGATGTCCCGTCGTGCCCAGGCGCCGGTCCGCACCATCCTGCCGGACCCGAAATTCAACAGCGACATGCTGGCGAAATTCATGAACGTCGTCATGAAGGACGGCAAGAAATCCGCCGCCGAGCGCATCATCTACGGTGCGCTCGACCGCATTGCCGAGAAGACCGGCAAGAAGGGCGCCGAGGCGATCGAGGTGCTCTCGACCGCGCTCGACAACGTGAAGCCCGTGGTCGAAGTCAAATCGCGCCGCGTGGGCGGCGCGACCTACCAGGTGCCGGTCGAAGTGCGGGCCACTCGCCGCCAGACATTGGCCATGCGCTGGATGATCGAGGCTGCTCGCGATCGCAGCGAGAAGTCCATGGCGTTTCGCCTCGCGCACGAGTTGATGGATGCCGCCGAGAACCGCGGCGCCGCCGTGCGCAAACGCGAGGACACCCATCGCATGGCGGAGGCCAACAAGGCCTTCGCGCACTACCGCTGGTAGCCGCCGGCGGTCTGCACGGCCGGAAGGCTGCAAGAGGATAGTTCACCGTGTCACGCGCGACGCCCATCGAGCGTTATCGGAACATCGGCATTTCCGCGCACATCGACGCGGGAAAGACGACGACGACCGAGCGCATCCTCTTCTACACGGGCGTGTCGCACAAGATCGGCGAGGTCCACGACGGCGCGGCCGTGATGGACTACATGGAACAGGAGCAGGAGCGCGGTATCACCATCACCGCCGCGGCGACCACCTGCTTCTGGAAGGGAATGGATAACAGCTTCCCCCAGCACCGGATCAACATCATCGACACTCCCGGGCACGTCGACTTCACGATCGAGGTCGAGCGGTCGCTGCGAGTGCTCGACTCCGCCGTGGCGCTGTTCGACTCGGTGGCCGGCGTGCAGCCGCAGTCGGAGACCGTCTGGCGGCAGATGAACAAGTACCAGGTGCCGCGTCTCGCCTTCGTCAACAAGATGGATCGCGCCGGCGCCAATTTCCTGCGCGTCGTCGACATGATCCGCGCGCGGCTGCGCGCCAATCCGGTGCCCATCCAGTTGCCGATCGGCGCCGAGGACAGGTTCGAGGGCGTCATCGACCTCATCCGCATGAAGGCCATCTACTGGGACATGGAAACCCAGGGCATGCGCTTCGAGTACCGCGACATCCCGGCGGAGCTGAAGGCCGAGGCCGAGGAGCACCGCGCCAAGATGATCGAGGCGGCGGCCGAAGCCAACGATACGCTCATGCAGAAGTACCTCGAGAGCGATGCGCTCACGGACGAGGAAGTGCGCCAGGGGCTGCGCGAGCGCTCGATCCGCAACGAGGTGGTGCTCTGCCTGTGCGGCTCGGCCTTCAAGAACAAGGGCGTGCAGGCGCTGCTCGATGCCATCATCGAGTTCATGCCCTCGCCGATCGAGATGCCGGACGTCAAGGGCATCGATGACCGGGGCAATCCCGCCACGCGCAAGGCGGGCGATGATCAGCCGTTCTCCGCGCTGGCGTTCAAGCTGCTCAACGATCCTTTCGTCGGCAACCTGACCTTCTTTCGGGTCTATTCCGGCGTGCTCAACTCCGGCGACACGGTGTACGTGCCGACCAAATCCAAGAAGGAGCGGATCGGACGGCTGCTGCAGATGCACGCCAACGACCGCAACGAGATCAAGGAAGTGCGCGCGGGAGATATCGCCTCGGCCGTGGGTCTGAAGGATGTGATCACGGGCGACACGCTCTGCGATCTCGAGAAGGTCATCACGCTCGAGAAGATGGAGTTCCCGGATCCGGTGATCTCGGTCGCGGTGGAGCCTAGAACCAAGGCCGACCAGGAGAAAATGGGTCTCGCGCTGCAGCGGCTCGCGAAGGAGGATCCGTCCTTCCGCGTCCACACCGACCAGGAGTCGGGTCAGACCATCATCTCCGGGATGGGCGAGCTGCACCTCGAGATCATCGTCGATCGCATGAAGCGCGAGTTCAAGGTGGAGGCGAACGTCGGCAAGCCGCAGGTCGCCTACCGCGAGACCATCCGCGCCTCGGTCGAGCAGGAAGGCAAGTTCGTGCGCCAGTCGGGCGGTCGCGGCCAGTACGGCCACGTGTGGTTGAAGCTCGAGCCCAACGAGACCGGCAAGGGCTACTCCTTCGTCAACGGCATCGTCGGCGGCTCGATCCCGCGGGAATACATCCCCGCGGTCGACAAGGGTATCCAGGAAGCGTGTCAGACCGGTGTCATCGCCGGCTACCCGGTGGTCGATGTCAAGATCACCCTCTTCGACGGGTCGTACCACGACGTCGACTCGAGCGAGATGGCGTTCAAGATCGCGGGCTCCATGGGCTTCAAGGAAGGCTTCCGACGTGCGAAGCCGGTGCTGTTGGAACCCATCATGAAGGTCGAGGTGGTCACCCCCGAGGAATACTCGGGCGATGTGATCGGCGACCTCAATCGCCGTCGCGGGCAGATCCTGGGGATGGACGAGCAGCCTTCGGGCAAGGCGATCACCGCCGAGGTGCCGCTGTCGGAGATGTTTGGTTATGCGACGACCGTGCGCTCGATGAGCCAGGGTCGCGCGACTTTCACCATGGAATTCGCCAAGTACACCGAGGTGCCGCCGAATATCGCGGACGGCATCATCAAGAAATAGACTTTCAAGGTAGCGAGCAGTCATGTCCAAAGAGAAATTCGAGCGTACCAAGCCGCATGTGAACGTGGGGACGATCGGGCACGTGGACCACGGCAAGACGACGCTGACGGCGGCGCTGACGAAGGTGATGGCCGAG
>Ga0335078_10013498_pt1 | contig 12104 bp, 8 predicted proteins | sample Lox_Sample_32_FD_206711 | JGI IMG/M metagenome (GOLD analysis project Ga0335078, IMG submission 206711) | Soil microbial communities from Loxahatchee National Wildlife Refuge, Florida, United States - Lox_Sample_3.2 | ecosystem: Environmental > Terrestrial > Soil > Wetlands | place: USA: Florida... | reverse complement strand
CTGAGCGGGACGGGATCGGTGCGTACTGCGCGAGGCTCGTGGCTGAGCTGACCGAGCAGGGCCACGAGGTTGGCGTAATCTCGGCTCGCCCGTCGCCCGGTGCGCCGCCCGAGGTGATCGCCTCGGTGCCCGGCGCGGTGAAGCGCGGCCTCGACGTCGCCGTAATCAGCGCCCGCGCGTTCGCCCCCGACGTCGTCCACGTCCAGTTCGCCGTCGCCGCCTACGGCCCGCGGCTCCCGGCTGTGCTGCGGCTGATCGACCGCCTGCGCGCGGAGGGCATGCCGGTCGTGATCACGATGCACGAGGTGACCCGTGACACGCAGCGGCTGCGGGCAGCGGGTCGGGCGCTGTACCGGCGCGTCGCCCGGCGGGCCGACCAGGTGATCGTGCACACCGACATCGCGAGGACCGCGTTCGAGCGGATCCTGGCGCAGCCCGTCGGTGCGGCGCGGACAATCGCGCATCCGCGCGCGGAGCTGCCGAGCTCGGCGATCACGCCGGTGCAACTCCGCCACCGCCACCGTCTCGGCGACGCGCCGGTCGTCCTGTTCTTCGGGTTCATCGACGTCGACAAGGGCCTCGGCGATCTGATCGCGGCGGTGGGGCTGCTGGCGCAGGACGACGCGTTGGACGGCGCGCGGGTCGTGGTGGCCGGCGCGGTCCGCAGGCGTTTCGGCGTGTTCCGGATCTTCGAGCTGCGCGACTGGCTGCACCTCCGGTCGGTCAGGCGCCAGGTCGCCGCGTTGCGGCTACAGACGCGGGTGTCATTCACCGGCTTCGTGCCCGATGACGAGGTTCGGGCATGGTTCGACACCGCAGCCGTGGTCGTGCTGCCGTATCGCCGCAGCGAGCAGAGCGGGGTCGCGAGCCTCGCCGCGGCCGCCGGGACACCGCTGCTCACCAGCAGCGTCGGCGAGCTGGCCGCGATGAGCTCGGCCGAGCCGGTCCCGCCCGGCGACCCCCGGGCGCTGGCAGCCCAGCTCGATCGCTTCCTGCGGACCGGCCCCGGCTCGCGCGAGCCGGCGCGGCCAGGCGACCTCGCAAGCCGAGAACGCAGCCAGCACGGCGGCGACCTACCGGAAATCGCGGCTCAGACGACGCTTGCCTATCGCGAGCTCGTGGCCGCCCCACGACCGCTGGCGGCCTGAATGAGCGCCCTCGCACTCCGTTTCCGTGAGGCCGCCTGGCCGGCCCTGCCGCGCGACCGCGAGCGGATCGCCTCTGGTCTCGGCGGGCTCGCCGGGCTCGCGCTGATCGCGGCGCTCCTGCCCCTGCGCGGCTCCTGGGCCGTCGCCGTGGTGCTCGTCGGGCTCGTGTTCACTGTCCCGGGCGTGCTCGCGCTGCGCGCGATCCGGGTTTCCGAGGAGGCCGTCGTCTCCTACCCGCTGTACATCCCGGCGGCCGCCCTGTTCGTGGTGATGGCCGGCGGGTTGGCCGGCGATCTGCTCGGCCCGATGCTCGGAGCCGCGAAACCGCTTCAGGGCGACACGGTCGCGGTCGCCACGCTCGCGATCTCGCTCGTCTTGTGGCTGATCGGACTCGCGCGCTCCGACGCCGCCCGCGTCCCGTGGCGGACGCTGTTCGCGCGACCGAGCCTGCTCGCCCCGCTCGCGCTGCCGGCGCTGGCGGCGGCCGGCGCGCTCCTGCTGACGAACGGGCACGGTTCGTCGGTGGCCAAGCTCGCGGCGATCCTCACCCCGTGCGGGCTGCTGCTGTGCCTGGCGTTCGCCAACCACCTGACCCGGGCGCACGTCGCCGTGCTGCTGTTCGCGTGCTCGCTGGCCGCCGAGTGGGCGTTCTCGATCCGCAGCCAGGAGATCGTCGGCTTCGACATCTCGACCGAGATCCATATCGCCCAGCACACCGAGGCGCTCGGCATATGGCGCTCGGTGCACCACAACGACGCGTACGGCGCAATGCTGAGCATCACCGTGCTGCCGAGCGCGCTCGCCGCACTGACCGGGTGCTCGCCGCTGATCGCGTTCAAGGTGCTGTTCCCGGTTCTGGCCGCGCTGCTGCCGGTGTCGGTCTTCCTTGTCGCCGAGCGCTTCATGCGGCGGCCGTTCGCGGCCGGGGCGGCCGCGCTGATCGTCGCCCAGAGCTACTTCTTCCAGCTGATGCCACAGCTCGCCCGGCAGGAGATCGGGCTGGTGTTCTTCGCCGTGCTGGTCGCGGCGCTGCTCGACGGCCGGCTGCGCCGCGGCCCGAGGCTCGCGATCGTCGCGGCGATGGCGGCCGGCCTGATCGTTTCGCACTACTCGAGCGCGTACCTCGCGATTCCGACGATCGTGATCGCGCTCGTGGCGCAGGCCGTGCTCGACTCGGGCCTGCGCCGGCTTCCGCGTCCGTCGGCGCCGTTGCTGTGTGCCGCGATCGTGCTGATCGGCGGCGCGGGGATCTGGTACGGGGCGGTCACCCACTCCTCGAGCAACCTGACGTCGTTCTCGTCCGCGCTGGAGAAGAAGGGGTTCGATCTGCTCCCCAATCAGAAGGGCAACATCGTGGCCACGTACCTCGGCGGCAACGAGATCTCGAGCGTGAGCGGCCCGCGGTTCGAGCGGCTCGCGGTCCGCGACTATCACGACAAGGCGTCGTACATCGTCCCGTTTCGGAGTGCGCGTGAGCAGCGCTACCAGGTGCGCTCGGCGACCGTGCCCGCTCCCCGCGTGCGGGTCCCGGCGGCGATCAGTCTGCTGAAGCTGCTGACGATCGCCGTCGGCCAGCTGCTGCTGGCGTTCGGCGTGATCGGCGCCGTCGCCATGACCCTGAATCGCCGCAGGCCAGGCCGCGGCCTCCCGAACCAGTCGGTGCGGCAGGTAGGGGTCCTCGCGCTCGCCACCGTCGGCGTCCTCGCGCTTGTGCGCTTCAGTGGCACCGCGGCGGCGGCGTACAACCAGCAGCGGGCGCTCTTGCAGTCGCTGATCCTCCTCAGCCTGCCGGCCGCGTGGCTGGCGCAGCGCTTCGTGGGCCGGCTGCGCGCCGTCGGTCCGCCGGTGGCGATCGCGATGGCCCTCGGACTGTCGCTGCTGTTCGCCTACCAGGCGGGCGCCACGAGTGTCCTCACGGGCGGTCCGACGTCGCTGAACCTCGCTCACAGCGGCGAGGACTTCGAGCGCGAGTACACGACCCCTGCAGAGCTTGCGGGTGCACGGTGGGCCAGCGACGAAAGCCAGCGGGCGATTCTGTATGCGGACCGCTACGGGCAGCTGCGACTGTTCGAGAGCACCGGCCGGGTCGCCCTCACCGAGCTGACCCCGCTGACGCTCGACCACTACGGGTGGGTTTACGGGACGCGCACGAACACCGTGCTCGGCCGCGCCCGCGGCCAGGTCGGCAACTTCGCCTCGACGTACCAGTGGCCGGGCGCGTTCCTGAACTCGCACTTCAACACCGTCTACACGAACGGTGAGAGCGAGGTGTTCCACGGATGAGCGCGCTCAGGATCGTCGCGATTCCGCGGGATGCGAACCCGTATCAGGAGCTCCTGTATGCGCCCATGCGCGAGCGTGGCGCCCGCGTTCGGTACGCGTCGGGCCTCACCCCGTCGCGGACGTTGAACCTCCTCCTGCTGCCGCTCGAGTTGCTGCTGAGTCGCTGCGCCGGCTACGGCGTGCTCCACCTCCACTGGGTGTTCGGGTTTCGGTTCACGGGGCCCTCCCGCTCCGAGGCGCTCGGGCGCGCCAGCCGCCTCTGGTTCACGGCGACGCTGCGGGTGGCGCGTGCGCTCGGGATGCGGATCGTATGGACCGCGCACAACGTCCTGCCGCACGAGCCGGTGTTCGACGACGACGTGGCCGCCCGGCGCTCGCTCGTCGACGCCTGCGACGTCGTGATCGCGCATGCGCCCAACGCTCTCGACGAGCTCGAGGCGATCGGCGCCCGGCCGCGTCGCAGCCGGATCATCCCGCACGGTCCGATCGTGCCGGAGGAGTTGCGCACGCTCGCGCCCGTCGAGCCGAGCGCGGTTCGAACGATCCTGTTCTTCGGGCGGATCGCCGAGTACAAGGGCGTCGAGGACCTGCTCGAGGCGGTCGCGTCGCTCGACGGCGGGGTCAACGTCGTGATCGCCGGCGGCTGCTCGGATCGGGCGCTGGCCGACCGCCTGATCACACGTGCTGCCGAGCTCGGCGGCCGTGTCCGGCTCGCGCTCGGCCGCGTGCCCGATGCCGAGCTACGCGCCCTCCTGCGCTCGGCGGACGCGCTCGTGTTCCCGTTCCGCGCTGTCACGACCAGCGGCAGCTTGACGCTCGGTCTCGCCTCGGGCCGGCTCGCCGTTGTCCCCGATCTTCCCGCGTTCTCAGAGTTGCCCGACGAGGCGGTGGTCCGGTACCCATCTGATCAGTCCGGCGGCCTCGCCGCCGCGCTGGCCGAGGTGGCCGCGATGCCCGCCGAGCGGATCCACGACAAGGGCCGCGCGGCCCGCGAGGCCGCGCTGTCGGTCGGGTGGGAGGAGATCGCCGCGCGCACCGACGACGCCATGCGGGACGTCTCGCCTCACGGCTCGTGGCTGGCCGAGTTCCGCGCCAACCATCTACTCGCGGGGTCGGCGACGCTGCTCATCAACACGCTGGTCATCTCGGTGCTCGGGCTGGTGTTCTGGGCGGCGGCGACCCACCTGTACGCCAGCGCGTCCGTCGGCGTGTACTCGGGTATCAACTCGGGGGCCAGCCTGCTCGGCGCCGTGGTCAGCATCGGCTGGCCGCTGACGATCGTGAGGTTCCTTCCGAGCGAGCCGCATCAGCGGCGGCTGGTGGCGATGATGCTCGCCTCGGTGCTGTTGCTCGGGACCGCGATCGTCGCGATCGTCGAGGCCGCGACCGGGTCGTTTCTGTTTCCACTGCTGCACATCCCGCGGACGACGACCGACGCGGCGTTGACGCTGATCCTCGTGGTCGTCGCCGGCATCGGCGCGGTCACCGACGCCGCGCTGATCTCGCAGCGTGCGACGATGACCGTGCTCGTCAAGAACACGATCGGCGGCCTGGCCAAGATCGTGGTGCTGTTCCCGCTCGCCGCGCTTGGCACCACCGGCCTGATCGTCGCGGCCACGGTCGGCGCCGTGCTTGCCGCCGCGCTCGGCAGCGGCGCCCTGTGGCGACTGCTCCCGCCGAGCAGCGGCGAGCCGCGCGACCTGGCCCGCGCCGCTCGCTACGTGCGCTACTCGGCGACCGGCTACGCGTCGGTCCTGCTCGGAATCTTGCCCTCGACGGTGGTGCCGTTGATAGTGCTCGCCGTGACCGGACCCACCAGCGCCGGCTGGTTCGCGATGGCGTTCCTGATCGGCGGCTTGCTCAGCTTCGTGCCTCAGACCGCGGCCCAGGTCCTGTTCGCCGAAGCCAGCCGCGCGCCCGAGCACCTGCGCGTCCAGGTCACGACCGCCGTCAAGGCGATCTACGCGCTGCTGGCGCCGGCATGCCTGCTGATGATCGTGTGCGCTCCGCTGATCATGTCGGTGCTCGGGCAGCAGTACGAGACCCACGCCACCGGCGCGCTGCGGGCGATGGCCGCGGGGTCGCTGTTCCTCGGGGCGACGTACGTGATCGACTCGATCCTGACCGCCGTCGACCGGATGCGGGCGTACTTCGCGATCAACGCGATCAACTCGTTGCTCGTCCTCACGCTGGCGGCGCTCGCGGCCGATCACGGGCTCACGAACGTGGCGATTGGCTGGGCGGTGGCGCAGGGCCTTTCGGCCGCGATCGGGCTCGCGATCCTCGCCGCTCCGCGCATCAGCGGGCCGGCTCGGTTCGCCGCCCGATTCCTCACGACAAGGGTCACGTCGTGATCGCGATGGCCGCCACCAGCGCGTTGTGCACTGCGGCGCTACGCGCCCGCGGCGTGGCGTGCACGTTCGTCACCTGCGAGGGCCGGCTGCCCCGTATCCACGGCGCGGGATCGGTGCAGCTCGGGCGGATCGCCCTGCGCTGCCGGATCGCTGCGGTCGAGATCGGCGCCGAGAGCGGCGGCACGCTCTCGATCGCGGATCGCACGTTCATCAACCAGGGCGCGTCGCTGGTCGCCTCGCATCTGATCGAGGTTGGCCCCGACGTGCGGATCGGAGACTTCGCCGCCGTGTACGACACCGACCATCACCCCGTCGACCAGCTGACCCCGACCACGATCGCACCGGTCAGAATCGAGCAGAACGCGTGGCTCGGCCGCGGCGCGATCGTGCTGCCCGGCTCGGTGATCGGCGCCCACGCGGTGGTTGCGGCCGGCGCGGTCGTCCGCGGCACTGTTCCGGCGCGAACGCTCGTGGCTGGCAATCCGGCTCGTCCGGTGCGCGACCTGAGTGCCGACGACGACTGGCGGAGGCCGTGATCCCGATGCCACTCTCAGGACTGATCGGCTCCTTCTTCGCGGCGAACCGCCGCGCGTCGCGCCGCGTCGCGGTTGCGTTGCGGATCCCCAGCGACAAGCCTTTCTGGCAGGCGTTCGAGCGCGCCGCAGGGCAGCGCCTGCGCGACCTGCCGCCGGGCGCCACCGTGCTCGACCTCGGCGGAGGGCGCCGGTGCGTGTATGCCGGCGCGCTCGAGAGCGCGGCGCCGCTGCGCATGGTGGCGGTCGACGTCGCGCCCGGGGAGCTGGCGCTCAACACCGACGTGAGCGAGACCCGCGTCGCCAACGTGGCCGAGCAGCTTCCGTTCGAGGACGCGAGCGTCGACCTGGTGCTGTCGCGCGCGCTGCTCGAGCACATCGACGGGATCCCGGCCGCGGTGGCAAACATGGCGCGCGTCATGAGACCCGGAGCGAGGACGCTCCATTTCGTTCCGTGCCGGTACTCCCTGTTCGGCCTCGCCGCGCGGCTCGTACCGTTCGGGCCTCTGCTGGCGCTATTGCACAAGGTGAAGCCGGAAACGCGCGGGCAGGTGGAGTTCGAGGTCTTCTACGACCACTGTCATCCAGACGCGATGGGCAACGTGTTCAAGCAGGCCGGCTTCCGGGAAGTGTCGGTGTCAGTGTGCTGGGCACAGCCGGGTTACTTCGAGTCGGTGTTCCCGCTGTTCCTGGTCACATCGGCATACGAGCGTCTCGTGGCGCGTCTGGGTATCAGGCGGCTCGCGGCGTACATGATCGTGTCGGCGGTTCGATAGCGAGGGATGGATATGGAGTTCACAGCTGTGTCAGCCGTACTTGACGGCATACCGAACATGACACGCGACCGTGCACGGCGCGTGTACGACCACCTGGCGGCGACCGACAGCCTCGACGTGCTGGAGCTCGGCACGGCGCACGGGGTGTCGGCGTGTTACATGGCGGCTGCCGTGGAGGAGCGCTCCGGGAGCGTGACGACGGTCGACCACGTCGTGGCGACGCGCCTGCGCGACCCGCAGCCCGACGAGGTCATCGACCGCTGCGGGCTGGGAGATCACGTCGAGCGGGTGCTCGTCGCGGACAGCTCGTACACGTGGTGGCTCGGAGACCAGATCGACGCCAACACCGCCGACGGGACGTGCTGGCCGGCGTACGATTTCGTCTACATCGACGGCGCGCATAACTGGACGATCGACGGTTTCTCGTTCTTCCTGGTCGACAAGCTGTTGCGACCCGGCGGCTGGCTGCTCCTGGACGACCTGGCGTGGTCCTACGGCGCTTCCGGCTCATCGTTCGGTCCGGGACAGGGCCCGGATGCGCTCGGCCTGTCGGCCGCGGAGCGCGCGGACCCGCACATGCGCCGAGTGTTCGATCTGCTGATCGCTCAGCACCCGGGCTATTCGAACTTCCGGATCGAGGACGAGGACTGGGCGTGGGCTCATAAGCGACCGGACGGCCGCCGCTCGGTGGAGCGGGTGACGACGGTGGCGCGCACGCGTCGGGCCCGGGGGGCTCTGCGGCGTGCGTTCGCGCGCGCCTGAGCAACTCGGCGGTCCTGAGCGTTCAGCGTTCGGCCGGACCGCCGCCGAGGCGGTCTCCGGCCCAAGACGAGACGGCCCTCAACACTCCCGCTCCGTAGACGAGATGTTCGGCGAGCGTGAGCACTGGACGCCGCCCGCGATTGCGAGCCAGCGGGACGAGGAGCGCCAGCAACAGCCGCCGGCGCGCGAGCAGGAGGGGAGAGGCGATCAGGAGCAGCGGATACGCCAGCGCCGGGCTGTCGGACGTGAGCAGGCCGCGCCAGCGGCGGCGGTGCTTGAGGTAGAGATGGCCGCGGGCCCGGCCGTAGGAGTACGAGCGCCGGACCTCCTCGCGAAGCCCGCCCCAATCATGCGTGACCCAGGCATCGCGCACGTAGCGAATCCGGTGGCCCGCGTCGATCGCCCGCCAGGTGAAGTCAACGTCCGAGCCGTACCGGAACGACTCGTCGAAGCCGCCCAGCGACGTCAGCACGGACCGTTTGACCGCGAGGTTGATCGTCGGCGCCTCGGTGAGATACGCGCGGTCGGCCAGGCGATCGGTGGCGAGGTCCCTGAGACCGTCGCCGGTCGGCGAGCGGTGCGAGCCCGCGACCACGCTCTCGCCCTCATCGCGGATCGGCGCGCACAGCCGCTCGAGCCAGTCGGGCCCGGGCACACAACTCGCGTCGATGAACACGATCGTGTCGGCGTCGGTGGCGGCGACGCCGACATTGCGCTGATGGGGGATCGACGGCCTTCCGGGAAGCGGAGTGAACGGAATCCAGCGCACGGCTCCGAACCGGTCGCGAATGTGGTCGAAGCGGCCCTGCGAGGCGTCGACGACGATGACCTCGACGTCGCCGGCAGCCATCGCGGGCATCGCGGCGAGCGACGCGATGGTGTCTTGCACACCGGCGTCGGACTTGTTGATAACGATGATCGCCGTGCGCACGGGTCAGGCCTCCGCCATGGCTCGCGCGAGGTAGTGGTCGACCTCGCCGGTCATCGTCGCGACCTCCTGCGCCAACTGCACGTATGCGAACAGGAGTGACTCCGCGTCCCTTCGGCGGACCGCGTGGGTCAGCCACCCGGGATACAGGACCAGCGGTAGGGCGAGCGCCGCGGGCAGCGCGCGCCGGGCGCCGAGCGCGGCGGCGATCACCGCGGCGCCCGTCAGCAGCGGGAACGGGAACACGATCGGCCAAATCTCGGCGTTCTCGATCGCTTGCCGCGCGTTGCCCTGCCCGTATGCCCGGGCGCGGCGGAGCGAGTCGCGCAGGCCGGGGCGATAGTGATGGCGCACACGCGCCGACGGCGCGTAGACGAAGCGCGCGCCGCGCGCGCGCAGGTGGGCGCGGCGGCACAGATCCTCCTCTTCGCCGCCGAACGCGATCCGAGCGTCGAAGCCTCCCATGTCCGCCAGGAAGCCCCGCCGGAAGGCCATGTTTGCGCCGACGACCGAGTACAGCGGCGAGCCGTCGCCGAGCGGCGGAGTCGGCCCGAGCCCGTCACGCAGGTACCTCCGCAGACGAAACAGCGGGTTGGCCGACTCCAGCAGCGCCGCGGGGAGCGGCGCCAGCGGGTTGCGGAGCGCTAGATACCGGAACGTCGGGCTCTCGCGGGACGCGGGCACGGTGTCGCCGGCGACCCCGTCGACGTTCGGATCGGCGAACGGGGCGATCAGCTCTGACAGCCAGGTCCTGGCCGGCTCGCAGTCGTCGTCGGTGAACGCGACGATCGCGCCGGAAGCCGCGGCCGCGCCGGCGTTCCGGGCAGCCGCGATCCCGCCGGCGTCGGCGCCGCCACCATTGGTGCTCACGACCCGCGCGCCCGCGCGTGCGGCGATGTCCGCGGAGGCGTCGGTCGAGCGGTCGTCGACGACGATCAGTTCGAGTTCGGCGCCCCGCAGCTCCTGTGCGCTCACGGCGGCGAGCGCGATCGGGAGCGACCGCGCGCCGTTGTGCGTGCAGATCACGACGCTGACCGTTGGCTCAGGACTCATGATCGAACTCGCTCCGGTACGCCGCGAGGCTCGTCGCGTCCGACTGCAGCACCGAGGCCGAAGCGCCGGCGAAGAAGTAGCCCTGGTAGGCGAACCCGTCGCGGTGCGTGAGGTCGGCGATCGCCTTCACGAACGCCGCATCTCCGCCGGCGCCGGAGGACGACGGCTCGAGTCCCCACTCGGGGATGCTGAACTGCTTGTGGTGGGCTCGCGCGAACGCGAGCACGTCGTCGACCCCGCCGGGCTCGGTCGCGAGGTGGTTCCAGTTGCTGGTGCCGTTCACTGGGTGGCCGGTGTCATAGATGTCGTCGCCGATGTAACTCACGAGTTTGTCGCCTGGGTAAAACGCGCCAAGCGGCACGCTTCCGGTGCCGTTCGCCACGGTCCAGTCGAATTTGAAATGCGCGCCGGGAACGGACAGCATCGCAGCCGCGGTGCGCTGCCAGAGCGCGACCCACTGCCGGCGCGCGGTTGACGTGGAGCCGATGTTGTCCACGAACCAGGTGCCGTTGGGCTCGTTCGACAGGCGGATGATCGCCGATCCGAGTCGGGCGGCGACGAGGTTGTGCGCCAATGCCCGTGCGTAGCCCGCGTAGTGCCCGGCCGCCCCAAGCGCCCTCCAGTCCTCGGATTCCGCCGAGTTCGGGATCAGGCCGAGCGTGACGATCAGCCGGCGTCCCGGCCTCGTGGCCCAGGTGTCCCAGTCGTCGCTCTTGATCGGGTTGCCGATGAACCACGGGCGCTCCCATGCCGACCAGTTCGGGGCGGCGCGGTCGAAGATCACCGCACAGCGTGGTGCGACGCCGAGCAGCTTCGCGGCCTGGTTGAGTCCATCGATCCCGGTCCGGGTGTAGATGCACGCGCTCGGGCCGGTCGGACCAGCCGGCCCCGCAGGGGCTCGCGTGCTCGGCCGCGCGATGATCCATACCGCTATCGCGATCGCAACCGCGATCGCGACTACCGTCCCGGACCGAAGCGCAAAGCGCGCACGTGTTCTGCGTACCCCGGTGATCGCCACCAGTTAAACGTACCCGCGCGCCTGCGTGGTTACTCAGTTGTCATTTCGTGGCGAGTGCCACTAGCGGCGTCGACCGCGAGCACGTCACAACCTATGGCGAGGACGCGACACCTTGCGCTTGTGTGTCTTGCGACGAGCGGTGTGCTTGGGTGGCTTGCGCGTCGTCGGGCGCGTCTTCTTGGCCGGGGCGGCCAGCTTCTTCGCCGGCGGGCGCGTCGCAGGAGCGCTCGGAGGCCGCGCGGGAGTCGTGGGCGCAATCGGGCTCGCGGCGGCCGAGCCGCCTCCTGCGGGCGCGCCGCCCCCCAATGGCGCACCCCCGGAGAGCGGATTGCCTCCCGGGAGCTGGACGGGCGCGGGCGGCGCGCCGGCGCCGCCGGCGGTGGCGTAGCCGCCGTCCCCGAACGCCGCGCGGTACGCGGAGAGGCTCAGCGGCCCGGTCTGGAGTTGCGTGGCCCATTCGTGGGCGTAGAAATACGTCTGGAACGCGACGTCGTTGTCGGCCACGGTCGCGGCGATGTCCTGGACGTAGGTCGGATTGTCCCCTCCCGCGAGATTGGATGAGTCGGGGACCCCGACTCCCCATTCGGGGATCGCGAGCGGCTTGCCGTGCGCCTTGGCGAACGCGATCAGACTCTGGAAACCGCCGGCGCTGGTGTCGACGGCCGACCAGCGCGCGGCGAACGGGGTTCCCGCCGCCACGCCCGAGTCGTACACGTCGTCGCCGATGATGTCGACCACGTCGTCACCGGGGTAGTACTCGTCGAACGGGATGTTCCGGTAGCGGTTGTTGATGCACCAGACGAACTTGAAGTGCGCGCCGGGCACCGAGCGCATCGCCGTGACCGTGTTACGCCAAAACGCGATCCACTCGGCCATGTCCTGGGGGGTGCTGCCGACGTTGTCGACGTTCCACGTTCCGTTCATCTCCCAGGAGAGACGGATGATCGCGTCGCCGACGCCGTCGGCCACGAGGTTCTGCGCGAACTGCTGGGCGTACTGTTCGTAGGCGCCGGCGGCGCCCTGCGCCCGCCAGTCGGTTCCGGCGAGGCTCGACGGGATCAGCGGCTGGCTGATGATCAGTTGCCGGCGGTCGTTCTCAGGACTGTTCCTTACCCAGGCGGCCCAGTTGAGGTCGGGGTCGGGGTGGTGGAGGAACCACGGGTCGACCCACCCGGCCCAGTCGGGGCTGCCGGTGTATACCATCCCGCAGTCGATCGTCTGACGGCCGACCATCGCCGCGAACGTGGCC
>Ga0335078_10013497_pt1 | contig 12104 bp, 8 predicted proteins | sample Lox_Sample_32_FD_206711 | JGI IMG/M metagenome (GOLD analysis project Ga0335078, IMG submission 206711) | Soil microbial communities from Loxahatchee National Wildlife Refuge, Florida, United States - Lox_Sample_3.2 | ecosystem: Environmental > Terrestrial > Soil > Wetlands | place: USA: Florida... | reverse complement strand
ATCAAGCTCGGCGCCAAGAAAGACGGCACCATCACCGCCTGGGAGTCCAAGTCCTGGGCCACCGGCGGCATGGGCGGCGGCGGCATGCCTCCCATTCCGTACGTCTTCACGGAGATTCCGAACAAGCGGCTCAACCACACGGCGATATCCACCAACACGGGAGGCGCGCGCGCCTGGCGCGCTCCGAACCATCCGCAGGCTACGTTCCTGACCTGCGCGGCGTTCGAGGACCTGGCGGCCAAGCTGCACATGGATCCAGTGGATTTGTTCGCCAAGAACCTCAGCTACACGTCGCGCGCCGAAGTGTATCAGGCTCAGTTAAATAAGGCCGCCGAGTTAATGGACTGGAAGAAGCGCTGGCATCCGCGGGGCGAGGGCAGCGGCTCGGTCCGGCAAGGCCTCGGCGTGGCGATCAACACCTGGGGCGGCGGCGGGCACGAGAGCCAGTGCCGCACGACCATCAATCCGGATGGATCGGTGCTGCTCGAAATAGGCACGCAGGACCTGGGCACCGGAACGCGCACGGTGATCACCATGGTGGCGGCGGAAACGCTGGGCATACCCATGGGGGCCATCACGCTGCATATCGGCGACAGCCACTATCCGCCCGACGGCGCGTCCGGCGGTTCGACGACCGTGGGAGGCGTTTCGTCTTCCACGCGGAAATCAACCATCAACGCGCTGGACAAGCTATTCGCGGTGGTCGCGCCGGCGCTGGGAGCTTCGCCGGACCAGCTTACCGCGGTGGATAGCCGCATCGTGGTGAAGGGCAATCCAGCAAAGAGCATGACCTGGCAGGACGCCTGCCGCAAGCTGGGCACGAACAAGATCTCCGAGATGGGCGAGAACAATCCGCGCAATCCCGGCGGATTGAACTCCAGCGGCGTAGGCGGCATCGAGATGGCCGATGTTTCGGTGGATACCGAGACCGGCATTGTGAAGATGAACAAGTTCGTGACCGTGCAGGATTGCGGCTTGATCATCGATCCCACGACCGCCGATAGCCAGATTTACGGCGCGGCCATCATGGGCATCTGCGGCGCGCTCTACGAAGAGCGCATCATGGATGAACAGACGGGCATCCAGTTGAACCCCGACATGGAGTTCTACAAGCTGGCGGGCATCGCGGACGTGGGCGAGATCGTGGCGCACCTGGATATCGCGCCGGAGCATGACAAGCGGGGCGTGATCGGCTTGGGCGAACCGCCGGTGATCGGGGTGATCGCGGCCATCAGCAACGCGGTCGCCAACGCCATCGGAGTCCGGGTGCCGGACGTGCCGCATACCCCGGACCGCGTGCTGGCGGCCCTGGAAAGGAGGAACGCATAATGCAACCCTTCGAATATGCGAGCGCCACAACCGTTCATGAAACGGTCGGCTTGCTGGGCCCGCACTGGGGCGACACGGTTCTGCTGGCGGGCGGCACCGACCTGATCAGCCTCATGAAAGAGGATCTGGAAGCGCCGCGGCGCGTGGTGGATATCAAAAACATCAGGGAACTCGGGGGTATCGGAAGGCACGACGCGGGTTACCGGATCGGCGCTACGGTGACGTTCGACGAACTGGAGCGGCATCCCGAGATCCGGCACGCTTACCCACTGCTCTACGAATCAGCGCGCGGCGTCACCAGTCCGCAGATGCGGAACATGGGGACGGTGGCCGGGGATTTGTGCCAGCGGCCGCGCTGCTGGTATTTTCGCAACGGCTTCGGCCTGCTGGGCCAGGACAAGAACGGCCAGTCGCTGATCCCGAACGGCGAGAACAAGTATCACGCCATCCTGGGCAACAGCGGTCCGGCATACTTTGTCAGCGCTTCCAGCCTGGGTCCGCCGCTGGTGGCGCTGGGCGCCAAGATCCGGCTGGTTTCCGCATCCGGCGGCCGCGACATGGATGCGGAGAAGTTCTTCGTCACGCCGGAGAGCGCCAGCAGCCGCGAGATCGCCATGCTGCCGAATGAGCTGATCACCGAGATTCTGCTGCCGGCGCCGGCGCGGCATAGCGCCACCTATGAAGTGCGGCAGAAGGAAGCCATGGATTGGCCGCTGGCCACCGCTTCGGTGGTTCTCCACATGACGGGCCACACGGTTTCGAAGGCGCGCATCGTGCTGGGACACGTCGCGCCGACGCCCTGGGTGGCGGACCAGGCGGCCCAGAAACTGGCGGGCAAAACCATCACCGAAGCGCTCGCCACAGAGGTGGCCAAGGCGGCGCTCGAAGGCGCCAAGCCGCTCAGCCAGAACGGGTACAAGGTGCAGCTTGCGCGCGTGGCGGTGAAGCGCGCGCTGCTCAAAGCAGCCACGGGAAGGGTATAGTATGGAACGCCCCGGATTGACCAACATTGGCATGGACCGGTGCCAGGACCTGAGCTGGAAGGGCCAGTTCATCAGCGCCGAATGGGATCCCACGGTGCAGCACAGCAACGACCGGCTGTTCTGGTGCCATCGCACGTACAACTGCCTGGGGCCGGACGGCAAGCTGGTGGACGACTACGAGTGCAACCCGGCGCGGGAGTGTTATAAGGCGCTCTAGCGCCTGCGGCGCCGCCCTGGTGCGCGTAGTCCCCGGAACCTTCCGCACCGGCTATAATCGAATACATAAGGAGGGCATCTGGGATGCACCGATCTTTCGCGTTGGCCGTCGTGTTTGTCGCGATGGCTGGTCTGGTTTTCGCCGGCGGGATTCCGTCGCACGAGATCTACGGCAACTATATAGAGGCGCGCACGGCAGACGTTTACACGGGTCCGTGCTTCGCCAATTCTGAAGTGGGGCTTACTGGCAACCTGGCGGTGATGGGCTGGAAGGTGACCAAGGGCTCGTGGCAGGGCGTGAACCTCGACGGCCTGTCGGTGGTCGGCGTGGTGCGCGCGCACCACACGCTCGGCGATGTCTACGAATCCGCGTATCCGGTGAAGGCGGTCCTGATCGTCGACAGCCGCGCCAACCCCGAGCAGCGGCTGGCGCTCGAGAGCTTCGCCAAGCACATGACTGGCGACCTGTTGCAGGACGTGGTGCGGGTGGACTACCAGCCGATCGAGTTGAGCTTCGCCAACAACGACATCCACAGCATGCGCGCCACGTTGACGGCCGGGAACCTGGCCGAGATCTCGACGCGGGCGCTCAAGGAGAGCGACGAGATCTGCCACAACGAGGAAGTCTGGTACCGGCCGCTCAGCAAGGTCAGCCACGCCATGCCGGCCTATTCTCTGGCGGACCGCTTTGACGGCCAGGGGTTGGGCACGACCTGGAGCAGCCCGTACAAACGCAGTTCCTTCGTCGCCACGTTCGTCAGCCGGTCTGAGTAACCAGACAGGCAGGGGCTAAAGTCTCGCTGTAAATAGGCCGATCAGATACGTGCCGGAGTGTGGCACGTCGCATGGCCTGGAGACACTTTTGCGCTGGTCTGCTGCTGCTCTCGTGCGGCGCCGCCGCCGCATGGGGGCTCGATCCGGCCAGGCACATCGATCAATACGGACACGACACCTGGACGGGGCAGGATAGGTTACCCGGCGAGGCGGTCTACCAGATCCTGCAAAGTCCCGATGGATATTTGTGGTTGCGAACCTCGGCCGGCCTGGTGCGATTCGACGGCGAGCGCTTCGCCACGATCGAGCCGGCGGTAGGCGGCCACGCCATCAATGAGCCGGTGAAGGCGATCGCCAAGAGCGCCGACGGCGAGATCCTGATCCGTTCCATCTCCCGGACCCTTGTCTACAGGAGTGGTGCGTTCTCCGACTACCGCCCGGCGGCGGCGCTGCCGGACGGAGACATCCGGAAGATCTATGAAACGCGGAAGCATGAGCTGTTTCTGGGGTCCGACAATTTCATCTACCTGATCGGGGAACGCGTGAAGTTGATCCGCAACCGCACAAGTTGGATTAATGATTTTCTTGAAGATAACCGGGGAACATTATGGATCGCCGGTGTTAAAAGTCTATACAGTTACCGGCAAGGGCAACTGTCGCCCTATGCGAACACACAGAGCGGCGCCACCGCTCTGGCGGAGGACCGGCATGGTCGGCTTTGGGTGGGGTCACTGAAGGGGTTGTACGTGATCGAGAACCGGAGTCCGGTTCTGGAGCGGGTAGCAGCGGGCCAGATACGCGGCGAGGTAAATGCCGTGCTGAGCGACCGTAGCGGCAATCTGTGGGTGGGAACTTCCGCGGAGGGCCTGTTGCGGCTCAGCGATGGCGTGGCGTCCGGGTTCACCCCCCAGGATGGCCTGACCGACTCCAAGGTCTTGTCGCTCTATGAAGACGTGGAAGGCAGCCTGTGGGTAGGCACGGCTAGCGGACTGGACCGTTTCCGCGACACCAAACTCACCACTCTCACTGCCAAGGAAGGTCTTCCGCGGGATGAAACCTCGATGGTGATGGGAACGCGGGACGGCAGCGTTTACGTGATGTGTCCCGGCGCCGGGATGGCGCGCATCAAGGGCGGCAGAGTCTCGAGCATTACCACGAAGGATGGCTTGCCCGGCGTATACGGGAGCGGCTTGTTCGAGAGCCGGGATGGCAGCCTGTGGATGGGCAGCGCGGGCTTGATCCGCTACAAGAACGGCAGGTTCACGTTGTACACGGGCGGGCACCTCTCCAAACACTGGGTTTCGGCAGTCAGCGAAGACGATGAAAGTCTGATTTTTGGGACGGATGAAACGCGGGTATTCCGGTTCGTGAACGGCCAGGTGCGTCCCTTCACCATTCACGGTCAGCCGACACCGCTGTCGGGTCCCGGTAACTACACATTCACCATCTACCGCGACGCGGCCGGCACGCTTTGGTTCGGGACGGTCGCAGGGCTGTTCAAGTTCGCGCGGGGAGAGCCGCCGTCGCGGGCCCGGCAAAGCCAGGTGGCTTTTCCGGTGACGTCCATTTTTGACGACCACCAGGGGAGTTTGTGGCTGGGCGGCAGGACCGCGGGTTTGACGCGCTTCGACATCCGGGACGGCCGCGTCACGCACTACACGAAGCGGGACGGCCTGTTCGACGATTGCCCGTCAGCGATACTTCCCGACGGCAACGGCAACCTTTGGATCAGCACCTCGAACGGCATCTTGGTGGCGCGCCGGAAGGATCTGGACGATTTCCGGGACGGGAAGATCTCCTACGTCCACACGAAGCGCTACGGAACCCAGGATGGCATGAAGACCAGCGAGGCGTCGGACCCGGCGAAGCAGCCCGCCGGATGGCGTTCCAGCGACAGCCGGCTCTGGTTCAGCACGCGCAAGGGCGTGGTGGTGGTAGATCCCAGACACCTGTTGCACAACAGCCGCGTTCCGCCCGTGGTGATCGAGAAACTAGTGGTGGACGGCCAGCACGTGCGGCCCAGAAACGGCCTGCGGCTGAACCCCACGGACAGCCTGGAGTTCCATTACACGAGTCTGAGCCTGCTGGTTCCCTCGCGGGTGCGCTTCAGGTACCGGCTCGAAGGTTACGACCGCGGGTGGGTGAATGCTGGCGGCCGGCGGGTGGCCTATTACACGAACCTGCCTTCCGGCAAATATCGCTTCCAGGTGATTGCCTCCAATAACGACGGCGTCTGGAACGAGACCGGAGCCGCGCTGAGCTTCGAGCTGAAACCGCATTTCTACGAGACTGCATGGCTGCGGGTCTTGGGCGTGCTGGCGCTGATGCTGGGTGCGCTGGCGGGGCAGCGGATCTACACGCGGCGGTTGCGTAAGCGGGCGGCCGAGTTAGCACGCCTGGTGGATGAACGGACCAGGGATCTGCAGGAAGAGCGCGCGTTTCTGCGGCAGGTGATCGACATCAGCCCCAACGGCATTTTCGTGAAAGACCTGGACAGCCGTCTCACGCTGGTCAACCGGGCTTTCGCCGAAGCGCGGGGCCAGCCGATCGAGGATTTGGTCGGAAAACCGGATGCGGAAGCTCTGCCCGACCAGGAAGAGGCGGCGGGTTTCCGGCGCGCGGATCTCGAGGTGTTCCGCACCTTGCACGAAATGACGATCCCGGAAGCCAAGCTGACCAGCGCCACTGGTGAGGTGCGCTATCTGCGGGTGGTGAAGCGGCCGCTGTTCGACCGTCCAGGCCAAGCTACGCACCTGTTAGGCGTGACGATGGACATCACGGAATTACGGCAGGCGCGGGAAGCCGCCGAAGCGGCCAGCCGCGCGAAGAGCGAGTTCCTGGCCAATATGAGCCACGAGATCCGCACCCCCATGAACGGCATAGTCGGCATGACCCTGCTCGCGTTGGACACCGAGCTTACCGCCGAGCAGCGCGAATACCTGGACATGGTGAAGAGTTCGGCCGACGCGCTGTTGACGGTGATCAATGACATTCTGGATTTCTCGAAGATCGAAGCCGGAAAACTGGACCTGGAGGCGGTTCCATTCTGTTTGCGCGAACACCTGGCCGAGAGCGTGCGTCCGCTGGCGGTGCGGGCGGAGGGGAAGGGCCTGGAGCTGACCTGCGATGTGCGGCCGGAAGCGCCCGAGCTGGTGGTGGGTGACCCGGGCCGGCTGCGGCAGGTGATCATCAACCTGTTAGGCAACGCCATCAAGTTCACCGAGCGGGGGGAAGTGGGAATCACAGTGGCGGTCGAGGAGCAGTCGGGCGGGCACGCGGTGTTGCATTACAGTGTCCGCGACACCGGCATTGGCGTGGCGCCGGATAAGCACCAGGCCATTTTCGAGGCCTTCTCGCAGGCGGACGGCTCCACGGCGCGCCGCTTCGGAGGCACCGGCCTGGGATTGACGATCTCGGCACGGCTGGCGGAAATGATGGGGGGGAGGATCTGGCTGGAGAGCGAATTCGGGCGCGGAAGCTGCTTTCACTTCACCGTACGCGCGGGCTTGGCGGAAGGCACCGTGGCGCGTCCCGCAGACCAGGTACGGCTGGCGGGCTTGCGGGTTCTGGTGGTGGACGACCACCCGCTCAACCGCCGCGTCCTGGGAGAGATGCTGGAGCGGTGGGGCATGCGACCGGCGCTGGCGGCGGGCAGCGCGGAAGCCGTTGCGTTGTTCGAAGACGCCCGGCGCGGAGACTGTCCGTTCGACCTGCTGCTGACGGACGCGCACATGCCGGATGAGGATGGCTTCGCGATGATCGAGCGGCTGCGGCGGGAACACGGGCTGCGGGGAATGAGCGTCATCATGCTGACCTCGGCGGGCCAGAGGGGAGACGCGGCACGTTGCCAGGAACTGGGGGTGACGGCTTACCTGACCAAGCCGATAATGCAGCCGCAGTTGCTGGACGCCATCCTTGGCGCGTTGGGTACCAAAACCGGGGGCGCCGAGGCGATGGCTGAGAAGACCGCACTGGGCCAACTGACGGGCCTGCGGGTGTTGCTGGCTGAGGACAACGCCGTAAACCAGAAGCTGGCCTGCCGGCTGCTCGAAAGGCGGGGCCACACCGTGATGGTGGCTGGAAACGGACGCGTGGTGCTCGATTTGCTGAGCCGGGAGCAGTTCGACCTGGTGCTGATGGATGTCTCGATGCCCGAGATGGACGGCTTCGAGACCACTGCTGCGATCCGGGCGCGCGAAAACGGACCGGGTGCGCACATTCCGATCATCGCTATGACCGCCCACGCGATGAAGGGTGACCGGGAGAAATGCCTGGCAGCCGGAATGGACGCCTACATTTCGAAGCCCGTGCAGGCCAGGCAGCTATTCGCGGCCATTGAGGAAATCGTGCTTTCTGCGTGAAGGGCCGTCAGACGAGGGCGGGGGAGTTTTCCCGCGCGGTTGTGAAGGGGGCGCGCAGGGTTTCCCAATCCAGATCTTCGGGCGCGCGCGGCCGGGCCAGCAGGAAGCCCTGAGCCTGGTCGCAGGCCGCGGTGCGGAGCGCGTCAAACTGCTGCCGGGTTTCCACCGCCGCGGCGACCGTTTGCAGGCCCAAGCCGTGCGCCAGCGTGACGATGCCCCGGATCAGCGGCAGCACCTCCGGATGCTGGCCGATATCCTGGACAAACGCACCGGCGATCTTGATGGCATTGACGGGCAGCCGATGAAGGTAGCTGAAGCAGGAGTAGCCGGCGCCGAAATGATCGATCCAGATTTGGATGCCCAGGCTTTGGATCTGCCGCAAGGTAGCCGCGACATTTTCGAAGTCGCGCATGAGTAGAAGCTCGCTGACCTCCAGTTTCAAGCGCCGGGGATCAGCCCCGGTCGCTTCGATGGTGCGCCGCACCATAGAGACAAAGCCGTGCCGGGCCAGTTCCACAGCCGAAGCATTCACGGAGACATCCAGGTCCCATCCCCGCCGTGCCCAGGCGGACGCCTGCCGGCATGCCTGCGCCAGCGCCCACTCGCCGATGGGAATGATCGATCCGGTGGCTTCGGCAAGCGGGATGAACACCTGGGGCGAGATGGCGCCGAGATCCCGGTTGTTCCAGCGGAGCAGCGCCTCCGCAGCGGTCATGCGGCCGTCGGCCAGCCGGAAGACCGGCTGATAATGCAGTGTAATCTCGCCCGCTTCGAGGGCGCACGCCAGCTTCCGCTCCATCTCGAGCTGGCTGCCGGAGGCCTGGCGGAGATTCTGGTGGTAGAACTGGAATCCGTTGCGGCTGCGTTTTTTGGAGGCATACATGGCCGCGTCCGCATTTTGTTGCAGGCGGTTCATATCCAAGCCGTCATCCGGATAGATGGTGACGCCGATGCTGGCGGAAACCCGCAGGGAATGTCCGGCGACCTCGAAGGGCTTCTCCAAGGCAGCCAGGATGCGGGCGGATAAGCCGGCGGCTTCATCGCCGGTCTTCAGGCCGCCGGCCACCAGAGCGAACTCATCGCCGCCCACGCGGGCCAGGGTGTCGCCCTCGCGCAGACAGGCTTTCAAGCGGAGGGCCAACTCCCGCAGGAGGAGGTCGCCCACCGCGTGCCCCAGGCTGTCGTTGACTTCCTTGAAGCGGTCCAGGTCAATACAGAAGAAGCCCACGCGCTCGGAGTGCCGGCTGGCGTAATGCAGGGCTTGCTCCAGGCGGTCCGCCAACAGCACGCGGTTGGGCAGGCCGGTGAGCGGGTCGTGGTGGGCCTGGCGCGCGAGGTCTTCCTCTAACTGGATTACACGCACGGCCGCGCGGATGCGGGCACGCAATTCTCCGGCGTGAAACGGCTTGGTGATGTAGTCATCGGCGCCGGCGTCCAGCGCGGCCACGATATCATCCTGGTCGGACCGCGCCGAGAGCAGGATGATGTACACGTAGCGGGAGCGGCTGAGGGCGCGCACGCGGCGGCAGATCTCAATGCCATCCAACCCGGGCATCATCCAATCGAGAATGGCCAACTGCGGGGCGGCTTCCCGCTGGAGGAGATTCCAGGCTTCGTCGCCGCTGTGCGCGACGACGACGTCATATCGCCAGCGGGTCAAAAGTCCCTGCAACAGATTCTGGATAACCGGGCTGTCTTCGGCAATCAGAACTTTCATAAGGGGCGGCCGGGCTATTTAGGAGCCGCCAATGGGAGTATCGGACAAGACGCAACACTTCAGGAGGGCACTAAAGTACTGGCGCGCGGGAGCCGATTGGATGCTTGGGTGGACACCATGCTGGCGGGAAGAAACTGCGCATTTGACTTGGACGAAGCGCTCTCGATCGCGGATGGCGACCGGGCGCTGTTGCGGGAGCTGGTGGACGTGTTTCGGAGCAGCTATCCAGGCGAGCTGGCATCCATCCAGGACGCCATTCGCACGGGGGACGCGGAAGCCTTGCGGGTGGCATCCCACCAACTCAAAGGCGCGCTGGGCGCGCTGGCAGCCGGTCCAGCGCGCGAGACGGCGCTGCAGTTGGAGCAGATCGGGCGCGTGGCGGATTTGAGCGGAGCCGCGGCGGTCTACGCGGAAATGGAGCGGCAAGTGCGGGCGCTTGACGCGGCGCTCTCGGCGTGGGGATGATTGGCATGAGGTCCATTTCATGCAATCCGCACTCCCGCGGCCTGGCTCAGCCGCGACGATCGTAGCGGTTCTGTGCGCGGCTGGCTTGTTCGCGCAGGCAGAACCACGGCCGCTGCCGCACATCGTTCAGAAAGACGGGCGCTACGCCCTGTTGGTGGACGGCGCACCGTTCCTGATGCTGGGCGCGCAGGTCAACAACTCGAGCGCCTGGCCGGCGATGCTGGGCAAGGTTTGGCCGGCCATCGAATACCTGCACGCCAATACCGTGGAGATGCCGGTCTACTGGGAGCAGTTCGAGCCGGCCGAGGGACGCTTCGATTACGCGGTTGTCGACACGCTGCTGAGCCAGGCGCGCCAGCACGGCGTGCGGCTGGTGCTGCTGTGGTTCGGGACGTGGAAGAACGGCAGCGCGCACTACATGCCGCTCTGGATGAAGCGCGATCCGGCGCGCTTCCCGCGCATTAGCGGCGCGAACGGCCGCCCGGTGGACTCGCCCTCGCCCTACGCCGCGGCCACGCTCGCGGCGGACAAGCAGGCCTTCACCACGCTGATGCGACACCTGAAGGAGACCGATCTGCGTCACACGGTGATCATGGTGCAGGTGGAAAACGAAGCCGGCACCTGGGGCAGCGTGCGCGATTATTCGCCGGAGGCGCAGAGGCGATTCGAAAGCCCGGTGCCGCCGGAACTGCTGGATGCGCTACACAAGAACGCGGTGCGCCGCAATGCGAGCTGGCGGGAGGTTTTCGGAGCGGACGCTGAGGTAGCGTTCCACTCCTGGTCGGTGGCGCGCTTCGTCGGGCAGGTGGCCGCGGCGGGGAAGGCGGTGTATCCGTTGCCGCTCTATACCAACGCCGCGCTACGCGATCCGCTGACGCCCGGGCCGCCGGGAAGCTATGAGAGCGGCGGACCCACCGACAACATGATTCCCATCTGGAAAGCGGCGGCGCCGGCGCTCGACCTGGTGGCGCCGGACATCTACCAGCACGACCCGGCCCGGTACTTGAAGGTGCTGGAACTCTACAGCCGGCCGGATAATCCGCTGTTCGTGCCGGAGACGGGCAGCTTTCCGAGCTACGCGCGGTTCTTTTTTCCGGCGCTGGATCGCGGCGCGATCGGCTTCTCGCCTTTCGGAGTCGATTACACGGGCTACTCGAACGCGCCGCTGGGCGCGCCGCGGCTGAACGAAGAGGCGCTGGCGCCGTTCGCGCTGAACTACGAGCTGATCGGGCCCATGATGCGGGAAGTCGCGCGGTTGAACTTCGAGGGCAAGCTGCGCGCGGTGGCGGAAGAAAGGGACGAGCCGCGGCAGACGCTGGAATTCGGCCCCTGGAAGGCGGTGGTTTCGTATGGCGTGCCGCCGTTTGGTCCCGGCCGGGAGCCGAAGGGCAATGCGCAACCGATCGGCAGGGCGTTGATCGCGCAACTCGGCGCCAACGAATTCCTGGTAGGCGGATTCTTCTGCCGGGTCGACTTTCAGGCGAGCGATACCCGGCCGGCAGGCAGGCAACGCGAGTACTTGCGGGTGGAAGAGGGCCACTATTACGGCGGCACGTTCCAACCGCTGCGGATCTGGAACGGCGATCAAACCGACTGGGGGCTGAATTTCAGCTCCGCGCCGCAGGTGCTGCGAGTGCTGCTGGGCACCTACTAAGATAGGCCACAATTTTCCGCATTTTCCTCTTGACTGTATTATATAACTAGTACACTATATTAATAGATGACGCAAAGAAAACCGTTCAGCTTCCGGCTGGATCCGGAGAGTGGCGTGCCGGTGTACCGGCAGATAATCGACCAAGTGCTGGCGGCGGTGGCGGCGGGAAGGCTGCCGGCGGGCGAGCAGTTACCCACGGTGCGGCAGGTGGCGGTGGACCTGGCCATCAACCCGAACACGGTGGTGCGGGCGTATCGCGAGCTGGAGATTCGCGGCATGCTCGAAACGCAGCAGGGCACCGGCACGTTTGTCGCGACGCAAGAAGTGAAGGAGGGCGAAGGCGAACGCCGCCGGCGGCTGGGGCAATTGGTGGCGGAATTTGTGGCGCGGGCCGGCGGCGCGGGATTCACAGTGGCGGAACTCAAGGAGCAACTCAATGATTTTGAAACCAAAAACAAACGATGAAGGGTTCAGCACAGGACAGAAGCTGCCCATCAGCAGCGTAGGCGCCGCGCTCGGCGTTCTATGCATCGCGGCGGGGGCGGCGGTGACGCTCACGGGCGGCCAACGCGCGCCGGCGTATGTAGGTGTGGTGATCGGTGTGT
>Ga0335078_10013496_pt1 | contig 12105 bp, 8 predicted proteins | sample Lox_Sample_32_FD_206711 | JGI IMG/M metagenome (GOLD analysis project Ga0335078, IMG submission 206711) | Soil microbial communities from Loxahatchee National Wildlife Refuge, Florida, United States - Lox_Sample_3.2 | ecosystem: Environmental > Terrestrial > Soil > Wetlands | place: USA: Florida... | reverse complement strand
TGTCATGCCCGCGTTCGAGCGCGATCAAGTTGATTTGGTCAAGGCATTGCTGACCGGCGCAACGGTGCAGAGGGCGGCCGAGCACACCCCTGCCAGCAAAGACGACATATTCCTCTACGGTCTCGTTCTGGTCGTCGGTCGTTTGACCGAGCCCTGGCAACTCATCCGCATCGCCACGCGCGCAGCCGCAAGCACCGACGAGTTTCGCGTTGCGGAAACGCCTTTTGCCGTCGCCGTCAATATCGTACTTGGCGACCTCGAATGTATGATAAGCGATTTACAGAGCGGCCTCAAAGTGCGTCGCCGGGTTGCCCCACTGGTGCGGTCGATCTGCGCGGCGGTGCGTGGAGTAGACGCAGAACTAAGCTTTTCGATCGGTTCACCTTGGAGCCGTCGGTTCGCTGCTATCCGCGGCGCGCTCGTCGATGCACTGAAAGCAGGAATTGACTCGGCGCCGGTGCTCGCTCGCCGCACCCTGCGCCCGCGCGCCGCCAAGGACGTCGCTCCCGGCTCTGTGCTTGATCCGAATGAGGTGAGCAACGCGGAGATGCAGCTCGACCTCGTCGACGCCTGCCGCGAATATGCTGACGAGCTCGGCATGGGCGACGGCAGCATGCGCGGCTATTCGGAACTGCAACATTATCTTGAGGGCGCCGCAAAAATATTGCTCGATTCGCTCCGTCACGCCAATGACGCCGATAGGCCGTTCCGGGAATCGCAAATGCAGGCAGCCGTCAGATTTTGCCGGATCATATTCGGCGCGGATTATGCGGGCCTCTTGGCCAAGGCCGCCGAAATGGCGATGCGACAATCGAGCGAGGCCGAACGCGCCCGCGCATAATGTGTGGCGACGCCGGTTGAACATCCGGCATCGGATCGCGTGGCTCGCTGGAATAAAACGGGACCGCATATCCGCCAATACTTGAACGAATGAATAGCGCTCAATTGCCGCGCCGTCGTTCCCATTGCGGCCGCAATGGGGCCGTGATGATGTAATTACGCGGCCGGCCAGAGGGACGCTGCACTGCGTTTCCCCATAGATGTGCGGACAGGATGATGGTTCTGTGGGTCGTTTTTGCGTTTATGACGGCGGCGGCGATTTTCGCCGTATGCTGGCCTTTGCTGCGGGGGCCCAGAAAAATTACCGATGGCAGCGATCTCCTCGTGTACAAAGATCAATTGCAGGAAATCAACCGCGATCGCGCCAGCGGCCTGATCGGCGAGAGCGAAGCCGAGGCTGCTCGGCTTGAGGTGTCTCGTCGGCTTCTTGCCGCCGCGAACACGTCGATAACAGCAAAGGCGCCGGCCGAGAGCGGTCCGCGGGTCGTCAAGCGGCGTCGCAGTGCAATAGTAACCGCGGCAGTCATCTTATCGCTTGGAGTGCCGGGACTTTATGTCGCACTGGGCTCACCCAATATTCCGGATGAGCCTGCTTCTGCGCGGCTACAAACTCCGGAAGGTCAACAATCAATCGCCGGACTTGTCAGCCAAGTCGAAGCACGTTTGGCGCGCAATCCCAACGATGGTACGGGGTGGGAAGTGATCGCGCCGGTTTACCTGCGGCTCGGCCGCTTTGATGACGCGGTGCAAGCGCGCAAGAGGTCGCTGCTGCTGAACGGCGAAACGGCGACGCGCCAAGCCGATCTGGGCGAGGCGCAAGCGGCCGCGGCCGACGGCATCGTAACGGCTGATGCCCGCGCGGCATTCGAGCGTGCCGTAGCCCTTGATCCTCATGAAGCTAAGGCGCGCTACTTTCTCGGCCTTGCCGCCGAACAAGACGGAAGGGCCGAAGATGCGGCTTCGATTTGGCGCTCATTACTTGCGGAGGCTCCATCCGGCGCAGCCTGGACGAGCTTTGTGCGCGGGGCGCTGGCGCGCGTGAATGGCGCCCCTTCAGGCAAGGCAGGTCCGACTGCAGGCGACGTTGCCGCCGCCGCCAATATGGGCGAACAAGATCGTCGTGAAATGATCAGCGGCATGGTTGCGCGCTTGGCCGATCGCCTGCGCGACAACGGCGCCGATGTCGACGGCTGGCTCCGCCTTGTCCGCGCTTACGCGGTTCTGGGGGATCGCGACAAAGCTAAAAGCGCGGCTGCTGATGCAAGGCGCGCCTTGGCGGACCATCCCGAGGACCTAAGACGCATCAATGAGCTGGTCAAAGGGCTCGGCCTTGACGGGTGAACCGCCGAACATGCTCGGACGGCGAGCGCGGCCATGACACGCAAGCAACGACGCCTTTCTTTGATCGGCGCCGGCCTCGGCGTCCTCGCGATTGCCGTCATCCTCATGCTCAATGCGTTCAGAGATTCGATAGTTTTCTTCAATTCGCCAAGCGACGTCGAGGCAAAACACATCGCAGCCGGTACGCGCATCCGGCTCGGTGGATTGGTAAAAGCTGGCTCTCTCTTTCACGGCAATGATCTGAGGGTCCGCTTTACAGTCACCGACGGCAACCGCGAAATATCCGTCGCATATCAAGGTGTGCTGCCGGATCTATTCCGTGAGGGACAGGGTGTGGTGGCTGAGGGTGCACTCGATGGTGCAGGTTTATTCAATGCTGACACCATACTCGCTAAGCATGACGAGACGTACATGCCAAAGGAAGTCGCCGACGCCTTAAAAAAGGCCGGACATTGGAAAGACGATTACGCGCAGCGCAGGGTCCCCGAGGGAGGAGGCAAATGAAGTCAAGGCGCTCCCCGCCGTTTCCCATACGGTGCTCGTCCGGTTCGAAGGTGAAGGGCGGAAGCGGCAGCCCAGGCCGCGGAAAGAGAGACCGGGCATGATTGCCGAACTCGGCCATTATGCCCTGATGCTGGCCCTCGGTTTGGCTCTTGTTCAGGGCTCGATGCCGATTTTCGGCAGCCGCAGCAACGACACAGCGCTCATGACAATGGCGAGTGCGACGGCGCTCGCCCAATTCGTTTTCGTGGCCGCCGCGTTCGCGGCGCTCGCCGCTTGCTACGTCACCTCGGACTTCTCGGTGCTTAACGTTTACGAGAACTCGAATTCGGCAATGCCGTTGCTCTATCGGCTTACCAGCATCTGGGGGAACCATGAAGGCTCCATGATGCTGTGGATTCTTATCCTCGCTCTTTTCGGTGCACTCGTCGCCGCTTTCGGCAACAATTTGCCGCTCAAACTCAAAGCCAATGCGTTGGCCGTGCAGGCTTGGATCGCAGCCGCCTTTCAGCTTTTCATCCTGCTTACCTCTAATCCTTTTCAGCGTATTGCGGACGCGCCGTTTGAGGGTCGCGACCTCAATCCGATTCTGCAGGATCCGGGATTGGCCTTCCATCCACCGTTCCTTTACCTCGGTTATGTCGGTTTCTCCATCGCCTTTTCCTTCGCTATTGCAGCGTTGCTTGAAGGCCGCATCGACGCGGCATGGGCGCGTTGGGTTCGGCCATGGGTGCTTGGCGCTTGGATGTGCCTGACGCTAGGGATCGCCGGCGGCTCGTTCTGGGCCTACTATGAGCTCGGCTGGGGCGGTTTTTGGTTTTGGGATCCAGTCGAAAACGCCTCGTTGATGCCTTGGCTCGCTGGTACTGCCTTATTGCATTCCGCCGTCGTTATGGAAAAGCGCAGTGCGCTCAAGATCTGGACTATCCTTCTCGCCATCCTCGCTTTCTCGCTTTCGTTGATCGGGACGTTCTTGGTGCGGTCCGGGGTGCTCACTTCCGTTCATGCATTCGCAAACGATCCAAGGCGCGGCATTTTCATTTTGGCGATCCTCGTCATCTTCATCGGCGGCGCCTTGTCGCTCTATGCATGGCGGGCGCCGCTCCTCAAACAGGGCGGACTGTTCGCGCCGATTTCGCGGGAAGGCGCACTCGTCCTGAACAATTTGCTCCTGACATCGGCATGCGCAACGGTTTTCGTCGGCACGCTTTATCCGCTGGCGCTTGAAGCGCTCAGCGGAGAGAAGATTTCCGTAGGGCCGCCGTTCTTCAACGCGACATTCGCTCCGCTGTTTATCCCGCTGCTCGTCGCCATGCCGTTCGGCCCGCTGCTCGGGTGGAAACGCGGCGATCTGCTCGGTGCCGCGCAACGTTTGGTCGTTGCGGCTATTCTTGCCGCTATCGCTGTAGCCGCAGCGTTCGCGCTACAGCGCGGCGGCCCAGTGTTGGCGCCGTTTGGCGTGGGCGTCGCGATCTTTGTGATGGCCGGCGCGGTAATTGATATCGCCGAGCGTACCTTGGTACTGCGCATACCGCTCGGCGCCGCACTGCGTCGCGCGGCCGGACTGCCGCGTTCGGCGTGGGGTGCTGCTTTTGCCCATTTCGGAATTGGCGTAACGCTCTTCGGCATCGTTGCCGTAACCGCATGGGGAAGTGAGCGCATCGCGGCGCTGAAACCAGGCGATACGATCGAATTGGCGCATTATCGGCTTACCTTCGATGCCTTGTTCAAGCGCGCCGGCGCCAATTATCGGGACTCGGTCGGACATTTCAGCGTCCGCCGAACCAGTGGCGATTTGATCGGAGCACTTGAGCCAAGCCGGCGCATGTTTCCTAGCCGCGACGTAGCCACCACCGAAGCGGCGCTGATGACGCGCGGTGTGAGCCAGCTTTACCTGTCAATCGGCGATCCCACCCCACAGGGTACGGTGCCTGTCCGCTTATACTTCAAGCCGCAGGTGCTGATGATTTGGCTTGGCGCTTTGATCATGTTCGCCGGCGGCGGCCTGTCGCTTTCCGATCGGCGCTTGCGGGTTGGGGCGCCGCGATCGGCAAAAGCGAATGCGCCTTTGCAGACGGCGAAGTGAGCGCTGTCGTGAAGCGGACTATCAGAGCGCGGCAAACGCAAGCGGTCGTGGCCGGGTTGTTATTGACGCTCGCCTTTTCGCTCTTTGCTGCGGTTCCGCTTCGGGCAGTCGAATCAAACGAGATGCTGGCGGATCCCACATTGGAAGCGCGGGCGCGCGCGCTATCCAAGGAATTGCGTTGCCTCGTTTGCCAAAATCAATCTATTGACGATTCGGAGGCGCCGCTCGCTCATGATTTGCGCGTTATCGTACGCGAGCGTTTGAAAGCCGGCGACACCGACGGGCAGGTGGTGGATTTTCTCGTTGCCCGGTATGGCGAATTCGTCCTGCTCAAGCCGCGCCTGTCGTGGCACACGTTGGCGTTATGGGGGGCGCCGCCGGCAACCGTGCTGCTCGGGGCCGCAATCCTTGTGGTTATCAGCCGCCGCCGGCGAATCGCGCCCGTCCAGGAAGCCGCGAATCTGACATCGGCGGAAGAAGCCAAGCTGGCGGAATTGTTACGCGATCAGACTTAGGCTGCTGGGCGGGGCTTCTCATTCCGGCTTGCCAAACGGCGGCGCGAGCGCTGCCGCACACGCCGACCGGCTGGCGGGTTCCTTTCTGCCAACATTACCAATTTTTAATATGCACGACAGCGCGCGGTAAGGCGCGACACTGCACATATCGCAGCAATGGAAGGCCTCGGCGCCAGGCAAGGGCTTTCGCGGGCCAAAGGGGACAGAGCTGAATTCGGAGATGGTTCGGAGATGGTAATGAACGGTAACGAGCAGCTTTTGCGCCGCGCTTTGTCTGCGCGCCGCGCCGGATTATTGGCGACGACGGTCGCGGGTGTTGGCGTAGCAGCGCTATTTCTCACGCCACACTTGACGCCCAGCGGGGCCTTGTTTGGGAAACCGGCGTACGCCCAAAATCTTTCGCAGCAAGCGCAGCAATTGCCGCAACATCCCGTCGGGTTCGCCGATATCGTCGCCAAGGTGAAGCCGGCGGTGATCTCGGTCCGGGTCAAGATGGAAAGGGTTATGCCGGGATCCGATGAAGAGCCGCTTCCATTCCCGCCTGGATCGCCATTTGACCGCTTCTTCCGCCGTTTCGGCATGCCGGAGAATGGCGAAGGCCGTCACCAGCTGATTACCGGTCAGGGTTCAGGCTTTTTTATCACCGCCGACGGGTACGCTGTGACCAATAATCACGTGGTCCAGAACGCGGACAAGGTCCAGGTCACGACTGATGACGGCAAGACCTACACCGCCAAGGTGATTGGTACCGACTCGCGTACCGACCTCGCACTCATAAAGATCGATGGCAACGATTTCCCATACGTCAAGCTCGCGGAACATACGCCTCGCGTCGGCGATTGGGTGCTGGCGGTCGGCAATCCCTTCGGCCTCGGCGGCACGGTAACCGCCGGCATTGTTTCGGCTCGCGGCCGCGACATCGGCGCGGGGCCGTACGATGACTTCATTCAGATCGACGCTCCCGTGAACAAGGGTAATTCGGGCGGTCCCGCATTCGATGTCGATGGCGATGTGATCGGCGTCAATACGGCAATATTTTCACCGTCGGGCGGCTCGGTCGGTATCGCCTTTGCCATCCCGGCCGACACGGTCAAAAGCGTCGTCGCGCAGCTGCGCGAAAAGGGCAACGTGACCCGCGGTTGGATCGGCGTGCAAATTCAGCCGGTGACGCCGGAACTGGCGGAAAGCCTCGGCTTGAAGAAGGCGAGCGGTGCGCTCGTCTCTGAGCCGCAGCCCAATAGCCCGGCGGCGAAGGCGGGTATCGCTAGCGGTGACGTCATTACCTCGGTCGACGGCAGTTCCATCACCGACGCTCGCGAACTCGCGCGCAGGATCGGCACCATGGCTCCGGGCGCCACAGTCAAGCTCGGCTTAATCCATCAGGGTGAGGAAAAGACTGCGACCCTCACTCTCGGCACCTTGCCGGCGGAGCGCCAGGCCGCGAATCAACAAAACGGGCGCCCCACCGCTGACAGCGAGGTCCCGAAACTCGGCTTGACCCTGGCGCCGGGAAATCAGTCCGGAGAGCAAAGCAATGGCGTGCTCGTCACCGCTGTCGATCCGAACGGTGTCGCGGCCGATCACGGCTTCCAAGTCGGCGATGTCATCCTCGACGTCGGCGGTAAGACTGTGTCCCAGCCGGCCGATGTGAGCAAACAACTCGCTGAAGCGCGCAAGGAAGGCAAGCACGCTTTGCTTTTTCGCGTGAAATCAGGGGAGGGCACACGTTTCGTTGCGTTGCCTCTTGGCAGCGCGTAGCAGCCGCGGGCTCCTGTCGCGGGATCCGCGCATTGGAAATGAGAGCTTGGTTCGAATGATTGTCGAAAGCAGGCTCCGCGGTAATGGGGCGATCCGCCGGCATCCGTCGCCCCCGCTGGCGGGCGTTCCCTGGGGGCGGGCCTCACGGCCCGTCCCCGCTCAAAACCAACTCTGCCTCAGGTATCCCGTCGCCCCCGCCGGGGCGGAGTTGGCCGAGGGGATGGCGGCTTGGTCGCCGCCATCCTCTCGCTTCTTTCGCTGTATTATTGGCGGCTGAACCGTGCCACACGATATGCTTACTGATGCCGCCGGTTCGTTGGCTCCAATTGGATTGCCCGTTCGCCGACATTCGACCATGCGCCTGCTCATTATCGAAGATGACCGAGACGCGGCCGATTACTTGGTCAAGGCCTTCCGCGAAGTGGGTCATATCGCGGACCGGGCAACGGACGGCGAGGAGGGCTTGGCGCTGGCACTTGATGGCCAATACGACGTCCTAATCGTCGATCGTATGCTGCCGAAGATTGACGGTTTGTCGATTGTCGCGGCCTTGCGTAGCAAATCGATCGAGACGCCGGTGCTTATCCTTTCTGCGCTCGCGCAGGTCGATGATCGGGTGAAGGGTTTGCGCAGCGGCGGCGACGACTATCTCGCCAAGCCTTATGCGTTCGCCGAGTTACTGGCGCGTATCGAAGCGCTGGCGCGGCGGCGCGGCGCCCGCGGTGAGGAAACGGTCTATCGTGTCGCCGACCTGGAGCTCAATCGGCTTTCCCATGAAGTCAGTCGCGCCGGACAGGAGCTGCAGCTGCAGCCGCGCGAATTTCGCCTGCTGGAGTATTTGATGCGGCATGCCGGTCAGGTTGTCACCCGCACCATGCTGTTGGAGAACGTGTGGGACTACCACTTTGATCCGCAGACCAATGTCATTGACGTCCATATTTCCCGTCTGCGTGGCAAGATCGACAAAGGGTTTCGGCAACCCTTGCTGCACACCGTTCGCGGCGCCGGCTATATGATCCGCGAAGAGAAATAGCACGCGCTGCGCGGAGCTACGGCGCGTCGACTTTTCCAAGCACTCCGCTTGCGGATAGCGTTTCTATTTTTTCCTTGGCGATACCCCAAGCTTCAAGCACGGCGGTCGCGTCCGCGCCGGGCTCTCGCGGCGGCGTAGGGCGGGCAGCAGGGGTCCTAGAGAAGCGCGGCGCCGGTGCCGGTTGCAGCACGCCGCCGACGTCGACAAATGATTCCCGGGCAGCGTTGTGCGGATGACGCGGCGCCTCTTCCATTGTCAGTACCGGCGCGAAGCAAGCGTCGGTTCCTTCGAGCAACGCGCACCATTCATCCCGCGTCCGCATCTTGAAGAGCCGTTCGAGTGTCCGGCGAAGTTCGGGTCCGTCCTCGGCGTGAGCCAGGCCGAGACGGTCGAACAACACTTTGCGGAATTTCAGTTCGAGCGCCGCAATCGCGACAAACTGGCCGTCGCTGCACTCATAAGTCTCGTAAATGGCGGAGCCGCTATCCAACAAATTTGTCCCTCGCCTTAGACTGTGGAGACCCGCAGCATGCAAGCCATAGAACAGCGTCATCAGCGACGCAGCGCCTTCGGTCATCGCCGCATCCACAATTTGGCCCGTGCCTGAGCGCTGTGCTTCAAGTAGCGCGCACGCCATGCCGAAGGCGAGATAGAGCGCACCGCCACCAAAATCAGCGACCAAGTTGAGCGGCGGAGTGGGCTTTGACTCGGAGCGGCCGATGGCGTGCAGCGCCCCCGCCAGGGCGAGGTAGTTAAGGTCATGGCCCGCAGCCTGGGCCAGCGGCCCTGATTGTCCCCACCCGGTCATGCGCCCATAAACCAAGCGCGGATTGCGCGCCAGCATGGCGTCGGGGCCGAGGCCAAGCCGTTCCATGGTGCCGGGGCGGAAACCTTCGATCAGCCCATCGGCTTTTTCGATGAGCTCAATCGCAAGCGCAATTCCGTCGGAGCGTTTGAGATCGACTGCTATCGATGGGCGCGAGCGGTGCAGGAGCTTAAACTTCGTGGGCATGTCGATGCCGAGATCACTCGGCGAAACCCGATCTACACGGATGACCATGGCGCCCAAATCGGCGAACAGCATAGCGGCCATCGGTCCGGGACCGATGCCGGCGAATTCAACGATGCGAACGCCCGCAAGAGGCCCCATTGCGCTTCCGCCTTTTGTCGCTTCAAACAGCAAAACACGTTACACTAACGAACATGGCTGAACTGAAGCGCTTCCGTTTCCGTTATCCCACTGAATTTGCTTCGGCGCTGGGAAAACTTTTGCGCGCTACGGCGTTTCGGCTGACGCTCGTATACCTGTTGGTTTTTATTATATTTGCAATTTCGCTGCTCGGCTACTTCGCCCTGAATACGCGGCGACTAATCACCGAGCAAATTACCAATCGCGTCAACATAGAAGTCAACGCGTTGCGCGAGCAATACGAGACGGGCGGCATACGGCGCCTGGTTACCATTCTCGATTTGCGGGCGCGACGCCCGGGTTCGAATCTTTACCTGTTGACCACGCCGAATGGCGAGGGTCTCGCCGGCAATGTCAGTTCGTTGGAGCCGGGTGTCCTCGACCATCCGGGATGGTTCGAGTCTAGCTATCGTCGAATCGAGACATCCGAGGAAAGCGAGCACCGTGCCCTGGTGCGCGTCGTCGAATTGGCGGGCGGATTTCGTCTCCTGGTGGGGCGCGATCTCGAGGAGCGCGAACGCATTTACGGCATTATCGCTACTGCCGGCCGCTGGTCGATTGCTCTGGTGGTTGTGCTCGGCGTCGGTGGAGGTTTCTTCGTTAGCCGCCGCGTGCTCAAGCGGATCGACGCGATGACCGAGACAGCGCAAACGATCATGGCCGGCGATCTTGCGGGTCGGCTGCCGGTCGCTGGCACCGGCGACGAGCTTGATCGTCTCGCCGACAACGTCAACGCTATGCTGCAGCGTATTGAAGGCCTGATGCGCGGATTGAAGGAAGTCTCCGACAATATCGCCCATGATCTGAAAACGCCCCTGACCCGGTTGCGCAACCGCTGTGAGCAGGCACTGCGCAGCCCACGCGGCGAGGGTGAGTATCGCGCCGTGCTGGAATCCACTATCGCCGAATCGGATGAGCTAATTCGTACCTTCGACGCGCTGCTGATGATCGCCCGTGCGGAATCCGGCCAGGCGCGCGACAACATGGTGGAGTTCGATGCTGCCGCGATTGCCCGCGACGTCAGCGAATTATACGAGCCGCTGGCGGACGAGAAGGGACTTGCGCTCAAGGTCGAAACGTCGGCAAGCGCGCCAGTGCGCGGCAATCGCGAATTGGTCAGCCAAGCGCTCGCGAATCTTATCGACAATGCGATCAAATATGCCGCGCCGGAATCGGTTAAGGTCAATGGCGTGCCCGCAGAGATCCTGGTGAAAGCCGGGACTGACGCAGACCGCATTACGCTGACGGTCGCCGATCATGGACCGGGAATTGCCGCCGCCGATCGCGGCCGCGTGGTCGAGCGGTTCGTGCGGCTGGAGCAGAGCCGGTCGCAGCCTGGCTCGGGCTTGGGCTTGAGTCTTGCGTCGGCGGTTGCCCGGCTGCATGGCGGTGAACTTAAGCTAGAAGACAATGAACCCGGCTTGAAAAGCATCATTGCTTTGCCGCGGGCAGGGCCCGCGAGTGCCTGATGCGAGGGCCTAAATCCGGGAAGCGCCCGAACAGCAAAGTTGAGGACAGGACTCTGGTTCGGCGGCTCGCCGGCCCGTTGCCGCGCGCGTCGGCCCGAGGCGCTAAGCGGACCGCCGATTGGGTATCGAGCATCGTGGGGAGCGCGGCCGGCAAATCGCTGAAGTCATTGATCTCGGCGCACCCGCGGCTTGGCACTTTGCTTTCCAGTATCGCCAGTACGGCGCCCTACCTTTGGGATCTCATCTGCGCCAATCCGGCCCGGCTGTTGCGTCTACTCACAGCTAATCCCGAACAAGAACTCGCCGCACTGCTGGAGGCGACGCAGCGTTCCGCTGCGGCCGCATGGGGAACGGCCAGTCTCATGCGGGTTCTGCGCCGCATGAAGGCGGATGCTGCACTGTTGATTGCACTTGCCGATATTGGAGGAGTTTGGCCGCTCGCTCGCGTCACCGCATCGCTCACTGAGGTCGCCGACACCGCGCTTCGCGTCGGTGTCCGTCATTTGCTCGGTCAAGCCGGCAAAAACGGGAAGCTCCGATTGCCGGACCCGCAAAATCCCGAAATCGGCTCCGGTTACATGGTGCTGGCGATGGGAAAGATGGGGGCCCACGAGCTGAACTATTCCAGCGACATCGATCTCATGGTGTTTTTTGATTCGGCCTCACCGGCATTGGCCAGCGGCGTGGAATCAACACCGTTTTTCGCCCGTTTGACGCGAGATCTGGTCAAGCTTATGCAGGAGCGCACTGCCGACGGCTACGTCTTTCGCGTCGATCTGCGCCTGCGGCCCGATCCATCCTCGACTCAGATTGCGATTTCGACGGACGCCGCGCTCGATTATTACGAGAGCAGAGGCCAGACTTGGGAGCGGGCGGCGCTGATTAAAGCGCGTGCCTGCGCCGGCGATCTGGCGGCGGGCGCCAAGCTCATCAGCGAACTTTCGCCGTTTATCTGGCGCAAATATCTTGATTACACCGCGGTCGCTGACGTGCATGCGATGAAGCAGCAAATTCACGTCTACCGCGGCCACGGCGAAATCGCGGTCGAGGGACACAACGTCAAGCTCGGCCGTGGCGGCGTCCGTGAGATCGAGTTTTTCGTACAGACCCAGCAACTGATCGCCGGCGGACGCCACAGCGTGCTGCGCGCCCGCGGCACGGTGGCGACGCTTGCGGCGCTCGCAGCGGGCGGCTGGATCGATAAAGCGGCACGCGACGAGCTTACCGCGGCTTACGATTTTTTGCGTCTCGTCGAACACCGGCTGCAAATGCGCACGGATGAGCAAACACATTCGCTGCCATCCGACCCGGCAGAGCTGGAGGCGTTTGCGCGTTTTCTTGGCTTCGTGGACCGCGACGCTTTCGCGGCAATG
>Ga0335078_10013495_pt1 | contig 12105 bp, 11 predicted proteins | sample Lox_Sample_32_FD_206711 | JGI IMG/M metagenome (GOLD analysis project Ga0335078, IMG submission 206711) | Soil microbial communities from Loxahatchee National Wildlife Refuge, Florida, United States - Lox_Sample_3.2 | ecosystem: Environmental > Terrestrial > Soil > Wetlands | place: USA... | reverse complement strand
CGCTCTCCTTCTTGCAGTCCCTTCACCTCCGGAACACGGCCCGTCACCGGCGCGACCATTCCCGGATTCGTTCCCCAAGTCACGAACGGACAAAGCTGCGCGGCATCAATTTCCACGACTTTGTCGAATGCCGCCCCTTCATCGGAAGGTAGAGTCCGCCAGTACGCGACGGCCTTCCCCCATTCGTCTCCAGCCGGAGCGAATCGCCGACCCTTCACATACGCGACGGTCGTCTCATCCGGCGCCACCATTCCCGCCCGCGCGCCAGCCTCGATGCTCATGTTGCAGAGCGTCATGCGCCCTTCCATTGAGAGCGCCCGCACCGCCGGACCCGCATACTCGATGACGTATCCGGTCGCGCCGTCGGTGCCAATCTGCCCGATGATGCCCAGCGCCAGATCTTTGGCCGTCACGCCATCCGCCAACCGTCCCCGCACTTCGATCTTCATCGTCTTCGGCTTCTGCTGAGCCAGGCATTGCGTCGCCAGCACGTGCTCTACTTCCGATGTTCCAATCCCAAACGCCAGCGCTCCGAAAGCCCCATGCGTGCTTGTATGGCTATCACCGCACACAATCGTCATCCCCGGCTGCGTGATCCCCAACTCCGGACCGATCACATGCACGATGCCTTGCTCCGGCGAATCCATATCGAATAGGCGGACCCCGAAATCCTTGCAATTACGTTGCAGAGCTGCGATCTGATTAGCAGCAATGAGGTCGGTAATGGGAGTCCCACGCGGCTCAGTCGGAATGTTGTGGTCGACGGTGGCCACAGTCCGGGCAGGCTGGCGCACTTTTCGTCCCGCAGCCCGTAGCCCATCGAACGCCTGTGGCGAAGTCACTTCATGAACCAGATGCAAATCAATGTAAAGAATCGGCGATCGCCCAGCCGGCTGCGCCACCACGTGGCGGTCCCAAATCTTCTCAAATAATGTGTGTTTTTCTGACATTCGATCGCACTGGTTTTCGAATCCGCTTGGTTCCCGAATCCGAAGGACGGGCTCAGCCCAGGAAGGGCCGCTCTTTTAGTTTTTCACAGAGCGGCGCCGGGGGCAAGCATGCCCACTTCCAGAAAGCAGGGGATGACCCGCAGATTACGGTGGGCGCCGACTTCCCCGTCTCAGAATCCCCCACCTCGGTAACCTCAGAACCACTTCCACCACGCATACTTTCAGCTTATGCTGATAGAGAGATCAGCGGCACGCGGGCAAGATTTCAACCCACCTTCGTATGGATTCACTTCGACTTTATGGGCTGGCTGCATTGGGCAGCGTGGCGTTACTCGGGGCCTACGGGCTTTTGCGTCGGAAACCGAAAACCGCTAACGACCTTGAACGCGAGCGCCGCGCCTGGCTTGAAGGTACTGGCCGCATCACCGACGGAACTGTAATCGATGTCCAGGAGCTTGCCGCTGCGAGCAACCACCACGCCGCCATCATGCTCATCTACAAATATGACGTGGCTGGCGTCTCCTACGAATGCTCGCAGGATGTCACTTACCTCCGCCATTGGATCAATCTCCATTCGTGCCGGCTCGGGCTTCCGACATCGGTGAAGTACGACCCGCAAAATCCCGGTAATTCCCTGGTTGTCTCGGAAAATTGGATGGGATTGCGGCAGTAGCCTACTGCCACTCCACATGCATCGCAGTGTTGTGTTTGTCGAAGCTGATTTGCAGCGTCTTGTCGTTGCCACCAATAAATTCGGCCGAAATTGTTTTCGAAAGATCGATGGTCCGGTCCGCAGTTTGTGCCTGGAAGCGCAGCACGTGCTTTCCGGCTGGCACTTGCAGCGTCTCTGATTCCATCCCTCGCACTCCATTGAACACGACAAGGCGTTTCTGCGTTCCGCCGTGCAAAGGCCGGGTCAGAGCCAGCTTGTCGTCCACCCAAACTGATAGGGTCGCATCCTTGAACTGATGCCGCACCGTCAGTTCGACGGTCGAGAACGGCACAACAATGGTGCGCGCGGGGATCGTGGTACTCTTCGCGGTGGCTTTCGCCGAAGCTCTCCGTACGGTTGCCCTGGCTTTCGGTAAAGAGTCGGTGGCCACGGGCGGCGACTCGCTCTTCGCGGCCCGCTCGGGAGCAGCAGATGATAGCGCGCTCGCCGGAGCGGCAGAGAGTTGAACGGGAACCGAGAGTGTCTGTGCGGCCCGCGCCTGACTGATCGCCGCCGTTGTCTTGGCCTCCCGGTGGAAGCTTACCAGCAGTTTCGATTGCACTCCGGCAATGACCAGCATGATCACCGTCGCGACGCCGAGGACGATATCCTTCACCGGCGCTCGCAAGATCGCACCGCGCACCAGCTTCACCGCGTACGCCAGCCCAACCGATGGATTTCCACTCAATGCACGGGCTTGAGCGGCTTGCCGCGCTCGCGTTCCGGTCGCTGCAATGGCCTGTAACGAGATCGTGGTTCCCGGCTTCAGCACTGTTCCTAACTCATGCACGGCACTCGCGAATTCGGACCCGCGCTGGAAGCGTTCATCCGGATCTTTCGCCATTGCCCGCGCGATCAGCCCGTCGAGTTCGTTAGGCAAGTCCAGGTCCAGCGCGCTGGGAGCCAAAGGCTCCCGGTTCGCAACCTTGAAGCAAACCGTAGTCGCGCTGTCACCCTGAAATGGAGAATGTCCGGTAACCATCGCATATAAAATCACCCCCAGCGAAAACAAGTCCGAGCGGCCGTTGGAGCCTTCCCCGCTCAGCTGTTCTGGAGCCATATAGGCTGGGGTCCCCAGAATCCTTCCCGGTAGCGTGAAGTGTGCCAGGTTCAATTTTGCTATTCCGAAGTCGGCAATCTTGGCGCGGCCGTCAGGGGGGACCAGAATGTTGCCCGGCTTGATGTCTCGATGAACCACGCCCTGTTCGTGGGCATAGTCCAGTGCCTCAGCAATTTGCTCGGTCAGTTGGAGCGCCCGTTCCAGCGGCAGCTTCTTCTCGCGGGCCAGAATCCGGTTCAGCGCTTCCCCAGCGACGTATTCCAGCACGATGTACGGATCGTGCGTTTCCGGGTCCTCGCCCACGTCAAATACGGCGACGATGCCGGGATGATGCAACCTTCCCGCGGCTTTCGCCTCATTCATGAACCGTTTCCGAAATTCGGCTTCTTCTTCGGGCTCTTGCCCGCGCAGCGGGATGGTCTTGAGCGCCACCAAGCGATCGATCTGCGGATCACGGGCCTTGTACACAACTCCCATCGCCCCGCGGCCCAATTCGCCGAGGATCTCGTAACGGCCAAATCGCTTCGTCTCGGGACTTTCCATTCGTCTAGACCTTACTTACTTCGCTGCGGACGGACCTGCGCACACACTCAGGCGGGAGGGTTCTACTATGGTAGCCCTGTCGGCGCCCGCAGGCGCCAAAGAGCGTGTTTGAAGGCATTACGCCGGTAACGCCTTAAGGACATTAAGGTTTGCTCATTCCGCGAGGTGCGGGAGAGGAAAAGACGAATGGAAGAGTCGCTGGAAAACCGAAGGAGAAACCCCGGGGAGATGAGTTCTAGCTTCCCGTCGAGAAGCCGCCGCCTTGCGCGACCGTCATCCTGAGGTACTTGTAGGGATTTACAGGAGTGTCGTTGATGCGGACTTCGTAGTGAAGGTGCGGACCGGTCGAGCGGCCGCTTTCGCCTACGTATCCGATTACGTCGCCACGATGCACGGTTTGCCCCGCTGTTACCGCAAAGCCCGAAAGATGTCCGTAACGTGTGCTGATGCCATTCCCATGATCGATCATGATGGCCTTGCCGTATCCGCCCAGCAGATCGCTGAACGTCACCACGCCATCGGCCGGAGCGATAATCGGATGTCCGTATACACAGCTGATATCGACCCCGCTGTGGAACGCGCCCTCGCCGTTGAACGGATCGATGCGCTCGCCGAAGCTGCCCGTCACCTGGCCTTCTACCGGCCATAGATTCGGGGCTGAATTAGCCTTAAACCAATCTGCAGTAGTGGCGTTTCGCGTCAGGCCCATCGTCAGGCCGACCATGGTTGCGCCGGTAAGTGCTGAGGTCCGCAGGGCATGCAGCTGGTCGAGCGAAGAGTTGACCTCGGCAGCTTGAATCTGCTCAGCCGTCGCCGTCACGAGCGTAGGCTGCGCCTTCAATCCATATAGCGCCGATACCTCGCCAGCGATCGACCCTAGCGACGCCACCTGCACGTCACGTTCCTTGGCGACCTGCTCCAGGCGGGAATAGTTGTCTTTCAGCTGATCCTTTTCCGTCCGCAACTGGTTGTAGCGGGAAACCTTCAGCAGCATGCGCGTATAGGAGCTGGCAATTCCGGTCAGACTCAGGAATCCGATTGCAGCCCCCACTACAAATACGTAGAGGTAATGCACGGGGATGGAGATTTTCCGCAACTGCCCATCGTCCCCGCGGGCCACGAAAAGGATGTAAAAGCGCTTCTGCAAATCGCTCCTCGGTTTGTTGAAAACCAGTTTTTGAATCATCAGGTCCGGAATTCCAGGTCAAACTCTGCAATTTGCGCAGTGCCTGTTCGGACCACCTGACTTCTTCGGGCTACGTCCCATCTTGGGAATGGAAAGTTGCTCGCGCCCTACGCCTACCGACCTGAGCTTTTCAATATTGATATCGGTCTGCAATGCCAACTACTTGCAGAACTAGGCTCGGCCAAAGGTTGTGTGAATGACTGGTTAACGGTAACAAACTGGATTCCCCCTGTCAATGACGCTAGCGGCCTTCCTCCCATTACTGAAGACTGGTAACCAGGGGTCACCCTGGGACGCGTTACCGGGGGCAGGACGTCGAGCTCGCTGGTGTACCTCTCGCGGCTTGACCTCCTTACTTTTCTCCCTCCTCCCCAAAGTCGTTGCGGAGTGCCTTATATTGGTTGGGCCGTGCCCCTCCCTGAAAAAGCGCTCATCGCCCAGATTCGCCGGATCGCGAAGCCCGCCAACTCCGTTACCCGCACCGGAATTGGAGATGACTGTGCCGTCCTGCGGCCGGATCGGGGACGCAATACCCGAGGCATCGAGATCTTGGTGACAACCGACTTCAGCCTCGAAGACATTCACTTCCACCGAGACCGGCACCCTCCGGAGTCCGTCGGCTTCCGCTGCTTGGCACGGGGACTGAGCGATATCGCCGCCATGGGAGGCAAACCGGTCGCCGCCTTTCTATCTCTGGCTTTACCGCGAGGCCTCTCCCAAACGTGGGTCTCGCGTTTTACGCGCGGCCTGTTAAGTCTCGCTGAAAAATTCAGCGTCACCCTCGCCGGAGGAGACACCGCCGAATCGCCGAATGGAATTTTCGCGGACATCGTCGTCCTCGGCACCGTGCCCAAGGGAAAAGCTGTCCTTCGCTCCGGCGCTCGTCCCGGTGACCGCATCTTCGTCAGTGGTGAACTGGGTGGCGCGGCAGCGGCCGTGTTGCAATTGCGGACCAAGCCCAGGAAGAAGCTGAATCCCCGCTACTATCCTCGGCATTTCTATCCCCAGCCGCGGATCGAGTTGGGACGCTTTCTCCGCCAAGAGCGGCTCGCCACCGCCATGATCGACCTGAGCGATGGCCTTTCCACCGATCTCGCCCACATCTGCGAAGAAAGTCACGTCGGAGGCGAACTCGAATCCTCAGTCATTCCCCGCGCCAGCGTCGGCAAACCCGCCCAGGAAGTCTCGCTCGATCTCGCCCTGCACGGCGGCGAGGACTACGAACTGCTTTTCACTGCCCCTCCAGACAGACACATACCGTCCCAGATCGCCGGGGTTCCTCTGACCCACATCGGCTCCATCAAGCAGCATCCGGGACTATACCTATTCAACGAGCGACGAGTGCGCTCCGAACTTACACCGCGCGGCTGGGAGCATTTCCGCAGATAGAGTGTTACTTCCGTTACCACCCCTCCCTACCCGCGGGGGCAGAACCGGTCTACAGTTAGATTTATGTCGTCCCGAAAATTTGTGCTCCTCCCAATCTTTCTTTGTGTGCTCATCATCGCTGCCTCGGCTGGTGACAAGAAGCAGCCACCGCCGGCTCACGCGACTCATCCTTCGCCTGCGGTGACTGACGACCTCATTCACAAGCAGTTCGGTGATGATTGTTCGCTCATCCCCGGGCCGCCGCAATTCGTCGCCGATATGGATGGCGACGGCATCAACGACCTCGTCGTCGCCGCCAAATGCAAGAACCCCATGGCCGATCGCGCTGAATACAGCTTCGTCGTGGCCGATCCCTACGACAGTTTCCTCGGCTTCGGCGACGTGAAAGTTACCTCCAGCTTCGCCTCTGACGAGCCGGAGCGCCGCGGTGTCAGCCTGCTCATTATTCACGGGGCCGAAAACGGTGCGTGGCAGGCCGAAACTCCGAAGGCCAAATTTCTGCTTATCAATCTGCCCTTCAAAACCCTGACGGTGAAGCGTCTCGCGCTGAAGAAACGCACCGTCCTTGGCATTTACATGGAAGAGCAAGGCGAGGGCGAGAATACATCTTCTGTCGTCTTCTGGGATGGCAAGAAATACCGCTACCAGATTCTCGGGGCCAATTTTGAGGAGTAGTGGCGGACGAATTGTTCTCAGCTGTACTCGCGGCAGGGAAATTCGCTCGTTCCAACCTTGCTGACATTCGCTTCCGCAAATTCGCAGACTCGATCGAGTGAAGCCTGCAGCTCCACGGTATAGCGCTCAATATCTTCATCGCTCGCATCGCTCGGCACCCGAATCAGCTTGCCAAATCGCAACAACACCCTCGAAAAGGGAACCGGAACCATCAACCGGTCCCACGTGTTGAGCACCCAAGCTTTGTCGACCGCCGCATGAAACATGGTCAGCGGCACGCGGGATGATCGTCCCAGCGCGACCGGACCCGGCTTCACTTTGTGCCGCGGCCCGCGCGGACCATCGAGCGTAAACGCAACCGTCCATCCCTCTTCGAGCGCACGCCGCAGGCCCAACAGGGCGCGCACAGCATTGCGGCTGCTCGATCCCTTCACCGCGACGAAACCAAATTTGTGAATGATGCGGCCCATGTATTCGCCGTCGTAGCTGTTACTGCTCATGACCCGCACGCCTAGATCACGGCACAGGTAGGTCGCTGGAATAATGCAGGAATGCCAGAACGATGCGATCAGCGGCCGCTCGCCCACCGTCTGTTGTGCGCCTTCTTCGCAGGAGACGCACACGCGCAACGTCGGACCGATCAGCCGGATGACCGCGTATCCCAACCAGATGATGATGCGCAGAACGATGCGCTGGCGAAGAGTGTAGCGCCGTGTATCCCATTCGGGTTGCGGCGTCGCTGTCGCTTCGACGGCAGGAACTTCGGGCACGAAGCTATTGTAACGGCAGGAGCTCGTCAGAAATGAGCCGCTGTTTGGCGAGCCGAGTTAATTTTCCAGGTACGAATCAACCCAGCGCTTCACCATTTGCTTGCGGTCATCGGCAGCGTCGAAGCGCACGCCAATCGATTTCGGCTTGCGCCAGCTGATGACTCCGCGAACGTTGACGCGCGGTAGTGTCATCAGCGAGAAGGACACTTCCACATTCGTTCCGATAGAAAAATCTTCCGCGCTTTTGACCGACATGCCACCCGTACTCATTTCAATGCTGCTGGCGCTCACCCGCCGCCCATCTCCGACCAGCGAGACTTCGGTGATCACCGGAATCCGCACGTAGCGGCGGAATTCATGTAGCACCAGCATCCGCGTCGCCCGCACCAGTTTCAGAGCTGCAGGTCTTTCCAGTGGCTCGTTGAACATGGCGTTGATGCCGAACCTCGAATAGCGCATCGCCTCCTGCGCGTTGCCGCCAACCCCGTAAAGCACACAGCGGCTATTCGATGGCGAACTGCGCGCCGCCTCCATTACAGAATCGGCGCCATTGACCAGGCTGAGCACGCAGGCCTCAAACTTTTCCTTCTTCAGACGTTCGGCCGCATTGGCGGTCATGGCCACTGTCTCAATGCCGAACTGCTTGAAGCATTCCGCAAGTAACGCTCGATGGGGCTCATTCAAGCCGACCAGCGCGGTGCGGGCAGTTGCTTTGCGGTGGATCATAGCGGGGGTAAAAGTAGTGGCGGCGAAAGCTTTATCCATGATGAGGGGAATACTCCACTTTCAAAACCATTGTCGAGTCTGGGCGCGGCTCGCGCAACGATCCAAAGGACAACCGGCAGAGTGCCGAAGTTCATCACTTTTTGCGCGTCGCGCGAGAAAGGACATTACGAGCGCATCTGGCGTGAATTCAGGGATTTGCGGCGCTAGAAAAGGGAAGGGGGATCCCCGAGATTAAGGCTTATTCGCTCCACCGCCGGAACAGCAGCGCGCCATTCGTCCCACCAAAGCCAAACGAATTTGACATGGCATATTCGATTTCCGCCTTGCGCGCGTGGTTGGGAACCAGGTCCATGCCGGCCGTATCCGGCTCAGGATTCTCCAGATTGATGGTTGGCGGCAATATCTGATCCCGCAGCGCCAGCACCGTGATGCCGGCTTCCAATCCGCCTGCGCCGCCGAGAAGATGCCCGGTCATTGACTTCGTAGAACTCACGGCTACTTTGCGGCCCCCGAAGAAGTTGCGGATCGCATGCGCCTCCAGCGTGTCGCCGATCGGCGTCGAAGTGCCGTGGGCGTTCACGTATCCGACCACATCCGGCGTGACGCCCGCATCGCGCACTGCATTCCGCATTACGCGAAATCCGCCTTCGTGCTCCGGCGCGGGCTGCGTCATGTGGTAAGCGTCGCCCGACATTCCGTAGCCTGCCACTTCGGCGAGAATCCGCGCGCCGCGTTTGCGGGCATATTCCAGCTCTTCCAGAATCATGATGCCGGCGCCCTCGCCGATCACAAAGCCGTCGCGATCTTTATCCCACGGGCGGCTCGCCTTCTCGGGCTCGTCGTTGCGTGTCGAAAGGGCGCGCATAGCAGCAAATCCGCCCACGCCCATGGGAGTAATTGCAGCCTCCGACCCTCCCGCGATCATCACATCGGCATCATTGTGTTGAATAATGCGGAACGAATCTCCGATCGAATGGGCGCTGGTTGTGCAGGCCGTCGCCGTGGCTTCGTTGGGTCCCTTGGCGCCATAGCGCATGGAAACCTGCCCCGCCGCAAGATTGATGATCGCTGCCGGAATGAAAAACGGTGAAATCTTGCGCGGACCGCCTTCCATCAGCGACTGGTGCTCGCGCTCGATGATGTCGAACCCTCCGATGCCCGATCCGATGTGAACACCCACGCGCTCATCGTTTTCCGGCGTGATCTTCAGCTCCGACATTTTCAGGGCTTCATCCGATGCGGCCATTGCCAGATGAATGAAGCGCGCCATCTTTTTCAGTTCTTTTTTCTCGATGTAATTCAGCGGGTCGAAGTTCCTGACTTCGGCAGCGATCTGGCAGGCGAAAGCGCTGGCGTCAAATCCTGTAATGCGCGCTACGCCGCTCTTGCCCGCGAGCAACGCCTTCCACACGTCCCCGGTGGAGTTGCCCACGCCGCAGATCAAGCCTAGGCCTGTGACTACGACCCTGCGTCCCAAATCTATTTCCCCGCCTTGGCGTGCTTGCCGATGTAATCCACCGCATCCTGCACGGTGCGAATCTTTTCCGCGTCTTCGTCGGGGATCTCGATATCAAACGCCTCTTCGAATGCCATTACCAGTTCCACGGTGTCCAGAGAATCGGCTCCCAGATCGTCCACGAATGACGCGCTCGACGTGACTTCGCCCTCATCCACTCCCAACTGCTCCACAATAATCTGCTTCACTTTTTCGTCTACGGCTGCCATGTTTCTCCTCGCTTGCTTCGATTAGATTTGAATTCGGTTCCTCGGTTGCGCTCGCAGTCCTTCATTTTGGCTGACAGGCTTTGGCCTTTCACTGCGAACGTCTTCCCTGCGTCCATGTTGCGCACTGCGATACGAAAAAAGGCGAGTGTGTAGTGTAATTGTCCCAGTGATTTAGTGTAAAGAAAGGGCCTCGCCACCTCGGGCCAAGCCGCTGGGGATGTGTGATTGCACCCCTGAATCCTAAAGGTTGCGCGTCGCCGGGGTCAAACGCCCCGCGCGGTATGATGGTCGGTCGGAAGGCAGAACCTTATGCGTGCCGTCGTCCAGCGGGTCAGCCGCGCCAAAGTTACCGTCGCCTATCGGACGAACAACGACTGGATCAGCGGCGAAATCGGACTGGGGCTGCTGGTTCTTCTGGGCGTCGCCCACGAAGACACCCAGGCCGACGCCAGCTATCTGGCCGCGAAAATCGCCGGCCTGCGCATCTTCGAAGACGAAGACGGCAAGATGAACCGCAGCGTCCTCGATGTTGGCGGCAGCGTGCTCGCAGTCTCGCAGTTCACCCTCTACGGCGACGTCCGCCGCGGCAAGCGACCGTCTTTCGACGCAGCCGCACCTCCCGAACAAGCGCACCGTCTTTACCAATTCTTCGTCGAACAGATTCAGGCGGCTGGCCTGCGCTGCGAAACCGGCCGCTTCCAGGAGATGATGCGGGTGGAACTGGTCAACGAAGGGCCGGTGACGATCCTGCTGGATTCGCGCAAGGGATTCTAGTCACGGCAAAATTCCGCTTGCCCGCCACCCCTGCTCGCTATCAGGCTCAACGTATTTCTTGCTGTCGAACTTTCTCCTCGTGCTCGCAGCCGACATATACCGAATCTGCCCAAAGATCGGCCTCTCGAACCATGGACGATCAAATTTCCCCACGATCGCCCAGGCAATCCCGGCATAACCATTTGGATCGCGTCCATCGAGTTCGTACTTGTCATTGAGGAGGACAGCGGTTCGATAGGCTTCCGCCGGCGACCTGCTCCACTCCAGAATTTTTTTCGCCCAATACATGCGCATATAGTTATGCATCCAGCCCGTGTTGACCATCTGCGTCTGCGCCGCGTTCCACAGTTGATCGTGCGTCTCGGCATTCTCTAACTGCTTTTCGCTATACAAAGCCGGCCGCGGATCGTGCGCATGTTTCGCCAGCGTCCTGTGTGCCCACGGCTCGGCGCATTCGAAACTCTCATAATCGGGATTGAATCGCACCAGGTTCACCGCCAGCTCGCGCCACGTAATGATCTGGTTCAGAAAGGCCTCCTTGTCCGCCTCCGGGGCGTTGGCGTTTTTCACGGCGAGCGCCACCGTGATCGGACTGATGTGGCCAAAATGGAGATATGGCGAGAGCCGACTCGTGTGATCGATCTCTGGCTTGTTGCGCTGCGTGCCATATCCGTGAAGTTTGTGGCGCACAAAGTCCCGCAGCAATTGAAGCGCCGCCGACGTTCCTCCGCGCCAGCTCGATACGGGAGAAACTGAGCGATCCAGTTCCCACCCTTGCGTGAGATCAAAAGTGACAGGAAGCGCGAGGAGTCCCTTCGGCCGCTTCCATGCCATTCGCGCGGCCGGATTTTTCGCGGGCAGTAAAAACCTGCCCAGCTCCGCCTGCAGCCGCGGCCGGATGATGTGCGCTGAGTACTGCGCTTTCTTTAGCAGCTTTGAAGGAACGACAACGTCGGCATCCACCGTCCACAGGGGGATTCTCAGTTTCTTCGCGGCCGTAACCCGCCAGCTCTCGGGATCCCGCAATGGATTCTCATCCCCCACCACCAGGACGGCCTTCACTTCATCGCAAAACCGCTGCAAACCGTGCTCCGGGAATCTTCGCAGCACAAATCCGATATTTCTTTTCTCGAGAGCCTCAGCAATGTCAGGAATGCCTTCCACCAGAAAGCGATAGTGCCGCAGATTCGCATTCGGATAAAACGGGACCGGCGCAAGAAAAACGACCAGCGGCCTGCCCAGCGCGTTCGCCGCCCCCACGGCTGCATCCAGCGCTGGATTGTGCATTCCTCTTTGCGCGCGCTGCATCCAGTAAACGACGCAACCGCCTTCAGGATCCGGCGTTCCCGCCCGGCGTACTGTCACACGCGGATCTTGCGCTAGCTTCGCTAGATCATCCATCAGGGTTGGCGAGATCGATTCCGCAACAAGGGCAGGAACATCCTAAGCAGTCTACGGCCTGATTCGCCCCGCGTGACTCGCGGCATGCCCCGCGAAGCCGAAGAATTGCCGCTCGTGAAAAACAAGAACCGACTTTTTCCTGGAAATAAAACGGCTTTACCGTGCTTGCAGGATCGCGTCCGCTACCCTCGCCA
>Ga0335078_10013494_pt1 | contig 12106 bp, 11 predicted proteins | sample Lox_Sample_32_FD_206711 | JGI IMG/M metagenome (GOLD analysis project Ga0335078, IMG submission 206711) | Soil microbial communities from Loxahatchee National Wildlife Refuge, Florida, United States - Lox_Sample_3.2 | ecosystem: Environmental > Terrestrial > Soil > Wetlands | place: USA... | reverse complement strand
TCGTAAGTGACGTCCTGGTGAATCGGTGACTCGCCCTTGCCCGCGGGCTCGAAGTCATAGCTGTAGACACTGGCCTTTAGGGTCCCCTTGTCGCCATAGAGCGTGGCGCCCCACTGGCATTTCGGGTCAGGCGGATTGCCCCAGGTGCGGTGCTGCCATACAATTTTGACGTCATCATAATCGAACGTGGCAAGCTGCGTATCCGTGATGTTGGCTTTGCTGTGCTGCACCAGAATGCCGCCGCTCGAGCTGATACGTTTGGGCCAACCGAGGTTCATCATCCAACGCACCATGTCGAGCATGTGGACGCCCATGTCGCCCATGATGCCGTTGCCGTATTCCATGAATTCGCGCCAGCCTCGAGGATGCACCAGCGCGTTGTAAGGCCGCAGGGGCGCGGGGCCGGTCCACATCTCGTAATCCAGGTACGGGGGCGGCGCCGTATCCGGCGGATTCGTCGTAGCGCGCATATGGTAATAGCAGTAGATCTCCACCAGGCCGACCTTGCCGAGCTTCCCCGCCTGCACCACCTTTTCCCGCGCATCCACGAGGTGGGGCGTGCTGCGACGCTGCAATCCTACTTGCACCACGCGATTGTGCTTGCGTGCCGCTGCCAGCATCGCCTGCCCTTCGACCACGTCCACGCTGATCGGTTTCTGGCAGTAGACGTCGGCCCCGGCTCTGACGGCTTCGATCATGGCGAGCGCGTGCCAGTGGTCCGGCGTGCCCACCAGTACGATGTCCAGATCCTTTTCGGCAAGCATCTTTCGATAATCGCCATAAGTGCGCGGCTTCTTGTGCGACGCCTGGCGCTCGGACGTCAGTTCGGCTGCCTCGGCCAGCATGCGCGAGTCCACGTCGCACAGCGAGACCACTTCCACGGGCGCGACCTGGATCAGACGGAACAGATCCGTTTTGCCATACCAACCGCAACCGATCAGGCCCACCCGGAGCTTCTTCTGGTCCGCAGCTTGTTCCGCCCGGCTGCCGGCCAGCCAGGCAAGGCCAGCGGCGCTCGTATAAACGAATTGACGACGATTCATGGCGCTCCTTACAACCTAATGCCAACAGCTCTCATGAGGTTGCCGGCTTCAACCGGTCGCGTTGCATGGCCCCCGCAAGCAGGAGTACGGCGCCGCAAAACATCAGTGTATCCGCCACGTAATTGAGGCCATTGCCCAGGCTGGCGCGGTCCACGACTCCGATCGGGACATAGACGACCAACTCGACGAACAGCACGGTCAAGCCGAGCCAGGTGGCTGCGCTGCGGGTTTTTCTGCCAACAAGCAGCAGGATACCCGTAACCGCGTAAACCACGGCCGCCATATAGGTCCAGACCGCGTGTCCGTAGATGTAGTCGGGAGTTACCCGATTCAACGGAATGCCGGGAACGTAGTTGCCATGCATGAATTGCTCGAAGCTGAAAAACAGTACGGGAACTGCAACGAAGTATCGCGCAGTCGTCGCAAAGATGCGCGCACCGCGTTCGCCTGACTGCCGAGTGAGGCTGACTGCCAGCGCCAGAGCACCCCCGCTGAAGGACGTCTCCCGCAACGCGACTGCAAGCGCAAATCGGTTTCGCGGATCTTGTATCCAACTCGGGGCGTGCATCAACGCGACGAACAGGAAGAACGTCAAGGCGAGCAGACTCGCCGCCAGACGCGCCTGAATCCCGGTCACCAGGCTCAGCGCGGCAGCGATGAAGCAGGCGCCGACGAGGTACACCCAGAACTGATGCCAGGGAATCCACGCCGGCATGATCGATTCGATGCCCGCGGTCAGGGTGAAATGTTCGGTGCCAAAGGCGGCGACGGGAGCCGCGTAAAACAGCGGCCCGAACAGAATCAACTTGTCGAGCCCTCGAGCCCCTTGCCAACTACCGCGAAGAAAAATCGCCGCCAGCCCGACGGCGAGAACTACTCCGAGAGCCAGGTACGACCAGATCACGTTGCTCGGAATTGCGACGAGAACCATCACCGCTGGCAAATCCAACAGGTTGCCTCTCACGGAAATCCCTTCCAGACCCTTTGAACCCTAGCCCACTATGATGGCCGTTCGACACCCGGTCAAGTACTATGAAAGGCGGATCGGCGCCCTTGTGGTCCGCGCTACAATGCGGGCTGAGATCCTGGCGCGGAGGCAACGAATGAAAGGGCAATGCCGTGTGAAGCCGTGGGCCGAGAGCGCCGGGCGCCCGGCGTCCGCCTCGTGCCAGGGGTCTTTGATGGGAGCCGTCGTGCAACTGTTGCTGATCCTCGTCGTCTTTCCGATCACGCGCTCGCTTGCGCGCATGCCGGCCGTCCCGCTTCAGCCCGCAGCGATGATGCAAGTTGCGGCCCAGGCGCCCCTGCGGCTAACGGCGGCCGATCGTCATCGCCTCGTTCAGGCCGTGGCCGCCAGTGTGAGACAGCATTATTTCGACAAGCCGATAGCCGACAGAACCGCGAGCGCACTTGTGGCGCACGAGCAATCGGGCGATTACCGTGCGGCCACTGACGGGCAGGCCTTCGCCGATCTACTTGCCCGGCACTTGATCGAGGCGAGCGGGGACAATCATTTTACGGTTGAATACACGCCCCGCGTGTTTCCGACTTCTCGAAGCCGCCCGCGCCCGAATTCGAGGAGCGATACCGCGCCGCGATGAAACAAGCCCACTGCACCTTCGAAAAGGTCGAAATCGGGCCTCACAACGTAGGCTACGTGAGGCTCGATTCGTTTCCCGATACCTCTGTGTGCCAGCCGGAAGCCGAGTCTGCCATGGCGGCGCTGAATCGCGCCGACGCAATCATCTTCGATCTGCGCGAGAATCGCGGCGGCTACCCCACGATGGTCGTCTTTCTCGCCGGGTATCTCTTCGATCATCCCGAGTACATGTTCAATCCCAGAGATCCGGTCAGCGAGCAGACCTGGACGCGTTCCCCGGTTGCCGGAAGCCGGCTGGTGGACAAGCCGGTCTACATTCTCACTTCATCGCGCACTTACTCCGCCGCCGAGCAGTTCTGCTATGACCTCAAGATGCTCAAGCGCGCCACGCTGGTTGGCGAACGTACCGGCGGCGCCAATCACTCCGGAGTTCTTCACAACCTCGACGATCACTTCGCGGTCGGAATTCCGGAACACAGGCCCGTCAATCCATTCTCCGGCAAAGACTGGGCGCTTACAGGTGTTGAACCGGATGTGAACGTCAAGGCAGCCGATGCTCTCGCCACGGCTGAAAAGCTTGCCGGAGTCGAACTGCAAAGGAAAACGCAATCGTCTCTGAACTCTCTCACGGGTCACATGACACTTGCCACCCGCCACTTGCTTCACTTCGTGGCCGCGTCAATCACCAGCCCCACGATTATCGGCAGCAGCGCGATGGCGCCCAGAATCAGCCACGATGCGGGACGTCCGAAGTTGATGGTGTAGCCGACGCCGAAGCGCTTCTCGATGAACAGCGCCGGATCGTCGGGATTCACGTAGATCAAGCCCGCTTTCCAGTAACGGTCCGCCGTGCGATCGCCGACCGGACGTGCCGACGGCTCGGCGTCAGATTCGGGAGGGCGTTCATAGACCGCCGCTGCAGCGCGTCGCGATCCGCCCTGGCCTTGCCGTACCAGCACAACGATCACCACGGCCGCGAATACGAGTGGCAGCGCGATCGTGGCGGTCATCGGCGGTGGTCCGGGCTTGAGCGCGAGTAGCGAGACGCCCGCGAACATGATGCCGATGAGATACTCAACCGAGACCAGTATCAGCGCCACGCTGCGCCGGAAATGGTCCTCCGCTTCCCCGCCCGTTCCGCTGACGCGCACCCGGTGACTCCAGCGCAGAATCGCATAGGCTAGTCCGGCCATCATCAGGCAGACGAGCGCGCCCTCAATGAGCGGGCCGTAGACTCCCGCGGGAGTGCGGAACGCCCAGCCGTTCGGCTGGTTGTTGAGGTCCCAATGAACGGGAAAACGAGTCGGAATATCGGCCCAGCGCTGATTGAGATAAAGGGCCGCCGCACCCAGCAAAATAAACGGTCCGGCCTGCAGCCTCCATCCGCCCGGCAAGTGCGCCGAGCGCGCGCGCAGCGGCGCCTCGCGGACGGCGGCCGGCTCAACCGCGTGCGGCATCACGCGGCGCCGGCAAGAGAAGTAGGCCACGAGCGACCCGCCTTCCTGGATGATGAGCGCGGCGGCCATCGCCAGCGGCCAGCGCTCGGCGGCCGCAAGCGCCAGCGCCAGCGCGACGATAGTGCACAGGACCGTGACCGTCCGGTAGCGGCCAAGAATGGCGCGGCCCTTGACGCTGTCGCGAAAATCCGGCGGCACCGTGACCGAGAAGTAGAGATCGGGCCGCGTCAGGCGCGGCAGCCAGAAGAGCATTCCCCCGACCAGCAGCACAATCACCGCGAACGGCAATACAACGGGTGTAAGAGCGCTCATGGTCACCTCCCGGAGTTCGAACGGGGCGTGCCGGTGATCCACGCGGCCGCGTCCGCAATCACTTCCGGCGCCACATGCCCGGGCTGATTGTAGTCCGCGGGGGAACTGAGCGGCGTGGTATCGCTCGCCGGAACCGGAATGAACAGATGGTAGAGATTCGGATACAGGCGGAAACTCGCGAGCGAGTCGCCGGCCAGCGCCTTCTTCCAGCCCTCGTAGTCAGCCATGCGCACCTGGCAGTCGCGCGCGCCCTGCATCACCAGGATCGGAATCTTCAGGCTTGCAGCTGTGCGCGCGGGATCGTAGCCGCGCAGATCGAGCACATAGGATCCGGGAATCGGAATACCCAGCATGCTGACGGTCTGATCGGCCTTCAGGTTCGGATCGCGCATGGCTGCGGCGGTCTTCTCCGCCTCGGCAATCGCCTTCTCACCTTCTGCGGTGGGCGCGCCGGCCAGGCCGACCTCGTACTTCACCTGCTCGACGATCAGGTCCTCGAGCGGCCGCGTGTTTCCGGCCATGATGATGATGCCCGCGACTTGCGGATCATTCCTGGCGATGCGCGGCGCCAGCATCGCGCCCAGGCTGTGTCCCGCGACGTAAATCCTCTTCGGATCGATTTCGGGACGGGCGGCGAGCAGGCGCACCGCCGCGCGCGCGTCCTCAACGCTCTCCTGCTCCACCGTGAACTGGCCTTTGAAGCTCGCCGGATACTGGTAGGTGCGCTTGTTGTAACGCAGCACCGCGATGCCGTCCGAAGCCAGACCCCAGGCGAGATCCTTGAACGGTTTGTTCGGACCCACGGTCTCGTCCTGATCGTTCGGCCCTGAGCCTTGGACGAGCACAACCGCGGCGAATGGGGCTTTACCCTTGGGCAGGCTAAGAGTGCCAGTGAGCTTCGTCGGATCATCGCCCACGGCGAACGGCTGCTCGGTAAAGGAATCCGGATGCGCGTAATCGGGCGGAGTCCACGGAGTCTTGGTCTGCGGCATTCCGAACCGGAGCGCGGCGATCTTGCCGTCGGCATCGAATCCGACGGTGGCCGGGACGGTCGCCGATGCGAAATCGCAGGTCAGCCTGACCACGTGCAGGCCCTGAACCTCGCTCACCTGCGCATCTTTCGACGATCTGTAGGATCCGGCCACTCCCGTGATCTGCTCCCAGGCGGCGCCGAGTTTCTCCGCATCTAGGGCCGCCGCAGCTTGCGCGGCGAGCTGCGCGTGGACCTTATCGAATTGCCGGGCGGCGAGCTGAGCGATCACCTCCCGCGCCATCGCTTCGTAATCCTGCGACGGCTTTTGCGCTCCGGCGGTCTGGGCGCCGGATTCCCTCGCCTGAGGGTTCGAAGCGCTCAACGTTTGTGGCGCGATCAGCAGCGCCAGCACGAGAATCGGCAAACACGCATGTCTCATTGGTCACCTCCCTGGTCCAGCTCGCTGCTGAGAGACTTCATCTCGCCGGACACTTCGAGCATCGGCACACCTTGTGCGATCGCCTTGGCCGCGAGCTCGCGGAGGCGTCGCGCGAATTCGGTCCGCGCATGCTCGTTCGGCTCGGGATGCTGCCGGGCGATCACCAGCGCGCCGCGTCCACGTCGCAGGTCGAGCCAGCCCTCGCGGGCCAGCAGCCGATACGCTTCCGCCACCGTGTTGTGATGCACACCCAGGTCGAGGGCAAGCTCGCGCACGGTCGGTAATTGGTCGCCAGCGCGCAATCGGCCGGCCACCAACTCGTTGCGAATGCCGTTCGAGAGCTGCTCGTAAACCGGCACCGCAGATTCGAGGTCGATACGCAAAATTGGGCTCTCAGCGCTCATTGTCTTTTGTACATATACAATGTACAACTGGCGCCGCTATTGTCAAGCAGAATTTTTATGCGAATATGAACTCATGTTCATCTCCATTGGAGGTTCATTATGAATCGCGCCCTGCTGTTTTGGGGTTTTGCTCTCTGGACCATCGGCACAGTCGGCGTCCGATTGGGCGGACAGTTTCTGCTGCGGCCGGGGTCTGTAGTGTCTACGATCGTCCTGTACGCTGTCAGTGTCGTGGCCATGGCGCTGTTGACCCGAAGACTTTGCCGGATGGCCGGCCTGGCACGCCGCGAATGGATTTCAGGCGCTGCCTCCCTGGCCTTGCCCACGCTGCTTCTTGATCCAATTTCCAGTGCCTTCTTTCCGGCGGTCTTTCCGAACATCACTCCATCGGCCGCTGGATTGTTCGCTGGCTGGATGCTGTGCTGTTGCGCCGGCGCCCTGCTGGGAGCCGCACTCGGCGCGCCCCGCGAGGGAGCGGTGGTGCGGTGACGCCGATACCACCCAGACCGCGGCTCGTCGATAACGAGGATCTTCCCGCCGCTCCGCGGCAGGAGCGGAGCCGGCAAAAACGCGCTCAGTTGCTCGCCGCCGGACTCACGCTGTTCGCCGAGAACGGCTACGAGGCCACAGCGATTAACGCCGTCGCCTTGCGTGCCGGAGTGGCTGTGGGAAGCTTCTACCAGTACTTCCGGACGAAGAGGCAGCTTCTGCTGGTGCTCATGGATCAGCTGCTCGAGGGCCTGGAACAGCTCGATCTGCGGCCCAAGGGCGCGGCCAGCATTCGCGCCGGTCTGCGAACGCTGCTGCAAAGCGCGTTCACCAGAGATTTGACGTACGCGGGCGCGTATCGAGCCTGGCGGGAAGCGATCCTGCTCGATCCCACCCTCGAGTCCAAACAGGCACAGATCGAACAGTGGACAAGAGCGCGGGTGACCGGCGTATTCGAACTCCTGCTGCAACTGCCCGGGGCCCGCCGCCACGTGGACGTGCCGGTTCTGGCACGCCTGATGGACCGTTTCTTCTGGGACCTGCTTGGTCAGGCGACGCGTCTTCCGGCCGCGGAACTCGCTCCGGTTCTCGAATCCGCCACCGACCTGCTGTATCACGCGTTGTTCCTCGACGCCCCGGACAATCAGGGTCGGGCCTAGCGCGGCCTCTGCTATACTATCCGCCTGCGTCGCTCCCAAGGAACCTCTATGCCTGAAGCTGCCGCCCTGATGCCCGAACCGGCTCTCCTGTCGGAAGCTCCTGCCCGTCTGATCGTCCGTGACGCCAGAGGAAGCGAGCGCGAAGTCGAAATCTCCCGCACGCCTTTCAATCTCGGACGCCAAAGCGACAACGACCTGGTGCTGCTCGACAACCGTATTTCCCGCCGCCACGCGCGGATCGTGCAGGAAGCCGACGGCTATGCGATCGAGGACGTGGAGAGCCGTCACGGCACGTTCGTAAACGGCGAGCGCGTCGGTCATCAGCCCCTGAAGAACGGCGACCAGATCAACCTCGGCGTGTCCGACGCCTATCGCCTCACATTCCTCATGGAAGGCGCCGTTCTGCCGGAACTGCTGGAGCAGATCGGCAAGGCAACAGACAGCCGCGCGCCCCAACTCCAGCACCTGGGGCTGCTGCTGCAGGTGGCCCAGGTCCTTCACCGCGCCTCGGCCCTCGAGGAAGTGCTCACCAAACTGCTCGACTCCGCCATCCAGTTGACCGACGCCGATCGCGGGCTGCTGTTTCTGGCCAACGACGAAGGCGAACTCCGACTGCGCCTGGCACGCAGCGGCGGATCGTTCCTCCCGCTTGACCAGGTGACGTACTCGAACGCCATCGTCGATCGCGTGGTGCGCGACCGCCGCGAAGAGCTGGTGGTGGAAGACGAACTGACCGGACGCACGGCACAGGAGACCGGCGTGCTTCCGGCCAAGGCTCATGGCGTGGTGGCGGTGCCGCTGCAGAAGCTGCAGGTGACCGACTCGAGCGGCGAGACCATCCGCCAGACGCTGCCGCAGCTGCTGGGGGTTCTGTACCTCGAAGCGCGGTTGCAGCTCGCATCGGTGACCGGACTCGACCGCGAGGTGCTGCAGACGCTGGCCGTCGAAGGCGCCACCGTCATCGAGAACGCCCGGCTGCTGCGGCGCGCGCGCGAGCAGGAGCGCACTCAGCACGAGCTGACTTTGGCCAGCAGCATCCAGCAAAGCCTGTTGCCACAGGCGCTGCCCCAGACAAACTATTTCGAGCTGTCCGCGCTCACCCGCCCCTGCCGGACGGTCGGAGGCGACTACTATGACGTGGTCGCGTTGCCCGGCGGGCGCTACGGACTGACCGTCGCCGACGTTTCCGGCAAAGGCTGGCCCGCCGCCATGATGGCCGTGATGCTGCAGGGCTCCTTCGACGCGGTGGCTGCAGGCGATCCCGGCCTCGACACGCTGTTTCGCCGCGTCAACGGCCTGATGTGCGAACGCACGCCGGCACAGATGTACGCCACGCTTTTTTACGGCGTCATCGATCCGAGCGGGCGCTTCGATTTCGTCAACGCTGCCCATCCCGCGCCTATCGTGCTACACCCGAACGGCGAGTTCACGCTGCTCGGATCGTCGAACTTTCCCGTCGGCATGTTCCCCGAGGCCCAGTTCAGCCGGCAGACGGCGCAGCTTCAGCCCGGCGACGAAATCGTCATCTTCTCCGACGGTGTGACCGAGGCCCAGAACACCAATCGCGAATTTTTCGGCGACGCGCGCCTGGCGGAGGCTCTGAAAAGCACCATGGGATTGCCGCCGCAAGAGCGATGCACGCGGCTGGTGGAAAGCGTGGAGAACTTCGCGGGACTTGCGCCGCAAGCTGACGACATTACCGTCGTGCTCGTACGATTCGGGCCCAAGAAGTTGTAGGGCCGGCCCTTGGGCCGGCCTGGGCCGGAGCAAGCCCCGGCCCCACGCGCTAGCGAAACAGAGCCCGCAGCATTTCCAGACTCAACTCCTCGAAACTCCGGACCACAGCGTGCGCGCCAGTTCCGCTTCTGAGTTCCTCCACCGGAAACGTCGAGGCGATCGCGACGCACTTCATTCCTGCCCGCACCACCGCCTCGATCCCAATCGGCGAGTCCTCGAAAGCCACGATGCGTGAGGGTTGAACGCCAAGATGCCCGGCAGCAACCAGGTAGATCTCCGGATCGGGTTTCGGATGCGAGACTTCGTCCCCGCTGACAATCGCCCGGAAATAGCGGTCCAATTGAAGAGCCTGCACGACGAAATCGACATTCTTCTTCATGGCCGATGACGCCACCGCCATCGGGATTCCCTGCGCGTGACATTCCTCAATCAGCTTGGCGGCGCCTGGCAACGGCTGCGCATGCGGCCGGAAAGCCTCGCGAAAATTGTGCTCCAATTCCTCGCTCCAGCGGCGGCTCTGCTCATCGCTCAGGTCCTCTCCGAAGAACATGCGCAAAGCCTTGTCGTCGCGCTGGCCGAAAATCTCCGCGCCCAGTGTCTCGGGATTGAAGGGCACGTTGTGGGCGCGCAGAAACTCGCTCCAGATCCGGAGATGAAACGGATTGCTGTCGATGAGCACGCCGTCCATGTCGAAGATTACGGCGCCGGGAAGAAGAGAGTTTTCGGCGGGGCCCGTGGGAATGGTCAAGGTCTATTTACCTGGCAGCGGCCGCAGCGATTCGAGCAGCTTCGCCGGAGGATAGGTGTTGATCACGTCTTTCTTCTCGCTCCAGCCGCGCCGCGCCGTGATCACGCCGTAGCGCATGAACAGGAAATGCTTGGGCTGGTGGGCGTCTGTCGAAATCACAATCTTCATGCCCTGATCGTGCGCCAGGCGCGCGTGGCGGTCGCTCAGGTCGAGCCGCTCCGGACTCGCGTTCACTTCCATGACCACCCCGTGCTTCCTGGCTGCCTGGAACACCGCCTCGACGTCGAAATTCATGGGGTCGCGGCGCAGGATGTAGCGGCCGGTAGGATGCCCGAGGATGCGCACGTAGGGATTCTCCAGCGCTTTGAGCAGCCGGCGCGTGATCTCATCGGCGGGCTGCGTCATGCGCGAATGGACGCTGGCCAGCACGATATCGAACTCGGCCAGCAGTTCGTCGGGATAGTCGAGCGTTCCGTCGCCCAGGATGTCGACTTCGGTCCCCGCCCAGATCTCAATGCCGGCCACCTTCTTGCGCGCGGCGCGGATTTTCTGGATATTTTCCCGGGCGCGCGCTTCGTCCAGGCCGTTGGCGATGGTCACCGCCTTGGAATGGTCGGTGATCAGGATGTACTTGTAGCCTAGTTTCTTGGCCGCCGCGGCCATTTCCTCCACGCTCTTCTTGCCGTCGGAGGCGGTGGTGTGCATCTGCAGATCGCCGCGGATGTCGCCGAGATCCACCAGGTCCGGCAGACGGCCTTCGCCGGCGGCTTCGATCTCGCCCATGTTCTCGCGCAACTCCGGCGGAATCCAGGGCAGCCCCAGCGCCTCGTAGACCTCTTCCTCGGTACGCCCGGCGACGATCTGCTCGCCGCGAAACAGGCCGTATTCGCTCAGTTTCAGGCCCTGCCGCTGCGCCCGCGCGCGCAAGGCCACGTTGTGCTCCTTGGAGCCCGTGAAATACATGAGCGCCGCCCCGAAGGACTCCGGAGGCAGCATGCGGACGTCCACCTGCATGTGGCTCGGCAGTCTGAAACTCACCTTGTCCGCGCCGCGCGCGAGAATCTCGGCGGGCGGAGCGCGTTTCAGAAGCTGATCGGCGACTTCCTCCAGATTCTTCCCCGTCACCAGCAGGTCCAGATCGCCAACCGTGTCGCGTCCCCGGCGCAGCGACCCGGCGGGCGTGACTTTTTCCACGCCGCGGATCTCGAGCAGATACTGCGCGAGCTGCTCCGCGACTTCGTACGCAGTGTCGAGCCGGAATCGCCCGGTGCCCTTCTTGAATCCTTCAATGGCGCGCAGGATGTTCTCTTCGGACTTGGCGCTCATCCCGGCCAGCTCGCGCAAGCGCTGCCCGCGCGCCGCATTTTCCAGATCGTCCAGCGTCTTGATGCCCAGCTTCTCGTAAAAGAGCCGGACCTTCTGCGGGCCGACGGTCGGAAGGTAGAGCAGTTCCAGGAGCGACCGTGGAAGCTTCTCGAACTTCTCCTCCAGATACTGCAGCTTTCCGGTGTCGAGGATTTCCTTGATTTTGGCCGCGAAGTCCGTGCCGACGCCGGGGATGTCGGTCAGCTTGCGGTTGGGATCGCGCGCGATGTCTTCCAGGCGCTCGGAATAGCTCTCTATCGAACGCTTGGCGCGCTCGTAGGCAACAGCCTTGAATTGCCATTTCGGGTCATCCTGCAGGATGCGGATGACGTTGGCAACTTCCTCAAAGACCGCGGCGATCTGGTGGTTTTCCATAATTGAGGCGTTTCATTCTACAATGCGATTCTAAAGCATTCCTTCCCGCCTCCCCGACGAATTTGGACTCTGTGAATCAGGTCTCCCCTCCTCTCTGAGACCAGGGGTGGTGGTTAGTGAAGTCGACCACCCCCGGCCCCTCCTGATCCCAGGAGGGGAGCCTCGGAATCAGTTCTCCCCTCCTCTCTGACGAGGGGAACAAGGGGTGGAGGGTTAAAGAAGTCGACCACCCCCGGCCCCTCCTGATCCCAGGAGGGGAGCCTCGGAATCAGGTCTCCCCTCCTCATCTGAGGAGGGGAACAAGGGGTGGTGGTTGGTGAAGTCGACCACCCCCAGCCCCTCCTGATCCCGGGACGGGACTTGCGGACCGGTCATCCACAGAATTCGCATTCGGAGAGATGAATTTCTATCCGTTCTGGAATCACTAACATTACGGCTTCCTCCGTATTTTCCCCTTTTCCGGGCATCGTTCTCCCCGATACATTGACGAACAGAGGTCGACCAC
>Ga0335078_10013493_pt1 | contig 12106 bp, 6 predicted proteins | sample Lox_Sample_32_FD_206711 | JGI IMG/M metagenome (GOLD analysis project Ga0335078, IMG submission 206711) | Soil microbial communities from Loxahatchee National Wildlife Refuge, Florida, United States - Lox_Sample_3.2 | ecosystem: Environmental > Terrestrial > Soil > Wetlands | place: USA: Florida... | reverse complement strand
TGGCGCTCGTACAAGTCGACGACCTCGCCGGGCTTGTCCGCGATGAGCGAGAGGCGTTCGAGGAGCCGCTCGGCGTCCTGCGGCGACACGCCTGCGAGCCCCTGTTCGCCGTGCGCGATCGCCTCCGCGCGCGTCGCGCCGGACGCCACGCGCGCCTCGGCTTGCCGCACGAGCTCCGTCGCGCGTTCGAGACCGGTGAGATCACGAAGCAAGAGCTCTTGCGCGATGAACAACGAATCCTGATCGTTGGTCTTCACGGCGAGCTCTTCGAGCTTCGTCGCGAGCTCCTTGTCCGCCGCGCGCGCGCGCACGATTTCGAGACCGACGCGCGTCGCGTCTTGATGACGACCGACGTCGCTGAATCGATCGAACGCGCCGCGAAGCGCGGTCGTGCGCTCCGGCCCGCTGCGCGCGCCGAGCCACCACTCGACGAGCTTCGTCGCGACGAGCCCCTTCCACCCGAGTCGATCGCCGAGCTCGACGTACGACGTGCGAAGCGCGGGGACGCCTTGATCGGCGAGCTCGGTGAGCGTCGCGAGCGCTTCGTCGCCGCGGTTCAATCGGTCGGCGAGGATGGTCGCGAGCTTGAGTGTCATCTGCGCGGCTTCGTCCTCGTCTCCCTCGACCTCGATGCGTTGCGCGAGGAGCTCCGCGACGCGATCCCACTGCTCGGTTTTTTCGCAGAGATCGCAGAGTCGCGCGAGCGCGTCGAAGTCGTCGGGATCGGCCTTGCGCACGACGTCGAGCGCGCGCACGGCCTTCGACGTGTCGTCCAATTTTTCGTAGAGGCGCGCGAGGCGATTTCCGACTTGCGCGCGCTCACCCGCGTCCGCGATGAGCTTCAATTCGCGCTCGAGCGCGTCGGCCGCGGCTGCGTATTGATCGCGCGCCTCTTGGAGATCCGCGATCGCTTGAAGCGCCGGGCGACACGTCGGATCGAGATCCGCGAGCACCGCTTCGTAGCGCGCGATCGCCGTGTCCACGTCGCCCATGCCTTCGGCCAGGAGCTCGGCCTCGCGCAGCGCGACGCGCGCCTTCTCCGATTTGTCGACGGCGAGCGCGCCGAGCCTTCGAAGGAGCGTCGTCGCTTCGGTGTGATCCTCGCGCTCGACGGCGTAGTCGATGAGACGCTCGAGCGCTTCGCGATCGTCGCCGTCCTCGAGCACCTTGAGCCACTGCTCGCGCGCCGCGTCTTTGTCGGTCATCTTCGACGCGTAGAGCTGCACCGCTTGGCGGCGGATCGCGACGCGCTTGGTTTTGTCGGAGATGCGCTCGCCGCGCTTCGAGAGGAACGCGACGAGCTTGTCCCATGCTTCGATCGCCGTGTACCGCTCGGAGAGCGCTTGCGCGAAGTCGTCCGCGGTCGGATCGAGATCGCACGCTTGCTCGAGGCGTTCGAGCGCGGAGGGTTCGTCGCCGGCGCGCAGGTAGTGATCGGCCGCGCGCGCGTAGTGTTGCGCTTCGAGCTTGCCATCGCCTGCGAGCTGACCGCACTGCGTCGCCGCGGCCGCCGCGCGATCCCAACGCTCCGCCGCCGCGAAGCACCGCTCCGCGCTCTCCCACAGCTTGCCGTTTTTCTGCGCCTCCGCGGCGTCCGCGTACGCGTCGCCCGCGCCCGACGCGTCGCTGAGTTGCTCGCGGAGCTCGCCGAGCCGTTCGAGCAGTTGTCCGCGCGCGACGACGTCCTCGAGCGAAGACGCGCCGTCCGCGATGACCTGCGCCGCTTGCTCGAGCTGCCCCGCTTTTTCGAAGAGCTTCGACGACGTCGCGATCGCGCGGTCGTCTTCTGGCGAGAGCCGCGAGATGCGCGACCACGCTTCGGCCGCGGCGCCGAAATCGCGACGACGCTGCTCGTGCAACGCCGCGAGCTTCTTCTCGAGCGCGATCTTCGTCTCGACCTCGCCCGCCGCGTTCGCCTCCGCTTCGAGCACGTTCGCGAGATCGTCCCAGCGCTGCGCCTTCTCCAAGATGCGCGAGAGCGCCTGGCGCGCGGTGTCGTCGCTGCGATCGATCGCGAGAAGTTGCTTGAGCGCGCTCACCGCGCCGTCGATGTCGCGGAGGTTCCCTTCGCAGATCCCCGCGACCTCGCGGAGTCGCTCCTTGCGCGTCTCGAGCGATTCCTTCGATCCGCCGACCGCGCGCACGCTCGCGAGGAGCACGTCGCGCAGCGCCGCGTAGTCGCGCTTGCTGCGAAGATAATCCTCGACCCACGCGAGCGCCTCGGGGTGCGCGGGATCGGCGTCGAGGACTTCTTTGTATTTTGCAAACGCCTCGGGCTTCTTGCCCTTGCCGGCGAGCATCTGCGCGGCGTCGAGGACGCCTTGCAACCGATCCGGCGGGAGCTGGCTGACGCGCTTCGCGGACGCGACCTCGCCGCCGACGAGACCGGGTCCCGTCGCGTCGTTCGCGGAGCTGTCGGTCGACGCGCCTGCGCGAAGATGAATCTGCGCTTGCGGCTTCGGGAGCTCCACGGGTTGAACGCCCTGCGCGGCGAGCTCGGCGAGCTTCTGCGCGGACTCCGGATCGACGCTGCGAATCGGTTGGAGGACGGCCATCACCTCCGCGAGCTGCCCGTTCGCTTCGTACGACGCGGCGAGCCCGCGGCGCGCGTCGACGCTCATCGCGCCGTTCGGGTTTTGCGTGATGTACGCGAGAAAACGCGGCGGCAGCTCCCCGTCGCGCCCGAGCGTGCGCGCGTAATACGCGAGGAGCTGCAGCGCGCGATCGTGGCCCGCGTCGAGATCGAGCGCGCCGTTCGCGTACGCGAGACCGTGCTCGCCATCGTAGACCTCGGCGAGCCCGACGAGGAGCTCGGCGGCCGTCGCGCGCTCGGAGGGTCCGACGGATTCGCCCGCCGCGACGCGATCGATCACCGTCGACGCGAGCTCTTGTTGAATCGAAGGATCCTGCGGGTCGAGGTCGCGCGCGCGAGAGAGCGCGCGCGACGCGCCCGCGAGATCTCCCGCCGAGCGCCGCGTGACCGCTTCGTCGCGGAGGAGCGCAACGCGCCGCGCGGTGTCGCCTTCGATCGCGAGCTCCGCTTCGTAGAGCGGGTACGCCTCGTCGAACGCGCCCTGCGCCTTGAGCATTTCGCGCGCTTGGAAAATGGCGAGCGCGTTTTGTGGATCGAGCTCCGCGGCGCGCTTGTAGTGATCGATGGCTTTGCGCGGCTGCGCGAGCGGCGGCTCCGACCAGAGCCGCCCGAGCTCCTCGTGCATCGCGGAGACCTCGACGCGGAGCTCCGGGCTCTGCGCGATCATCGGCGCGAGCGCCTTCGCGCGTCGATCGAGGAGCGCGGCGAGCGCCTTCGCGTCGCCTTTGTCGCGATAGAGCTGAGCGAGCCGATCCGCAGCCACGCGCTGCGTCGGATCTTTGTTGATGGCGTCCATCAAGATGCGCGCGGCGCGGTGCGCGTCGCCGAGCGCGGTGAGCCAAACGTTCGCGGACTCGCTCAGCCAATGACTCGCGTACGCGGGATCCGAAGTTTCGTTCCCGACGCGCTCGAGGAGCTGGGCGTAGGCCTTCGGATCCGCTGCACCGGCTTGGTGCGCGTACGCGAGGGCCTCCTCGTCGTGAGGATTGGCGACGAGGCGCGCGACGAGCGCTTCGATCTCGCTCGGATCCATGTGGGCGCGCAGGCTAACACCGCTCGCCGATTCAAGCTATTCGAGAATCCCGTATCGTCCGGTGCCGGTCGGCGCGGCCGAAGCGGTGGTCGCGGTCGTCGTCGCGGGTTGGGTGTGGCCGTGTCCGTGGTGTCCGTGGGTCGCGGTGGGCGCGCTCGCGGTCGCGGTGACGGTGGCGAGCTCGATCGTGGTCGCGGTTTGGGTCGGCGGAGGAGGGACGGTCGCCGCCGCGGTGGTCTCGACCGTCGCGGTTTGCGTGGGCTCCGCGAGCGGCTCGGATTTGGGCGTGCGCGCGCTCTTCACGGCGAAGAAAACCGCGACCCCCAAACACGCGACGACGAGGAGCGCGATGATCGCTGCGGCCCGAATCGGGCGAGCTTTTGGAGCAGGCGCGATCTCGAGGCTGTCCGCGGCGGGCGTGGGGTTGCTGATCGGCGCTGGGCGCCATGAGAGCACGCGCTGCCCGTTGACGCGCGCGCCGGTCGAGAGCGACCCGAGCGCCGAACGCACGCCGCTCGTCGACCCGCTCGACTCCTCGAGCGCCTTGATGAGCTCTTGCGCCATCGCGTCCGCGTTGGTCGGCCGGTCCGCTGCGTTCTTGGACATGCAGCGCGCGATCGCGCGTTCGATCGCGACGGGGATCTGCGCCTCCGGACACGCCTCGCTCATCGGCTTCGGCTGCGATTTGATGTGGCGCGCCATCACGATGATCGCGTCGTCGTCGGTGAACGGCGGGCGGCCCGTGAGCACGTGGTAGAGGATCACGCCGAGCGAGTAGAGATCGCTGCGCGCGTCGAGCGGCTTCGCTTGCGCTTGCTCGGGCGACATGTAGCGCGGCGTGCCGAACACCGTGCCCGCTTGCGTCTCGATCGCGTTCATCGGACCGGCGCCTTCGCCGAACATCTTCGCGATGCCGAAGTCGAGCACCTTCACGATTTCTTCGGCGATGCCGCTCGCGTTCACGACGCGCGCGAAGAACAAATTGTCCGGCTTGAGATCGCGGTGGACGATGCCCTTCGCGTGCGCTTCGGCGAGCGAGCGCAGCGCCTGACACGCCATGTCCACCGCCGCGGTAGGTCCCAACCGCTTCTCGCGCGCGAGCCGCTGCCCGAGCGATTCGCCCTCGAGGAGCTCCATCACGAGGTAGAGCTCGCCCTCGGCGCTTTGCCCGAAGTCGAAGACCGTCACCGTGTGCGGCGAGACGAGCACGCTGTTCGCGCGCGCCTCGCGGAGAAAGCGCGCCTTCGACGCCTCGTCCATCGCCTTGTCCGAGCGCAGGATCTTGATCGCGACGTCGCGGTTGATGTTCGCCTGACGCGCGCGATAGACGGCGCCCATCGAGCCCGCGCCGAGCTTCGCGACGACCGTGAAGCGATCGCCGAGCGTCCGCCCGAGCATGGGATCGAATTTCGCTGCGGACATGTCCGTCGAGCGCAGAAGGAGAGCACCATCCTTCGGGCAATGCGAGGGCGCAGACGCGACGCGCGGAAATCGACCGTCGCACCGCGGGCACACGAGCACGTCGAGATTGCCGTGGTCGTCGTCCGTCGACGGCACGGTTTCGTCCGGTGGCGCCGCGCGCGCGCCCGGATGGCGATTCGGGGTCGGGTACGACAAAGGGGCTCCAAATGCTCGCGCGCTTGGGGCCTTCGCGCAAGTCGTTTACCGAAGCGGAAGGACGTTCCGCGGATCGCACACGACCGAGACTTCCGGTGCGAGCAGCTGGTTCGGCCATTTCACGGTGGTCACGTCGACGCCTTCGCGGACGCGGCGCGCCTCGAGGTGCAAGTGAATCAACTCCGGCGAGCCCGTGTCGCCCACCGCGCCGACGACGTCGCCCGCGCGCACGCTGCGTCCTTTCTCGAGGCCCGGCGCGATCGCGTCGAGGTGACCAAAGAGCAAAATGTAATCGCGCAGCCCGCCGCCTTCGCGGAGCGTGTGGCGCGTGACGACGGTCGTCCCGAAGAGCGGTCCGGTGTAGACGACCTCCGCGTCGCCTTGTTGGTGATCGAGCGTGATCATCTTCACGGGCGTGCCGCGCGCTTGCGGCAAGTCGACGCCGCCGTGACCGGTCGCGTGCAGCGTGCGGCCGCGTCGCTGCGTTTCGTCGGGCCGATCCAAATCGTATCCGGAGATGACGGATTTTCCGCCGGGCAAGCCGGGCGGCACGGGATACACGTACGCGTCGTAATCCGCCGGACGATCGGGCCGCCGCGGGATTTGATCGTAGAGCACCCATTTTCCGGAGCGCTCGCGGTGCGCGTTCTGCTCGATCGAGGGAGGGAGCGCGTCGCTCTCGTCGTCGGCCTCCTCGAAGTGCACGCACGCGCCGTTGTCCGGGAGCGTCCCCGACGGACACCCTCCTTCATTGAGGACGTCGCTGCCTTCCACGCTCGGCTGCGCGAGCCTCACGTGGAGCGCGCGGAACGACTTCGCTTCGCCGCGCGGCGCGAGCGCGAGCCCACAAAGCGCGATCGCGACGAGCGGAACAAATCGTTGCATCTTACATGCATAACATACGAGAAAAACCGCTATTCCGCGCGCTGCCGCTCGCGTAGAAGGAGGGTGATGGATCTCGGCGCGCGTCTCGCGAAGTTGTTCGAGGCCGAGCGCGCCGTGCGCGCGCTCCACGCGGAGCTCTTGCGTGAGGATCCGGCCGCGCTCATGGCCGCGCTCGGGCCGGCGGCGCGCGAAGCGCTCGAGCTCAAGGACGCCACCGAATCGACGCTGCGACTCGTGCGCATCGCCGAGCTCCTCACGGACGTCAACGGCGACGCGTCCGCGGATTTGCTCGTCGACATTTTGGGCACCGAGCACGGTGAAGCGCGCCTCTCGGCAGGCGAAGCGCTCGAAGAGCGCGGCTACTCGCGCTTCAAGGAGCTCGCGCTCGCCGTCGAACGCGCGCTCGATCGGTTGCCGAAAGACAGCGTCGCGCTCGAAGAGCTCCCGTATTTGCTCGCAGAGATCCCAGAGCCGGGCGTCACGAAGCTCCTCGCGCGGTTTCTCGGTCTTCAATCGGCGGAAGCCGTCTCCGCGTCCATCGAAGCGCTCGTCGAAGTCGGCGATCCCGGCGCGATCAAGCTCCTCGAGCCACTCGAGAAAGACGCGCGCACGGTGAGCGTCGCGGGAGAATCCTCGATCACGATCGGCGAGCTCGCGCGCGAGGCGATCGATTTGCTCCGCCGCGTACGCGCCGAATGATGCAGCGGACGTCGTCGCCGGATTTGGCGCCGCGGTCCACGCGGCTCGCGCCCGCCGACGCGGCGATTTTCGAGACGTTCGTCGTGCCTCGTTATTTGTCGCTCTTCGGCGAGCTCGCGCTCGAGAACGTCGCGGAAATCGAAGACGCCGCGATCGTGCATTTCGGTTGTCGCACGGGCTATCCCGATCGCGGGCTCGCGATGCGATTACCCGGCGCGCACATCCTCGGGCTCGACGAGTCGCCCGCGGCCCTCGAGCTCGCGCGCGTGAAGGCCGCGACGATGCGCGACATGATCGCCGAGTACCGCGTCTTCGAAGGACCCTACCCGACGAACCTCGAAGCGGGCGCCTTCACGCACGCCCTCGCGCTCCATCCGCTCGCCGCGCCGGAGGATCGCGCGCAGCTCATCGCGGAGATGGCGCGCGTCGTTCGTCCAGGCGGGCAACTCATCATCGCCCTTCCGCTCCGCGGATCGTTCGGCGAGATCGCCGATTTGCTCCGCGAGTGCGCGCTCAAGACGGACGACTCGGGTCTCACGGCGTCCGTCGAGCGCGCGATGAGTCAGCGGCCGACCGTCGAAGCGTTCTCGTCCGAAATCGAAGAAGCGGGTTTCACGGACGTCGACGTCACGCTGCGCCCCGCCGCCGTCGACTTCCCGAATGGCCGCGCGTTCCTCGAAGACCCGATCACGCGCCTCCTTCTCATGCCCGAGTTCCGAAAGAACATGGCCACCGAGGAAGTCGCGAAACCGTTCTTCTACGTCCGCGACGCGATCGACAAGTATTGGAGCGAAGGTGACTTCGAGCTCAGCGTGCACGTCGGCTGCGCCACCGCGCGCCGCGCGTAGTCATCGGCCGCACGAGCTTGTGCCGCCGATGCGACTAGTGGCAGTAACCGTCGATGCAGACTTGCGAGCTCGGGCAGTTCTTGCCGATCGTCGGGTCGCAGTCGTTGCCGAGGTTCGTGCTCGAACCGCAGACTTGGTACGTGCCCGTCTCGGTCGTGACCGACTTGCAGATGTTGAACTGATCGGCCGTCGCGCACGCGTTCGGGTTGCCTTCGCACGAGATGTAGCAATCGTGGCGGATGCAGATGCTGCCTTGCGCGCACGTGTCTTGCTGGCCTTCGACGTTGCAGATGAAGTTCGGTTTCTCGTCCGGCATGCAGCCGCCGTTCACGCACACGAGACCGTTCGAGCACGTGTTGTTCGCGCCGCACGTCGCGTCGCAGTGACCTTCGACGCAGATGCCGTTCGAGCCGCACGCTCCGCCCGGGTTGGTGCACGCGTCAGGGTTCTGCGTGCAGACGCCGTTCGCCGTGTCGCAACCGTAGCCCGTGGGGCACGCGACGGTCGCGCTGCACGACGGCGTGCACGCGCCTTGGACGCATTGCTCGTTCGCGCTGCACTGCGTTTCGTCTGCGCACTGGTTCGGTGGCGCGACGCACGTCGCGTTCAAACAGAGCGAACCAGTTCCGCCGTCGGCGTTGCAGTCGTTGTTCGTGAAGCAACCCGAGTACGTCGTCGTCGTCGAGTCCGAGCCGCCGTCTTGCGTCCCGTTCGCGACGCACGACGCCGCGCCGTTCGCGACGACGCAGCTGTACCCAGACGAACAACCCGTCTGCGTGCAGTCGCCCGGATCGCACTCGTTGTCCGAGCCGCACGTGAATCCAGAGCTGCAATCGCTCGACGACGCGCAGCCGCCTGGCCCGGTTTGACTCCCATCGCCGCCGTAGACCGGACAACCCAGCATGAAACCCAAGCCCGTGAGCACGCCGAATGAAAGGATTCGCTTCATGGTCCTAGCGTCAGTCTAGCAATGTGCGTGCCCTGTACAACCATCCAGCGCTCTGCGAAAAAGCGCGGAGTTCAAAGGATGGTCGCGGGACGGTGTGGATTCTCGTTCACGCGCAATGTGGACCACGAGCCCGCTTCCTCGTAAGGTGTGCGGCACCCAGTCAGCCCATGTACGTCCAGTGCGAGCGTTGCAAGACGGAGTACGACTTCGACGATGCGCTGGTGAGCGAGCGTGGAACGACGGTGAAGTGCACGCAGTGTGGTCACCAGTTCAAGGTGCGCCGCGCCGCCGCGCCGGACGGCGGATCCGATCGCTGGGTCGTGACGACCGTGTCGGGCAAGACGCTCGTGTTCACGTCGCTGCGGGAGCTTCAAAAAGCGATTTTGGGCAAGCAAGTCGCGCGCAGCGATTCGCTCTCGCGTGGGAGCGCTCCGCCGCGTCTGCTCGGCGCGATCGCGGAGCTCGAGCCGTTCTTCGACAAACGCGCGAGCGTTCCACCGCAAGGCGGGTTGGCGGCCGCGGACGTCGAGCCGGCGACGAATCGACGACCGCCGTCGCGGCCGCCTACTGCCGCGCCGCTTCCGCCGCAGCGCGCGCGCATCGACACGCTGCGTCCGCCGACGGGCGCCACGGCGCCGCCGCCGCAGAACGCGTCGAGCGCGCTCGCGTCGACGCTCGCGCACGTGTCGTCGCCGCCGACCGCGGAAGCTTTCGCGCCGAAGCCGATCGCCCAGCCGCCGCCACAAGAAATCTCCGCGACGCTCCCGGCGTACGTGCCGAGCGCGCCGCCGCCCGTCCCGCGATCGCTTCACGGAACGATGCCGCTTCCGCCGACGCAAGCGCAGATCGCGCCACGCGTCGTCGCGGAAGCTCCGCAACCCACGCCGCAACCCGCTCCCGTCTTGAGCTCGCCCCTTCCGCCGCCGACGCGGCCGCGACAAGACTCCTATCCCGCGCACCCTTCGATTCCTGAGGAGACGTACGCGCCGCCGCGACGGCGCGTCGGAGGGTGGATCGTCGCGCTCGTCTTGTTGGGCGGCGTCGCGGTGCTCGGGGTGGTCGTCGCGAAGCCGTATCTCGCGCGCGCGCCGAAGCCCGCGGCGTCGCTCGCGCCGCTCGATCCCAAAGCGCAACAGCTCTTGTCCGACGGCGAGCGGGCGTTCGCCGACGGAAACCTCGACGCGGCGAAAGAAGATTTCGACAAGGCGAGCGTGCTCGCGGACAAAGATCCGCGCGTGCTTCTCGACGTCGCGCGCGTCGCGGAGGCGCGCGCCGACGTCGCGTGGCTCGCGATTCGACTCGCGACGCCCGGTGAAGCGCAATCGCGCGCTCGGAGCGAGTTCTCGGATTTGTCGGTGAAGTCGTCGACCGCGGCCGACGCTGCGCTCGCGTCCGCGCCCGATGATCCGGCCGCGGTGCGTTCGAAGATCGACGCGCTGCGCATCGCGGGCGATCTCGCGCAAGCGCGCGCGCTCGTCGGGAAGATGACGTCGTCGTCGATCGCACCCGAGACCGAATACGTGCTCGCCGCGCTCGATCTCGCGGACACCGCCGCGCCGACGCAGCAAGCGATCGATCGACTGCGCGACGCGGCCTCCGCCGAAGGAAACCTCGGGCGCGCGCGCGCGGCGCTCGTCTACGCGCTCGCGCGCAAGGGGGACGCGAACGCGGCGCGCTCGGAGCTTCAAAAGCTCCTCGGGCTCGCGCGCCAACATCCGTTGCAGTCGGATCTGCGCGCGTACGTGGATCGCGCGACGCAGGCGCAGGGCGACGCGGGCGTCGTGGCGGTCGTCGACGTGAACGCGTTGCCGACCGGTGGTGGCGGTGGAGGAGGGGGCGGTGGTGGCGGAGGGACCGCCGATCCTCGCTCGCTGAACCAACAAGCGGACGCGGCGCGCACGCGCGGCGACTACGCGAAGGCCAAAGAGCTCTACGGAAAAGTCCTCACGCAGAATCCGAGCGACTCCGAGGCGCTCGCGGGTCTCGGCGATTGTTCGTACGCGCAGCGCGATCTCGAGAACGCGAAGACGTATTACCGCCGCGCGCTCGACGCGAACAACACGTACACGCCCGCGCTCATCGGGCTCGCCGACACGCTCTGGGACACGGGCGACCATCCCGGCGCGCGAAAGATGTACAAGGACATCTTGGACAAGCTCCCCGAGTCGATGATCCCGTCGCGCGTGAAGGATCGCGCGAAGGACGCGGCGCCCGCGCCCACCGCGACGACGAGCGCGTCGGCGGGAGACGGCACGTGAAGCGCGCGCGGTTCGTCGCGACCTCGCTCGCGCTCGCGTCGCTCGGCGTCGGTTGCGAAGGGCGACCGCACGTCACGACCAGCGGCGGCAAGCACGAGCCGCGATCGGGTCCGGCGATCGCGGTCTTCGATTTGTCGGGCGGCGTGCCGGAGAAGGAAGCAGCGGGGATGCTGGGTCCTCCGCCCGGACGGCGCCGCGCGTTCGACTCGCTGATCAAAATCGTGGGCGAAGCGGAGCGCGACAAGGACACGAAGGCGCTCTTCTTGAAGTTCGGATCGATGTCGCTCGGCATCGCGCGCGCGCAAGAGCTCGGCGAGCTGCTTGCCAATGTACGAACAAAAATCCCCGTATATTGTCATGCCGACGAGCTCGGAAACTCGTCGATTCTGCTCGCGTCGCTCGGGTGCACGAAGATCATGCTCTCGCCGGCGGGCGAAGTGCAGACCGTGGGGCTCGCCGCGCAGACCGTGTACCTGCACAAACTCCTCACCGACGAGCTTCACATCGACGTCGACATCTTGCAGGTCGGAAAATTCAAAGGCGCGGAGGAGCCGCTCACGCGCGACGGGCCTTCCCCCGAGGCGCGCGAGTCGCTCGAGGGCGTGCTCGTCGACATGCGCGCGGCGTGGGGCGAAGCGATCGACAAAGGGCGCGCTCACGCCGGCGCGCGCGACGCGGCGGAGGACGGTCCGTTCAGCCCGACGGCCGCGAAGGATCGCGGGCTCGTCGACGAGATCGGCTACGAGGACGACGCGCGCGAGGCGGCGAAGGGCGCGGTGTCGGCGGTGCGCGAGGTCGGATATTACGGCGCGCCGGCGCGCGGAGCGTCGGGGCCGGACGTCGACGACGTGCTGAAGGTGTTCGCGGGCGACGATTCGTCGACGCCGCAGGTCATGGTGCTGCGCGCGGTGGGCAGCATCGGGATGGGCGACGACGGCGGAATCTTGGGCGGCGACGACGGCATCGGCGAGCACGCGTTCGCGCGCCAAATCAAACGCGTCACGGAAGACGAGGCGGTGCGCGCGGTCGTCTTGCGCATCGACTCGCCTGGAGGGAGCGCGCTCGCGAGCGATCTGTTGTGGCACGAGCTCATGAAGCTGCGCGCGCACAAACCGCTCGTCGTGAGCGTCGGCGACATGGCGGCGAGCGGCGGGTATTACCTCGCGTCGACGGGCGCGGAGATTTTCGCCGAGCCGACGAGCATCGTCGGATCGATCGGCGTCG
>Ga0335078_10013492_pt1 | contig 12106 bp, 11 predicted proteins | sample Lox_Sample_32_FD_206711 | JGI IMG/M metagenome (GOLD analysis project Ga0335078, IMG submission 206711) | Soil microbial communities from Loxahatchee National Wildlife Refuge, Florida, United States - Lox_Sample_3.2 | ecosystem: Environmental > Terrestrial > Soil > Wetlands | place: USA... | reverse complement strand
TGCTGATGGGGCATCTCGATGTCGTAGGCGTGGACAAATCGAAATGGAAGGTCGATCCGTTCGGGGGCGTGATTCAGGACGGCTACCTCTACGGCCGCGGCGCCATCGACGACAAAGCCATGGTCATCGCCAACGTCGTCACCATGATCGCCCTCAAGCGTTCGGGTGAGCCGCTCAATCGTGACGTGATTCTCCTCGCGGAAGGCGATGAAGAAGCGGGCGGCGACGAGGGCATGAAATTCGCCGTCGATAAACACTGGGACAAAATAGCCTGCGGCTATGCCATCAACGAAGGCGGCCGTGTGATTCTGAAGAATGGCAAAATTCAATATGTCGGCGTGCAGGCCAGCGAAAAAGTAATGGTCAATGTCGATGTGGTCGCCACCGGCACGTCTGGCCACGGCTCGGTTCCGCGCAAGGACAACGCCGTCACGCATCTCGCCGCCGCGATGGCGAAAATCGGCACGTTCGAGACCCCGGTAGAGTTCAATGCCGTTACGCGCGGCTATTTCGAAGGTCTCGCTGCGACGCAGGATGACGATGAAACCGCGAAATGGATTCGCGCCCTCGACACGCCCGATCGCGGCGATCACGCCGCGCGTTGGCTTTCCGATGCCAATCCCGTTTGGAATTCCATGATGCGCGACACGATCGCCCCCACGATGCTGCAAGCCGGCATCCGTCCCAATGTTGTGCCGTCCGAGGCTCGCGGCGTCCTTAATATCCGCCTGCTCCCCGGCAACATGGTCGATCCGCTGATCGCGAAATTTCAGCAGCTCGTCAATGATCCGCAGATTCGCTTTGAAGTCGAGCCCGGCGGAGGCCAGGCCGCTCCGTCTTCCTCGATCACGTCCGATCTCTATAGCTTGATTTCGCGCGACACTCTGCGCGAGTTTCCCGGTACGCACGTGCTGCCGTACATGTCCACTGGCGCAACCGATTCTATGTACCTGCGCCTTCGCAGCGTGCAGGCCTACGGCCTGCTGCCGTTCCCGCTCAGCGAAGAAGACGATCTGCGCATGCACGCCGACAACGAGCGCATCCCCGTCGACTCATTTCGCAAGGGCATCGACTACCTCTACATGATCGTCAACGACTTCGTCACGTCGAAATAGCCGCTCTTGTGCGCCGGCGTCTCGCCGCGAATTTACCCTCTGCGTGCTAAGCACGATCGCGCGCATGGCGCCGCATTCGATTCGGTCGTAGCCTGCTTGCTTGCCGCGGTGTTGCCCTATTTGTCGCCGACGACTCCGATGGTCATCCCGAGCGAGGTTCCGCTTCCGGTCGCGCCGCGATTTTCGCGGGCGCGGAACGCAGCCGAGGGATCTGCAGTTGTCCGAAGGCTAATTAATCCAATTGTCGGGGCGTGAGGGTGGTTTGTCGCGATGTTCCCGGACATACACGTCGAATTTTTTCTTCAGCCGGCGCCGCTTCCAATCAGAGAAAAAATTCCTCGAGTTGTAAAGAAAGGACCCGCGCCGCAAATACAAATATCCGACCGCCATTCCGCCGAGATGGCACACGTGGCTCACCCCGTCGCCCGGCGAGGTCAGCGTGAAATAAAACTCAATCGCGCCCATGATCAGGACGTACGTCCGCATCGGCAACGAAATGGGGAAGGGAATCAGCCACACCTGCTGATGCGGAAACAGAATCGCCATCGCCAGAAGGACCCCGAAAATCGCGCCTGACGCCCCGATCGTTGCGACATCCATGGTTCCGCTTCTAAATCCGTAGAACAGGACGGCCTTCACCGCAACGTCAATGACCCCTGCCCCGATACCGCACAAGAAAAAATAGAAATAGAATCTGCGGGCACCCCAGGTAAGTTCGAGATCCTTCCCGAACATCCAGAGCACCAGCAAGTTAATCAGGAGATGCCATATTCCCTCGTGGAGGAAGATGTATGTGACGAGCTGATATGCATAACCACGGACAACTGCGAAGGGGACCAGACCAAAATAGTTTCGGAACCACAGGTAATCGCCCGGACTCGTCAACTTCAGAATCGTCTGGACGGCGAAAACCGCCGTGCACGCAATTAGCAGTGTCTTGATTGCGGGAGGAAGAAGCCCGCGCCACTGGAACCGGTAGCCGTAGCCGCGCGAGAAGGATCCCACGAAACTCAGTTTACGAGTCTTGCGTGTCTGGAGTCAAAGAGGTGTGCGAAAGATCAACTGAGAGCGGCTTCGGCTTCGGGAAGCGTAGGGTGCCTGTCGAATAAGGAATCGACTCCGGTGAGCTGCAGCACGTGCGCCACGCGATGGTTTAGCCCCACCAGCGCCAGTTTCCGCCCGGCCTTATTGCAAGTAACGAAAGCTCGAACCAGCGTCCCGATCGCGGTCGAGTCGATCGACGGTACATCGGTCAAATCGATGATCACGTTGATCGGTCCGGCGGCCACCACAGCATCCCGCAACGCAGGCGAAGTGGCATGCGTAATCGCGCCTTTCACCTGCACCACGTGAACGCTCGAGTTTGCCCCGGCACGCCCGGCGACATGAAATCCATCGGACATGCGCCGCATTCTACCCTGTTCGCCGGCCATCCTCAAGAAATCGGGCGCGACATCTCATAGTCAGTCAGAGCCGGATCATTCGGATACGGCTTCGCCCGCCCCGTCATCGTAAATCCGAGCCGCTCGTAGAAAGAAATTGCGGTTAGGTTGCTCGAGGTTACGTTGAGCTGAAGGTGCTCGGCGTTGCGCGACCGAGCCCAGGCAAGCACCTCTTTGACCAGCAAGCGCCCGATGCCATGACGGCGATGCGTCGGCGCAGTCCACATCGAAACCAACTGCGCGCGCCTCCGATCCTCGGGAATGAGGTATGAACCCGCGATCCCGCAGGCTTCTCCACCATCCATCGCCAAAAAGACGACCGACTTCTCGCCGTCGCTCCATTTCGTGGCACGCTCGATCCATTCCGCGTCGCTCGATTCCGCCTCCTTGGAGTAGGTCGAGCCAAAGGCGAGAGGCGTGTCCTTCAGCGCTCGCAAACGAGTGGTTTTGAGAATCAGCGCATTCTTCACACCGACGCGTTCAATCGTGGTCATGGACGGCGGCTATGTTTCGCGGAAGCGCGATCAGTTCGCGCCGAGCTTGTCGATTTTCGCGGCGAGGATGAAATCGCTTTCGGTGAGTCCGTTGATCGAATGTGTCCAAGTGGTGATCTGCGCCTTGCCCCATGCGAGCAGAATGTCCGGATGATGTCCCTGCTGCTCGGCGAGATCGCCCACTTTGTTCACGAACGCGATGGCCTGCTTGAAATCGGGAAACTTGAAAGTGCGCGTGATGTGGTGATCTTCCACGACTTGCCATCCCGGCGTCTGTTGCCCGAGATCGGCGAGCTCTTTCCCCTTGAGTGGCGGCACTCCACCCCGGCACGGAACGCAATTCTTGCTTGCTAGATCGCTCATCGCACGCCTCCTCACCTCAACTCAAATTGTACCGGAAGCGATGGAACGTCGGCCAGCCGCATGATCTTGCGCCGCGCTTCGTTTCTGCTATTCTCTTGCGCAACAGAATCCACGAAAAATCGAAAAGTGAGGTCCGCGCATGCCGGACGAACTCCAAGAACTGCAAGAACAGGCCGAAGAAGGCTCGCATCACTCCAATCTCGCGCCTGTTACGATCACGATGGCCATCCTCGCTGTGCTCGTTGCCGCGATCTCCCTAATGGGCCACCGCGCCCACACCGAGGAATTGCTGCTTCAGACGAAAGCCACCGATCAGTGGGCGGAATACCAGGCGAAAGACATCCGCCGCCACACTTATGAGCTTTTCGTCGACGAGACTTCTGTGTTCACCCTGCAAAACTCCGAACAGCTCGAGAAAATCAAAGACAAGTATGCGAAGGAAATCGAACGCTACAAAGATCAAATGAAAGACATCCAAGCCGAAGCGCAAAAGGCGGAAGCGGAAGTTCACATGCAACAGCGTCGTGCAAACCGTTTTGATCTCGGCGAGGTAATGCTGGAGGCGGGACTGGTTCTTTGCTCGATTACCTTGCTGACGCGCAATCGGTTTTTCTGGGGCTTGGGTTCACTGCTCGGGCTGGTCGGTCTCGTCATCGGCGCCGCGGGCCTCTTGATTCACTCAACATGACGGCTTCTCGTTATCGCCGGCCCGGCGCTGCCAAATGCGCCTCGACATATTCCCGTACGTAATCAGTAAAAAGCTTTTCGAGCCTGTGCGCCACCGGTCCCGACGCGATCGAGATCTTCTGCCCGTTCACTTCGCTCACCCCGATCACGCCGCGATTCGTCGACGAAATCAGCACCTCATCCGCCGTGTAGAGATCCTCGGGAAATAGCGTTTGCTCGTCGATCTGCACCCCGTTTTCCGGGCCGATTTCGAGCACCACGCTGCGCGTGACCCCCTCAAGACATCCCGACGAAAGTGGCGGCGTCGTCACATGATCCTCGTGAACGCAGAAAATATTCGCCGCCGTGCATTCCGAGATTTCGCCGCGCTCATTGAGCAGCACCACTTCGTCGTAGCCCGCCTGCTGGACCTCCCAGAGGTTCCATACATTGTTCAGCCACGACGTAACCTTCACGCCGGCCAGTGGCGATCCCGCGTGTCTGCCATGCTCACGCAACGCCAGCCGAGCGGGCTCGTGATGCGGCGGCAAATCCGCGGAGCAAATGATCAAATCCGCGCTCGGCATTTGCTCGTCGCTGCCCCAGAATCCTGGCTGGTTATGAACGATGTAGATGCGCGCGCAGCCCTCGCGAACTTTGTTCGCGCCGAGCACTTCGTTCAGTTGGTCACGAACCTTGTCGGGGTGAAAGGGGAATGGGCAGTGAGTTTTCTCGGCGTCGCGCGCGAGCCGCTTCCAGTGGCGCTCGAACGCAAACGGAATTCCCTCCGTCACGCGGATCGTCGTGAATAATCCCCATCCGCACAAAAGGCCGGATTGCCCCGGAGAGAGACGCACATCTTCAACCGGCAGAACGCGATCGTTGTGGAGAACGAAGCGATGAATCATTGTGGCTTCCCCCCGAGACCTCTTCCCAAGCGCCCTTGGTAATTGTATCGCAAATCAAGTCGCGCCATTCGCCGGCCGAGTCGTGCCCAAAAAAATTCGGCGGTGAGATCAAATCTCACCGCCGATTCGTTACACGAGGAGGAGAGAAAACTATTGCGATTGTTGCTGCTGAGTCGGTGCCAACTGCTGCTTGGCCATGTCCGCCTTCGCGGCGTCGTTCGCCAGATTGCCCGTTCCCGGCTTTTCATAACGTGTCAGGAAAGGCATGAACGGCGTCACCTCAAACGGCATCTTCTCGCGCGCGGACAGCAACGCCACCGGCTTCGCCTTCAGAAGTTCGACGTGGTCGTTCCACGGATCGAGCTTCACGCGCGCGCCGATCGGGAGCGCCGCAATCTGATCGACCTTGTCCGGCTGCAGCGTTGGGCCCGCATTCGCCAATGCGGATCCGAGTTCCACACTGTTGCCGAGGTGCGGATTGATCAGAGCTGGCAGAGCCTTTTGCTCCGCTGAGAGTTGCTTGAGGAAGAGTGCCGCGTTGCCGAGCTTGTCCTTGTACGGTGAATTCTTCAGCAACTCGACCGCCTTCGCGTTCGCCGCCTGCACGTCCGTCGGATTGTCGCGGAACGAGAAATGGCTCAGCGCCTCGACCGTCGAGACGTTCGTCATATCGTTGAAGCCCCACTGATCCGTCTGCGGCTTAACCACGATAATTTCCGCCAGTTCCTGCGCCAGCATTGCAGCGAGGCTCGCCTCATCCGGAAGCACATCCACCAGTCCGCGGCTCATCACGATCGTGTGGCCGATCGAAAACGACTCGAGTGTGCCAGTCAGCATCACGCGGCAATGTATCTCGGGCTGGATGTCCAGATTGTTCGTCACTTCGAGATTGTTCACAACGGTTTCCAGCACCTTGTCGACTTCTCCGGGAGGCGCAAGCAAGCCCGTCCGCTGCAGCCGGTCAACAACGTTGATTTCCGCCTGATGCTGCCACTCGCGCTCCGCCTCGATGGGCGAGCGATCGATCGGCGCATCGTTCTGATCCTGAATCGAGCCGGGCGATTCAATCGTCAACTGGCTGAACTCGGATTCGCGGCCCACGTTCTTCAAGTCATAGCCCCAAAGGCGCGTCTGCGCCTTGAAGTGGACTTTGTTCCCCATGAAGTCCTTGAGATCGGATTCTTGGCTGTAAATGAACGCAGGCAGCCAGAGTCCTGGCTGCACGTTCATCCGCCAGCTATCGAAGTGCAGGTTGAACCCGTCGAGGCCCGCGAGCGGCGTATAAACGCCGTTGAACCGTACGATCGTGAACCCTTGATCCTCTGCCCAGATGCGGCCCTTGAACCGGCCCTTGCCCGACTTTGGCAGCGGCTGGATGTCGAACACGAGGCAACGAACCTCGCCGAGGAATTCGCGCCCCACGTAGTCGAACTCGTAGTGCTGCCGGTCAAAGGCGTTCGTATCCAGATAGATCATCTGCAGGAAACCCTCGGGAACGTAAGAAGACGCAAAGAAATTCGCCACGTGGGAGACCGGATTCAACTCGTCTAGCTTGCCCTTGTGCTTCGTGAGCATCGAGTTGTCGACCACGCCCTTGGCAAGATTTGCCTGTCCCAGGAAATAATGATCGCGGACTGGTACTGCGCCGAGGTCCTTGTCCGCACGCATGTCCTGAATGTAAGTCTCGATAATCGGGTTGTAACGCCGGATCGTCGCATTTTCATCGTGCTCGCGCGCAATGATCCGATCGATCGCCTCATTGACCGTCGTCACGCCGCTGCCGGAAGGAGCTGCCGGCGCTTGGGCTTGCGGCGCTGGCTGCGTTTGATCGACCGGCTGCGTCTGGGTTTGCGCGCCGGCCACGCCCGCGAGAGTTCCGGCGAATACGAGACCAGCGGACAGACTCTTCCACATGCGCATTGAATTCCCCTTTCAGTACGCGAGTTCGAACGTGATGTGTGCGATAGCGGGGGAATCAACAGGTTGCCCGTCTTGTTCCGCAGGCTTGAATCGAATCTGCCGAGCCGCGGCTTCAGCCGATTCGTCCAGACCGTACCCCAATCCCCGTACAACGCGGAGCACTTGAACTTGCCCCGACGCAGTAAACACAACCTGCACCAGCACATCCCCCTCAACTTTTTTGTTGCGCGCTTCGTCCGTGTAAACCGGACGTGGCACGGACAAAATCTCGACCGGCTTCGTGTTCGTCGCCGCCGCGGTCTGCTTCACCTTCGGCGTATCCGCCGCCTTCACATCAAACAGACCCTGCTGTACGGTCCCGTGACCGCCACCGCCTGGACCGCCCGTTGCAACGCCGTTGCCAAAGCCCGCGCTCGCCACGACGCCCTTCGCACCCTTCGCTCCACCGGTTCCATTGCCTTGCCCCGGACCCGTCGGCATGTCGTAAGCGCCCATCTGCACAATATTTGGGTTCCGATCCGTCTTGTTGTTGGAAGGAACGCCATTCGGATCGCCGAATCCGCCCGTTTGCACAGCTTCTCGCGGCTTCCTCAAGGTTGGCAGCGCGGAACTTCCAATCGTGGGCGTCGGATCGGGAAATACTTTTGCCACTTGGGTCATATCCGGCGTCTTCACCGTACGCGGCACCTGCTTCACCACGGGCGTGCTGATCACCGGGTTGTAGATCTTCGGCTTCGGTAGTTCCACCGGCACCGGTTTTGGAACCTCCACCGGCTTGATCACTTCTTTCTTCACCACCACCGGCTTCGGTGGCGGTTGCGGTTTCCATGCCTCAATATGCGGAGCATCGAGCGGTGTAACCCAATAATGTTGCATGGCTTCGAACTTCTGCGGCATCAGCAGTGGCAGGACGACCAAAGCCGTCAGCGCCACGCACTCCAGCCCCAGGCCCGCGCTGAAAGATCCCCAGCGCTTCTTCCCCTCGGGAAGCAACGATTCCTTAAAGACGGGTCGATTGGTTGGCGGTGCCATCAATTCACTCCGGATCCCTTCGGTATTCAACGACGTGCGCATACACATATAGCGCACCTTACTTTAGTACTAGATCAGGGGGTTCCTTTGAATAGGACCCATGTACTATTCTTCCCCCGCAGGTGTTGAAAGCGATAACCCAAATGCCTGGGCTGGCCGCAGGTTACTGCCCCTCACCAACTTACGGCGTTTTGTTGTGCTCCTCGGCGCTTGAATAAACCCTTTCCAAACTCGCTGTTCTTCGCTTGTCCGGGAGGGCGGGTTGAACTCGATTTTGGGCAGCACTGCCGTCGCCTAAATGGACGAAAACGCGCGATGCCCTGGGAAAGCACCGCGCATCGTCCGTAACTTCTGCCTGCAATTACCGAGCCTATTGAGACTCGATGACCACGTAATGCGTCACGCCTTGCTGATTGACGAGCAGCAGTACCGAGCCCTTACCCGCGGCTGCTACCGCTTGCTTGTACTGTTCGATGCTCGACACTGGCTTATGGTTGACCTCTTGGATCACGTCGCCCCGCTGCAAACTCGCTGCCGCCGGGCTGCTCGGATCCACTTGCGTTACCACCACGCCGTGCGTGCCTGCCGGCAATTGCAGTTGCTGTGCGATGTCCGGAGTGAGCGCCTGTACATCTACTCCTTCCAAGCCTCCGGGTTCGCCTTCAGACGGTCCAGCCTTCTCCGCCTTCTCAGGCAATTCGCCGAGCGCCACATTCACGTTCTGCGTTTTGCCGTCGCGCGAAATCTCAAGCGTCACGTTCGTGCCCGGAGCCGCTTGCGAAACGCGCAGCCGCAGGTCGTTCGCCGAATTGACCGGCTGCCCGTTGAGCGCGAGAATCACATCTCCTTGCTTGATGCCCGCCTTCGACGCCGGCGTATCCGGCTCGACTTGGCCAACAATCGCACCGCTCACTTGCGACAATCCAAACTGCTTCGCCAGATCCGGCGTCACGTCTTGCGGATAGAGGCCAAGATAGCCGCGCACCACTTTTCCGTGCTCGACGATCTGATCCATCACGGGGCGCACCATGTTGATCGGAATCGCAAAACCGATTCCCTGGTTCCCGCCGCTTTCCGCGAGAATCGCCGTGTTGATGCCGATCAGATTTCCGTGAAGATCGATCATCGCGCCGCCGGAATTCCCCGGATTGATCGCCGCATCGGTTTGAATGAAGTCTTCATAGTTCTCGATGCCGAGATCGCCGCGGCCTGTGGCGCTCACGATTCCCATCGTCGCCGTGCCGCCAAGTCCGTACGGCTCGCCGATCGCGAACACTACATCACCCACATGAAGCTTTGATGAATCCCCGATGGCAAGCGTCGGCAGGTTGGTCGCCTCGATCTTGAGAACGGCGATGTCCGATTTCGGATCGGTGCCAATCAATTTCGCCTGAAACTCGCGTTTGTCCGTGAGATCTACTTTGATGTCGGTCGCGCCGTCGATCACGTGATTGTTCGTGAGGATCGTTCCATCGGAAGTCACGATCACCCCGGATCCAAGGCTGTGTTCCCGCTCCGAACGCGGCTGGCTATCCCCATTGCCGAACTGATCCCCGAAAAATTGCTTGAACATCGGGTCGTTGAAGAAAGGCATCATGCTCTGCTTTTGCTTCACGACCTTCGAAGTATGAATGTTGACGACTGCCGGCAGAGCGCCTTTCAGTACCGCCGAAAATCCGTTCGTGAAATTTCCCAAGGATATCGGCTCGACGCTTTTCGCCAGTGTCAGTTGCAGACTCGGTGCGCCGAAGACTTTCTGATCCGACCAGTTTCTCAATCCGATCGCTAGCACGCCACCGCCGACGAGCGCCGTCGCGAGCACGAGCGCTGCTACCCAGCGGGGAATGTGTAAGTAACTCTTCATGGCTGTCCTTCTCCCTTTTTCAACACCTATAAGGCTCTATCGGCCTTGGGCGTATTAATGCGTTAGACGTAATGGTATGAAATTCGGTATCTCCTCAGGCGACGAGTCCTTCGCAGAGCAGGTCATGAAGAACCTCGATCCTGCAACCTCTATTATAGCCCTTTACCAACTCGTTGAATATCTCGGTCATTTGCTGTAGTGGCAGGCGCGAAAGGCCGGCGGGTCGTTGCGAGCTCTAGTGCCCGGGAGTGATCAATCGCGCGATGAAAAATGCAGCCGCGGCGGCAAGTCCTCCCACCAGCACCGTTTGCAGCCCTCCGCGCCACGGCTTGACGCCGGTGTAATGTCCTTTGATGGCTCCAAAAACAATCAGCGCGGTTAGCGTCACTCCCACGGAAAGCCACAGCGCCGGTTGGATCTCTCGCATCACAATGTATGGCGCAAGCGGAATGAGTCCGCCGACGATATACGACATCGCAATCGTCCCCGCACTTCGCGCCGCCCGCGCTGGGTCGGGCTCCTCAAGCCCCAGCTCGAACCGCATCATGAAATCCACCCAGCGCTTCTGATTACCCGTGATCGCCTTCACCACCGGCGCCATCTGCTCTTCACTCAACCCGTAATCGCGGAAAACTTTCGCAACCTCTTCTGTCTCGATGTCAGGAAGTTCTACCGTCTCCCGATATTCGCGATCGAGTTCCGAGGCGTAATGCTCGATGTCCGTTCTCGCCGCAAGGTACCCGCCCAATCCCATCGCGATCGAACCCGCTGCGATTTCCGCGAATCCCGCCGTGACGATGATGCTCGTGCCCCTCGCCACCGCAGCCGCTGCGCTCGTCAGTCCAGCCGCCAGCGCGAACGGCACGGTCAGACCGTCGGACATGCCGATCACAATGTCGCGCACCATTGCGCTGGCCCTGAAATGCTTTTCCTCGTGATGATGGTCGTGATGATGCTGTTGTTCAGCAGGCGCCATCGGTCCTCCCGAGAAATCCTTACTCCATCATCGCTTGTTCGATGTTCTCCTTCAGGCGCGTATAATTATGAGGCATGAATCTGAAAACCGGAGGTAGATTATGACAACTTCAGGACAAGGAGCTGCTCCTCAAATGAGCCACACGTTGCCCGATCTTCCGTACTCGTTCGACGCTCTTGAGCCCTACATTGACGCGAAGACGATGGAAATCCATCACGACAAACACCACGGCGCTTACGTCACCAATCTCAACAAAGCCCTCGAAGGCCATGCCGATCTCCAAAAACTTTCCGTCGAGGAACTGTTGGCCAAGATCAGCAGCGTTCCCGAAAATATTCGCACCGCTGTTCGCAATAATGGCGGCGGTCACATGAATCACTCCATGTTCTGGAAGATCATGAAGAAGGGTGGAGGCGGCGAGCCTTCCGGCGATCTCGCCGACGCGATCAAGAAAACTTTCGGCTCCTTCGCCGACTTCAAAACGAAATTCAATCAGGCTGCAACCACGCGCTTCGGCTCCGGCTGGGCTTGGCTGCTCTTCAAGAACGGCCAGCTGACAATTGAATCCAGCGCCAATCAGGACAATCCCATCATGGAAGGCGGGAAAGCCTTCTTTGGCCTCGACGTTTGGGAACACGCCTACTATCTCAAGTATCAGAACCGCCGCCCCGAATACATCGAGGCCTGGTGGAATACAATCAACTGGGCTCAGGTCGCGGACAATTTCGCCGCAGCTAAGCGCTAGTCTCGTTCACCCGTAACGATTTGCCCGGTGCCTCGTCCTCGCAAGCCGCGAGGATGAGGCCGCCCGGCGGGCCGCCGAAGCTCTCTGACCTGTCGGCGAGGTACCCAGCAATTCACCCCATAGATCGATCCCCAAGAGGCCATAAGACAGAAAGCCGGTCCCCGGACGCTGGAGGGTCCAACTTCGGCCCGGGCTATCGAGTGTATTTTGGGAAAGAAGGAGAGCAGGAAGTCATCCCTCTTGGTGGTGGAAGCAAGCAGCGCCAGCAGAACGACATCTTGGCATCAGGGCAGGCCCGAGAAACACATCGAACCGAAAGCGACGTTGAAAGGCGCGTAAGCTACTGGTTCTATCTGGTTCGCGACGAGCGACATGCCCGACCGAACTCGATCTCGCCACAATTCTGTGTGATCGCGCTCAGTCAAGCCGAGACCCAGTCAGAGCCGCAGTCACGACGCCGCCTGTCGCGCATAGGAAGGTGCCCGCGGCATGATGGATGACGACAGGTCGACCGGGATTATTGCCAATCGCCAGCTTTCAGAAAAGATGCGCCACCTAGAGGAAGTGCGGGAAGGTGTTCC
>Ga0335078_10013491_pt1 | contig 12107 bp, 7 predicted proteins | sample Lox_Sample_32_FD_206711 | JGI IMG/M metagenome (GOLD analysis project Ga0335078, IMG submission 206711) | Soil microbial communities from Loxahatchee National Wildlife Refuge, Florida, United States - Lox_Sample_3.2 | ecosystem: Environmental > Terrestrial > Soil > Wetlands | place: USA: Florida... | reverse complement strand
AGCCTCGCCTGCCGCTATTTTCCTTGGTTCTGTGGCAATAGCAAGCAAATCTGGTGGGCGGCGGGAATGGGGTTTGAGAGCGGAAAGCGGCGAACCTAGCCGGCTCGCGCCGTCAGGCGCGGGTGGCCGTGGAGTGCAGCGGCTGGTCGGGCATTTCTTCTTACCTCGCACCTTTGCCAATATTACAGTCTGCGCACAAGGTCCTGAGATTCTCTAAAGCAGACGGTCCTCCTCGTGACTCTGCTTCAAGACGATCAACATGAAGCTCGATGCCCGCGCTAGTGGCTGGCGAGCGTCCACATTGAACGCACTTGAAGCCGTCGCGTTTCATTACGTTGTAGCGCAATCTCAAAGGTATCGGACGCTTTCTTCTCACTACCTTCTGAGCGACCAACTTCTCTACAGAATCGGGCATCGCACAAACAGACTTTGTCATATCACCACCATTGTCTGCGAAAGACAAACTCAAACAACGGCGGAGATCGTATCGACCGGTAGAGCGCGGTGGGCCACCGCGCTGTTGACGCTTGTTTCACACCCGACGGCGGGCTGAGGCCAGCCCGCCCTACCGTGACCGCTGCTTGACAGCGCGCGCCGCCCTCCGCAAACTGCCGTTATGCCCGCGACCAAAGCGCAGACGAAATCCATCTACCTCATCGGAGGGGCGGACGAGTTTACGATCAAGGAGACGGCGGCGAAACTGGCGGGCGAACTCGCGCCAAAGGGTGCAGGCGAGTTCGGCACTGAGATCATCGAAGGCGATGCGGCAAATCAGGACGAGGCGCTCAAGATCATCGCGCGTCTTCGGGAAGCGTTGGACACCGTTGGCCTGTTCGGCGGCGGAGAGAAGCTCGTGTGGCTGAAGAACACCAGCCTGCTCGGCGACAATCCGACGACCCGCGCCGAAGGGGTCAGGGAGGCGCTGGCCGACTTGGCCGACCGCCTCAAACTTGGGTTGCCGGACGGCGTGACCTTGCTGATCAGCGCGATCGGTTGCGATCGGCGCAAGACGCTTTACAAGACGATCGAGAAGACGGGTGAGGTGCGATTCTTCGAAGCGCTCGAAGAAGGCAAGGGCGATTCCGACGAGGAAATCGAGGCGTTCATCCAGTCGCGGCTGCGTGCGGATGGGAAGACGATGAATCCGGATGCCGTTCAGGTATTTCGCGAACTCGTTGCGCCGACTTTGCGCGAGATCGCGAACGAATTGGAGAAGCTGTTCCTCTATGTCGGCAAACGACGGGAGATTACCAGGGACGATGTGCGAGCGATTTGCTCGGCGACGCGTCAGGCCGTGATCTGGCAGTTGACCGATGCGCTGGGCGCGCGGCGCATTTCACCGGCAATCGCCGCGTTGGAAAACCTGTTCGACGCCGGCGAATCACCGATCGGTGTGCTGATGATGTTGGCGGCGCAGTTTCGGTTGATGTTGCTCGCGAAAGACCTGATGCAGCGCAAATTGATCACCGCCGGCGAGGGCCCGGGCACCAATTTCCAGTTCGTGAAAGCGTTCGAGCGGTTGCCGGAGGACGCAACGGCGCATGTCCCGCGCACCAGGGAAGGCAACCTGCCCAATGCGTGGCGGGTGTATCGTTGCGCGCTGGCGGCACGGAATTTTTCCACGGACGAATTGATTCGCGCGATGGATTTGCTGCTGGAGGCCAACCGCCAACTCGTCTCGACCCAACTCGACGAGCGGCTCGTGCTGGAAGAAACGATTGCCAAAATCGCGCGGAAGTAATGTGGGGCAAGCGGCCCCCATGAGAGGGACCTTGTCCCCGACGGGGACTCACGTCCGCTTGCTCTGCCCAACGACGGCAACCGAGCCGGTTCCGCGCTTGCGGTCGCGAAAACATTTGCTAGATTATCCCCCGGCGTTGAAGGTGAGTTGGCTGGAGATACTTCTTGGTGGCACATGGAGATTTCGCGTTTTCTGGCTGCACTGCATCCGCGATTGGTGCCGTTTCCGATCGTCTTGTTGCTGACCGCGTTGCTCCTGGACGGCGCGGGCCTGATCTTGCACAGTGAACGTGTCCACCGGATGGCGAAATGGTTGACGGCCGCGGGCACGGTGACGTTGCTCTTCGCGTTCATCTGCGGCATTTGCGCAGAGATCTGGGCAGGACGTGCCGGCGTGCCGCATCTGCCGATGGAGATCCACGAGCTCGGCGCGACCATCGCGTCCTGGGGGTTTATCGGGCTGATGTCGTGGCGACTGTTTTTAGACGGGGCCCGTCGCAGCGCAATGTTGATCTACGTCATCTGCGGGTTCGCATTGTATACGGTGATCGGCGTCACGGGTTACTTGGGCGGCAAACTCGTGACCGAGTACGGCGCGTCGGTCGCGGGTGCGGACGCGAAAACGATTCTCTCGGTGCACGATCTCAACACGTTGGCGGAGCGCCAGACCGACCGCAATCTCGAGTATTCCGATTTCATGCATCGCACCGCGGGTGCGTTCGTGCTGGTGTTGGCTCTGGCGATTTTCGTGCGCGAACTTTGGCCGTGGTCCGAGCCGAAAGTGCGCTGGATTGGACCCACATTACTTAAAGCGGGCGGAGTCCTGTTGTTCCTGTGTGCGGACCTCGACCTGTACGCGCTGACCGACGTGCGTCAGTTCTATGACCGCGAGGCGCAGATGCACAAACTCCTTGCGGTAATCATGGTCGCGATTGGCCTGGGCATGTTGTTGAAGCAACGCCGCCGGTCCGTGGTGCGGAAGACCGATGCGCAAACCCGCCTTCAGAATCGCCTCATTGCCGTTCTGGCGCTCATTGGCGGGGGCTTGCTGTTCACCCACGTGCACACGGTTGCGCCCTACGCCGACGTCGCCGCCGGGGTGTACGTCAACCACATCGTGATGGGCTTCGTTGCGCTCGCCATCGGCGCGGTCAAGCTGCTCGACGACGCTTTGCCGAACAAGGCCCGCTGGCGCGCGCTGTTGTTCCCGTCGCTCATGAGCGTCGAGGCGTTCCTGCTTCTGACGTACACCGAGAGCATCCCGTGGTGGACGGGCATCGGCCACTACAACCGCTGGGGACCCGATGGCGGCTGCATCGCCCCGTTCGGCAAGGAACGCGCCGAGTTGGTCTTCGACCACGACACCGCCACGATGGACATCCGCGTGCTCGATCGGTTTACCAACGACCCGGTCCGGATCGACGCGACCAACGTCACGGTTCTGGTGGATCGCGGCTACGAAGAGACAGCGGTCCCGCTCAACGCCGTCGATCCGCAGCGCGGCACGGCATCGCATTTTCGCGGGCGGGCAATGTTTCTGAAAGACGCGCCCCAATTCGACGCGCGGGTCACGCTGCCGCTTCGGGGAAAGCAACGGACCGGTTTCTTCGACCCGTGGGTGACGCCCGCGGTCGTGGGCCTTCCGCCCAACGTCCTCGCCAAGTATGTTTGCCCGATGCATGACGGGATGCTGTCCGCCACCCCCGGTGTATGCAACATATGCGGCATGTCCTTGGTACCGGTGCTGCGGACGCCTCCCAAGGTTTTGCATGACCGGAAGTACACGATGAAGCTGGAGCGGAATGGCCACACGCTACGTTTGACGCCGCGGTTGGCCGCAACGGGTGAGACCGTGCGCGATTTGCTCGTCATGCACGAACACCTGCTCCATCTCATCATCGTGAGCAAAGATCTGTCCTTCTTCGATCACGTCCACCCGGTTCGCCAGAGCGACGGTTCTTTTACCATCGACTACAAGTTTCTCCACAGCGGTCAGTTTCTCTTGTTTGCGGACATTATGCCCCGGGGCGAACGGGGCCAGGTGTTTCGTCTTCCAGTCGAGGTGGGGTACGACGGCTCGTTGCGCCGTGACGACGGGCGGCCCGGCGGTCTGTCGGTGCCTCCCGCGGAGGCGCGCGAGATCGGACCCTATCACGTGGAGCTGATCGTCCAACCGAGTACGCTGGTAGCGGAACGCGAAGCGCAACTGGCGTTTCGGCTCGAACGCGACGGTCAGCCGGTGACGGATTTGTCGCCCTACATCGGCGCCATGGGCCATTGCGTCATTATCAGCGAAGACACGCAAAGCTATCTGCACAGTCACCCCGAGCAGTTCAGTGCCGCGCCATCACCCAATGCGCGAGGCGGGCCGGAAGTCGACTTTCATACGATGTTTCCGAGGCCGGGCCGGTACAAGGTCTGGGGACAGTTCAAGCGGGGTGACAAAATCATCGTGGCCGACTTCGTGGTAAACGTCGAGAAACCGATCCTGCCGCGTTGGCTGGTAAACATCCTGTTGTTCGATTGAGTCGCCGTTCAGAACGGCTTGAGCAACTGCGGGGGGACGTCAGGAGCCGAGGCACGGGGTGGACTGTTCGTCGGCGCGCCGATCAGGGCAGCGTCCATCGCCTTCAAATATTCATCGGGTCCGACAAAGCCGACGAGGCGCAGGTCGGTCCGTTCCTGTCCCGCAGGACTGATGAAGACGGTTGTCGGGACGCCGAAAATGTGGAATTCCCTCGTCAGCTTGTCAACGCCAGGTGAACCCGTGCGGGTCAGGTCGGCCTTGAGCATCAGGAACTGGCGGGATTTCTCGATGACGCGCGAATCGGGAAAGGTGCGTTTCTCCATCTCTTTGCAGGGAAGACACCAATCGGCATAGAAATCGATAATGACGGGTCGATGCGCCGCCGTGGCTTGCTGGATTTTTTCGGGCGAGTAGGGAGTCCACGCAATGCCACCACCATGCCCAGCATCGATTGGCGTAGCCGTGATCCAAATCGCGACGCCGATCAGCAACGCTCCGAAGACGCGTTTGACCCACACCATCCACGCGCCGGATTTTGGCAGCCGTGGCAACAATCCCGAGAACGTGCCCAGCACCACGTACGGGAGGCCCAGCCCGACGGCCAACGTAAAGAACATCCACCAGCCGATCCACGGATCACCGCGCTGGCCGACGTACACCAGCAGCGCCACCAGAATGGGCGCCAGACACGGCGCCGCGATGACGCCGACGGTTGCGCCGAGGAAGAAGATGCCCACGTAGCCGGCTTTCGACGACAGCCCCGTTACTTTCTGCATCAGGGCCTGCGGCGGCTGCATTTCGTACAGTCCGAACATGCTCAGCAACAACGCGCCGAACAGCCCGCCGGTCGTTGCTGCGAGCAGGCCGAGCGCGGAATAGGTGAGCACAATGCCGAGAAAATACGTGAACGCATGCGTGAACGCCCGGCTCATGGACCGCTGGCCTTGTCCGCCAAAGTAACTCACAGTGATGGCGATCATCGGGTACACGCACGGCGTGAGATTCAGCGCCAGCCCGCCGAGGAGAACGAACCCGAGGGCGATCAGCCATCCGCGTTGCTGAATGAGTTGTTCAATCGTGTTCTGGGGCGAGACGGGTGCGGTGCCGAGTAGGGGGACGTCGGTAGTCCCCGCGGTCGCGAAAATTTCCGGATGTTGTGGCTGAGGGGTATACCCGGCATTGGCGATTGCGGTCTCGATTGTAATCGGGACCGATTTGGGCGCGTGACAAACATGGTCGTCGCAGGCTTGGTAACGCACCGAGCCTTCGATCCTCACTGGTCCGGGCCGTGCGGTTGCGATCACGTGGCCTTCGGCGAAAATGACCGCGCGGCCCGTGTACAGCGCCACGGGCTCGTCGTTCCATCCCACCTTTGTTCGTTCGCCCGGCGGGTAGGTGATATGGTCAATGACGATGGACGCGGGTGGTTGAAAATCGAGCGTGGTCGGGATAAACCCTTCCAGGCTGACCGGGTTGGCATTGACGTGCCAATGTTGGGCCAGATCCAGCACCACGGCGGCGCGAAACCCGGAACCGGGCGTGAGCTTGTCTACGGACAGGCAGGCCGAGATTTCAACTTCGCTGCCCGGCGGAGATGGCTGGGCATGGCCGATCAACGTCGTCGAAAGCAGCCCGCACAGAAGCGCGGCCGGCACGAAACCCGAACGACTCATTGGGGAGAGGCCGTCCCAGAATTGGTTTCGAGAACCTCTTTCTTGGTAACCCCAACGTATTGTTGGATGATGTTCTGATCCTTGTCGATGATAAACGTCGTGGGAACGGCCGTCAGTCCACCGAACGCCCGGATCGTCTCATAGTCCGCCACCAGAAACGGAAAGCGCGGATGTTCCTGCTCGACGTAAGCTTTGGTGGTTTGGCTCCCCCATTGTTCAATCGACAGACCGAGAACGGCGAATTTCTTCGGATCGAGTTCCTTGAGCCAGTCGGACAGAATCGCAATCTGTTTCTGGCTTGGATGGTCCGACGTAACAACGAAACAGACGGCCAACGTCTTGCCCGCGAAATCATCGAGTTTGACGGTGTCGCCGTCCGTGTTTTTGAGCGCGAAGGCCGGGGCATGTCTCACCCAGGGACGATCCGCCTGGCCGAACGCACGGTCAAGGAGTACGAGCGCCCCCAGTGAAACGAGCAGGCCGATGAGAAGCGAGAGTGTGGACCGAGTCGTCCACTGGTTCAGTTTGGTATCCATCTCCGGCGATTCCTCCAATTTCACCGTTGCCGCCACGCCCAATTATCCGGATTTCCTGGTGATTCGCAAGTGTCACTTTGCATGGGCGCCGATCGGCCGGTTCCTTGACAATGCCTTTCCGCGCGCATAGGGTTCGGCCCATGACACGGCTGGGACTGAGAATTCCGACCGTCCTGCTCGCCTTGTTGTTCATGGGCGATCCAGTGCACGCGGAACTTTGCCAGCCCGCGTCAGCGCCCTGCGCGGGAGCGCCATCGAAGCCGATGAGTTGCTGCCAAGCCGGACACTGTGGCTGCGATTTGTCATTGCCCTCGCAGCCGATGCCGAGGTCCCTGCCCGGGCGCACCGCAAGCGTCACCCGACACGAAATTACCAAATGTGCTTCGCTGCCCGTGTCGACGGCCCTCTCCATTTCCCGCGAGCACTTCAGTCGGCGTCCGACCGGGGACGTGTGCCCCTCGCAGTTCCTGGCTGTTGCGCCGTACGCCTTCACGCACGCATTTCTGATCTGAGACAGCACGCCGCGCCCGTGGTGTGCCCAGTCGTTGCCCCCGTGAAACGGGGTGAATCTCAGATCAGTCATGCAACTACACGAACAACCAGATTCCGAACTCGTACAACAAGTTCAGTCGGGTAGCGACATCGCGTTCGACGAACTGATGCGGCGCTACAAACATCCCGTGGCAAACTTCGTCTACCGGATGATTGGCCGCGCTGAAGACGCCGACGACGTGGCCCAGGAAGTCTTCGTGCGCGTTTACCGGAACCTGGACGCGTATCGGCCCGGGACGAAGTTCTCGACGTGGTTGTTCGCGCTTGCCCGCAACGCTGCGATTGACCACTGGCGTTGGCATAAGCGGCATCCCGCCGAACCTGTCGAGTCGCTTCCACAACTCACCGCGCCGTCCGGCACGGCCGAGGACGTGGCGGCGCGCGAGATTGGCCAGGAGATCGCTGCGGCAGTCGCGAAGCTACCGCAAGACCAGCGTACCGCGCTCGTTTTGGCGGAGTATCATGGGTTGTCGTATGCGGAAATCGCCGGTGTCATGCGCTGCTCGGAGAAGTCGGTCGAGTCGCGCCTTTATCGGGCCAGGCAAACATTGCGCGGCTGCCTGCGTCATCTTCTGGAGTAGTTGACCGCGTGTGGCACTTTAGCCAGCGTGCTTGATTCCGCGCAGGCCGACAATTGAGGCGTCAGACAAATCGATTTCTGAATCCCTTGGCAGTATGCGAGTTGCGGAATCTTTACCTCGTCGTCTCCGTTCTGGCACGGCGCATGTTAAGGGTGTCGGCAACTGCGCGTGATGGCTCTGCGACATCAAGCAAGTTGGTGCCGCTCCCGCTCCAAGGCCATTGCCAAACATCCTCACTATCCCGTCGAAAGCTGAAAAACCCTCGCTGAAGACAGCGAGGGTTTTTTTCGTCTGGGTCGTGCTATCTGGTATGTTGTAGGAAATGGCCCCATGAAGGAGCGATGTCTTCGATGAAAGATTGCTGCCACCATAACGAACCGGCCCGCTCCACAACGAAGGATCCGGTGTGCGGGATGGACGTGAATCCCGATGGGGCGGCGGGTTTTCATACGCACGCGAACAAGACCTACTTCTTTTGCAGCACACACTGCCTGGAAAAGTTTCGCGCCGATCCCGGCCGCTACCTCGAAAAACGCTCAGACACGGATCATATTACGCGCTCGCACGGGCCGTATACCTGTCCGATGCACCCGGAAGTGCAGAGCGACCAACCGGGAACGTGCCCGAAATGCGGCATGGACCTGGAGCCGGTTGCGGTCACTACCGATCAGCAAGAGGAAAGCCCCGAGTTGCGTCAGATGACCCGACGGTTGTGGGTAAGCCTTGTGCTGACGCTGCCCGTGTTTTTCATCGCCATGCGCCATGTTGGCGGGCTGCATTGGCTGGAACTGCTGCTCGCCACGCCCGTCGTGGCATGGGGCGGTTGGCCATTCTTCCAGCGCGGTTGGGCATCCATCGTCCATCGCAGCCTCAACATGTTTACGCTGATCGCGGTCGGCACAGGCGTGACTTGGGGCTACAGCGTCGTCGCCGCGTTGTTCCCACAGATATTCCCGGTATCGTGCCGCAATTCGGCTGGCGAGGTGGCGGTCTATTTCGAAGCGGCGGCGGTCATCGTCACACTGGTGTTGCTGGGACAGGTGTTGGAGTTGCGTGCCCGCCGCCGGACTTCCAGCGCGATCAAGGCGTTGCTTGGTCTCGCACCGAAGGTCGCCCGGTTGCTCCGCGATGACGGCACCGAAGTGGACGTGCCGCTGCCAGAGGTGAAGACGGGCGACCGGCTTCGCGTCCGTCCCGGCGAAAAGGTGCCGGTGGACGGCGTCGTCCTCGACGGAGCGAGTGCGGTTGACGAGTCGATGGTCACGGGAGAGCCGGTCCCGGTCGAGAAACGCACCGGTGACCCGGTGACCGGCGGCACGGTCAACGGCCTGGGCGGTTTCGTGATGCGTGCGGAGCGGGTTGGCGGCGAGACGTTGCTGGCGCAGATCGTTCGCATGGTCAGCGAAGCGCAACGCAGCCGGGCTCCCATCCAGCGGTTGGCCGACGTGGTCGCGTCATGGTTTGTGCCGGCGGTCATCGTGGCCGCTGCGATTACCTTTGTGGCGTGGTCGGTGTGGGGACCGGAGCCGCGCCTGGCGTATGCGCTCGTGAACGCCGTTGCCGTGCTGATCATTGCCTGTCCGTGCGCGCTGGGGCTGGCAACGCCGATGTCCATCATGGTCGGCACCGGCCGTGGGGCGACGGCCGGCGTGCTCATTAAGAACGCCGAGGCGCTTGAGACGATGGAGAAAGTCGACACGCTCATCGTGGACAAGACCGGCACGCTCACGGAAGGCAAGCCGTGCGTCATGACGGTTGGCGTCGACGATGAAACGTTACGACTGGCAGCCAGCGTCGAACGCGCCAGCGAACATCCGTTGGCGCGGGCGATCGTGGAAGCGGCTGAACAACGCGGCCTCGCGTTGGCCAATGTAACGGAGTTTCGTTCCGAAACCGGCCGAGGCGTGACCGGCAAGGCGGAGGGGCAACTCGTGATCGTGAGCAATCAGGGCGATGCACCCGGGGCGGAAGCATTGCGGCAGGAGGGACAGACCGCCGTGTTCGTCGCCGTAGACGGTCGACCGGCTGGCGTGCTGGGTATCGCCGATCCGATCAAGGAGTCCGCGGCCGAGGCGATCCAGTTGTTGCACGAGGAAGGGATCCAGATTCACATGGTCACGGGGGACAACCGTACCACCGCTGAAGCTGTTGCCAGGAAGCTCGGCATCGACCGCGTCGAGGCCGGGGTATTACCGGAACAGAAGGGCGCGGTGGTCAAACGCCTCCAAAACGAGGGCCGGGTTGTTGCCATGGCTGGTGACGGCATCAACGATGCACCGGCGCTCGCCCAGGCACACGTCGGCATCGCGATGGGGACCGGAACCGATGTGGCGATGCAGAGCGCGGCCATCACGCTGGTCAAAGGCGACCTGCGGGGCATCGTCAAGGCGCGCCGATTGAGCGAGTCGACGATGCGCAACATCCGTCAAAACCTTTTCTTCGCCTTCATCTACAACAGCCTTGGTGTTCCCATTGCCGCCGGCGTGCTGTACCCCGTCCTCGGCCTCTTGTTGAGCCCCATGATTGCCGCGGCGGCGATGAGCTTCAGCTCGGTTTCCGTCGTCAGCAACGCCTTGCGGCTGCGCCGGGTGGGATTGTGAAACGACCGGGGAGAACTGCGCGAGCCGTCCGCAAATTCCGCAACGTCTGAAAACCAGTCGACGATCTGCGCGCATGGTTCTCATCACAACCCGCGAGCGATGCGGCCAGCGGCGGGTCAGAGGGTGCGGCGGAATAACGCCGTGGCGGCCCCCATCGCCAGCGCGGCAAAGAGGACGAGAAAGGCCAGGTCCGGCAAAATCGCCATGATGCCGGTATTCTTCAGTGCCAATTCCTTAAAACCATGCACCGCGTAGGTGAATGGATCGACGACGGTGATGATTTTCATCCACCGGGGAAACGCTTGTATCGGATAGACGGCGCCGCTCGGGAAAAACAGCAGGGTATTGAGCACGCCGAAAATCGCGCGCGGCACCAGCGGGTCGCTGACGCGCACCATCAGGAGAAACATCATGCTGATCAACGCCAAGGCGGTGGCGACCACCAGCACCAGCATCCGGGCCAGTCGAGCGAGGTTGAGCGGATCGGGAATACCGGCGATGAGCGAACCGAACACGACCAGCACCGTCCCGGCCAGAACGGCCTTGACGACGCCGGCGAGGTTGAACCCCACGATCAATTCGAACTTCCGAACCGGCGTCACCAGATAGCCTTCGTGCAGTCCTCGCGCTTTGTCGTCGATGAAGATGATTCCACCGCCAATCATCGCGGAGACGAAGATTGCCAGCACGATGGTGCCGGCCAGGAGATATTGGATGTACGGTACGTAAGGGTAGAGTTCGACCACGTCGAGCGTGGCGTTGGCGGTCAGACCCGGTTGCGGGGCCGGCTGGCCGTACGTGGCGAGCAACTGGGTGAGGCTTTCCTGCAACGCCGACGAGGCGAACTGGTCCGTATTGTCTTCCACCAGCGCGACGCGCGGATCGGCGCCGGCGAGGACGTTGCGAGAGAACTGTGGGGGAATGGTCAGCAGGCCGTTGATTTTGCCAGTGCGCAGGTCCCGCAGCGCGGTGGCCTGGTCGACGTAGGGCGTGGTGACGAACGTGCGCGCGTTGGCGGCCACCGCCTCGAACATCTCCTTCAACTGTACGGCCGGCACGCCGTGGTCGTGATCCACCACGCCGACGTTCAGGTTCTTGACCTTGCCGCCAAACGCGTAACCGAGCACCACGAGTTGCACCAGGGGCAAGACCATCGAGATCACGATGAGCGTAGGGCTGCGGCGGAAGCGGCGCAGGTCGCGTTCGATGATGGCCAGGATGCGGTGCATGAGGATTCTTGCCGGTTACCTTTGCGGGATGAACGGACTGCTGGACGGAGGCGGGGCCTGCAACGCGTCGCGCAGTTGGTGGCCGGTGTAGTGCACGAACACATCGTCCAGCGTCGTGCTTTGGACGGAAAGCGAAGTCACCGTGACGCCCGCCTGGCGCGCTGCTTCCATCAGTTCGATGGTCGTACGGGGTCCGTTGTCGGAGGAAATCCGAAACACGTGGTCCTCCGCCCGCACCTCGGCCACTTCGGGCAACGCTTTCACGACGTCGGCCCACCCCGCCGGCACGTCGGAGAAGCTGACCTCCAGAATGTTCTTCCCGGGAATCGAGGCTTTCAGTTTCAGCGGCGAATCCAGCGCCACCAGCTTGCCGTGATCGATAATGGCGATGCGGTCGCAGAGTTTGTCGGCTTCGTCCATGTAATGCGTGGTCAGCAGAATCGTCAGGTCCCGTTCCCCTTTTAGGTGTTGGAGCATCTCCCAAACGGCGACGCGCGACACCGGATCGAGGCCGGTGGTTGGTTCGTCGAGAAAAAACGTGCGCGGCTCGTGTACCAGGCCGCGCGCGATTTCCAGCCGGCGCCGCATGCCGCCGGAGAACATTTTCACCGGCTTGTCCGCCCATGGCTGCAGGTCCACGGCGGCGAGCAGTTCGCGCACGATGCGGCG
>Ga0335078_10013490_pt1 | contig 12107 bp, 14 predicted proteins | sample Lox_Sample_32_FD_206711 | JGI IMG/M metagenome (GOLD analysis project Ga0335078, IMG submission 206711) | Soil microbial communities from Loxahatchee National Wildlife Refuge, Florida, United States - Lox_Sample_3.2 | ecosystem: Environmental > Terrestrial > Soil > Wetlands | place: USA... | reverse complement strand
TTGGTGTTGAGGATGAACGTGCTAGTGGAGAGTGTGTGTGTGAAGAGCCTCAATTGACATAGTGGCTGCGGACTGTCGGGTTGCATTAGCAAAAGCAGAATTCGTGTGGGAATACAGTTTTGGTCGTGGGACCGTATTTTTGTGGGGGCGTAAACCCAATTCGATCGGAGACATAAAGTTTTGGTCATGGGACTGCATGTTCATGGGGGGGGGTGCAAGCCCGATTCTTCGTGGTGGCAGACGACCGCCCGTCCTCCATATTTAAACCCCGGCATGACCCCCCCCTACACTATAGGATTTCACGAACACGGTCCGCATTCGTCACGAATCCGCCTCGCCCTAGCGACAGTCACCGGAATCCCCAATTCTGATTGGTTCCCCACCGCCACGTGTGTTCGTAAACACACCTTATAATCTTCCGCGTCAGTCAAACCTCGCTTTTTCCGATGACTGACCAATTTGCCTGACCAAACTTTCCTAATTCTCCCGATATTATGTACACACGCGCTCTTCCTTCACGTGAACGCGTCTCATGCCAGGTAAATACCTTCCAGCCTGGAAGTTATTTACCTGTATACTAATTAGTTTAGTACACCCACTGTTGCGAGGAGACCTTGGACAGAGCAGTGAGAAGAGCGGAGTGCGTGTAGACTTGATTGATCTAGAGAGAGCGGATATGGCGCTATTTATAATACATGCGTACATGTGTGCGTACAGCCTTGCCTGTGTAACATTCCCATGGTCTCTGAAAAAGAAAAGAAAACGCGTGAGGTAGGAAAAATCTTTTATAGATATCAGAAGCTGGTTATGTGAGACTCTCTGCCATAAAGCAGCATACTCACTAAAAAACCTCCTCTTATGAAACATGAAGATGGCGTAGTATACAAAGTTTCAATCCACTTGTCTGAATGCGTCGTAACTGTCGCATAGGCCGATCATGCAACAGAATCGTTGATGCTTCGTGGTTTCTAGCGCTTTAGTGAAGAGATCTGCAGGCTGATGCGCCGAGGGAATGTAATCGATTTGAATCTTGCCATCGTGAATGTAGTGACGGACAGCGTGGTAGCGTACGTCAATGTGTTTGGCTTGGCGATACTTGGCGGGGTTGTCAGAGATCTTGAGCGCCGCTTGACTGTCAGTGAGGAGCGGAACAGGACGAATTGCGGAGGGAAGTTGTAGTTCTTGGAAGAATTATTTTCGTGCAATCGCTTCGCGTGCCGCGTCAGAGAGCGCCATGTATTCGGATTCCATGCTGGAGAATGCGACAGTGTGTTGCTTGTGAGTTGATCAGGTTATAGTGCCGCCGTTGACGATAAACACGTAGCCGGTGTAGGACTTTCTGTCGTCTTCGTCGCTGGCAAAGTCTGCGTCCGAGTAGCCGATGACGTCAGTAATCAGGATTGTAGGCGAACGGAGATAGACAATGCAGTAGTTGCGGGTGGATTTGAGGTATCGTAGGACGTGAAGCGTGGCCTTGAAGTGCGTAGTGGTTGGATTGGCATTATATTTGGAGAGTTTTGATACGGCAAAAGCAATGTTGAGTCTCGTAAAGACAGCGAGATGATTGAGAGAGCCCGTAAGTTCCTGGTACAATTTGAGGTAACAGAGGGCATCGTCAGGAGTAGCTGACTTGAGCTTGATGCCCTTTTCAAAGGGTGTAGTGGCAGATCTGGCATTCGTCATATTGTATTTGGCAAGTAAACGATCGATATATCCAGGTTGACCGATGGAGATTGCATGCTGGGGTAGTTGTATGTGACGCTGATACCGAGAAAGCTTCTGACGTCGCCTTTATTGACAACTTCGACTTTTCGTGCAAGCTCAGAAACGACCGAATTGCAGGAGGAGACGGAAAGACTGCAGATGAGGATATCGTCAACATAAACACCCATGATGACGTTTCCACGAATGTAAATGCTTGGGTCTGTCTCGAGAGCTTTGAACCCTATACCTACAATAACCTCCGATAAAAGTAGGTACCATAAACGTGAAGCTTGTTTGAGACCGTATAGCGCTTTGTTGAGCAGAAGCACAGCGTCAGGATGATTGGTGTCGATGAAGCCTTCGGGTTGCTAGACATATATTTCGAAGTCGCTTCGACTGTAGAAGAAGGCGTTTTTGCGGTCGACTTGGGTAATACACAGATCGTTTGCAGGGCAGATAGCAAACAGTGAGCGTACAGAATCAATTCTAATAACGGGAGCAAACGTTTCATCGAAATCCAATTCAGCCTCTTGCACAAATCCTTTGACAACGATACGGCTCTTGTACTTCTCAAAGACATTCGTTGCGTCACGCTTTGTTCGACATACCCATCTCATTGGCAGAGCGCGCCGCTCAGGCGGTAAGCGTACGAGTGACCAGGTTTTCCGTGCGATGATTGCTTTGATCTCGTCGCAAAAGGCGTTCCACCAGAGTTCGGCATCGGGTCGTCGCATGGCGTCGCTGAATGAGGGTGGATCATTGTCAGGTTGAAAGCCGCTGTAGGTTTTGAATGCACGTACAGCAGATGGAGTTTCGACGACAACGATTTCGTCAACGATTGGCCGTAGAGATGGAGGTGGAGACGGAGATGGAGTGGAGCGATCGTAGGGATCAGCGGGTGGTTCGTTGAAGTCTGTGGCCTTTGGGAATTGCGTCTCGAAGAAGATGACATCGTGCGAGTTGACAAAGACCTTTCGTTCGAAGTCCCATACGCACCACATGGTATTGGTGTTCGTGTATCCGATGAAACAGCCTGTTGTAGATTGTGTATCGACTTTGCTGCTTGCTTCCTGGCGTTCTTCGGGTACGTGAATGTGAACAATACAACTAAAAGGTTTTAGTGCTCATAGATCTGACGCAGAGAGTTGCTTTTGATGCCATTTTTCATAACGGATTTCGTCATTGATGGCTTCGCTGGGTAAACGATTGATGAGGTACGCCGCGGCAGCGATTGCTTCGGCCCAGAAGGACTTTGGCATGTTGACTTGATAAAGCATTGGTCGGGCGTACGTCTTGAGAGTGCGATTTAACCGTTCAGCTTTGCCATTCGATTGAGGCGAATAGGGGACCGTTGGCTCATGCTGTATTCCCAGGTCTGTAAGGATAGGCTTGAGGTCGCGTTCGTACTCGCCGCCGCCGTCGGTGCGAAGGTATTTGATCTTTAATTCGGTTTCCGTCTTGATTTGTTTGATGAGTTTTCGAAATTCGCGGTTTACTGTAGCGGATGACCTGTCGTCGATTGTAGCGATCCAGCACCAGCGCGTGTATTCATCAAGGAAGGTGAGAAGGAGCTTCATCAGGCCTTTCGACGTTGGAAACGGTCTGCAGATGTCTGAGTGGATTCGTTCAAGTTTACCGGAAACTGTGCTTTCAACCCTCGTTACATTTTTATAGAAGATAAGAATGGCGGGCAGGGGAAAGGTTACCCAAATATAGACCAAACTTTTCAAGCTGAGTTCAATGAATTGCTTTTTATTTCAATTGCGTTGAAGCTGAACCAGAATTTCGTGGATTCTCTTATGGTCCGATTGCGAGGCTTGAATTGGGCCTGCACCCCCGACGGACAGACAGTCTCCAGATGGAGCAGCGGCTGATAAACCCGAACTGGGCACTTGACTAACTGCCCGCGTTTGAGCGGTCGGGGGCAAGAACTTTAAATTCCGGCAGCGGAAATTTGAAATGGTATGACACTGAAAATTATTGGAACGGGAAATCCCCCCACGGAAATAGGGTCCTATAACCAAAACTATATTCACGTTTTCACGACGGAAAAACAGCCAGTCCACCGCGGCTGGTGGCAGCCAATCGACCGATCACCCAACCCACAAAGCTTATTTTATTTAAATGGGACCACATGGTTAATTGACGCTGCGGTGGGTCATGTGGCTGGCGTGATGCGCTTTTGCGCTTTAGGTTCGGGAGGTGGAGGTTGTAGTACAAGCACCAAGTGGTGGTGGACTGAAAAAATGATCACGCAGTCCCTAAGTACATTCCCGTTCCAATATTCCCAGTGCACAGCACACCGTTTCAAATTTGCCTTTTTTCAACTAACTGGCTATGGCGGATCGCTGCCGGAATTTAAAGTTTTTGCCCCCACCTCCTGCAAGCACGTGCAGTTACTCAAGCCCCAATTGGATGTTACCAGCCGCTGCACCATGCGGAGAAGGACTGTCGGTTCGTCTGGGAGATGGCCCAATTCTTGTGCCATCGCAATATATCCTGCGCGTGCCGGAAGGTGTTGTGAAACTTTAAACCCGTAATTTAAAAATTGAAATTGAAAAGAGAAATCATCGGAATATTAGATAAATATTTACAGGATTTTGTAGAATTAGACTAATTACGGAACAGTAATAGTAGTAGTAGTAGCTGGGCACCCAGGTCATTATAACACGGTGCGCAACATTCTCGATACACTCTCTCGTGTCATATAAATTCCAATAGCACCCATAGCGAGTGTAGCGAGCATTAAGGTTCCGCCACACGGAACCATTATTGTGTGGAGTGCCAGCTGGGGGTTTAATAAATACAGCGGCACGCCCACTTCCAAAAAGTTAGACACACACTGGTTAATCACTGGCCTCAGTACGTCGCTAGAGGCTGCAATCCCGTTTAAGATCGCGTGAGAACCAGGTGAATCGTCACTCACTTGGATTGATTGACTAGGAAACGATCGCTTTTTCAGGCATTTTCAAACACGATCGTCATCAATATCATCAGAATCAAAGATCCGCGTTGAACGTTGACGATATACTAGGCATGGCTGCACAACAAACCCAAAGTAAGTTCCCGCTTGGGGACCCCTTTCTCATTACAGATCAATCAAAGCCATTGTCGCATATTCCGCGCATTCTTGCGTTGGACGGAGGCGGTGTACGAGGCCTCTCGTCCCTTCTCATCGTCGAAAAACTTATGCGTGAGGTTCAAAGGATCATGATAGACAAAGGGCAGGCAACCGAGAAAGACCCCGTACCTCTCCCCTGCGAATACTTTGATCTCATTTGCGGAACGAGCACCGGCGGGCTTATTGCAATCATGCTTGGTCGCCTTCGAATGGTACGATCCATAAATCAGACATATTTGGTATATTAACACGTTTTAGCCTGTGGATGTATGCATCAAGCAATACCTACACTTTTCAGAAAGTGTATTCCGACTCGACAAAAATATTCTCAGCATCCCTGTCGGCGAAAATGACGCTTACTTCAGTGAACAACCCCTCGAAGCCGCATTAAGGAAGGTCGTTCTCGAAGCAACTAGGAGCGAAAACACCCCTCTCGCCGATGACGGTGATTCAAGTTGTCCAGTCTTTGTCGTGACCACATATGGCCGAATCGCCGATGGTCCGCTCAGACTCTTTAAATCGTATGGGTTTGATAAGGACCAAACTCCGATATGGCAGGCGGCACGAGCCACGAGTGCCGCTCCAGCCTTTTTCCCTCCTGCAAGAGTTGACATTCCTCCTCCTGCCGGCTGGTACATGGATGGTGGGGTGAGGGCAAATAATCCATCGTGGGAAGCTATGGTTGAGGCAAAGAAACATTGGAAGACGAAGAAGTGTTTCATCGTCAGTATCGGCACGGGAGTTCAAGAGCCTGTGGATTTCATTGGAAAGAAGAAAACGCCGAGTACTTCGAAAACAACAATTGCGACCACCCAAGATGAGCATCCTGAATGCGACCCCACTCAGAATGCAGAACTCAACGATGAACTCCAGCGCCCCGATTCAGAGCTACATTCGAAATCGCTCTTTGACAGCTTGAAGCAGAGATACAGAAAAGTGACCAGCAAAATTAGAGGAATCATTCAATTGAAATCCGCAAACCTCCAGCCGGTCACAGATAAAGCACTCCAATTGACTCGCATTCCCGGCGGAATCAAAGTTGCCATCCACATCGTAAACGCCCTTGTCAAATTATCAACGAGCTCCGAAAGTACGCATCTAAGGGTTTTGGAAGAAACAAAGTCACAAGACGAATCGAGGCAATTTCCATATTTCAGATTTAATGTTTTGCGGGGGATGAACAAAATTGGGTTGGAAGAATGGAAAAGGAAGGACGAGATGACGGATTTTACTCGAGCCTATTTGGAATATCCGGACATTAAAGAGGAGTTGAGGAAATGCGCAGAGGGTCTTCTGGATCCATCTGCATTTGAGAGTACGTAATCATATAACTTCAAATTTAATCATCTCAGGTTTGCCGCCTTCACATTTCATCGTGCCGTATGAAAGAAATCGATTCTTTGTTGGGCGGGATTCCTTCCTCGAAGAACTTCGTGATACCTTTCAGAGCAGTAGCAGACCAGACTTACAGCATCATGGCCGCATTGCACTATTTGGCCTAGGCGGAATCGGGAAAACTGAGATCGCTCGCGAATTCGTTTATCGATCTCAAACCTCCTACGGCAGAATCTATTGGATCTCAGCTGTGACTCAGGCGGACTTGCTAAATGGATACGAGAAGATTAAGGAGCGAGCGGAAATTCCCATCGCGCCAGGTTTGAAGACAGTCGAGGTTGCAGAACAAGTACTTTTATGGCTCAAAAGGACTCCAAATTGGCTCCTTGTAATCGACAATCTCGATGAGATCAACGTCCTCTCCACGTGGAAACTCGATGCCCCCAATATTATGAAGTTATTATTACCGGAGCCGGGCCCCGGACAGCATACATTAATCACAATGAGAAATCCAAATACAGAATACATCTGTGCTAAAGGGAAGGAAGTGGGCTTATTCGAGACAAAGGATTCGATTGCTCTACTTTCGTCTTTAAGCAATATTCAAATTTTGCCAGAGTCGGAGGAAGAGAACGACGCGCAGCAGATTGCGAAAGAGTTAGAAAACTTGCCACTTGCAATTAGTTTAGCCGGGGCATACATCAAGCAAAAACTGGGGAGCTTCGCCCAGTACCGCGAGCACTACGCACAATATCGTTCCGACGTGCTGTCCTGGTTTCCCGAAGCACCCCCATATCGATGTTCCGTGGCTACGACTTGGAACATGTCCTTTGACGAGATTCGCAAGAAAAACGAGACGGCGGGGCATCTGTTTCAATTGTTAGCCTTTTTCAACCCCGATGGTATTCTTATCAAATTTCTCAAAGCTGGTGCTAAAGGTATGGACAACGATTTGCAGCGGCTCATGCTCAACGATTTCAAATTCACCGAGGCACTGTCGAGCTTCGAACGGTTCTCTCTCATCAAGTGGGATCGACGAAGCGAAAATATCAAGATCCATCGTCTGGTACAAGCCGTCGTCAAGGATGAGATGTCAAAAAGGTCAAAAACGGATTTGTCGAATTTCCGAGCCATGATTGTTGATATATGCGATGGAGCATTCCCACAGGAATGTGGCAAAAACCGTGCCCTTTGTCGAGAGTATGTTAGTCAAGTAATGGGACCGTTATGTGATCCAGAAGTATCGGAAACAGAAAAATCCGCAAAGGTCATGGAACATGTCGGTTCGTTTCTCAGACGCGACGGTAAGTTCATTGACAGTGAACGCCTTCTATCGCGCTCGCTGGAGATGAGGCGGCGGATCCTTGGACCCCATCACCCTGACACGCTGACGTCCATGGACAACTTAGCACGCACTTATTCGGTTCTGCATCGAACGGATGCGGAATCGCGGATGAAGGAGGTGGTGGAGATACGGCGGCGGATCCTTGGACCGAAGCACCCCGACACACTGAGGTCCATGCAAGCACACATCGGGACGTACTATCACGATCTGAAGAGGGGACCGGAGGCGGCAGCGGCGCTTGAGGAACTGGTGAAGGAAATGCATAAGATCGTTGGAGAGAAGGACCCCGACACGCTGATGGCCATGCACAACCTCGCAGTGGTGTATTCGGCTCACGACAGGATGGGTGAGGCGGAGGCGCTGTTTAAGGATGTTCTAGACCGGCGGCGACAAATTCTGGGGACGAAGGACCCTGATACACTGTCGACCATGCACAGCCTGGCGTGGATTTACCAATCTGAGGGCAGCCGTTGGGGCAACCCGGCCATGGTGTCGGCGGCCGAGGTGCTGTTGAAGGAGGTGGTGGATGAGCGGCGGCGGATACTGGGACCGGAGCACCCTGACACGCGGAGGTCAGTGCAGAACCTTGTGAGGGTGTATTTAGATCAGCGCAAGAGGGGCGAGGCAGTGGCATTGGCAGCTGTAGATCAGGAGGAAAAGGTGAAGGAGGATCTGCAGATGTTGGGGCTAGAGAACGATGAGACAGTGAGGGACATGGAGCTCCTCAGGGATTACTATCAGGAACTCGGTAGGACGGCTGAGGCAGCAGTGCTACAGGAGAAGATGGGGGCAAGGTTGGCAACGAGCCGAGCAGGACGAGCGAGCAGGACGAGCGAGCCGAGCATGACGAGCAGTTGAGCGAGCGAACCACGTTTTCCGCTCGCGAGCGACGAGCCAAAAAGTTTCAACGCCGCTCGTCAGCTTCAACGAGCCAGGTAATGCCTAATTCTATGCATGCCCGGAGTCTGGTACATTCCTCATTCTTTCTCTCTATATAATCCGGCTTTATACCCCTATAAAGCTCCAGGGTTGCTAGTAATTTTGGTGGTTCTGTCGTAGGGATTTCTGACTACGGGTTTAATTTCTAAATTACATATTTTCCTATCCAGTATGCTTATAAGGTGTGGACGTGGGTCTGTCTTTACCACGAAAAAAAGATTTCCCCTCGGTCCAACAAAATTATAAGGTCACCTCGTGCACCTAAAATTTCGCGGCTACCACCCTTTACTAAAGCGGCTAATTGGGGCGCGGCTCCGGCCTATCCAAAGGGTTTGGTGGTGGCTAGCCGCAGATGGGTCGGGCCCCGGGGCCCCACCCACCCAGGGCCCCACCCTAAAATGTTAAGCGCCTCCAACTTTGGCTTTTCAGCACAAGCAGCGACAAAGCTTGGTTTACCATACCATTGGAAAGGCTCTTTCCGCGCGGATAATTATATAACATGTGCACGCGAGATCCTCAAGGACGCTTTGCCGCACTGAGCGAGGAGATGAAGAGAGAGTCTGTTGTGTCACGAATCATAATGGATGAATTGGATGCTTTTTGGGACAGAGTAACGAAAGCCTTAAACTAGCTCAAGGCTACAGAATTCGACGAAGATACTGTTGCTACAATTACGGCTGCCAAAAAAGACATTAAGTCGACCCTGGCAGTGCGTTTTGGGAAACCGATTTCAACAGCTGTGCCCATGATGCGCTCGGCATCGGGGTGGAATTTATTTACTGCGGAGAACTTCACCAATGTACAGAACGGTCTTGTTGAGGCAGGGAAACGTACGTACTCACTTTGAGAGGCTAACTACCTGTAGCTTCAACTTCTAGAGATTGCACCAAAGAATTGGCATGGCTATGGACTACGACGGATCATGACGCATATAATTTGTGTGCAAAGAAGAGAAAACTGGATGATGTCGAAGGGCTATTTGAGAAGCCCATTGTGACAGAAGAGTGACAACATAAGCAGCTCTAGAGGACGATGAAAAATGCCGTACTCTCCTTCTTTTCTGAACGCTGAGGCAATGTCCGATTTACTCGACGCTGCACACGGCGTTACAACCATGATATTCTTTGTCGACCGAGTCAATTGTTACAGCGTCCCTTGGGTCTATTATCTTGGCTCCGAGAATCTACAGGCCGAATCCGCGCCTGAGATATTTAATCAATGCCTCAATGATAGTATCGTTCACAGATAATGATAGCTTACAAATAGGCAACCTAACCAGTATGCCAGACGTAACTGGACGTCCTAACTACTGACATATTCCCATAGAGGTCTATGTGCGTGGACTCGCTAGTAATAATTTGTATGGGAAAATCTCGAGTCCATTTGGCCCACAGCATAGAGGGTCAGCCCACAGCATAGAGGGTCAAAATCGTGGACTCGAAGGTTTTTCTGGAGAATGGAGAACTTATAAAAAAATTCCGTGTATAGAATTTGAAGATCTATATTAGGTTGACTTATGAAATTTTTTTCGGCCCAATCGAGTAAGATTCCGTGGAGTCTTGCCCTTGGTAACTCAAATTCCGAGCAGGACTTAGGGATTTTCAGCCCAAAAAATGGCCGGAATTTTGGGTTTTTGACCAACTTTGAGCACATATTAGATATACTTCTCTTGTTGCGAGTGGTCCTAGATTTGACAGGCTCATAGAACAGATCAAACTGAGCGAAACGATCAAAAAATCTACCTCTATGTCCATCTGTGGCAGGAGTTATGTACGTCCAAAATTGAGGATTTTGAAGTTGTATTTGTTGGAGCACTTTTCACTGGACAGCCATGAGCCCAATTGTTGACCGTTTCTGATAATTTTTTATTTGTAATGTAGCTCTAACTACTGACATGTTTGCTTAGAGGTCTAATTACTGACATATTACCATAGAGGTCTATGTGCGTGGACTCGCTAGTAATAATTTGTATGGGAAAATCTCGAGTCCATTTGGCCCACAGCATAGAGGGTCAGCCCACAGCATAGAGGGTCAAAATCGTGGACTCGGGGGTTTTTCCGGAGAATGGAGAAGTTACAAAAAAATTCCTACCCCCTATTCTCCGCCATATATCGGGTCGATATATGGGCCTCCCATCTTCTGATTGGTCGATCATCACGCCACCGAGGGACGCGACCGGGTCGATATATGTATGTAAACACGGGTCAATATATGTATGGAGAAACTGACGTGCCGCCCCACCCACCCATGCACCCACCCACCCACCGTACTCACTCACTCACACAGATAAACCAGATACATACATATACGTATCATCACTTTCACGCTCACAGTCTAAAAGATATAGGATTTGTCAAACATGCCTATGGATACGGAAGTGACAGCGAGGCTTTATGTCACATACCTCCCAGAACACGCGGTCATCATTTGTCGCAAATGTAAACACGTGTTACGCCCCAGCAAACGATCGATCGGAGAACATTTTGGTACGATTCACAAGTCGATTTCAAAAGGAATCAGAAAGGCGATCGTCGAGTACACGAACCGATTGTCATTGAATACAGTTGAAGAAGTAGTTCGACGATCGAATGATATCATCGAGAGATTGACAGAATTGGAATTGTCTAATGGATACGAATGTAATATATGTGGATATCTATGTAAAAAGTTGCGAACGATGGAGCTGCATTGCTATGGATCACACGATTATGTTGTATCAAAAGGGATGCAATGGCGTCGTCGTTACATTCAGACTTTCTTTCCGAATCGAGAACTCAAATATTTCACGGTCAACATCAGCAACCACAATGACGGCGATGAACTCGACCTCAACAATGAGGATGATGAGGATCCCCATGATAACGATCCACGATCTTCAATCGATCGACTTCTGGAGGCGTCCCTTTTGGAAACCGAGCGACGGGAGGAGGAACGTCGACGAAGTATCAACATGGTACAGGACGAATCCTTCCTTGTGAAGATGACGCCATGGTTGAGACGAACGAGATGGCCGAAGATGTTCAAGGGGAGGAATATGGAGATATTGGTGAATGCGATTCGTCCACCGGATGATATTGAACAAGGGCTACGATTGATATGGGACAGTGTGGCGAGGGTGATGAAGAGATGTATTGAAGGGGTGAATGATGTGGAAGATCGGGCGTGGGACTTGATCCCATTCTGGCTCAACAGTTCGGTACTAAATGAACCAGACTCGAAACCGTTTCGAACGTATATCACGGATGGATCGGTGAAGAAATATACGAAGACGTGGCAACAGCTAAGATGTTTCTGTGTTCGTGCTTTGGATGAAGAGGATACATATGGGATTCAATTTCCATCGAATCAACGAACGGGTTTCGAGGAATTGCGTGGCATGGTAGAGCTGGATCAGGAGGACGCTGTAGCGTTGGACGTGAAGATGATGTCGATGTTTACGTCGTTGATCAAGCAGTCGGAGTGGCACACCAGATCTCCCGTTCGTTACGTCTGTGGTGTGCTGGGATACAATCTGGGTTCGAGCCAGTGGCGATTGCCTGTTCACTATACGCCTATCCACTATAATCGGCCACAAGACGACGTCTTGTGCAGCTTAAAGCTGATCGGACCTAATTAAAATAACGTCAACTTGTCCCGTCAACTTGTTCGCAGGGGATCGCCATA
>Ga0335078_10013488_pt1 | contig 12108 bp, 9 predicted proteins | sample Lox_Sample_32_FD_206711 | JGI IMG/M metagenome (GOLD analysis project Ga0335078, IMG submission 206711) | Soil microbial communities from Loxahatchee National Wildlife Refuge, Florida, United States - Lox_Sample_3.2 | ecosystem: Environmental > Terrestrial > Soil > Wetlands | place: USA: Florida... | reverse complement strand
TCGGCACCTTACAATGCCCCGGTCGTCTCCATGAGCTGGGGTGGCGGCGAAGATCCCAGCGAGACAACGCTGGACAGCTACTTCTGCAACGCCCTTACCGGAGATGGCCACCCGGTGACGTTCTTTACGTCCAGTGGCGATGGCGGACACGGCGCGCAGTATCCGGCAGCCTCTCCCTGTGTGATCGCGGTGGGTGGCACGACGCTGGTTATCGCCCAGGCGACCCCTCTGGCCAACCCTCTCCAGCTCAACTACGGCACCGAGAACGGCTGGCATAGCGGCGGCGGCGGCGTCAGTGCTTATGAGAGCCAGATGTCTTGGCAGAATCCGGCCTGCTCGACCTGGTCGACCACCAAACGCTGCATTCCTGACGTGTCCTCGGTGGCCCAGAACATCCCGGTTTACGACACGTTCGGATTCAGCGGCTGGGTCAATGTGGCGGGCACCAGTATCTCCAGTCCCGATTGGGCGGCATTCATGACCATTGCCAATTCGCTTCGCGCGAATAACGGCAAGGACACGCTGAGCCAAGCTGCATACGACATGTACCAGATTTACTATTCCAGTAACTACAACGTGAACTTCCACGACATCACCACTGGAACCAACGGCAATTGCGGGTCGCAATGCCAAACCGGACCAGGGTATGACCTGGTGACCGGCATCGGCACCTTCAAGGCGAATGTACTGGTGAACGGTCTGGTTGCGGCTACGCACTAACGTCCACCACAACCCCAGGAAGGCGTGCTCTCGCAGCGCGCCTTTTTTCTTAAAAGCTCGCAATTTTAACTACTATCCACTGGTAGTAGTAGATTACGTGCACTATCCTCCTGTTCGCGGAAGCGCGACACGCCCAGTCCACACGCTGCACGTTCGAGAAGGCCCCCCGCCATGGTTAGCCGCGAAGTGTATCCAGGGCCGAATTTTGCCACCGCCCCTTGGTGTGCGGTGGGATGTTCTGCAAGTGTGGCTTACCCAATCACATTCGGCGGTACAACAACCTCGCCAGCCAGAAATCGGGCAAATCCGGCATCGACCGGAGATCTCCGGCGTGGTGGGACGGCTGGACAAAAGGCTACAAACCAGGCATGCGTGATGGCGCAAATGCTGCGCGAAGACCGTGCAGGGGCGTGCGGCGCGCGGCCATTTACCGGAGCACGTGGACGGTCGGCCACTAAGCGGGCGACGATCCGCGGCCCATTGAGAGAAATTGCGGGAGATGGAATTACTTCGCGTAGTCCGAGTACCGGATCATCTACGCGGCCTCATCCCATTTTGTACTACTTGCACTGATAGCTTGATGGGGATTGGGCGAGGCGGGTAGTTTCACCTCCCGCTCGCAAGTCAGTCGTTGGGATTGGAACTGAGCGGACGCCCAACATCCCTGAACTGCAAACCACGACGGCCGCAGCCTGCCACGGTCCTCGCAACCACCCCAGCGAACGAGGAGAAACGAGACAATGAAGAGAAGTACTTTTTTGCTGCTTGCTTTGGTTCTCACGGTGGCCATCGGCGCTCTGGCGCAGGATCTGTCATCGCCTGTGAAAGGCACCATCATCGCTCCACCCAGCACGCTGAACCGGGTTCCCGGTAAGGTGCATACTCCGCTGTACATCTTCATTCCGGCTGACAAAACACTGGCCAGCATCCCCAACGGCGAGAATCCCGCCAGTCTTGCCTGCATTTATGGCGTGGTACCGCCAACCAATGGCTGCCCGAAGAGCGGCACGCTGGTTCCGACGGGAGGAACCAAGGCCATTGCAGTAGTGGATTACGGCACCTATCCCGCTTTACAGAGCGACCTCAACACCTTCTCGGCCCAGTTTGGGCTCCCCGCTGTAACCATCAACCAAATCTGCATGCCTTCTCCTTGTCCAAACAACACCGGATCGGGTTGGGATGTGGAGTTAGCGCTGGACGTAGAGTATGCGCACGCTATGGCGCCCAATGCCCAGATCATCACTGCCATCTTCACCAATGATCCGATTGGTGACGGCACCGAGACGGCCGCGGCCAATGCGGTCGCAGCAGCGGGCGGCGGCGAGGTTTCCAACAGCTGGACCTACAACGGTGGTGAGAGCTGGTGTGGCTCCGGCCCCTGCGAGCTGGACTACGACCATTACTTCAACGTAAACACGGTGGTATTCTTCGCCTCGGCCGGCGACGACGGCCTGGGTGTAGCCTATCCCAGCATTTCGCCTAACGTGATTTCCGCCGGCGGCACGCTGGTACAGCGCGACAGCAGTGGCAACTTCACGGGTGAGAGCTGCTGGAACGGCAGCGGTGGCGGCATCAGCCAGTATGAGCCTCTGCCCAACTACCAGTTCCTGATCACGGGCAGGGTCGGGACGCACCGCGGCACGCCCGACTGGGCGGCAGATGCCTCGCCGGCCTCCGGCGTTGACATCTATAACTCCACGGAGTGCCGCGGCTGGTGCACGGTGGGAGGAACCAGCGTCTCCTCGCCGCTGCTGGCTGGCATCACCAATTCGGCGGGCAACTTCCATCCCTCCAGCTCGAGCGATCTCACCACAACCTACGGCTATTACAAGAACCCCGGGCTCTATCGCCATTACTTCTATGACGTCACGACCGGCAGCAACGGCTCGCCCGCGAGAGTGGGCTGGGATGAGTGCACCGGTCTCGGCAGCCCGAGACAGCCCAGCGGCTTCTAGCCGTCCAGCATCGAAGACGCAGCTTCGAGCCCTGCCGTTATGCGGCAGGGCTTTTTGTGTCGACGTACTACTATTTCTCTCCGTATTACAAAGAGTGCAATTCGCTGCATCTAAGCCGCGATTATGGGTAGTAAAACGGCCACGATAGTAGATATTTCGTTCTCAACTCCTTATAACTACGAAGGCAAAGTGAATTTCACATTTGTTGCAACTCGCTGCGCAAGTGGGTTCTAACCTGCTACACTTCTCTTACATCGTCCAGCCTCCTTGCATTATCCGAACAAGAATTGGCGCTTCGTTTGACAGTTGCGAAAGGCGAGGCGCAGTAAGGACGGCTCTGTTGTGGGGTTTCTCTGCTGAAGATGTGTAAGTCAGGTAAGTCCAATCGAAAAACTAAGAGGAGAATCACAGTTAATGAAGACGCGTTATGCTCACCTGTGCCAGGGGATGGCACTGGCGCTCCTAGCATGCTTCTGTTTGTCGACGCTCGCCGTAGCGCAAGAAGCTGACACTATGCCCGCTGTACCACGATTCACCATCATCCCGCCCAAGCCGGCGGCGCCGGGCCACGAGAATCCTTCGAGCACGCTGGAGGAGTGGAACGGTTCGTTCACGCACAATGGCACCAACTACCCGTACGTGATGGTAGGCGCCGATCCGTCGACCAATCAGGGGGCGATCATCACCACCTGGGTCGTCCCGGTGAAGATTGTGCTCAATGACGGTTCGGTTTGGGATCCGCTATCCGGCGGTCCTAACTCGCCCCTGGCGAAGACCATTCTGTCCCCTATCTTTGACAACACCACGACCTACACCCAGGGTGGCGTAGACGTGGGCACGACCCAGTACATCGACGCGTTCCAGCGCGCCAACTTCTGGAGCATCGTACAGAACAATCCCAACTCTCACCTGATTCTGGGCGGACCCACGGCGCGCGTAACGGTTCTGCCCGAAATCACTCTGACTGTTCCGGCGGGTCAGGGCAGCCAGTGCACCGAGTTTGGCGTTCACCTGGCGTGCGTCAACATCGACTGGTACGACAACCAGGTCAGCGCGTACATGGCCAACAGCCAGACGATCAACGCGAGCGGCTTGCCCATCTTCACGTTGGCCAACATGTACTGGACCGAAGGCGGATGCTGCATCGGCGGCTACCACAGCGCCAACGGCGCCCAGACCTACTCCAACTTCACCTACATCACCACCTCCGGCGTGTTCTCGCAGGACGTCTCGGCTCTGTCGCACGAAATCGGCGAGTGGGCTGATGATCCGCTCTATCCGCACCAGAACAACACTCCTTGCGGCATCCTGGAAGTCGGCGATCCGCTGGAGAACGGACAGCCCGGCCATCCTTATGGAACGTGGGCGTATCAGCTGCACGGATTCACCTACCACCTGCAGGACCTGGTCAATCTGAAGTATTTCGGTGGCGATCCGAACGAGCCGGTCAATGGCTTCTGGACCTTCCAGGGTTATACCGGTATCACCACCATCTGCCAGCTAGGTTCCTAGTTTTCGATTGTTCGTATGCCCGCCTCGCAAGGGGCGGGCTTTTTGTTTGGAAGGTTGGCAGTTGGCAGTTAGCACTTAGCATTTAGCGTTTAGCACCTGGCCTTGTTACGTCTTGACGTGCCCACTCTCGGGCCTGCGCATCCGCTGTAGGCCGCGGTAAAACCTACCGGGGGATGCTGCTTGCTAAGTGCTAAATGCTAAGTGCTAAATGCTCGTGTTTCATCAGTGCCCGGCTCCCACAGCGCCTTTGCGGCCCACGGTTTTCTTCAGCATGAAGACGATGGGAATGCAGGCGAAGCACGCCAGCGCGAGATAGCGGAAGTCGTCGACATAGGACCAGAGTCGCGCCTGCTCCGTCAGTTCGACTCCGATCAGAGCGTAGGCCTTCTGTACCGACTCTACCGGCCCATACCCCTGCGTGTAGAGGTACTGCGCCAGCTGAGTTACCTGCTGCTGGAAGTTGTGAGTGCTGGGCGTGAGCGAATGCAGCAGCTCGTTGTGATGAAGCTGCTCATGCCGGGCGACGACCGTGTTCACCAGCGAGATCCCGATGCTGCCGCCGACATTGCGGAAGAGGTTATAGAGGCCGCTGGCATTGCCGATTTCTTCGTTGGGCAGGCCGGCCACCGAGGTCGCCGACAGCGGAACGAAAACGCTGCCCGATCCGAATCCGCTGATGATGATGGCCCAAAGAAACGACCATTGCGAGATGGCAAGGTTCACTTCACCGAACCACAAGCCGGAGATCCCAAACAGAGCGAAGCCGATAGCGATCAGCCACCGGTTGTCGACCTTGGCGGTGAGAACGCCGATGATCGGCACAGCTATAATGGCGCCCACGCCTCGCGGGCTCACCGCCCAGCCCGCCGCGTAAGCGGTATATCCCAGCAGCTCCTGATAGAACAGCGGCAGCAAGGTGATCAGCCCATAAAGGGCGCCTCCAAAGATCCCGATCAGGATGCAGCCTATTCGAAAGTTCCGGTAGCGAAAGACGCGCAGATCGACCAGGGGCTTTTTGGCGACGAGTTCCCGGACGATAAAAGCAACAAAGCTGATCGCCAGCACCGCCGAGGTCCAGCGGATCCAGGTGGCTCCAAACCAGTCGTCTTCCTGGCCTTTGTCGAGGATGATCTGCAATGCGCCGAGCCAAACTGCGAGCAGTCCAAGTCCAATGGCGTCGATGCGGCCCGGCTTCGCGTTCTTGATATAGGGCGGGTCCTCAACAAAGCGCAGGATCAGCAGCACCGCCAGAATGCCAATCGGGATGTTGATGTAAAACGCCCAGCGCCAGGAATACGTATCCGTCAAGTAGCCGCCCAGAGTCGGCCCCAGCACGGGAGCGACGACGACGCCGAGCGCAAACACGGCCAAAGCGGAGCCGCGTTTCTCAGGCGGGAAACTCTCCAGCAGGATCGACTGCGACAGCGGTTGCAGCGCTCCGCCGCCTGCTCCCTGAACGGCGCGAGCCAGCAGGATCATCCATAAACTGGTTGCAGCGCCGCAGGCAAACGACGCGACAGTGAAGATAATGATGCAGGTCACCAGAAAGCGCTTGCGGCCGAACTTCAGCGAAAACCATGTGCTCGCCGGAAGAATGATGGCGTTTGCCACCAGGTAACTGGTCAGCACCCACGTCGCTTCGTCATTGGTTGCAGACAGGCTGCCGGCAATGTAGGGCAAGGCGACCGAGGCGATGGAGGTGTCGAGTACCTCCATGAAGGTCGCCAGCATCACCGAGACGGCAATCAGCCATGGGCTGGGCGCCGGGCGACTGATCGAAAAGCCCTGCGAACCGGCGACGGTTGTGCTTGCCATCAGTCTGTCCTGACGTAGAGAATGTGCGCCCGGCCGGCCTCACTGCATGGCTCTACACGGCGAAAACCCTACAGATGCACCGGACAGGGCCAACGATTCCTGCCATTAATCGCCACGGCCAGTATCGATTGTTGATAATGTATCTGAAATAATTCCGCTTGCGACTGCATGGGAACCTTGAGCCAGGATTTTCGCTACGGACTGCGCATGCTGCGCAAGAGTCCCGGGTTTACGGCAGTCACCATCATTACGCTCGCTCTGGCGATCGGCGCCAATACCGCCATCTTCTCGGTGGTCTATCCCGTACTTCTGCGCCCTCTGCCGTTCCGCGATCCGCAGCAGCTGGTCACGATCGGAGAAAGCCGCCACCAGAGCGGATGTTGTGCCTACAACGCATCCTATCCCGACTTCCTCGACTGGACGCGCACGGCAAAGAGCTTTCAGTCGCTTTCCGGCTTTACCTACGACGCCTTCACCATGAGCGGCAATGGCGAACCCAAGACGATGTTCTGCGCCATGGTGACGACGAATTTCTTCTCGACGTTGGGAGTGAGTCCGGTGCTGGGTCGCGACTTCCTTGCGGGCGAGGATTTGCCTGAAGGACAAGGGCCGACGGTCGCGATCCTCAGCTACAACTTCTGGCGGCGCGACTTCTCCGGCGATCCCACGGTTGTTGGACGCGTGCTGCATCTGGACGGCAAGCCGGTGACCGTGGTCGGCATTTTGCCGCGCAACTTCGAATTGGGGCCCGCAGGCATGGTGCCGATCTGGGTGCCGCTGCACATGAACAACTACGAGGCCACGGCGCGCGGCGGACGATGGCTGAGCGTGATCGGCAGACTCGCTCCCGGGGTGACGCTGGAGCAGGCGCGCGCGGAGATGCAGGCCATCAACGCGCAGCTGGCGCGTGAATATCCGCAGGAAAACGCCGCGGTCACCGTCGATGTCGGCCTTCTGCGCTCGGAGATCGTGGGCAACATCCGTCCTTTGCTGCTGGTTTTGTTCGGTGCGGTCAGCTTCGTTCTGCTGATCGCCTGCGCCAACGTGGCCAATCTGATGATGAGCCGTTCCATCGACCGCCGGCGCGAATTTGCGGTGCGCTCCGCGCTGGGAGCTAAGCAGATTCATCTCGTGCTGCAGTTGCTCATCGAGAGCTTGTTGCTGTCCGCTGGCGGCGCATTGGTCGGATTTCTGACGGCGGCACTCGGTGTCTGGCTCCTGGTACGTTCCGTGCCCGAGTCGCAACTCACCGCAATGCCTTACCTGGCCGACGTTGGCGTCAGTTTTCCCGTGATGGCCTATATCGCGGGAATTACCGTGCTGACCGCGATCCTCTTCGGCTTGGGCCCGGGACTTTCCGTGCCGCAAACGCCGATCACCGAAGTGCTGAAGGACGAATCGCGCGGCGGCACCAGCGGCTCGCGAGCGCGCATGCGCAACGTGCTGGTCGTCGGCGAAATCGCCATCTCGCTGGTGCTGCTTGTCGCCGGCGGACTCATGCTGCAAAGCCTGCGCCGCGTGCTGCAGCAGAATCCGGGATTCGAGCCCGATCATGTGCTCACCTTCCTGGTCAATCTGCCCACTTCGTATCCCGTTTCGAAGGACTGGCCGTTCAACAATCCCAAGGGACTGGCATTGATGCACGAGTTCCTGGAGCGACTGCGGAATGTGCCCGGAGTTGCCGGCGCTTCGGCCACCAGCGGTCTGCCGGTTGCCGGTAATCGCGCCAGCAACCGCTTCGTGATCGAAGGGCAAACCGTCGCGCCCGGCGAGGAGCAGGCCACGATCTCCCGGCGTGTGGAGCGGGATTACTTCAACGCCATGAAGATTCCGCTGCTGCGTGGGCGATCCTTCACGCCGTCCGACACGCCGACTTCGCCATGGGTGGTGATGGTCAATGAGGCGTGGGTGAAACGCCACTTGCCCAGCGGCGAAGATCCCCTTGGCAAGCGCGTGCGGCTGACGCGCGATACGCAAGAGCCCTTCCGCGAGATCGTCGGCGTGGTTGGCGATGCTGCCGAAGATAACCTCGCCGTTCCGCCGCCGCCGGTGATGTACATTCCCGTCGACCAGGACTCGGGCTACACGTCCTATCTGAACTATGTAGTCCGGACCAGTGGCGATCCGGCAGCGATGTTGGGCACGGCGCGAGCCACGGTGCGCGCCATCGATCCGCAACTGGCCTTCATTCAGCCGCAGTCGCTGGAAGACTTTGTCGACCGCTCGCCCGCGGTTTTTCTGCGCCGGTATCCGTTCTACCTGATCGGCAGCTTTGCCTCGCTCGCGCTGGTGCTGGCCATGATCGGGCTCTACGGCCTGATCGCCTACGCTGTTCTGCAGCGCACGCGCGAGATCGGCATTCGCATGGCTCTGGGCGCCCGGCGCGAGGACATCCTGAAGCTGATGATCCGCCAAGGCGTGCTGGCCGCGGTCATCGGCGTCGCCATTGGCCTGGTCGCCACTCTGGCCCTTACCCGCGTCATGACTACCATGCTGTACGGCGTGACGTCCATGAACTGGCTCATCTTCGCGTCGGTCGCGGTGATGTTGTTGCTCGTCGCCCTGACCGCATCGTACATTCCCGCGCACCGCGCCACCGAAGTCGATCCCATGATCGCCCTGCGAAATGAGTAGCGACCGTGTCGCCATGCGGTAAACTGCCTTCACCCGATCATGGCCAACGACGACTTCGGTTTCGCTCCGGCGGAACTGCGCAAGCTGCGCAGCCTGAAGGACCCTTACGGCATACAGTGTTTCCTCAACGACATGCCGTATCATCTCGCCGACACTGCCTGGTCGCCGCGGCGGGTACTCCGCGAGAACACCTCGCATTGCTTTGAAGGCGCAATCTTCGCTGCCGCTGCACTGCGGGCCAACGGCTTCCCCCCGCTCATCCTCGACTTCGAGGCCGAGCACGACACCGATCATGTGATCGCGGTCTACCGCGTCAAGGGGCACTGGGGAGCGATCGCGAAGTCGAACTATACGGGCTGCCGTTATCGCGAGCCGGTCTATCGCTCGCTGCGCGAACTGGCGATGAGCTACTTCGACACGTACTTCAATCTACGGCGCGAGCGGACACTGCGGACCTTCTCGCGCCCGGTGAACCTGAAGCGCTTCGACGATCAGCAGTGGATGACCACAGACAAGACGATCTGGTTCATCGCCTACTATTTGGTGGAAGTTCACCACTACACGCTGCTGTCGCGCGCGATGGTTCGTCGGCTGCATCGCGTCGACGAGCGTACCTTCAAGGCGGAGACTCTCGGCAAGGCCTACAAGCTTCCGCCCGGCTCTCCCTTGACGCATCCGTGAAGCAACGCTCATCGAACCGGCAGCCTATCGGACCGGGCCCACTAGCTCTTCAGAATCGACATGTACTGGCGCCACGGCCCCACTTCATGGCAATACTGCTTGGCGGTGACGCGCGCCACCTGCGACAGGTGCGAGAGATCGTGCACCACCCAGGAGGAGATCAGCTGACCCAGCGTCACTGGGCCGAGTTCGGGATGAGTGCCGCGCCGCGCCAGATCATCGCTGCTGAGCTTCAGGTTCTGCAGGATGCTGACGTTCTCGGCGCGCATGAACGCGAACTGGTCCAGCAGTGCGCCGATGGGACGCGACTGGTCCTCGCGGAACTGCGCGAAACGGTCGAACGGCTCAAAGGCCTGCGCCTCGCCGCGCTCCAGGATGATCCGCAGGCGCGGAATCCAGTCGGTCAACTCGCCATGGATGAGATGTCCCACAATGTCGTAGGCGCTCCAGGTGCCGCTCCCTTCGTTGCATTTCAGCCAGGTATCGGGAATTCCCGCAACCATCGCAGTCAACGTCGCAGGAGTTCGCTGGAGAATCTGCGTTGCTTCGGCAAGTTTCAACTGCATGATGTCCTCGATGATTGGAGCTGTCCGGGCAGAGGCTGCGCCGCAAGACACGAAGCTGCCCGCGCGCCCGACGAGCTAGTGGGATATACGGAAGGGAGGCAGGAAAGTTCCAGCGCCGTTGTCGGCGATCAGCTTTCGGCTGTCAGCCAAAACGACTCCGGACGACGGCGCTGAGCTGAGAAAGGGCATCGGATAGCGAAGCTGATAGCTGCCAGCCGACGCTAGTCCGCGCTCACCGCGCCGCTGCTGAGATCGGGCCAGCGCAGCATCCAGGTTATGCAGAAGAAGATGCCAATGGCCGCCACCAGCAGGGCAACACCACCGTCTCCCACCACCTCACCGAAGTTGACATCCTGCGTGTGCGCCTGCAGGAGTTGATAGGCGCTCCATGACATTGCGATGGTTGCATAGAGCCCCACCAGCGTCAGCCACACTCCGGCCGCAAGCCGCTGGTAAATGGCAAGGATCGAGGCGGGCAGGGTGGAAGCCATAAGCGCATAGACCGCAACCTTTTCCCACTGGTTGTCATTCAAGCCCGCGGTGTACACCCAGACGGGCGCAACCAGCGCCAGGAAGGAAATCCCCAGAACAATACCAGCCGCAACAACACCCCACGACAGGGCTGACTTCGACATCGGGATCTACCTCTACCGATACGTGACGTTAAGAGCTGACGCTAAAGTGCTGGAACGGCCAAAATTATACCGCATGAGAAAACTACTCGTGATGTGCAAAATTGCACCAGGTATAACAAAGGGAACCCTCGATTTCCACCGCAATCACGTTGCCCTGGATGAAAATCCGGATTATAGAAAATCTTGCGGAAGATGCGCTCCGTCGGCAGGTGCTGCACCAGCATCTTCTCCACAGCTTCGACGGAGAGATTGGGATTGACCGATTGCCGGCACACCTCGTAGGACCCGTTGAAGCGCTCCAGAAACGTGGGATTCCTGAGCCGCTGTTCCTCAATCTTCTGCTCGACCGCTTTGGCAATCTGCGGAATGTGGTCCTTGAATTCGGCGACTGATCAAGACATATTCCGCAAACCAGGGATGAAGTCAGGCTCTAAATTACGAGGCACTAAAACTCTCTAGGTGATAAGTTCCAGATCGAAACTAAGCACTGAACTGTGGGCCTCTATAAGAGATAAGAGATAGAAGAAAGCGTTCCCGATGGCATGGCAGACATACTGAGGTGTTACTAACCTGACTTTCGTATAAGTGGGAAGACAACCCGGTAACGTGTTCCAATTGTCCCTTTCCCTCGCCCCGCCTACAATTGCACAGCGAGACGCACATGCATCGATCCATTGTCGGCCTCGTAATGTTTGTTATCGCGGTCTTCGCCGGAGTATATGCTGCCCGCACTGGCGCCTTCGCTCATCCGGCGCCCAACTTTTCTCTGCCCGAGGTCTACGGCGGACGCGTCGACCTCGATTCCTATCGCGGCCGTCCCGTCCTGCTGGTCTTCTGGACCACCTCGTGCCCCATCTGCCAGCGCGAGCTTCCCATGCTCAGCCAACTCGCGCCCACCTTCCGCAGCAAAGGCGTCACCCTGCTCCCCATTAACCTCGACGGCGAAACCCAGGCCGCCGATTACCTCAGCTCCAACAGCCTCAATCTCACCTCACTCTTCGATTCCAGCAACAAGGTCGCGCGTGCCTACAGCGTCGGCGGCGTCCCCAAGTTTGTCTTCATCGATAAGGATGGCAAGATCCGCCGCAGCTCTTCCGGCTGGGCCAGCGAGAGCGTGCTTCGCGACTGGGTCGATTCCGTCAGCGGCTCCTGAACTCCGCTGTCGATCCTGTGCTTGTATGATTCCGGCATGAAGCGCCTTCTTTTCTCCGCTGTCATCATTGTCATTTTGCCCCTCGCGACCTCGGCGCAATCTCCCGCGCCTGCCCCCTCGCCGAAGTCCTTCTCTGAACTCGTCGTCCTCGGTACGGGCACGCCCAACCCCGATCCCGACCGCTCCGGCCCGGCGGTCGCCATCATCGTCAACGGTCACAGTTATCTGGTGGATTGCGGTCCCGGAGTCGTGCGTCGCGCCGCTGCCGCCACTCGCCAGGGCGTTCCCGGCCTCGAGATGACGGAGCTGCGCACGCTGTTCATCACCCATCTCCATTCCGACCACACGCTCGGCTATCCCGACCTCATCTTCACCCCTTGGGTCGATGGCCGCAGCGATCACCTCGCCGCCTACGGTCCCCACGGTCTCGCCGAAAT
>Ga0335078_10013487_pt1 | contig 12108 bp, 8 predicted proteins | sample Lox_Sample_32_FD_206711 | JGI IMG/M metagenome (GOLD analysis project Ga0335078, IMG submission 206711) | Soil microbial communities from Loxahatchee National Wildlife Refuge, Florida, United States - Lox_Sample_3.2 | ecosystem: Environmental > Terrestrial > Soil > Wetlands | place: USA: Florida... | reverse complement strand
AACGCGACGACCGGGACACCGTGTTCGAGTTCTTTGTCATTCCGCCCTTCAGGAGGAAGGCGAGCGAGCTGTTCCGGCAGCTGCTTCTGGCCTCAAGCGCCGGCCTGATCGAGTGCCAAAGCAACGACCTGCTGCTCGCTTCCATGCTCTACGAGTTCTGCCCCTCGGTGCGCGCTGACGTTGTGTTATTCGAAGACCATTCCGTTACTAAGTTGAGTGTGCCGGGCGCACTCGTACGCCGCGCGCGCCCCGGCGACGAGATATTCGGACATACGTCAGAGCCAGTGGGAGATTACGTCGTGGACTTCAAAGGCGACCTCGTCGCCAGCGGCGGATTCCTCTGCCACTACAATCCGCCCTTTGCAGATCTGTACATGGAAGTTCGCGAGGACTCGCGCCGGCGCGGCTTCGGCAGCTTCCTGCTGCAAGAGGTTAAGCGGGAGTGCTACCTCGCCGGCCGAGTCCCTGCCGCGCGCACCAGCATCCGCAACCTGGCCTCGCGCGCCACGCTGGCCAGGGCCGGGCTGAGAGTGTGCGGGTTTATGCTGCTGGGCAAAACCGCATGAGCCTTGAATCCCCACTCCTGCCCCGTTTGACTCACTTCCGCCAAGCCGATTATAGTAGTTTGACTACACGACTTGTGCAGCTCTCGTAGCGCCGGCCTTCAGAGCCTGCCCTGAGCCCGTTCGCTTCGCTCAGGGTAAACTGCGCGAAGGGTCGGCAGATGCGCTCATGGTAGCTTGGTCGAGGGTGGCACAGACGTGCCGCCCTTTGGCATGTCTGCGCGTGGCTCGAAGGCGCATATATCCCGACAGAAGGCGTCGCGACGTATGCGCCACCCGAGGCAAAAGAGGAGATCGAAAGTTGGACCACGAAATCCCCAAGGTTTATGCCCCCGAAAGCATCGAGCCGCACTGGGCGCGCACCTGGATTGCCCAGAAGCTCTACCGTCCGTCTGACGACGCTACCCGCCCGCGCTTCTGCCTGACAATTCCTCCGCCCAACATCACCGGCATGCTGCACATGGGGCACATGCTCGAGCATACGGAGATCGATACCCTCATGCGCTGGCGTCGCATGCAGGGCAGGGACGTGCTCTGGCTGCCGGGCACGGACCACGCCTCGATTGCGACGCAACTGATCGTCGAGCAGGAAATCGGCCGGCAGGCGTTGCCCGATCTCGAACCTGATTCCGCCGGGCGCGCTGCGTGGCGCCGTGAAGGCCAGCGCCGGCGCCTCGCGATGGGTCGCGAGAAATTTCTCGAGCTCTGCTGGAAGTGGAAGGAGCAGAACGGCGGAACCATCCGCCGCCAGATGGAGCGCCTGGGCGCCTCCTGCGACTGGACGCGCGACCGCTTCACGATGGACGCGGCCTATTCGCGCGCGGTGCTGGAAGTTTTCGTCAGGCTTTACAGGGAAGGGCTGATTTATCGCGGCAAGTACATCGTGAACTGGTGCCCGCGCTGCGGCACCGCCGTCTCTGACCTCGAAGTCGTTCACGAAGATCGCCCGGGTCACTTGTGGTACGTCCGCTATCCGTTCGAGGACGGCTCGGGCTCGATCAGCGTGGCCACGACGCGGCCTGAGACCATGCTGGGGGACACGGCGGTGGCCGTGAATCCCGCCGACGCGCGCTACCAGGCCGCGATTGGGCGCAAGCTGGTCCTGCCGCTTTTGAAGCGCGCGATCCCTGTCGTCGCAGACGATTTCGTAGACCCGAAATTCGGCACCGGCGCCGTAAAAGTGACTCCGGCGCACGATCCGAACGACTACGACATGTCGCTGCGCCATAACCTGCCGCGCCTCGAGGTGATCGACACCGCGGCTCTCATGACGGACGAAGCCGGCCCGTACAAAGGCCTGGACAGGTTCGCGGCTCGTGAGAAGGTGGTCCACGATTTGCGCGAGCAGGGCCTGCTTGAGAAGATTGAAGATTACCCGCTCAGCGTGGGGACCTGCCAGCGCTGCAAGACGGTGCTCGAGCCGCTGCTCTCCACGCAATGGTTCATGAAGATGGGGGACTTGGCCGGACCCGCCATTCGCGTGGTCGAGGAAGGCCGCATTCGTATTACACCGGATAATTACAAGAAGATCTACCTTGACTGGATGGGTAATCTCCACGATTGGTGCATTTCACGGCAGCTCTGGTGGGGGCATCGCATTCCCGTCTGGTATTGCGACGCTTGCGGCGAGGTGATTGTGGGGCACGAGGCGCCGTCCGCCTGCCCGAAATGCCGCGCTGATAAACTGCGGCCGGAGATGGATGTGCTGGACACCTGGTTCAGCTCCGCGCTCTGGCCCTTCGCCACCCTCGGCTGGCCCGGCCAGACGCCGGACCTCCGTCGCTTCTATCCCAACGACCTGATGATCATGGGCTTCGACATCCTGTTCTTCTGGGGCGCACGCATGATCATGATGGGCATGAAATTCATGAACGACGTGCCGTTCCGCGAGCTTTACATTCACTCGCTGGTGCGCGACGCGGAAAAGCAGAAGATGTCCAAGACGAAGGGCAACGTGATTGACCCGCTCGAGGTCACGGAAGAATACGGCACCGATGCGGTGCGCTTCGCCCTGGCCATCAGCGCCGCTCCCGGCACCGACATTGCCTTCAGCGTGGAGAAGATTCAGTCCTACCGCGCCTTCGCCAACAAGATCTGGAATGCCGGGCGCTTCATTCTGATGAACCTCGAGAAGTTGCCGGAGGAGTGGCGTGGCCAGCTCGGGGAGGCATTGCGGCCGGTTTCGGAATTGGGTTTCAGCCCGGTGAGTTCACTCGAGTCGTTGGCGCTGGCCGACCGCTGGATCTTCTCGCGCCTGCACGCGGTGACGCGGAAGATCGAGGAGGCCCTGGCCGATTACCGCTTCCACGAAGCGGCTTACGAGGTCTACCACTTTTTCTGGCACGAGATTTGCGACTGGTATCTCGAGTGGGTCAAGCCGGAGATCACACGTCCCGGCGAGGGGCCCAAGGTTTCCCCGGCCTGGATCAATCTGGCTCGAGTGTTCGAATCCGCGCTCCACTTGCTGCATCCTTTCATGCCCTTCATCACCGAGGAACTGTGGCAAAGGCTGCCGCACGCGGAACCGGGGAACTCAATTTCCTTAACGCCTTTCAACCTGGTGAGCGAGCGCGCCGCGGACCCGGTTTCGGAAAAGCAATTCGAATTGATACAGGATTTGGTGATTTCGCTGCGCAATGCGAAGGCGGAGATGGGCCTGCAGAGGGTGAAGCCCAGCGCGCAGGTGGGCTGCGAAGACCTGCGCTGGCTGGAACTCTTCCGCTCCCACCTCGAAACGATTCTGCGCCTCTCCAGTTTCCAGGCTCTCACCTTCGCTCGCGAGCGCCTGGACGCAACTGTTCCGGGTGTACGCGGCGGGCCGATCTTCACCTTGCGGGTTTTCCACGAGCAGCCGGTGGACCAAGCGGCGGAGCTCGCCCGCCTTCAAAAGGAAAAACAGAAGACAGAAGAGGCTTTGGCGGGCGTAAAGAAGCAACTCGAGAATGAACAGTTCCTGGCGCGCGCTCCGCAGGAGGTCGTGCGTACCGTGAAACGCCGGCGAGACGAACTGGCCGATCAGTTGCGCAGAACCCTGGAAGCAATCGACGGGGCCAGCAAGAGCCCGTCCGGATAACGCCGACCTTGGCGGCGGCGACCCTGTACAGGGCGACTTGAATCATTGCGCATCCCTTCGGGGCACGGCCGAGGCACGGGCGGGAAAAGTCGATCTGTCATGCTGAGCCTTGGCTGTCATGCTGAGCGAAGCGAAGCATCTGCAGTACGTCGTTGAGAATAAGCAAATGCGGATCCTTCGCTGCGCTCAGGATGACAGCCTGGGGGAGTTTTTCCGCAACCTGTAAAGCCGAGGAGAATCATCAGAAAAGATGGGCTACCTCAATCCTCTGAGCATCAGCAACCTTTCCGGTACGCTGGACCTGTCTTCCGCGGAGTTGCGCGACCTGGTTGACAGGGCGCTGGCCGAGGACCTCGGTCAGGGGGACTTGACGACATCGGTTACCGTGCCGCCCGAGATGCAGGCCTGCGGGACCTTCCGCAGCAAGCAGGACCTGGTCGTGGCGGGCCTTCCGGTTGCGGCCATGGTGTTTCAAGTGCTCAGTCCGCACGCGGAGTGGTTTCCCACGCTTGAGGACGGCGCGGAAGTTGCCCCGGGAACCGAGCTGGCGCGCGCCTGCGGCCCCGCCGCCACGTTGCTGGCCGGCGAACGCGTGGCGTTGAACTTTCTGCAGCATTTGAGCGGCGTGGCCACCTACGCGCGGCGCCTCAAGGCAGAACTGGCGGGAACCCGCGCCGAGTTTCTGGATACGCGCAAGACCACTCCGGGGCTGCGCGCCCTTCAGAAATACGCCGTGCGTTTGGGCGGCGGCCAGAACCATCGGCTGCGATTGGACGACGGAATCCTGATCAAGAACAATCACCTGAAGCTGACCGGCGGAATCCGGGCAGCCGTGACGGCCGCCAAGCGCCAACGCCCGGCGGGGTATCATATCGAAGTTGAAGTCACCAACCTGGCTCAACTCGAGGAGGCCCTTGAGTGCGGCGCCGACGGCGTGCTGCTCGATAATATGACGCCCGAAGAAGTCCGCCAGTGCGTCGAGCGCGCGGCGGGACGCATTCGCCTGGAAGTTTCGGGCGGAATCGACGCCACTAACATTCGCGCCTACGCCGAAACGGGCGTCGACTATATTTCGGTGGGAGCGCTTACGCACTCCGCCCCCGCCGTAGACATCAACTTTCGTATCGAGCCGGCGTAGCGCCGACCTCGCCCACGAGCCTGACGAAGAACCGCGGACCCCGAAACCGGGGGTCCGCGCTACCCGGTCGCCCAAGGTGTTGCACATGGTTGACGCAATCACGGAACGCAAAATCGACAAGATGCTTGAGTTGCTGGTGAAGAACGCCACGGTGGTTATTCCGGGGCCGAAGATCGCGTCGCAAGTGGGGGTGTCCAATTCTTCGGTCGGCAGGTGGGTGCAGAGCTTGCGCAAGCTGGGCGTGGAGATCAAGGGCCACGTGGGAACGGGCTATCAACTGGTGAGGATTCCGGACATCCTGGTGCCCAGTTTGATTCAAGGGGAATTGGGGGGAGGCGAGATCGGCCACGCCATTATCCACCACCTGCGGATCGACTCGACCAATACCGCCGCCATGGTTCTGGCGCAGCAGGGCGCAGCGCACGGAACGGTGGTCGCGGCCGAGGAACAGACGGCGGGCCGCGGGCGCTTCGGCCGCGAGTGGTACTCGGAAAAATCCAGCGGAATATATCTCTCCGTGATACTTCGTCCTCCCTTCTCGCCCGCCGCGGCCCCCATTCTGACCCTGATGGCCGGCGTAGCCGCCCGCGAGGCGGTGAGCGCCATAACGGGACTCGACGTGGACATCCGCTGGCCCAACGATCTGCTGATCGACGGCAAGAAAGTTGCCGGCATCCTGACGGAGATGAATGCCGAACTGGGGCGGTTGCACGCCGTGGTGCTGGGGATCGGGATCAACGTCAATCACAGCCAGATGCCCGCCGCGCTCAAGTCCATTGCCACTTCGCTGCGCATGGAGAGCCGCCGGCCGTGGTCGCGCGTGCAGATTTTGATTGCTCTGCTGAAGGAGCTGGAGAAGCACTACCATCTTCTCCTCGAGAAAGGCAGCGCCGCCGTCGCCGAGCGCTGGGCCTCCGCCTCCTCCTATGCCTGCGGGAAGCGCATCCGGATTGTGAGCGTTGCGGCCGACTCCTACGCCACCACTACCGGCGTCGACCCGAGCGGCGCGCTGCGCGTGCGCTATGACGACGGGCGGGAGGAGGCGCTGGTGGCGGGAGAGGTGACGGAAGTGAAGTAGGCAGTAATCAGTCATCAGTTGTCAGCTGTCAGTTCTCCGTAAGAGCATGAGCCCTCGGCGCCCCCGCGCAAGCGGGGGTCCATTGTTGGTCCAGAAGGCAATGGATTCCCGCTTTCGCGGGAATGACGAGATTCTTGCGTGAGCGTGGCAAGGAACCTTCGCGGTCATTCGGGAACCGACGACTGAGAACTGACAGCTGTTAACTGAAAACTGATGACTAACAACTTACTTGTTATCGACGTGGGCAATACCAACACGGTGCTGGGCGTGTTTGAGGGGAAAATTCTGCGCGCCCAATGGCGGCTGAAAACCGACAAGTCGCAGACCGCGGATGAATACGGGATCCTTACCCGGAACCTTTTCATGCTGGACGGCATCCAGGCGGACCAGATCAAGGGCATCATGGCGGCCAGCGTCGTTCCGACCCTCAACGGGGTTTTGGAGGAGATGGCTTCGCGATACTTTCACCTCAAGCCCCTTTTCCTGACTCCCGGCACGCGCACCGGAATGGCCATCCACTATGACAACCCGCAGGAAGTGGGGGCGGACCGCATCGCCGACGCCGTCGCGGCTTTCGAGAAATACGGCGGCCCGTGCATTGTGCTGGATTTCGGCACCGCCATAACTTTCGACGTGGTCTCCGCGAAAGGCGAGTACCTGGGCGGCGCCATCGCGCCCGGCCTGGGCATTTCCGCCGACGCGCTCTTCGAGCACGCCGCTAAACTGCCCCGCGTCGAGATCCGCGAGCCGCCGCGCGTGATCGGAACCAACACCGTGGCGAGCATGCAATCCGGGCTCTTCTACGGCGCGGTGGGCCTGGTGGATGGAATCCTCGACCGCCTCTGCCAGGTGCTGGGCAAGAAAACCACGGTAGTCGCCACCGGCGGCCAGGCGTCGCTCGTGGCGGGCGCCTCAAAATACCAGCCGCCCGTGGAGCCCTGGCTGACGCTCGAAGGCTTGCGCATTATCTACGAACGGAATTTGAAGAAGTAATCGGTTGTCAGTTCTCAGTTAGAGCTCTCGGCTCGCAGCTTTCAGCCCTCAGCTTTCAGTCAGATCGCACAAGACGCAGGGACGCGAAAACGCTTCGCTCTTTGAAACGTGTGCGCCTCCGTCCGGACGAAAAACGTCGCTGTCATCCTGAGCGACGCGACGGATCGCCGCAGTTGTTCGAGACTATTGAACTATACGAAACTGCGGAGATCCTTCGCTGCGCTCAGGATGACACCAGCGCGGGGTTTATAATAAATGTCAGCTGATAACTGACGGCTGAGAGCTGAAAGCTGAAAGCCAGAACTGCCAACTGAGAACGGATGACTGACAACTACTTCAACTACTTCACGGAAATCGAAGAGTGCTTCCAGAAATGCCGCGGCACGCGGACGCTTCTTTCGCCTCTTGATTGGGCCTTGATTGAATCCTGGAAAGATGCCGGGCTGCCGCTCCATGCGGTTCTGACCGGTATCGCGCGCGCCTTCGAAAAGTACAAAGCCCGGCAGCGAAAATACCGCGCGGTGAACGCGCTGGCCTATTGCACGCAGGAGGTGATGCGGGCCGCCGAGGAGGCGCAGGCGGGCCAGGCCCAGGGCGTCCCGCGAAAAGATTCCCCGCCGCCGTTCACCCCAGAAGAGATCGTCCGCTTTCTCGGCAGCAACGCGCAGAGTGTCGAGGCGGCTTCGAGAAAGGCTCGCGAGGAAGGGCAGCAGGTGCTCGCGGACGACCTTGCGGCGCTCGCGCCGGAGCTTCACGCCCTGGCCGCTCGCGACCCGGCGAAGCTGCTTGCAGGTCTCGAAGAACTCGAAATACGACTGACCGCTTTGGAAGAGAAGCTGACCGCGTCCCTCACCCGCGCGGCTTCCGTCGAGCGCATGGCCGGAATGCAGGAACAGGTTGAACGCGGCCTGGGTCCTTATCGCCGCAAGATGACCGGACCGCAAATCCAATCGCTCGAGCGGCAGTTCCGCAAGCGCTGCCTGATGGAGCACTACGAGATACCGCGGCTCAGCTTGTTTTACATGTAGGACGTCAGTAGTCCGTTGTCCGTGGTCCGTTGGTACCACCGAGGAGCGCTTGTCATGCTGAGCGGAGCGAAGCATCTGCATTACTCCTTGAAAAAGGCAAATGCAGATCCTTCGCTGCGCTCAGGATGACAGTTGAGGGTTTCGAATTTCGAGTTTCAGATTTCGAGTTTCGAATTTCCAGTTTCGCGATGCCGTCCTTCGAACTCACTCCCACCAAGCTCGTCTACGGCGGCGAGGCCCTGGGCCACCACGCGGGGCGCACGGTCCTGGTGCCGCGCGTCCTGCCAGGGGAACGCGCGGAGGTGGCGGAGGTCCGCACAGCCAAGGGTGTGATCCACGCCCGGCCGCTGCGAATCTTGGAGGCCTCGCCGCAGCGAGTCGACGCCCCTTGCCCCTATTTTGGCCGCTGCGGCGGCTGTCAGTATCAGCACCTCGAGCCGGAGCTTCAGTCCACAAGCAAGCGCGAAATCTTGCGTGAAACTCTGCGCCGGTTGGGAAGGATTGACTGGAGTCAGGACATTCCCGTGCACTCCGGCCCGCCCTGGAACTATCGCAACCAGGCGCAATTCAAGGTCGCCCGCGAGGCCAGTGGCCGGGTCGAACTCGGTTTCTTCGAGGCGCAGTCGCATCGAGTAATTCCTGTGGACGCTTGCCTGATCGTCTCGCCGCGCCTGAACGCGGTGCTCGAACAACTGCGGAAGCCGGAATGGGCGGCCGGGCTTGCGGACCTTCGGGAAATTGACGTGGTGGCCGACGATCGAGATGAAGAGGTCATGATCACGCTGCAAATCGAAGGCGCCGGCACCGTCGACGAACACTTTGCGCAAAGCTTGCTGGAGCGAATTCCAGGCGCGGTCTCGGTGGCGCTCCGGTTGGACGGGGCGGCGGCGGGACGCACCCGCGACCGCGGGCGGGCGGCCCGCGCCAGTGCGAGTCGGACCCGTGTGCTGGGAAAGCCGGCGCTTCGGTATTCGGTAGGGGAATTCAGTTACCAGGTCAGCCCGGGTTCTTTCTTTCAGGTCTCGCGCTTCCTCACGCCCGCACTCGTCGAAGCGGTGACGGGCGGCGAGCGGGGCGCCTTGGCTCTCGACCTCTATGCGGGAGTGGGACTGTTCTCGTTGCCGCTGGCGCGGTGCTTTGAGGGCGTGGTCGCGGCGGAAGCGAACCCCGTCGCGGCTTCGGACCTGAAGGCCAATGCGGAGGCGTACGGCCTCTCAAACCTCCGGATCGCAGCCGGGAGCGCTTACGATTTTCTGCGCCGCTTTGCCCAAGCGGAGCCCGGCCTGGTGGTGATCGACCCGCCGCGCTCCGGGGTCGACCCCGATTCGCTCCGGCTGCTCGCGGCGCTCCGCCCCCACAGAATTCACTTTCTCTCCTGTAGCCCACCTACGTTGGCTCGCGACCTCAAGGCCCTCGCCGCCCACGGCTACCGTCTGGAGTCCCTGGAATTGTTTGACCTTTTCCCCCAAACCTACCACATCGAGGCGCTGGCCAAACTCGTTTCGTAGGGGCAGCCTGTCAATTGACGGATTCCCCGGGGGTGACATCGTGGACCCAGGCCGTTGAAGCTGTGAAATAATCAGCCGCCTGTCATCCTGAGCGCAGCGAAGGATCCCGGCAGTTTCCCGTGGTTCAATAACTTACAAACAACTGCAGAGATCCTTCGCGGCGCTCAGGATGACATGTTCCCATTTTTTCACAGCTTCGTTGGCCTGGGCTTCGTTAGAGTGCCTCTTTGGGGCTCAGCGGCCGACCTGAGCACGACTGGCTCGATGGCTGGCGCAGAGCGAAGCTCTGCGCTGCGGCGACATTCCAATCAATGGAAAACCGCAGAGCTTCGCTCCGCGCCAGCCGATTTCCGTTTGGAGGTCCGGGGAATTTAGGGGCAGGGCGTACCGTAGGCCGGGGCGTAGCCGGTCTTCTGCGCCTCCCCTTGCTTCAGGTATTGTCCGGCCACGGTGCGCCCATACCAGGGCGAGTCCGGGCAGTGGTATTTCATGCTGCGGCCGTTCACCCACACCTTGACCTCGGGATTACCCGCCAGAGGGGCCTGCCTGCCCGCGCCGGCGGCGATTGCGCGGCGCGACGCGTGCCATGCCGCGCCGGCAGGCGATACGGCAGCCGGATGCCGCAGCAGATAGGCGCTGAGCACGACCACCGCGCCGAGCGAGAGCAGAGCCGCAAGTCCCAACCACACGAAGAGAAACGGCCGGGAAAAAAACGACGGGTCCTTCGGAGCGGCGGGGCCGTTCGCCCGTTCCTCTGCGGCGCGCAGGTCTTCCAGAATGTCGCGCGCTGAACTGTAAGGCCGCTCGGCGCCGCGATCCAGGCAACGCTCAATGATGGCCGCGAGGTCCCGGGGAACCGAGCGAGGCATGGGCAGGGCGCCGGAAGGACTGCCGCAAACGCCGGCCGGCGGGTCTTCCCCGGTTGCCATCTGGTAGAGCAGGATTCCCATTTTCCAGATGTCGCCCTGAGCGGAAATCGACTCCGGCCGCCGGGAGCGGGCCGCCGAACCGAAGTCCACCCACTTGGCCTCGGCGCCGGGTGTGAGGAGAACGTTCGAGGCTTTCACGTCTCCGTGCACCACGCCGCGCCCGTGGGCGTAGGCAAGCGCCTCGCACAGTTGCGTAGCGTAGCGCCAGACCATGGGAGGGTCGAGCGCGCCGGCCTCGAGCGTTTCGGCCAGGGAGCGCCCCTCGACGTACTCCATGGCGATGTAGGGCAGGCTCTGGTCGCCGCTCTCAGCTTCGCCCACGTCATAGATGGTGCAGATGCCCGGGTGGTCGAGGGCGCTCGCGAGACGCGCCTCCTCGAGGGCCTCACCCCAGGCATCCCCGCCGGACCGGTCGAGCACCTTGAGAGCCACGGGGCGGTCCAGGCGCATGTCGCGCGCCAGGTAAACCGTGCCGTTCTGCCCCTGGCCCAGCTCGTGCTCGATCGTGTAGTGCCCCACGGTTTCGGGCGGCATAGTCAGGTCCATTGCCGGGGCGGCCGCGCAGATTCGGATCGGCGAACGCATTTCCCGGCCATAATTAAGTTGCCAAGACTATCACTAGTTAATCGAAGTGTCCAATGGCCTTATTGTACTAGTTACTCTTTCTACAACACGGCCCTCCCCATAAAACCTTTCGACCCTTGCCGGACACTTGGGTAGCGCGGACTCCAGGTGGTGGAGTCCGCGGCTTGTCTTTGGCCCAACGGAAGATCCGCGGACCCTGTCTCGTGAGTCTTCAGCCGGCGAAACCCCATGAAAAACAGTCACGGGGTGGCGCAAACGAGCCGTAGTTTGGCATGTCTCGGCCCGCATCCGGAGAGCGCATGCATCGCGCCAAAGTACGGCGGGACGTAGGCGCCACCCTGGTTTGTCGACGCTGCGCCTCCGAGTGAATTCTCATCCTTGTCCCCGTCACGTTGTGCTATCGTGGGTGAGCGTATGGCTAAGTGCTTCGGAAGGCAATAACGTGGATGCGAAGTCCCTTACTACCGATGACCGCCAGTTTCGCCCTGGGGATATTCCTGGCGGGCAGCGCACAATTAAGCGCCCCGGCGGCGGCTGCGCTTCCCGTTGGCGTAGCCGTGTGTCTCCTGGCCGGTCTGCTCGTGTTACGCGCAGGCTGGGAGCGACTCTCGCTCTTTTTCGCGCTGCTCGGGTTTTTGGCCGCCGGCGCATCCGCCGGTTGCCTGTTCGAATACCGGTTCCCGGCAAGCCATGTAAGCAAGCTGGCTGCCTGGAACGTTGACCTCGAAGAGCCGCTCCGCCTCGACGGCCATATCGTTTCCACGCCACTCCGTACCTCTTACGGGCTTCAGTTCGACCTTGAAACAGAGCGCGCCCGCAGCCGCACCGCGGTTCGCGCCATGACCGGGAAGGTAAGATTGCGCCTCGAGGCGTCGGACCACGCGGAATCGTGGGCGCTCCTGGACGGATTGGGGCTGCAGTATGGGGACGCCATTCGCGTACGGGCGCGTCTGCGCAGGCCCCACGTCTACCAGAATCCCGGCAGCTTCGACTTTCGCCGCTGGCTGGAATCCACGGAAGATATTTACTGGGTCGGCACGATCCAGAACCCGCTGCTGGTTGAGAAGCTGCCGGGCGTGAACGACCGCGCGAACGCGTCGGACCCTTGTCATCCTGAGCGCAGCGAAGGATCCCTGCAGTTGACTCCAGGGTCGGCGAATTGCGGCGAACTGCGGAGATCCTTCTCTGCGCTCAGGTTGACAGCGAGCGGCGT
>Ga0335078_10013486_pt1 | contig 12108 bp, 7 predicted proteins | sample Lox_Sample_32_FD_206711 | JGI IMG/M metagenome (GOLD analysis project Ga0335078, IMG submission 206711) | Soil microbial communities from Loxahatchee National Wildlife Refuge, Florida, United States - Lox_Sample_3.2 | ecosystem: Environmental > Terrestrial > Soil > Wetlands | place: USA: Florida... | reverse complement strand
TCGGCCATGCCCCGGCGCAGGAGCGCGGCAGGATCGGCACCCGGAGCCGATGCGCCCGCCGCTCGCGCTGCGGCCACCGACGGCGGGGCGGCCGGCGCATGCGCCGCCGCCGACGGCGCCGGCGCCGCGCTCAGCGCGAACACCGGGCCGCCGTTGTAGGTGAAATAGAGCTTGCTCTGGCCGTAGGCGACGTAGATGTGGTGCGCGAGGAAGAAGTCCGCGCCGAGCAGCATGTCGGCGCCCAGCTCGCGCGGCAGGCCGAGGTCGCCGATCAGGACGCGCGTGTGCTCGATGGTCTCGCCGCCGATCTCGAACTTGTCGATAGGAGCGCTCCAGACCTTGACCTCGTTCTTTCCCATTCCGGTGGTGATGCCCGCGAGCACGACGCCCGGACTGTCAGGGGTGATGCCGGCGCGTTTCGCGGCCCTGAGAGAGAGGATGGTGCGACCGGAGCCTGAATCGAACAACACTTCGATGTCGTGCCCGTTCACCGACGCTCGGGCGAGGAGATGCGGCTGCCTCTCCGATGTCCAGTGCAGATCCACCACGGCTACGGGCTGAGTGGTGGCCCAGTAGGCGAGATCCTCGTCACCGCAATGCTCCGGCTTCGCGAAGCGCAGCACGCCGTTTGCGAAGTCATACTCCATATCCATGATGCGAAAGAGGTTCTGTCCCAAGAGTCCGGCGATGCCGCCCCCCAGATCGTTGTTGCCGACCAGGAACTGCGCGTCGTGGGCCGTGACGCCGGCCACCGCGAAGGTCTTGGCCGTTGCGATCTGCGGGATGAACCCGCCGCCGACACCGTTCACGTACGCATAGGGCGGCGCCGCGCTCAGGGGGAGCTTGAATTGCGCCGCCGCGGCGGGGGAGATCAAATCGAAGAAGCTGCCGGTGTCGATCATGAAGCGGGCCTCCGTGCCGTTGATGCTCGCCGCGATCACCGGTCGCAGGTTCTCCATTTTGACGGGCAGCGGCGGGGTCGTCGTGATCTTGCAGCGGTTGGCGGCGCCGGCCATCGACATCGACAGCCCGGCGGCGAGGAGCAGCGAAACCCAAGCGATCCGGCGACTCGACATGATCCTGGCCTGATGATGGGCTCGTGCCGTGCCGCTTTTTCAGGGCTCGAGCCCGAAGCTCGCGAAGTGCTGCACGATCGCCGGCTCGATGGCCACCGCTGCCGCCAGATCGGCTCGTGCCGCTGCCGCGTGCCCCTCGCGCATCTCGGCGAGGCCGCGCCCATAGAGCGCGCCCACGCGCCGGGGTTGCAGCTTGAGCGCGGAATCATAATCGGCGATGGCGAGATCCCATTCCCCGCGTTGCAGATGCACCAGCGCCCGGCTGTCGAGGGCCTCGGCGGATTGGGGCAAAAGATCCACGGCTTTATCGCAGTCGCCGAGCGCGCGACTCAGATCGAGCTTGGCGGCGCCTTGGGTCCAGCAGCGGCCGCTGAGCGCCATCGCCCAGGTCTGGCGCGGAATACTGCGGGCATTGTCCGCCTGATGCGCCTCGATCCAGACATCGTACTGATGAGCGGCCGCCGCGTAATTCCCGACCGAGCCATAGAGCGCCGCGGTCGACAATCGCGCATCGTCGCCGGGTTTGGCGAGACGATCGATGGCGAGCAGATCGGCTTCCACGGCCGCTCGCCGCGGCAGCGACAATTGTGCGCGTGCGATCCGCGCGTCGATGTCGCCCGGATCGAGCGCGATGGCGCGGTCGAGATCCGCGATCGATGCGCGGGCTGACGCGGCTGCCTGGGGGGCCGAGGGCGACCCGGAGGCGGCCGGCGTGTCGAGGTTGAACACCGGCCCGCCATTGTAGGTGAAGTACAGCTTGTGTTGGGAGTTGGCGACGTACACCCGGTGCGCCAGGAAGAAGTCGCAGCCCACGATCATGTCGGCCGCGGGATCGCCGATGTCGCCGATCAGCACGCGGGCGTGGGGGATCGACTCACCGCCAATGTTCAAGTTGGCGAAGGTCGCACGCCATACCGGCTCCGGCCGCCCGTTCACGCCGGAGATGGTCCCCGCGGGGATCACTCCGGGCGAGCCGGGAGTGAGGCCGACGGACTTTGCGACCGGCAACGAGATGATGGAATGCGCCGCACCGGTGTCAAAGAGCACGCGGATCGGGGATCCGTTCACCCGCGCCGTGCCGAGGAGGTGCGGATGCAGCGCGGAGGTGCGCTGCAAATCGAGCACGAACACGTGTGCGGAGGTCCTCCAGTTCGCCATCGGATGATCCCCACAGCCGACCGGGCGGGTCGGACGTACGACGCCATGGGCGAGGTCGTACTCCATGTCCGCGAGCTGCAGGACGTTCTGCCCGAGCAGGCCCGCTGCCCCCGCCTCGAAAAGGGCCGGTGTCACCAGGAAATCGACGGTGTGGAAAATCGTGCCGTCGAACGCAAAGGTCTGTGCGGTGGCGATGGTGGGTATGGCTCTCGCCCCGGTGACTCCGACCGCGTAGAAACGGGCGCGGCGCCGGGGCAGATTCAGCCGGGCGGCTGCCGCGAGCGAGAGCGTGCTGTCGCCGGCGCCGGAATCGAGGATGAGGGGCTCGACCGTGCCGTCGATCTTTGCGAGCACGATCGGCGTCAGACCGTGCATCGTGACCGGTATGTCGGGCAGGCGGACCGTCGTGCAGCGATCCGCCGCGGCAGCCGTGCCGATAAAGCCGAGCAGCACGGCGATCCAGGGTCTGCTCCGCGCCAACATGACGCCAACCGGATGCGCCCGTCAGGGCGCGAGCCCGAGGCCCGCAAAGAACCGGGCGATGCCGCTGTCGAGCCTCTGCGCCGCGGCGAGATCCGCCTGGCCTTGCGCCTGCTCGCCCAGGCGCAGCTTCGCCATACCGCGCCCATAGAGCGAGGTGGCCATGTTCGGATTGGTGTCGAGCGCCGCGTCGTAATCGCCGATGGCGTCCTTGAGGCGGCCGAGCCTCAGATAGACGAGTCCCCGGCTGTCGAGAAACGCGGGGTTCTCCGGTGCCAGTTTCCTGCCGATGAAAGTGCCCATTTCCGCCTGTGCCGATGGCCTGAGCGCCAGCGCATGGTTGCAGTCCTCCAGCGCCTCGGGCAGGTCCCGGTTCGCCTCTGCCCGCAGCCAGCAGCGCTCGTTCAAGCCCTGGGCCCGCTCGCTCTCGGTGTGATGGGTATCGAGCCAGTGGTTGATCTGATCCAAGGCGGTCGAATAGTCGCCCAGCGTTCCGTAGAAATCCGCGAGCGTAAAGCGCGCGTCCGCGTCCGGCGGGGCCAACCGGTTCACCGCATCGAGGTCGGATTTGATCTCAGCCGCGGCCGATGCCGGACCGACTTCGGGGTTCCCGTGCAGCAGCTCCGCGCGGGCCAGGTGCGCATCGATGTCATCGGGCTGCACCTTCAGGGCTGCGTCGAAATCCTGCAGAGCCGGTTGCAGCTGGCCCAGGTGCTGATAGATCACGCCTCGCTGGTAGCGGTTCTCCGCATCGCCCGGCGCGAGCTCGCAGGCGCGTGTCAGGTCGGCGAGCGCCCGATCGAACTCCCGCATGGCGGCGAAGGCCATCCCCTGCCGTCTGAATCCGGCGGCATCGGTGGGGGTGTCCGCGCCCGGCTGCGCGCCGCTCGCCCCCGCCGGCGAGCTCGCGCCAGGGGCGGTCGGTGCGGCGGCGGCTGCGAACTGCGGCAGATTGAGGTTGAAGAGCGGGCCGCCGTTGTAAGTGAAATAGAGCTTGCTCTGACTGTACGCAACGTAGATGCGGTGCGAGAGGAAGAAGTCATCGCCGAGTATCAGATCCGGAAATCCCCGGACCGCGTAGCCCTCAGCGTCCTGGGGCTGGAAATCCGCCACCACCAGGTGCGTGTGCGCGACCTTTTCGCCGCCTATCTGGAAGCTGTCGATCGGGGCGACCCACATCTTCGCCGGCGCAGGACCGATACCCCCGCCCAGACCGAGGTACGTCACGCCCGGGGAGTTGGGTGTGATGCCGGCGCGCCGCGCCGCCTCGAGAGACAACATCGAGCGGGATGAGCCGGTGTCGAACCAGACGCTCATGCGCTGTCCGTTGATGATGACTTCCGAGCGCAGATGGGGCTCCAGCGCATTCATGGACTCGAGCTCGACGTAGGAGTAGGGCGTCTTCACCGCCCAATAGGCGAGCGCTTGCTTGTCGCAGCCGACGGGCTCCAGGAAGCGCACGATGCCGTCGGCGAGATCGAATTCCACGTCCGATATGCCCCGCAGCACGTTCTGCCCGATCAAGCCCGCCACCTCGGTGCCCGCGCCCTGGTCGAACACCAGGAAGGGAACCTTGTGCACCGGTAGACCCAGAAAGTCGAAGGTGTCGACCGTGGTCATTTTTACCGCTACCGTGCCGCCGGCGCCGCTCATGTAGGCCGTGTCGTTGGCGATCGACTCGAGTGGTAGACGATAATGCTCGGCCGCTGCGCGCGAGATGCTGTTGTAGACACTGCCGGAGTCGAGCAGGAAGCGCGCTTTCTCGCCGTTGATCTTCGCCCAGACGAGCGGGCGCAGATCCTGCATGTCGACCTGCAGGAGCGCGAGCTGTTGCAGCTGGCATCCGGCTGCTGCCGGCACCGTGCACAGGGAGCAGGCCGCCAGGGCTGCCATGGACCCCAAGTGATGTGTGCGCACGAGCCTCCCTCCCGTCCTGTAGTTGTCCGTCGGTCGACAACCTGCCGTGCTCAACTTCGCGCTCGAGTAGAGTACGCCAGCTCCGCGGGCTTGGAAACTGGCGCCTCATCGAGGCCGGCGCGCGCGCCTTGCAGTAGACTGCCGTCGTGTCGGAGACGAGCTTCATGACGGATCGGCATCTTTATCAGCTGGCCGAGGAGGTCGGGCGCCACGCGCTCGCCGCCGGCTGGCGCATCGCGACCGCCGAGTCCTGCACCGCCGGCTGGATCGCCAAGGCGCTGACCGACGTGCCGGGCAGCTCGCAGTGGTTTGATTCGGGCTACGTCACTTATTCCAACACCGCCAAGATACGCGCCGTCGGGGTGTCGGCGCGCACGCTCGCCGAGCACGGCGCGGTGAGCGAAGCCACCGTGCGCGCGATGGCGACGGGCGCACTGCAAGTGGCGGGTGTCGAGATGGCGATCGCGGTGAGCGGCATCGCGGGACCGGATGGCGGCACGCCGGAGAAACCCGTCGGCACCGTCTGCTTCGGCATCGCCACCTGCGCGGCGGTCGGACCCGTGGAGGTCTGTGAGTGCCGGCACTTCGCCGGCGATCGCGATCAGGTCCGCCGCCAATCGGTGGCGCACGCGCTGCGGCTCGCGTTGCAGGTCCTGCCGGCTGCCCGTGGCCGCTGAAGATCGGCGGCAGGCGCCGCGGGCGAAGCCCGCCCCGGGCGAGTCCAGCCGCAGGCTCTTCTTCGCGCTCTGGCCGGATGAGAGCATGCGCCAGGCCCTGGCGCGGGCAACCCGCAAGGCGGCGCGCGCGAGTGGTGGCCGGCCGGTGCGGACGGAGAACCTGCACGTGACGCTGGCGTTTCTCGGCTCGGTGCCGGAGTCCCGGGTACCCGAGCTCGCCGGGATCGGCCGCCAGGCGGCCGGTCCTTGGCCCTCGCTCCCATGCTCGCTCGATCTCGCCTTCGATCACCTGGAGCACTGGCGCGCCGCGCAGCTCCTCTGCGCCTTGCCGGCGAAGCCGCCGCCGGCCATCTCGGCGCTCGCCCGCAGGCTTCAGGATGCGCTCGCGAAGGGAGGATTTGCTCCTGATCTCAAGCCCTTCCGTCCGCATGTGACGGTGGCGCGCAAAGTCCTGCGCCCCGGACCCCTCACGGGCATGCCGCCGGTGCAGTGGCGCTTCATCGAGCTCGCCCTCATCGAGAGCCGCACGCTACCCGCTCTGAGCCCCGTCGGCGCGACTGGAAATGCCTCGGGAAACGGCGCGCTATACAGTGTTGTCGAGAGCTACCCACTGTGCAGCGACCCCGCAGGATCCACCGCGGCGAGCAATGCGGCAAATAACAATGAAAAGCCCTGATTGACAGGCTTCTGCCGCAGTCCCTTTGTGGGATAATTCCGCGGCAGAGAAATTCCCCTCTCCGTGCAACCTCCCGGGTGGATCGAATGATGGAAGAGAATCGCAAGAAGGCGCTCGCCGCCGCATTGGGCCAGATCGAGAAGCAGTTCGGCAAAGGCTCGGTGATGCGCCTCGGCGATGGCGCGGCGAGCTTCGACGTCGAGTCCGTCTCGACCGGCTCCTTGGGACTCGACATCGCCTTGGGCATCGGCGGCTTGCCGCGCGGCCGCGTCGTCGAGATCTACGGGCCCGAATCCTCCGGCAAGACCACCCTCACGCTCCAGGTCATCGCCGAAGTGCAGCGCGCCGGCGGCACGGCCGCCTTCGTCGATGCCGAGCACGCGCTCGATCCCTCCTATGCCGAGAAGCTCGGCGTGAATATCGCCGATCTGCTGGTGTCGCAGCCCGACACCGGCGAGCAGGCGCTCGAGATCACCGACATGCTGGTGCGCTCGAATGCGGTGGACATCGTCGTGGTCGACTCCGTCGCGGCGCTCACGCCGAAGGCGGAGATCGAGGGCGAGATGGGCGAGATGCAGGTCGGCCTGCAGGCCCGCCTCATGTCGCAGGCGCTGCGCAAGCTCACCGGCAACATCAAGCGCTCCAACACCATCGTCATCTTCATCAACCAGATCCGCATGAAGATCGGCGTGATGTTCGGCAACCCGGAGACCACCACCGGCGGCAACGCGCTCAAGTTCTACGCCTCGGTCCGCCTCGACATCCGCCGCATCGGCGCCATCAAGAACGGCGATGAGGTGGTCGGCAACATGACCCGGGTCAAGGTGGTGAAGAACAAGGTGGCGCCGCCGTTCCGCGAGGCGGAATTCGAGATCATGTACGGCCAGGGGATCTCCCGCGAGGGCGAGATCATCGAGTTGGGCGCCACACAGGGCATCATCGAGAAGTCCGGCGCCTGGTACTCGTACAAGGGCAACCGCATCGGCCAGGGCAAGGACAACACGCGCGCCTATCTGCAGGCCAATCGCGAGGTGGCGCGCGAGATCGAGGAGCAGATCCGCGTCCGTCTCCTGCCCACCCGCCAGCAGCGCAACGGTGGCGAAGCGGCTAATTCGGCCTGAGGCGAGCGCCGACCCGCAGGCGATCCGTGGCGCCGCCCTGGCGCTGCTCGCGCGGCGCGACTGGCTGACCGGGGAGCTCGGCGCGAAGCTACGGACGCTCGGCGCTGACACCGGCGCCGTTGCCGGCGTCATCGCCGAGCTCCTGCAGGAGCGGCTCCTCGACGACGCTCGCTATGCCGAGCGCTACGTCGCCTCGCGCGCGGAGCGCGGGCAGGGCCCGATACGGATTGCGGCGGAGCTCGCTTCTCTCGGGGCGTCGCGCGAGCTCATCGCTGCGGCCCTCGAGTCGGGCCCGGACTGGCGGGCGGTGGCCGGCATCGTCCGGCGGCGAAAATTCGGTGCCGCAAGCCCCGGATCCTGGGCCGAGAAGGCGCGGCAAGCGCGCTTTTTGCAGTATCGGGGCTTTTCATCGGATCATATCCGGGCGGCCACTGGCGCCGATCTCGAACCGGACTGAAGAACAGATGCAGCCTCCCTATCGGAGTGCGGCGGACGCCCGCCGCGCCTTCCTCGATTTTTTCCGCGACCGCGGTCATACCGTCGTGCCCTCGAGCCCGCTCGTGCCCGGGAACGATCCGACGCTGCTCTTCACCAATGCCGGCATGGTGCAGTTCAAGGACGTTTTCCTCGGCAAGGACCGGCGCGACTACGTCCGCGCCGCTTCCAGCCAGCGCTGCGTCCGCGCCGGCGGCAAGCACAACGATCTCGAGAACGTGGGCTATACCGCCCGGCACCTCACGTTCTTCGAGATGCTGGGAAATTTCTCCTTCGGGGATTACTTCAAGCGCGATGCGATCCGCTTTGCCTGGGAGCTGCTGACCAAGACGCTGGGACTCGATCCGGCGCGGCTCTGGGTGACCGTCTTTCGCGAGGACGACGAGGCCGCGGATATCTGGCTGAAGGAGATCGGCGTGCCGGCGTCCCGCTTCTCCCGGATGGGCGAGAAGTCGAACTTCTGGGCGATGGGGGATACCGGACCCTGTGGCCCCTGCAGCGAAATCTTCTACGACCACGGGCCGCAGATCCCCGGTGGCCCACCCGGCTCGCCCGATGAGGACGGTGACCGCTATGTCGAGATCTGGAATCTCGTCTTCATGCAGTTCGACCGCGCGGCGGATGGCACGCTGACGCCGCTGCCCAAGCCCTCGGTCGATACGGGAATGGGGCTCGAGCGCATCACCGCCGTGCTGCAGGGGGTGCACTCGATCTACGACATCGATCTATTCAAGAATCTCATCCGCGCCGCGGCGCAGCTCGCCCATACCGCGGACCTGGGCTCGAGCTCGCTCAAGGTGATCGCCGATCACATCCGCTCGTGCAGCTTCCTCATCATCGATGGCGTGCTGCCCTCGAACGAGGGACGCGGGTACGTGCTGCGTCGCATCATCCGCCGCGCGGTCCGCCACGGGTACAAGCTCGGCATCGAGGAGCCGTTCTTCCACAAATTGGTGCGTGTGCTGGAGCAGGAGATGAGCTCCGCGTATCCGGAGCTCGCCCGCGGCCGGGAGCTCGTGGAGCGGGTGCTCAAACAGGAGGAGGAGCGCTTCGCCGAGACGCTCGCCAACGGCATGGAGCTGCTCGAGGGCGCCATCGCGAAGATCCTGGGCGCACGCGGGCCGCACGATACCGGCAGCGCCGTCATCCCGGGCGAGACCGTCTTCAAGTTGTACGACACGTTCGGCTTTCCGGCCGATCTCACCGCGGACATCGCGCGCGAGCGCGGCCTCACGATCGACAGCGAAGGCTTCGATGCGGCGATGGAGGAGCAGCGGCGGCGCTCGCAGGAGGCGAGCCGATTCGGCGTCGATCTGCGGGGCGGCGCCACCGTGGAGGCGCGCACGGCTTTTCAGGGTTACGAAGGACTGAAGGCGGAAGGCCGCGTGCTCGCCTTGCTCAAGGCGGGACGTCCGGTCGAGGAGCTGCGGGCCGGGGAGGAGGGCGAGGTGGTGCTCGATCGCACGCCCTTTTACGCGGAGGCGGGCGGTCAGGTGGGCGACACCGGCACGCTCGGGGGCGCCGGCTCGCGCTTTCTCGTCGCGGACACGGTCAAGCGTGGCGCGGCTCACTCGCACGTCGGGCGAGTGTCGGCGGGCACGATCCGCCGCGGCGAGACGCTTCGCGCCGAGGTGGATGGCGAGCGGCGCCGGGCCATCGCGCTCAATCACACGGCGACCCACCTGTTGCATGCGGCGCTTCGCCGTCAGTTGGGATCTCACGTGCAGCAGAAGGGCTCGCTGGTCGCGCCCGATCGGCTGCGGTTTGATTTCTCGCATTTTCAGGCGGTCTCGCCCGAGGAGCTCACCGCCATCGAGCGGCTGGTGAACGCGCAGATCCGGCTCAACGCGCCGGCGGAGACGCGGCTCATGGGCTACGAGAGCGCGGTGGCGGCGGGCGCGATGGCGCTCTTCGGCGAGAAGTACGAGCAGGACGTGCGGGTGCTGCGCGTCGGGGAGTTCTCCATGGAGCTTTGCGGCGGCACGCACGTTGAGCGTGCCGGAGACATCGGGCTCTTCAAGATCGTGAGCGAGAGCGGGGTCGCCTCCGGTGTGCGCCGCATCGAGGCGCTCACGGGCGAGGCGGCGCTCGAGTACGTGGAGCAGAACGAGGGGATGCTGCGAGAGCTCGCGCATCTCGTGCGCGGCTCGCGCGAGGACGTGAAGGAGAAGGTTCAGGATGCGCTCGAGCGCATCCGCCAGATGGAAAAGGAGCTGCGCACGCTCAAGGATCGTCTGGCTTCCGGCCAGGGCGCGGATCTCGCCTCCGGAGCCGTGGAGGTCAAAGGCGTGCAGGTGGTCGCGACCCGGGTCGAGGGTGCGGATGCCGGAGCATTGCGCAGCGCGGTCGATCGTCTGAAGGACCGACTGAAGTCGGCCGTGGTCGTGCTCGCCTCGGTGGAGAGCCCGGAGAAGGTCGTGCTGGTCGCCGGCGTCACCGCCGATCAGACGCAGCGCATCAAGGCGGGCGAGCTCATCGCCGTGATCGCCGCTCAGCTTGGCGGGCGTGGCGGCGGCAGGCCCGATTTCGCGCAAGCCGGTGGCAACAATCCGGCCGCGCTCGATGCCGCGCTCGCGTCCGTTCCCGATCTCGTGCGGGCGCGGCTCGGCGCTTAGAGATCGGAACAGAATCTCGATCCGGACCGTTTGAGCCGATGAGCCGCAATCGCAGCCGGCGCCTTGCGGCGCGGCTTCGGTTCAGCGGGCTCGATCCCTCCCATGTGCGGGGTGCCTCAACCAGTGATCCGGATTCGCATCGGAGCGTTCATCGTGTGGTCGGCTCTCGCCGCCCCCTTCGCCTTCGCGGCCAACCCGCAGCCCTACACCATCCACTGGGTCTCGAGTGGCGACAGCGCGGTCGATTCGACCCTGAAGCTGACCTCGCAGCTGCAGACGCTGCGCAAGAGCGCACCGGTCGGACCGTTCGGTCTCATCGCCCGCGCGCGCGGTGATGTGAGCCGCCTGCAGACGGTCCTGCAGAGCTTCGGGTACTACGACGGCTCCGTCACCATCACCCTCAATGGCAAAGGTCTCGACACTGCGGGGCTTGGCACCGAGCTCGAGGCGATGACGAAAGGGAGTGAGGCGCAAGTCAAGATCGATGCCCGCCTGGGTCCGCTCTTTCACGTCGGCCGCGTCACGGTGAAGGGGCAACTCCCGCAGGGAATGCGCCGCAAGCTGCCGCTGTCTTCCGGAGCTCCCGCCGTCGCCACCGACATTCTGGCAGCGGGGTCGAGTCTGCAGACGGCATTGGCGGATTCCGGCTATGCGTTTGCGAAGGTGGCGAAGCCGATCGCGTACGAGAGACCCGCCCGGCACGTTCTCGATCTGACTTTCGCCGTGACCACCGGACCCCGCGTGCGGATCGGAGCGATCCGCATCGAGGGGCTGAAGCACGTGCACGAATCGCTGGTGCGCCGCCGACTCCTCGTCCATACGGGCGAGGAGTACGACGCGACCGACATCGAGAAGGCCCGCCAGGACCTTCTCGACACGGGCCTCTTCTCGACGGTCAGCGTAAAGCTCGGCAAGGCCACGGCCGGCGAGCGCCTGCCGCTCACCTTCACCGTGGCGGAAGCCAAGCGTTATACCGTCGGTTTGACCGCCGCCTACTCGAGCGATCTCGGCGGCAGTGGTGGCATCGACTGGAGCGATCGCGATGTGTTCGGGGGCGGTCAGCAGCTCGCGCTCTCCGCGACGGCGATCGATCTCGGCGGCACGGCGAGCACGGGCATCGGCTACGACGCGACGCTCGCCTACACCATTCCGGATTTCCGCCGCCGCAACCAGGCGCTCAGCTTCTCGGTGGAGGCGCTGCGGCAGGAGCTGCAGGCGTATGCGGAAAACGGCCAGCTCACGGGCGCCGTCTTGAGCCGCAAGCTCTCCTCGGTGTGGAGCGCCACCGCGGGAGTCTCCTACGAGCACGAGGTGATCGGACAACCGGGCGCGACCTGTCCGCCGCCTCCCGGCGTGAAGCCCGTGAGTACGAGCGGCATCGCGGTCTGCCCGTTCTCTCAGATCCGCACGTACGAGCTGCTGCTGTTGCCCATCACCGCGCTCTATGATTCCACCGACCTCGCCTCGCCGCTCGCCGACCCAACGCACGGCTTTCGGATTTCGCTCGATCTCAAGCCCACGCTCCCCTATGGACAGTCGGGCTCGGTGTTCATCGTGAGCGAGGCGAGCGTGCGCCATTACCTCGACCTGCATGCGCTTTTCTCCGCGGATCCGCCGGGCCGCAGCGTGCTCGCGACCAAGCTCATGGCGGGGTTGGCCGAGGGAGCCCTCTGGTACAACCTGCCGCCGGATCAGCGCTTCTACGCCGGCGGGAGTGGCACGGTGCGCGGCTATCGCTATCAGTCGGTCGGACCGCAGTTCCTGATCAACGGCGCTCCGAGCGGGATTCCGGAGGGCGGCACGACCATCGAGGTCCTCGACCTCGAGCTGCGTCAGCGCGTGGGCACGAATTTTGGTTTCGTGATCTTTGCCGACGGCGGGGGAGTGAGTGAG